>ODAK010001299.1_pt1 | contig 27632 bp, 27 predicted proteins | sample 1539591 | NCBI WGS metagenome assembly ODAK01 (sample SAMEA3539303, study PRJEB22396) | soil metagenome | biome: tundra; feature: field; material: soil | place: USA | collected 2010-05 | depth 0.15 m
AATTCGTAGTCTCTCAACGGAGACTCTCGAAACTCTCGAAGTTTGGATCGAAAGACCGGCACTCTCTCGCTTACGATCCGTGAATCCGGGTAGCTCGCCCTAATCGTCAGGAAAGGGAAGCTGATCCCCGGGCGGCGGTCGCTGATTGCGCAGACGATTGTGGAAGCCGCACAGGGCCTGAGCGTTCTCCTGGGTGGTCGGTCCGCCTTGGGCCCAGGGCACGATGTGGTCGATTTGGCAGTCCTCGGCCGGAACGTCGCAGAACTCGTGGGTGCAAGCCTGGTCTCGTACCTCAACGGCCCGCCGGGTGGCTCCGGTGAAAAAGCGCGATTGGGGTGAGCATTCGATGCGTTTGCCCGGGGAAAAGACGATGCGTTCGAACCAGGCGCTATCCATCCACTCCAACAGCGAACCGGGGGAGAGGACATGTCCTCCTGACAGTTGGCAGATACGCCCGTGGATCGTCTCATAGCCGACCAAGATCGAAAAGAGGGGCTCGGGGCGCCGCGCATCAGATGGCATGGCCTTCGAGCGGATGGCCATCTCCTTCAAGGCGTCGGCCCGGCGTTGGGCCGGGGTCCGGCACAGCTCGCTGACTTTGGGCTCCCGTCCGAGCTCATCCCTGGCCTTGGCCCAGTCCGCTTCGAAGAGTTCGCGCTCGAGGCGCTTGAGCTCATCCGAGACGATGACTCCAGTGACGGGGTCGAGGTTCATGCCGCCCAGGAACATGCCATTGACGGTCGGCGCCAGATAGACGTCGCGGCGCGCCTGGCGGGCCATGTCCGATTCCTCGGCTCCGTCAGGATCGGCTAACTGCTCCCAGTACGCCAGCACGGCGCAAAAGGGAGTGAACTTCATCTCCTTGGCGTGACTGACCAAAAGGGCCTCGTCGCGGGCCAGCGCCTCCCCGGTCATCTCGGTGCGCACCTTGGCCAGGGCATCGATGTGGGCGCCCCCGATGCTGCCTTCGGACCATGCTTCGGCACAGAGGGGCAACTGGTCCATGGCACGGCCTCGGCGCACTTGGCGTCGAGCGGCGACCTCCGGAAGATGACAGCGGGTGAGGAGCCAGGCCGCCGGCGTCTTGGCCCCGTCGACGGCCCAATCGCCCTTGGTTACGAAACTTGCCACTGCCTTGGTTACGAAGCATTCGAAACGGGCCAGCTGGCGTTCGAGTTCGGCGATCGACTCCAAGTCCGAAACCTCGGCGGGATCGGTGCGCATCAGCTGATCGATCGCCCCGACGAATTGCAGTAGTTCAGTTGAGGCAAACGAACCGGTTGAAACGACCGCTTCGCTGTCGCTCAGTACATCAAGTGGCACCTCACAATTGAATCATGAGGCTGTATCACGCCCTCATGGGCGGCGCGAGCCAGAAACGCCGACGCCAGGTGGTCGGCGGATGCTTAACGGCAAAGAAGCCCAGAAGCCCCCAAGCCCAAAAGCCCAAAAGCCCAAAAAAAGCCCCAAAAAACGCAAAAAGGCGCCGCTTACCCTGCCTCGCCCCGCGGGTGCTGATGGAGCTCGATCCCGTTGCCCCACGGATCGGACAAGAACGCCTGATGACGGTTGGGGCCGCTCGGCACCGGGTCCGTCACTTTGAGACCCTGGGCCCGCAACTCCTCGACCACTGCGTTGAGGTCGTCGTAGAGCAGCGCGAAATGCTGTCCCATATTGGGTGGTGCGGGGAGCCCGAGAAGGTGCACCTGCTGCCCGCCCGCATCGAGCCAGGCGCCGGCAAATCCGAAGTCGGGCCGTTCGAAGTTCTGCACGAGTCCGAGGACTTTCGTGTAGAAGTCGACGGCCGCGGGGACGTCGGGGACATTGAGTGCCACATGGTCGACACCGCTGGGAGTCACGGTCATGGGAGCGACATTATGACGTGACGGATGATCTCGGCCACGGCAGGTGACGCCGCAGCACCGGCGGCGCCGATGTGGCCCACGTCGGCCACGGCCGCGACGTCGGAGACGGTGCCGGCAGCGTCGTTGGTGACGACGGCGAGGCCGAGGACGGCGGCTCCGGCATGGCGGGCCGCGATCGTTTCGAATGCCATGGACATGCCGACGACATCAGCCCCCAGGGTGCGCATCATGCGGATCTCGGCCGGTGTCTCGAACTGGGGCCCCCACACGTGGGCGTAGATGCCGGTGGAGAGGGCAGGCACGGCCGCCGTGGAAAGGGCGAGGGCGCGGAGCTCGGGCGAATAGGCACCCACCATGTCGACGAACTCGGGACCGATGAGGGGGGAGCGGCCGGTGAGGTTGAGGTGGTCGGAGACGACGACGATCGAACCGGCGTGCAGGTCCTCTCGGATGCCGCCCACAGCGGCGGTGAGGATCACGGTGGCGCACCCGGCGGCGATCCCGGTCCGGAGGGGATGGACCACATCGCTCAGCTCGATGCCCTCGTGCGCGTGGCACCGGCCGGCGAAGACGAGGACCATCTTGTCACCGATGGGGACCGACCACCCCTGGGCGTGGTGGCCGGTGGCGGTGTAGCGGGGGAAGAACGGGAGGGTGGCGAGGGGGATGGAAGGTCCGGAGGCGCCGAGCTGCCCGGCCGCAGGCGCCAGGCCGGTGCCGAGGATCACCAGAACGTCGTGATGGTCGACGCCGGTACGCCGAGCCAGCTCCCGCGCGGAGCGTGCCGCATGGTCGGGAGCCTCACTCATCCGGCCACAGTAGGGGGTTGCGGTCAACGCCCGCGTATCATTGGCCGGGCATGACTACCGCCACCCGCCACCCACTGGCCCCGCTCGACGGGGATGACATCAACGCAGCACGCACCATCGTTTTGGACAGCGGCCGGGTGACGATTCCCCAAGAAGACGTCCGCTTCGCCTACATGGGCCTGTGCGATCCCCCGAAGGCGCTCGTCCATGCGCATGACCGGGGCGAGGAGGTGGTGGTCGACCGACGGGTGCGCACTGTGCTCCTGCAGGGGCCCGAAGCCACCGTGGTCGAGGCCATCGTGTCCGTCACCCGGGGACACCTCGACAGCTGGGTGGAGGTCACGGACGTCCGCCCCAACCTGCAATTCGAAGAAGCCATGAAGGTCATCGCCGCGCTGCGCACCGATCCGGATTGGAACGCCGCACTCGAGCGCAGAGGGATCGTCGACACATCGTTGGTGCAGATCGATCCTTGGCCCGCGGGCACATTCGGATCGCACCACGAGAAGAACAGGCGCATCACGAAGGCGTTGGCCTATCTGCGCGACTCGCCCGATGACAACGGGTACGCCCGTCCGCTCGAGGGACTCATGGCGTACGTCGACATGGGACGGGGCAGCGTGCTCGAGGTCGTCGACATAGGCGTGGTCCCCTTTCCGCCCCAAGGAGGGAGCTACTACCCCGAGGACAACGGGCCACTGCGGACGGATCTGCGCCCGCTGGCCATCGCGCAACCCGAAGGCGTGAGCTTCACCGTCGACGGGAATCTGGTGTCGTGGCAGAAGTGGTCGCTCCGGGTCGGCATGGACCCCCTCGAAGGCTTGGTCCTCCACACCGTCGGCTATGACGACGGGGGGAGTGTGCGCCCGCTGCTGTTCCGGGCCTCGGTCAGCGAGATGGTCGTCCCCTACGGTGATCCCGGCCCGATGCACTCGTGGAAGAGCGCCTTCGACGCCGGGGAGTGGGGGCTGGGTCGCATGGCCAACTCCCTCACGTTGGGCTGCGACTGCCTGGGCGAGATCACGTACTTCGACGATGTGTTCTCCGACGAACGCGGCCACCCGCACACGAGGCCCAATGCAATCTGCATCCATGAGGAGGACTACGGGATCCTCTGGAAGCACGTCGACATGACCTCGGGCCGGACGGAGGTCAGGCGGTCACGCCGTCTCGTCGTGAGCTCCATTGCCACCGTCGGCAATTACGAATACGGCTTCTACTGGTACTTCTATCTCGACGGCTCCCTGCAGTTCGAGGTGAAGCTGACCGGGATCATGTCGACCATGGGTGTGGCAGATGGCGTCGGTGACGCCCACGCCAGCATGGTGGCCCCAGGCCTGGCCGCGCCCTACCACCAGCACCTGTTCAACGTCCGCCTCGATGTGGAGGTCGACGGCACGGACAATGCCGTATTCGAAGTGGACACGCTGCGCTCGCCGCTCGGCGACGACAATCCATGGGGAAATGCCTTCGCACCGGTGGCCACATTGCTGGAGACGGAGTTGGAGGCCCGCCGCGACGTCGATCCTCTGCGGAGCCGTTTGTGGAAGATCGCCAATCGATCGAAGGTGAACGCGGTGGGCCAGCCCACTGCGTACAAGCTCGTCCCGACGTCGACGCCGACATTGCTGGCCGATCCGACGTCGAGCGTGGGTCGGCGCGCCACATTCGCCGCGCACAATTTGTGGGTGACGCCGTTTGCCGAAGATGAGCGCCGTGCCGCCGGTGACTACCCGAATCAGCACAGTGGCGGCGCCGGCCTCCCGGCCTGGACGGCGCAGGACCGGTCGATCGTGGACACCGACGTCGTTCTCTGGCATTCGTTCGGGGTCACCCACATTCCACGCCCCGAGGACTGGCCCGTCATGCCCGTGGAGTACACCGGGTTCAGCTTGCTTCCCGTCGGCTTCTTCGACCGCAATCCCGCTCTCGACGTGCCGCCGACGTCCAACGGGGAAGGCCACTGTCATGGCGCCTGAACGGGGTCAGGCACCTCAGGAGTTCCACCCACCGGTGGAGGAGTACCTCGAGACGATGCTCGCGCTGGTCGAAGAAGGCGTCCCGGTCATTCAGGCGCGCATTGCCGAACGGCTCGGGCGCTCCGCCCCGTCGGTCTCCGAAATGCTCGACCGCCTGATCGAGGAGGGTTACGTCTCCCGGCAAGGGCGGCGTCTGGACCTGACCGAGAGTGGGCGCACGCTGGCCGAGAAGGTGGTGCGCAAACACCGCCTGGCCGAGCGCCTGCTGGTCGATGTGATAGGCCTCGAATGGCACAAGGTCCACCGCGAAGCTGGACGCTGGGAGCATGTCATCTCCGACGATGTCGAGGCGCGGCTCGTCGAATTGCTCGGGGACCCTGCCACGTGTCCCCACGGGAACCCGATCCCAGGTTCGGGTTCGGTGGCGACCAAGGTGAACACCCGCCGCCTGACCGAGGTCGGATCGGGCGAGCGCGTCCGCCTGGTGCGGATCAGCGAAGAAGTGGAGCTCAACCTGGGGTCGTTGACGATCCTGGGGGAGGGCGGATTCATCCCCGGCGCCGTGGCCATGGTCGGCAACCGCGATGGGGATGACAACCTCGAGGTACGGGTGGAGGGAGAGGACGAGACCCTCCATCTCCCGTCGGATCTCACCGACCGCCTTTTCGTCGGCTCTGCGTGACCGTTCGGCTCGTCGCCGACGCGGTCTTCACGGTCGATGCCGAGGACACGGTGTGGCGACCGGGAGCCGTAGAGATCGATGGCGGACGCATCACCTGGGTGGGTGATCCGGATCTGACCCCGGCGGAGGCCCGGACAGACGTGCAGGAGCTGGGCGGATTGCTGATGCCGGGATTGGTCAACTGTCACGGCCACTCGCCGATGACGTTGGTCCGGAGCGCGGGCGACGGACTGCCGCTCGACCGCTGGCTCTCCGAAGCGGTGTGGCCCCGGGAGGCGCTCCACGGCGATGAGGACGTCTTCTGGGGGATGACGCTTGGAGCGAGCGAGATGCTGTTGAACGGGATCACGACGACGTGCGAGCAGTATCTCCACGCCGACGCGGTCGCCGACGCCGCGCTGGCATCGGGCATCCGGTGCGTGCTCACCCCGGGCGTCTTCGATATGCCGGGGATCGCGATCCGGAGGGCACCTGGAAGGAGCACCTGGTCGAAGCGAGCCGGGTCTTCGATGAAATGGATGGGCGTTCGGGCCGGCTCCACGTGGGGTTCGGCCCTCATGCCGCGTACAGCTTGTCCCCGGCCGGGCTTTCGGCGGTGGCGGAGGAGGCGCAGCGGCGCGGCGCCATGATCCAGATCCACCTCGCCGAGACAGAGGCCGAGGGGCACGTGGTGGAGGAGCGTTACGGCATGCGCGCCCCGGCGTTCCTGGCCTCGCTCGGCGTCCTCGATGGTCCGGTCCTGGCCGCCCACGCCGTGTGGCTCGACGAGGCCGACATGGAGATCATGGCGGAATACGACGTCGCCGTGGCGCACTGCCCCGGGAGCAACGGGAAGCTGGGCTCGGGCGTGGCCAAGCTGGCCGAGCTGCGAGCCCGGGGGATCCGGGTCGGCCTGGGGACCGACGGGCCCGCCTCCAACGACGACCTCCATCTGTGGGACGAGATGCGCCTGGCGGCGATTCTGGCTCGGGCCACCGCGGCGGATCCGGCGGCCATCAGCTCGGCGGCCGCCCTCCGACTGGCCACCAGAGGCGGGGGCGAGGCCCTGGGCCTTCCCGTCGGGGCCCTCGAAGAGGGCCGTCCGGCGGACATCATCCGCCTGCGTACCGACGACGCCCGATTCGTGCCGGCCACCAACGAGGCCGAGCTGCTCGGGCACCTCGTGTGGGCTGGGGCGGGCTATCTCGTGACCGATGTCTGGGTGGGGGGTGCACCTGTGGTCGTGGGGAGCCAGTGTGTGCAGATCGACAGTGCGCGGGCCCGTGCTGAAGTGGGGCAACGAGCCCACCGCCTTTTCGCCCTTTAAGCTGCACTGATATGGCAGGTTTCGTCGATCAGGCTCAACTGCACGCGCGCGCCGGCGACGGGGGAGCCGGCGCGGTGTCGTGGCGACGCGAAGCGCATGTCGACCGCGGGGGACCCGATGGTGGGGACGGCGGCCACGGGGGCGATGTGTGGCTCGTGGCGTCGGTCAATCAGTCATCGCTCCTGGGCTTCCGTGACCATCCCTTCCGCCGGGCCACCGATGGTGGTCACGGGTCGGGGCAGAAGAAGCACGGGGCCCGGGGCAAGGACACCGTGGTCCCGGTTCCCGTCGGGACCGTGGTGAGTGACAGCGTCGGTGCGGTCCAATGTGACCTGTCGGGCGATGGCGACCGGTTCCTGATCGCCGAAGGTGGTCAGGGAGGCCGGGGCAACGCACGCTTTCTGTCGAACCGGCGCCGGGCCCCGGCCTTTGCCGAGCAGGGAGAGAAGGGCCAGGAGCGCTGGCTCGACATGGAGCTCAAGCTCATGGCGGACGTGGCCCTGGTCGGGTTTCCCAATGCCGGCAAGTCCACCCTTATCTCGACGGTGTCGGCGGCCAAGCCCAAGATCGCCGACTACCCGTTTACGACGCTGGAGCCGCATCTGGGCGTGGTGCGAGTGGGTGGCGTGCGCGACGGCACCGAGTTCGTCATGGCTGACATCCCCGGACTGGTCGAGGGTGCCGCCGAGGGCAAAGGCCTGGGTCACCGCTTCCTGCGCCACATCGAGCGAGCCCGGGTGCTGGTCGTCCTGCTCGACCTCGATCCGCATGCGTTGCAGGGCCCGGCCGACCAGCTGCGCATCCTGTTGGGGGAGCTCGGCGACTACCAGCCTGAACTGCTCCAGCGGCCCCGGCTCGTGGTCGGGAGCAAGCACGATCTCATGTCGCCCGGCGCCGACGCCAACGCCAACGCCGCCCCCGACGCCACCATGTGTGACCTGGTTCTTTCTGCCGCGACCGGCGCCGGCGTGCAGCCCTTGGTGGAGAAACTGGCGGCCCTCGTCCAAGAGGTGAGAGCTGCCGCAGTGGTCGAAAGCACCAGCGCGATCGTGATCCACCGCCCGGTGCCCGAAGGCGTCGACGTGCAACGGCTCGGCCCAGGCGCCTGGCGCGTGGTGGGCCGGGTGGCCGAACGTGCGGTGGCCTTCTCGGATCTGAACGACGTGGGCGCGCTCGATGAAGCCGTCAAGCGACTGCGGCGTCTCGGCGTGGATCGCGCCCTGTCGCGCGCCGGGGTCCGTGACGGCGACGACGTCACCGTGGGCAGCATGACCTTCACCTGGGGGGATGCGTGACCACGTGGGCGAGCCGGTGAGCTCGCTCGATCATTCCCGGGCCGGCGTCGCACCACGGTCCGTGGTGGTCAAGGTGGGCTCATCCTCGGTCACCCCGGCGACGGTGGACCGGTTGTGCAGCGAGATCGCTCAGGTGCGCACCGCCGGCCACATCGTGGTGGTCGTGACGTCAGGTGCCATCGCGGCCGGGTGGACGGCGCTCGGGCGGGGCGAGAAACGTCCCGCGGACTCGGCGGTGCTCCAGGCTGTGTCAGCGGTGGGCCAGCACCGGCTCATGCGCACGTGGCAGGACGGGCTCGATCCGCACGGGCTCCTGGCCGGGCAGGTGCTCCTGGCTCCACTGGACTTCGTGCACCGCACGCAGTACCTGCATGCCCGGGGGACCCTGGCGCACCTGATCGAACTGGGCGTGGTCCCGGTGGTCAACGAGAACGACGCCGTGGCCGACGAGGAGATCCGCTTCGGCGACAACGACCGCCTGGCGGCGCTGGTGGCGCACCTGGTGCAGGCCCAGCTGCTCCTGCTGCTCACCGATGCACCGGGATTGCTGACGGCCGACCCCCGCCTGGTGGCCGAGGCCTCCCTCATCGACGAGGTGGTGGAGATCGATCACCGCCTCGAACAGATGGCCGGAGGAGCGGGGAGCGCCGTCGGAAGTGGCGGCATGGCCTCCAAGGTCGCAGCGGCCAAAATTGCGACCTGGTCTGGCGTGGAGACGATCATCGCCGACGCCACCAGGCCCGGCGTCCTGGCCGCCGCCGTGGCGGGGGAGTCCGGCGTGGGCACGGTGTTCCGCGCCCGCCCCCAGCGCCTGTCGGCCCGCAAGCTGTGGATCGCCTTTGCGCTGGGGGCCTCCGGGCGCCTCATCGTGGACCAGGGGGCCCAGGTGGCCCTGGCCGAGGGAGGCCGCTCCCTGCTGCCGGCAGGCGTGGTGGCGGCCGAGGGCGATTTCGGGCTCGACGACGCCGTGGAGATCGTGGGCCCGGACGGCAAGGTGTTCGCCAAGGGGCTGGTCCGGCTGGGGGCCGCCCGCTCGGCGGAATGGATCGGGCGGCGGACCGACCAGCTCCCCGAGGACATGTCCCACCTGGTCGTCCATCGAGACGATCTGGTGCTTGTACGCTAATTCGGTGACCACGCCGGAATTGGAGGAGTTGGCGCGCCGCGTCCAGGCGGCTTCCCGTGTGGTCGCCCGCGCATCGGGCCCGGTCCGTGACGACGCCCTGCGCATGGCGGCCGACCTGCTCGAAGAGGAGTGGGCGGCGCTGGTCGATGTCAACCGGGGTGACCTCGCCCGCGCCGAGTCCGCCGGGATGGCGGCGTCGGCTCAAGATCGCCTGCGGCTGACCGAGGCGAGGGTGCGGGCCATGGCGGCCGGCCTGAGGGGCGTGGCCCGGCTGTCCGACCCGGTGGGCGAGGTGCTCGAGGGCTGGGTGCGGCCGAACGGGCTGCGGGTGTCCAGGGTGAGGGTGCCGCTCGGTGTGGTCGGCGTGATCTACGAGAACAGGCCCAACGTGACGAGTGACGCCGCCGGGCTGTGCCTCAAGGCCGGGAACGCCGCATTCTTGAGAGGCTCGGCCTCTGCGCTCGACTCGAACCGGGCCATTGTGGCGCTCCTGCGGCGGGCGGCCGGCAAGGCCGGGCTGCCCGAGGATGCGGTCGCCCTCGTGGAGGACACCTCCCACGAGACGGCGGTCGCCTTCATGCGGCTGCGGGGGCTCGTCGACTGTCTCATCCCGCGCGGGGGTCCGTCGCTGATCGCCTCGCTCCTGGAGAACGCCACCGTGCCCTACGTGCTCGACGGCGACGGCAATTGCCACGTGTACGTGGACGCGACGGCCGATCTCTCGATGGCCCTCGACATCGTGGTCAACGCCAAGACGCACCGATTCGGCGTCTGCAACGCAGCGGAGACGATCCTGGTGCACGCCGCGGTGGCGGAGGCGTTCCTCCCGACGATGGCGTCGGCCCTGACGGGCGCCGGTGTCGAGCTCCGCGGGGACGAGCGCGTACGAGCCATCTTGCCCGGAACGGCAGTGGCCGAGGAGACTGACTTCGCAACCGAGTTCCTGGCTCCGATCGTGGCCGTGGGTGTCGTCGACGACCTGGACGGTGCGATGGAGCACATCACCCGCTACAGCTCGGGCCACTCCGAGGTGATCGTGACAACCGATGTACGGGCGGCGGATCGATTCGTGGCCGAGGTCGATGCGGCTGCGGTGCTGGTGAACGCGTCCACCCGGTTCATCGACGGTGAGGAGCTGGGATTGGGAGCAGAAGTGGGAATTTCAACGCAAAAGCTGCATGCACGAGGACCGATGGGAGTACGGGAGTTGACGAGCGTGAAATGGGTTGTACGAGGCGACGGGCAGGTGCGGCAATGAGCGCAGGAGCGGATGCACGGACGGCGGCCAAATTGGGCCTTCCCGATGTCGGGCCGCCGAGGTTCGCCTCACTTGACGCCGTGCGCAGCGGGCTGACGGACGTGGGCTACCTGGCTGACGACTCCATCAGCGGCGTCGTCTATCTGGCCGACCGACTGGCGAAGCCCGTCCTGGTGGAGGGACCGGCCGGGACGGGCAAGACACAGTTGGCCAAGTCGGTGGCCGAGCTCACCGGCGCCCGGCTCATACGCCTCCAGTGTTACGAGGGGCTCGATGAGTCCAAGGCACTCTACGAATGGAACTACCGCAAGCAGCTCCTGCGTATCCAGGCGGGCGGGCCGGGCGAGATCGAGAGTGGGGGCGCGGGCGCAACAGCCGGCGCGAGCGAGAACGGACACCGGGGGCCGTCGTGGAAGGAGTTGGAGGAGGACATCTTCTCCGAGGAGTTCCTCCTGACCCGGCCCCTCCTCGAGGCGATCCGCTCGACTGACCCCGTCGTGCTGCTCATCGACGAGGTGGACAGGGTCGAGCTGGAGACCGAGGCGCTGTTGCTCGAGATCCTCAGCGAGTACCAGGTCTCGATCCCCGAGCTCGGGACGGTGCGGGCCACCCGCCTGCCCATGGTCTTCTTGACCTCGAACAACACCCGCGAGCTCTCCGAGGCCCTCAAGCGCCGCTGTCTCTACCTGCACATCGACTATCCCGATCTCGATCGCGAGCGGGCGATCGTGCGCTCACGGGTGCCCGGCATCACCGAGGAGCTGGCGGACCAGGTGGCCCGTATCGTGCGTTCCCTGCGCACCTTGGAGCTCCGCAAGGCCCCGTCGGTGTCCGAGACCCTTGATTGGGCGCGCACCCTCGTGATCCTGGGCACCGAGACCATCGACGCGGCTGGAGCCCGGGACACGCTGCACATCTTGTTGAAGTACCAGACCGACATCGATCGGGCTGCCAAGGAACTGCTCTCGGTGAGCTGATGCTCGATCTTTTGTCGGGATTCGTCACCGAGCTCCGCAAGGCCGGCCTTCCCGTGTCGTTGACCGAGCACCTGGACGCCGCAGAGGCCGTGCACCACATCCCCCTGGAGGATCGGGAGGGGTTGAAGTACGCCCTGGCGGCCACGTTGGTGAAGTCCTCGTCGCACTGGCACGTGTTCGAGACCGCCTTCGAGGTGTTCTTTGCCGTGCGGACCAAGGGGTTGGACGGGCTCGAGCTGGACGCCGACGGGAACGAGATCGACAACGACGGTGAGGGTGACGCCGCCGGTACCGGCAAAGGCGGCCAGAAGGGACGGGGCCAGGGTTCGGGTGGCGGCGAAGGCATGTCGGCCGAAGAGCTGGCCGAGATGCTCTTCAAGTCACTCATGTCGTCCGACCACGGACTGATGAACGCGGTGGCGCGTGGCGCGGTCGATCGTTACGCCGGCATGGAGCCCGGGCGGCCGGTCGGGGGCACGTACTACCTCTACCGCACGCTGCGGAACCTCGACCTCGACGGGGTGCTGGCGAAGCTGATGGCACAGGCCCAAGCGGGAGCGGTTGGGGGTGCGCTGACCGACCTGGAGGAGCGGCTAGCCGCGGACGAGTACAAGGCCCGTATCGAGAAGTTCCGGCGGGCGGTCGAAACCGAGATCAGACGCCGGCTGGTCGAGGACCGGGGGGCGGAGGCGTTGGCTCGCTCCGTGCGCAAGCCATTACCCGAGGACATCGACGTGATGCACGCCACGCGGGAGGAATTGGCGGTGCTCCAACGCGTGCTCCAGCCGTTGTCGCGCAAGCTGGCCGTGCGGCTGGCCCGTAAACGCCGTCACGGGCATAAAGGGCCTCTCGATTTCCGGGCCACGGTGCGCCGATCACTTTCGACCGGAGGGGTCCCCATTGAGCCCCGCTTCCGCCATCCCCGCCCGAGCAAGCCAGAGATCTTCGTCATCGCCGATATCTCCGGCTCCGTGGCGTCGTTCGCCCGTTTCACGCTGCACCTCGTCTATGCCATCAGCGCACAGTTTTCGAAGGTGCGCAGCTTCGTCTTCGTGGACGGCATCGACGAGGTGACGCGCTTCTTCGAAGGGGTGATCGATCCGGCGGATGCCGTGGCTCGCATCAACCAGGAGGCGGACGTGATCTGGGTGGACGGCCACTCGGACTACGGGCATGCCCTGACCGAATTCCATCGGCGTTGGGGCGATCAGGTGACGGCTCGTTCGAGCGTCTTGTTGCTGGGCGATGCGCGCAACAACTACCACGCCTCGCAATCGTGGGTCGTCGAGGACCTGCAGCGCCGGGCCCGTCACGTGTACTGGCTCAATCCCGAGCCGCGTGACTACTGGGGATCGGGCGATTCCATCGTGGGGGAGTACGCCGCACACTGCGACGAGGTGGTCGAGTGCCGGACCCTGCGCCAGCTGGAGCATTTCGTCGGCAACCTGGCATGACCGAGGGGTCGACAGGGGATACCGATGGGACCGAGATCGGCGAGGCGGAGGCGCTCCGCACGTCGTTCGGTGTCCCCAGCGGCATCCGACGGGTCTTCGCCCCGACGGACGGCAGCACCCGGATCGTGCTCATCCGGCACGGTGAAGCGGTGTGCAACGTCAACGGCATCGTCGGCGGCGAGCGCGGATGCACCGGTCTGACTGATCTGGGACGCCGCCAGGTGGTGGCTCTGGCCGAGCGGCTGTCACGAACCGGTGAGCTCGAAGGGGCGACCGCCCTCTACGCCTCGACCTTGCCCAGGGCAGTGGAGACGGCGGGGCTCCTGCGGGCGGTCGTCGGGCACGGCACGCTCGAGATCATGCAGGACTACGAATTGAGCGAACTCCATCCCGGCGCAGCCGATGGACTGGGTTGGCAGGAGGTGGTCGATCGTTTCGGGGTGCCCGAATGGGACACCGACCCCGAGATGGTGATCGCGCCCGGGGGGGAGAGTTGGTCCGGTTTTGTGAGCCGCGCCTCCGAGACCGTGTGCGCCTTGGCTGAGCGGCACCCGGGCGAGCAGGTGGTGGCCGCCGTTCACGCGGGGGTCATCGAGTCCGCCATGCTCGCAAACCTGGCCATTCCGCTGGCCACATCCCGGCGCGGCTGGACGCGCATCGTGCATGCATCCATGACCGAGTGGGAGTGGGTGCCGTCGCAGAAGCGATGGATCCTCCTCCGCTTCAACGATGCGTGCGGGATACCGACGGAATAGCAACGCTCCGCGAGCAGCTGGCTGTTCCGGTCAGCAGGCCGTGTGGTCAGCAGGCCGTGTGGTCAGCAGGCCGTGTGGTCAGCAGGCGTAGTCCCCGTCGGCCCCGTTGATGTTGTCGCCGTACTGGACGATCAGCACCGGCCCGGTGGGGAGTTGCTCCTTGGATTGCCAACTGGGAACCGTGGCGCACGTGGCCGGACCACTCGGTGGGCTGAGCCAGTTGGCCATCCAGTAGGGGACGGCAGGCTGGTAGTTGCCGACGATGGAGTTCCACGTGCCGGGACTGGCATAGACACCGACGTCAGGGATGCCCTCGGTGTTGTGGAGGGCAGCGATGGCGCCCGCCACGGTCTGTGCGTTGTTGGACGTCGAGGATGACCAGTACTGTCCAGCCCCCTCGACGTCGATCCACCACGCGACGTTGACGTTGACCCCCGCCGCCTGCGCGTCCTGGAAGGCTTGGATCCCGGCTGCCTCACCCTGCTGGAAGCAACCGATGGGAGTTGAGCACAGGCCGTTGTTGGTGAGGAACGTGTAGAGGTTGAGCCCAGCACCGGCCCAGGTCGCCTCGGCGGCCAGGCACGGATTGGGGGCGCTGCCGGAGGAGCCGTCGACCTCGACGATGCTGATGTTGTGCTCGCCGGGGGGGAGGCCGGTGGTGCACGTCGGCGAGTTCATGTTGAACTTGCTCACGTCATAGCCATACGAGCCCGAGGGGTAGGCCGCCCCGACAAAGGTGCCGTTGCCGATGGCGTTGACCATCCCCACAATGGGTGAGCCGATTTGTGCCGGGGCAGAGCCGTAGTAGCTCGCCTGGCCGAACGCAGAGACTTCGCCCTTCACATCGCTGAACCAGTAACCGGTGTCCCCAGGAGTCGTCGCCGCGGCGGATATGGGCGCATTGAGCGGAACGCCTCCCAATGAGCCGTAGAAGGGGGCGGTCCCAAAGGTGAAGGTGCCGCCATCAGAAGCCACCAGTACGTAGCCGGAGCCGCGCGGACCTGCGATCATGCCGATAATCGGTTTGTTGAGCGTCATCGCTCCCGTCGAGCCGGAGAAGTTGGCGTCGCCGAAGGTGAAGATCCCGCCATCGGAAGCGACCAGCCAGTACCCGTGGCCATCCGGCGTCGCCGCCATCCCGACGATGGGTTTGTTGAGCGTCATCGCTCCTGTCGAGCCGTAGAAGTTGGCGTCGCCGAAGGTGAAGATCCCGCCATCGGAAGCGACCAGCCAGTACCCGCCTCCGTCAGGGGTGGGGGTCATCCCGACGATGGGTTTGTTCAGTCTGATATTTCCCGTCGAGCCGTAGAAGTTGGCGTCGCCGTAGCTGAAAATTCCGCCGTCGGACGCCACCAGCCAATACCCGCCGTCATCAGGGGTGGCGGCCATCCCGACGATGGGCTTCTGGAGGGCGAGGTTGCCCGCCGAGCCGTAGAACGGTGCCCCCCCGAAGCTGTAGACGCCGCCGTTCGCGGACACCAACCAGTACGCCGGGACCGCCGAAGTGGTGGCCTGTGCGTCAGGGGTGACGGTGCTGCTGGCGGTCGGCCCCGGCGGCGCCGCTGGCACCGTTGTCGTTGTCGTTGTCGTTGTGGTTGTGGTTGGCGTTGGCGTTGACGTTGACGTTGTGGTTGTGGTTGGCGTTGTCGCCGAAGCGGTGCTCGTCGAGATCAGGGCGGTCGGGACCCCCATGGTCAGCCCCACGAAGGCCATGAGGGCAACGCGCCGGAGTTTGTGCAAACGCATCAGGCCCGAAGGAACTCCGCCACGCGGAAGGCGAGGTCGAGGGATTGTCGGGCGTTGAGCCGGGGGTCACAGGTGGTGGTGTACCGGGCTCCGAGGTCGCCCTCGAAGATCTCCTCGGCGCCTCCGAGGCACTCGGTCACGTCGTCACCCGTGAGTTCGACATGGACGCCGCCGGGCCAACTGCCTTCGTCACGATGCACCGTGAAGAAGGAGCGCAACTCGGAGAGGATGTCGTCGAAGCGCCGAGTCTTGCGACCCCCTTCGCTGGTGAAGGTGTTGCCGTGCATCGGGTCGCAGGTCCATACGACCGGATGGCCAGCCCCCTCGACGGCCCGAATCAGTGGCGGGAGGTGTTCTTCGATCTTGTCGGCTCCGAAGCGGGTGATCAGCGTGAGGCGCCCCGGCGTGCGTTCAGGGTTGAGGCGCTCGCACAATGCCACTGCGTTCTCAGGTGAAGAGCTCGGGCCGATTTTGCAACCGACGGGGTTGCGAACACCCGAGAGGAACTCAAGGTGAGCGCCGTCCAGTTGACGGGTTCGATCGCCCACCCACACCATGTGCGCCGAACAGTCGAACCAGTCGCCGGTCAGCGAGTCCATCCGGGTCAAGCACTCCTCGTACGGAAGGATCAATGCCTCGTGGCTCGTCCAGAAGTCAACCTGATGCAGTCCCACTTCGGCGCCCAGGTCGATGCCGCAGGCGGCCATGAACCGCAAAGCCCGATCGATTTCCGATGCGACGCGCTCATAGCGCAGTCCCTCTGCCGACGACGCGACGAACTGCTGGTTCCACAAGTGCACTTGGGAGAGGTCGGCGAATCCACCCTTGGTGAAAGCTCGCAGCAGGTTGAGCGTGGAGGCCGACTGCTGATACGCCGCAACGAGGCGCGCCGGGTCGGGTCGCCGCGCCTCTTCGTCGAACGCCTCATCGTTCACCATGTGACCCCGGAACGAGTCGAACTCGACGGTGCCGATGCGCTCGGTGGGCGACGAGCGTGGCTTGGCGAACTGGCCTGCGATACGCCCCACCTTGACCACCGGCACACCAGCGGCGTACGTGAGTGCCACCGCCATCTGCAAGATGATCTTCAACTTGTCGCGGATGGAATCGGCCGAGAAATCGGCGAATGACTCGGCGCAGTCTCCCGCTTGGAGGAGGAACGCCCGGCCGTTCGCGACGTCGGCCAACTGAGAGGTCAAGCGCCGGGCCTCACCGGCGAAAACAAGGGGAGGAAGCGTGGAGAGATGGGCCTCGGCTTTCTTGAGAGCATCGGCGTCGGGCCACTCCGGCTGTTGTGCCGCCGGGAACCGTCGCCATGACGCGGCACTCCACGAAGAGGTGTCCGAATCGCTCGCCATGGCACAAGGTTAACGCCGTAGGATCGCCACTCATGGCGACCGTCCGATTTGCGATGCGAAACTCGGGCTATGCATCCCCCGATGCAGCTCCCACCGGAGAACCCGTCGCACGGACGCAATTGGCGCGGAACGTCGAGGACAGGGGTCATTCCACCCTGCTTCTGACCGGCCGTATGGATGGCCGGTGGGTGCCTGAGATCGCGTTCGCTGAGCCTGCTGACATCTAGCCCAATGCGGCGACCCGAACGGATTGGAATATTCGGTGGGACGTTTGACCCGCCCCATATGGGACACGTCGCCGCAGGGCGCGCCGTGCAGGATGCCCTCGACCTCGATCGCCTCCTCCTCGTGGTGGCGAACGACCCGTGGCAAAAGTCGCCGAGGCGCGCCATCACCCCGGCCGAGGACCGTTTTGCCATGGCCGAGGCCCTGGCAAGGGAGATTCCGGGAGCCGAGGCCAGTCGGATGGAGATCGACAGAGGCGGACCGAGCTACACGGTCATGACTGCGGAGGCGCTCTTGGCCCAAGCCGCTGCGTCGGGTCAGGCCCGACCGGCAATCTACCTGGTTGTGGGGGCAGACCTCGTGTCTGAGCTGGGAACATGGGAGCGGTCGGAAGATTTGAAAGGGTTGGTTACCCTCGCCGTGGTCTCAAGGCCGCCAGTGGCCTCGATAGCCGGAGCGGAGTCCGGGAAACCCCAGCCGACCCCGATGCCCCCGCCGGGCTGGCGGGTGGAGAGGGTGGATGGCCCGCTGGTGGAGGTCTCCAGCTCGGCCGTACGGGATGTGCTCGAGAGGGGTGGCTCCGTCGATGATGTGGTGCCAACCGAAGTGATGCATTGCATTCGTCGCCGCAATCTGTACGCTGTCGGCAGATGAGCGCCCTGCCGGCCGAGATCACCGAGGTATCCCCGGCCCCCGTCGCTCCGCGTCCAGCGCCCCCAGGCTCCGGGCTCCGGGCTGAGCGGCGAGTCGAGCAGGCGGCGGCACGCAGAGCCCGACGGCGTTGGGCTGCGTTTTGCATCGCCATCTTCCTGTGTTCCTTCGGCCTCACTGTGGGAATTCTGGACGTGCTCCATTGAGCCCAGGGTTGGACGTCCAGGTCCACCTCCCACCTGCCGCGGCCACGGCTGCCGAAACAGCCGACGCAAAGCTGGGGCTGGACACGGTGGTGCTGGCCATGACGGAACTCTTCGGGGTGGTCGATGCGTTCGTCATCACCAGCGCGCCGAACAGCCGGCATGTGCGCACATTGGTGGAAGAGATCGAACGGAGCGTCAAGGAATCGCATCAACTCGCGCCCGTACGTGTCGAAGGCCTGCAAGATGCGACATGGGTCCTCATGGACTACGGCGACTTCATCGTGCACGTCTTCTTGCAGGAGACTCGGGAGTACTACGACCTCGAGCACCTCTGGTCGGGCGCACCGCGCGTGGAATGGCGAGGCGCCGTCAAGCACGCCGGCTAGTCCTTCTCGCTGCTCGTTCGGATGCACCGAGATGTGGGCATCAGCCCATTTAGTGTGGACGCATGCCCAGTCCGCCTCTTGAGCGCGCGCCCCTCTCCGCAGGCGAGCCACATCAGGCCCGACAGATAGCCGAGTCGTTCGGCTCGGACGCCGAACGCTACGACCGGGCGCGGCCCAGCTACCCCGACGCCATGGTCGATCGGATCGTCGCCGCCAGCCCCGGGACCTCTGTCCTCGACGTCGGGTGCGGCACCGGCATCGCAGCCCGGCAGTTCCTCGCCGCTGGCTGCAGGGTGCTCGGGGTGGATGTCGACCAACGGATGGCCGAGCTGGCAAGGCGGAGCGGGATCGAGGTCGAGGTGGCGGCCTTCGAGGACTGGGACCCTGCTGGCCGCGTCTTCGATGCGGTCGTCTCAGGGCAGGCTTGGCACTGGGTGGACCCCGTCGTCGGGGCGGCGTCGGCGACGGAGGCGTTGCGATCCGGAGGCCTGCTGGCTGTGTTCTGGAACGTGTTCCAGCCTGCGCCCGGCGTGGGTGAAGCATTCTCCGCGGTGTACCGCCAAGTTTTGCCTGACTCGATATTCAGCCGCGGCACGGACTCGGTCGTCCAAGGGTACGCAACGTTCTTCACCAAGGCGGCCGAAGGGATACGAGCCGTCGGCGCGTTCAGCGACCCGGAGCAGTGGCGATTCGACTGGGAGCGGTCCTATAGCCGGGATGAGTGGTTGTACCAGCTCCCAACGTTCGGCGGCCACAGCCAGTTGCCGCCGGCCGGGCTGGACGAGTTGCTGGTGGGTATCGGGGCAGCCATCGACGCGGTGGGAGGAAGCTTCACCGTGCAGTACACCGCCGTGGTCGTCACGGCGGTGCGAACAGAAGCCGCCTGACGGCTTCAGCTGGCCAGATTCGGCAGGTATTGCGACAGGTACACGGGTCCCGACACCTGGAGCCCGCTTGCAACAGGCACGGTGATCGTCTGGCCCTCGATCTGTAAGATCACACCGGTGTCCAGGCTGGTCTGCGCCACCACGGTGAAGACCACCTGCGCCACGGCGAGCTCGGTCGACGATCCTAAGATCTCGCCAAACGCCTGATTGAAGTTCACCGTGGCCAGGGCCGGTGTCTTGGAGATGGTGGCGGAGATGGTGGCGGAGATCACATGAACGCTGTTGGGAATGGCGGTCTTGATTCCCGCCTCCTCCTCTTTCTTGGTCGGGCCGCCCAAGAGAGAGGTGATGACCAATTTCAGCGGCGCTGGAATGGACACCACCCTCGATTCCGCAACCAGCTTGCGGTTGGCTCCTAGGAGATAGACCTTCACGGGCACCGAGGCCGGTACGGTCGTGGTCGTCGTCGGCAGTTGACGATCCAGAAGCCCGAAGGGCACGCGGCTGGGTGGAATGGCGCTCGGGACCCGTTGGGTCGGGATGGCACAGCCGGCGACTGCGATCCCGGCGACCACCACCGCGCACAGCACACGGGCCCGGGTCACCACACCGGCCCCTCGTCGCCCTCGAGTACGGGGAGGCTGATGACGAAACGGGCTCCGCCCGATGGGGATGACTCGACCCAGGTCTCTCCGCCCATGAGGCGCATGTGCTCGGCGACCAACGCCAGGCCCAATCCGGTGCCAGTGCCGGTACCGCGTCGGCCGGCGGCCGATCCACGGTAGAAGCGATCGAAGACCTTGGTGCGCTCGATGGCGCTGATTCCCGGTCCGGCATCTTCAACGGCGATCTCGACGACCGTGGAAGTGTTGTGGTGCGCACGACCCACCGTGTCGCCCTTGTCGCCCTTGTCGCCCTTGTCGCCCTTGTCTTCGCCATTGGCCGACACGGTCGATCCATCGGGACCGACCGTCGTGACCGAGATCACGGTCGCCCCTCCGCCGTAGTTCGCGGCGTTCTCCAAGAGATTGGCCATGACGCGCTCGAATCGCCGCTTGTCGACACCCACATGGAGGGACCGCACCTCGGGCCCCATGACCATCTCGGGGGTGGACCCCGCCCCTCCAAGGCCGCGGATCCCCGCCTCGACGGCGCGCTCGACCAACTCGCTGACGTTGACCTCTTCGAGGAACACATCGGCCGAACCTGCATCGGCGCGGGACATCTCCAAGAGGTCACCCACCATGCGCTGGAATCGGCGCAGGTCGTCCCCTAACAGCTGGAGGGCGCGTTGGGCGCGTGGGGGAAGGTTGTCCCGGTCTGCCTCGAGGACTTCGAGCGATGCCGAAAGCGTGGTGAGGGGCGAGCGGAGCTCGTGACTGACGTCAGAATTGAACCGCGCCTCACGCTGGATCCGCGCCTGGAGCTGGTCGACCATGGTGTTGAACGAGCTCGTCAGGCCCTCGAGGTCCGGGTCGGCCGCTTCGGCTCCCAATCGGGTGTCAAGCCGTCCCCCCGCGATGGCGACCGCCGCTCGGGATACTGCCGACAGTGGGCGCAGTGATCGTCGACTGGCGAACCGGCCGAGCGCCAGACCGAGCAACGTTGTGACGACGCCAGTTCCGATAAGTGTCACTCCCAGCACACGCAAGGTGTGACCGAGGTCCGCCAACGAGAACACCACGAAGTATTCGGCATCGACGGAGGGAATGGGCACGCCGACCACGATCTGGGGCTGATGGCCGTGGGCTTGCGAGATGTACGTCTGCGTCGCTGCGTTCCCTTGGAAGACTTCACGCCGCAAATCAGCGGGGATGGAAGCCTCATTGGAAGCCTCATTGACGGAGAGCGACGGGTAATACGCCTTTGACTTGCGAACGAGGATCGAGTTGGAGCCCGAGGCTCCGTCGAGGGAGGCGAGCAGGGAGGCGTAGTGGGTGTATCCCGATGCGAGCGAACTGCGGACGAGGAGGGCGTTGGCAAAGGCCTGATTCTGAGCGGCGGATTCCCGCTCGGCGAGGAGGAAGTGACGCGTGGTGAAGTACGACAGCCCACCCATGCTGAACGAGAGCAGGAGGGCCCCCAGCCCGAAGATCGCAGTGATGCGGGCTCCGATGCCCAACTAGGGCACCAGCTTGTAGCCCATACCCCTCACGGTGAGAATGTGCTGAGGCAGCGCCGGGTCGGCTTCGACCTTGGTCCGCAAGCGCCTGATGTGCACGTCGACCAGCCGGCCGTCGCCGAAGTAGTCGTACCCCCAGACGCGGTCGAGCAACTGCTCGCGGCTCAGCACCTTGTTCGGGCTCGCTGCCAGCTCGCACAGCAGGCGGAACTCGGTCCGAGTGCAATGCACCTCGGTCCCGTCGGCCTTCCGGAGGACACCTTGTTCGGGAAGGAGTTGCAGCGTGCCGAACGAGAGCGCGCCAGGGTCCTCCTCCGTCGGCCGCGCCCGCCGCAGGAGGGCACGAATGCGGGCCGCGAGCTCCTTGGCGACGAACGGCTTCGTCACGTAGTCGTCGGCACCCGCCTCGAGCCCGGCCACCACGTCGTGTGTATCGGCACGCGCCGTCACGATGATGATGGGCACCGCGCTCTGACGTCGCAGGGCGCGGCAGCATTCGAAGCCGTCCATGCCCGGCAGCATGATGTCGATCAGGGCGACATCTGTGGGCGAGTCCGCAAACAGTTCGAGAGCTTCCTCCCCACTGGCGACGTCCTTCACGTCGTATCCCTCACCTTCGAGGGCGAGGCGCATCGACGAACGGATGCGCTCGTCGTCTTCGACCACCAAGATGCGTCCACTCATTCGAATCAGCTCAGCCAAATCTGCGTCGGCCAGATGGATCCGCCGATCATCCCATACGCGGCGGCGCCGGTCGGTGTCGTCGGGTTGTTCCAGTTCTGTACTTTCGGTGTGCTGATCACGGCCCAGACGGCGCGGTCCAGCCAGAGATACGGGAGGTCGATGGCGAGGCGTTTGTTCACGGTCTGGTACGCCTTGGCGCGCGCCGCCTCGTTGGTGCTCGAACGTCCGAGCTCGAGTGCGGCCTGCAGCTGGGGGTCGTTGTTACGGGCCATGTTGATGGAGAGCGAACTCGACAGGATCGTGGTGTTGCTCCAGAAGATGTAGTTGAGGTCGGGGTCGACGGCGCCGAACTGACGCCACTCCAGGGCCTGGAACTGGCCGGCCAGCGCCTGGTTGATCAGGTCGTTCTGCTCGACGATGTTGTTCTTGACCACGAAGCCCACATTCTGCCAGGCCTGTTGGAGATATTGCTGCTCCCGCTCCGCGGTCGGAGAGTTCGTGGAGCCCCAGGTGAACGAGACCGGCTTCCCCGTACTCTTCGCTACCTGCTTCACCAACTTGGTCGCTTCTTTCTGGTCGTAGGCCGGGTACGAAGTGGCGGAGTTGTACGGCGATCCGGGCGTGAAGAGCCCCTCGCTCACCGGCAGCACGTTTTCGTCGATCTCCTTGGCGTATTCGGCCCGGTTGATCGCCATGGCGGCGGCGCGGCGGATCGACGGGTTGTTGAACGGCTCTGCGGCCGTGTTGAGCAGTACGCAGTTCATGTCGGGCTCGCCCACCAGATGCGTGCTGTCATCGATGTAGGCGTAATTCTTGTTTCCCCGGAACTGGGTGATGATCTGAGGCGTGTCGGTGACCATGATGTCGATCGTCCCCGACTTGAGGGCCTCGGCGCGGGCTTCGGCATTGATGACCGGCTTGAACGTGATTTCGTCGAGGTGGGGCAGCCCCGGCCGCCAATAGTGCGGATTTGCCGTCGCGGTGAAGTGGCTGTTGGGTACCCATTGCTTGAAGACGAACGGCCCGGTGCCCACGGGTTGGGAGGTCCCGCCATTGTTGGCGGCGAGCATGGTGGGGGCGCACATATACGCAGGCTGCCCCCCGACGCCGCCGGAGAGGTACAGGGGGAACGAGACCCAGGGCGATTTCAGGTTCAACGTCACCGAGAGCGGGCCCGACTGCGTGACGGAGTCGACGATCGGGTTCAGGATCAGCGTGCCCAGAAGAAGGGACGCTTGCTGCGCCTTGAAGTTGGTCAGCAGCGCGGCACCGTCGCACGGGGTGCCGTCGTGGAACACGACGTTCGGGCGCACCGTTATCGTCCAGGCCGTGTTGTCGGCGTTCGGTGTCACCAATTCGGCCAGGTAGGGCTGCCAGGCACCCTTGGCATCGATGATGGTCAGGGGGTCGAAGACCGTCCGTGCGTACATGACGCCGACTTCGTCGAAGCGGGCGGTGGTGGGGTTGAAGCCCGACTCCTCGGCATCCATGCCGAACACGAGCGAGCCGCCCTTCTTGGGCTTGGCCTTGGAGATGCCATTGCGGCCGGTCCCATTGGTGGTGGCGCCGGCGATGCCGGCCAGGTCGAAGCCGAGGGCAGAGGCACCCGCGATGCTGGCTGCGGTCGCTGCGCCACGGACGAGCAGCGTCCGACGGTTGAATGGCATTCCCATGGACCCTCCTCCCTCCCCACCATCTTGCCCCACCGCGTGGTACTTCCCCCAGCCGACTCCTCGTGGGTGCTGGGGACGATAGTGCCCTTCCGTACCCACCGCGGCCCGGTACCCTGGAATTATGTCGGGGAACAGGGAGAGTGCGTCGGAGGGCGACCCCGTGCCCGAATGGGATCTCTCGGGTTTCGGCGATTGGTTGAGCGGGCGGGCCGAGGCGACGCGTCGGGCGTACGTGAGCGATCTCGGCGCCTTTGCCGAGTGGATGAGCCGCAGTGGCGTCGATGCACCGGCCGGCGTCGATCGACTGCATCTTCGCCGCTACCTGGCCTCCTTGGGCACGCGCCGCCTGGCCCGGGCGACTGTGGCGCGCAAGGCGGCGGCGCTTCGGTGCTATTTCGCCTGGTCCGTCCGCCAGGCTCGTCTCGTCTCGGACCCGTCCCGGAGCTTGCGGGCCCCGACGGGGAAGGGCCGACTGCCGCGTGTGTTGTCCGAGGGGGAGATCGGGGCACTCCTGGATCGCCCGGGTGCATCGGCGATCGATCAGCGAGATACGGCGGCGCTCGAGCTGCTCTACGCCGCCGGCTTGCGGGTGTCTGAGCTCTGCGGGCTGGATCGACGCGGTGTCGATCTGCGCGGGCGCACGGTCACCGTGCTCGGAAAGGGCGGAAAGGAACGTCGGGTCCCGATCCATGAACGGGCGGCGGTGGCGCTGCAAGAGTGGCTGCGTGAAGGGCGTACGACCATGCCGGGTCCGGCGGAGGCGGTCTTCGTGAACCAACGAGGCTCGCGTTTGGGACCGCGCGACGTGCGCCGGATCCTCGATCGCCTCGCCCTGTCCCCGACGCACCCCCATGCCCTGCGGCACACCTTCGCCACCCATCTGCTCGACGGCGGTGCCGACCTCCGCGTCGTCCAGGAACTTCTGGGGCACGCCAGCCTGGCCACCACCCAGATCTACACCCATGTGAGCAAGGAGCGGCTGCGCTCGGTCTATGAGGGGACGCATCCCCGGGCCTGACCGGAGCCAGCCGTGAGCGGCTATCATGGAAAGGCTCACCGAGCGGTGGGCAGCACTACCGACCAACACGCACCTTGGCGCGATCCACGGTCGCCCCTCTTCCCGAGGGGTGCTGCGCCCTGGGGAGCAACCGAACGGAGGAATACGTATGGCCGTCGTTTCCATGCGACAGCTGCTGGAAGCCGGGGTTCACTTCGGCCACCAGACGCGCCGATGGAACCCGAAGATGAAGCGCTTCATTCTTGGTGAGCGCAACGGGATCTATCTCATCGATCTACGCAAGACCCTGGTAGGGGTCGAAGCCGCCTACTCGTACGTACGCGACCTTGTCGCCGGAGGGGGGACCATCCTCTTCGTCGGGACCAAGAAGCAGACCCAAGGCCCCGTGGCGGAGTACGCCGAGGCCTGTGGTATGCCCTTCGTCAACCAGCGCTGGCTGGGTGGCATGTTGACCAACTTCCAGACCGTGTCAGGCCGGGTCAAGCGTATGCAGGAGCTGCGTACCATGCAGGCCGCCGGGGACTTCGAGGGCATGCCCAAGCGGGAGGCGCTGTCGCACTCCCGTGAACTGGAGAAGCTGAGCCGGAACCTGAGCGGCATCGCCAACTTGGAGCGCCTGCCCAACGCCGTCTTCGTCATCGACACAAAGAAAGAGCACATTGCCGTCACCGAAGCCCGCAAGCTCGGGCTCCCCGTGGTGGCGGTCGTGGACACCAACTGTGACCCCGACATCATCGACTACGTCATCCCGGGCAACGACGACGCCATCCGCTCCGGCTCCCTGATGTGCCGCGTGCTGGCCGACGCCGTCGTCGAGGGCCGCTTCATCGCCGAGCACCGGCGCAAGAATGCGCCTCCGGCGGCCGAAGAAGTGAACACTGGCCCGTCGCCACGGGCGCGGCGCGTGCCACCCCCACCGGCCCCGGCCGCGGCCGAGGCCGAGGCTGCACCGGCCGAGGCCGCACCGGCCGAGACTGCACCGGCCGAGGCAGCCCAGACCGAGGCACCAGTGCCCGCCGAAGCGTCAATCGACGCACCAACGGTGGAGGCGGAGCTGGCCGAAGTGACTACAGGGGCCGAGGCCTGATCATGCCCAACTTCACTGCGAAGGACGTGCAGGCCTTGCGACAGGCGACCGGCGCCGGCATGCTCGATGCCAAGAAGGCCCTTGAGGAGAGCGACGGCGACATGGATGCCGCGGCGCAGTACCTGCGTGTGAACGGCCTGGCCGGCGCGGCCAAGCGTGAAGAGCGTGAGGCTTCACAAGGCGCGGTGACAGCGGTCCGTAACGGTGACGCCGCGGCTGTCGTCGAGTTGCGCTGCGAAACCGACTTCGTGGCCAAGGCCGACGAGTTTGTCGCGCTGACCGACGAGCTCGGTGCCTTGGTGGCGGCAAAGGGTGAGGATGCGGCGAGCGAGCTCAACGAGGAGATCGATCGGCTGCGCGTCACCCTCAAGGAGAACATCTCGATCGGGCGGGTGCGACGCCTTGTGGCCGAGGATGGGCAAGTGGTGGACACCTACCTGCATCAGCAGGCAGGTCGTGGGGTCAACGCGGTGGCAGTGGTCATCGACGGTGGCGACGAGGAGCTGGCGCACAACATCGCGGTGCACATCGCCTTCACCAAGCCTGCCTACCTGAGCCGGGACGATGTGCCCGAAGCGGACGTGGCGGCGGAGCGGGCCACCGTGGCCGAGATCAGCCGCAATGAGGGAAAGCCCGAAGCTGCCCTCGACAAGATTGTCGACGGCCGAATGAATGGCTGGTTCAAGGATCGTGTCCTGTTGGACCAGTCCTACGTGAGGGACGAGAAGCAGACGATTGCGGGCATGCTCGGGTCGGCTCGCATCGTTGCCTTCGCGCAGGTCGTCATCGGCGCCTGAGGCCTACAGCAAAAGTGGGAGAGCCGCGGCGGATCGTCCTCAAGATGTCGGGAGAAGCGTTGGCCTCGTCCGCATCCGACGAGACCATCGACGCCGCCACCGTGGAGCGCATGGCCAAGGAGATGAGCCGGGCCATGGAGGGCGGCGATCTCGAGTTGGCGGTGGTCGTCGGTGGAGGCAACATCTGGCGGGGCACCACCGGCGAGAGCGGCGGCATGGACCGTGCCACGTCGGACACCATGGGCATGCTGGGGACCGTGATCAATGCCCTGGCCTTGCAGGATGCCCTCGAGCAACAGGGCCAGCCCACGCGGGTCCTCAGCGCGCTCAACATGGCCGAAGTGGCCGAGCCCTACATACGGCGGCGGGCCATCCGGCATCTCGAGAAAGGTCGCATCGTGGTGTTCGCCGCCGGCATGGGGAATCCCTTCTTCACCACCGACACCCCGGCGGCATTGCGGGCGGCCGAAATCGGAGCCGAGCTCCTCTGCAAGGGGACCCACTCCGGCGTCGACGGGGTCTACTCGGCCGACCCCAAGCTCGATCCGGAGGCCACTCGCTACGACGAGATCTCCTTCATGGAGGTGATCAATCGTGACCTCCGGGTCATGGATCTCACCGCCATCACCTTCTGCAAGGACAACAACCTCCCCATCCGGGTTTTCAACCTGATGATCCCCGGGAACATCCCACGCGCACTCAGCGGTGAGCGGATCGGTACGCTGGTCCGCTAATGGACGACGATCTGGCCGGCCTGGTTCTCGAGGACACCCGGGAGAAGATGCACAAGGCCATCGACCACGTGCGTTCAGAGATGAGCAACGTGCGCACCGGGCGTGCCTCATCAGCCCTCCTCGAGCCCCTCATGGTCGACTATTACGGGACCTCGACCGCGTTGCGCCAGCTGGCCGGGTTCAGCGTGCCCGACGCCATGCTGCTGGTGGTCACGCCCTATGACAAGAGCTCACTGGGCGCCATCGAGAAGGCGATCAGGACCTCGGACCTGGGCATCAACCCGACCAACGACGGCAACGTGATCAGGCTGGCATTCCCACCGCTCACCGAAGAACGGCGTAAGGAGCTGGTCAAAGTGGTGCGGCACAAGGCCGAGGAGGCCAAGGTGGCGGTGCGCAACTTGCGTCGGTCGGGGCGGCACGAGCTCGATGCGTTGCAGAAGGACGGGTCACTTTCGGCCGACGAGCTGGAGCGCGTCGAGAAGGATCTGGACAAAATCACCCAAGAGCAGGTGAGCGCCATCGATCAGTTGTTGGCGCAAAAAGAGCGCG
>ODAK010001300.1_pt1 | contig 27628 bp, 8 predicted proteins | sample 1539591 | NCBI WGS metagenome assembly ODAK01 (sample SAMEA3539303, study PRJEB22396) | soil metagenome | biome: tundra; feature: field; material: soil | place: USA | collected 2010-05 | depth 0.15 m
ACGAAATCTACTGGAGCGCGATGGTCATCGTTCTGGTGATGGACAACCTCAACATTCACGACCTGTCGTGCCTATACGAAGCCTTCGAGCCCAGCGAGGCCCGCCGACTTGTCGAACGATTCGAGGTCCACCACACCCCCAAGCACGGAAGCTGGCTCAACATCGCCGAGATCTTCCTGTCGACCCTGTCGATTCAGTGCCTCAATCAGCGCATCGACAGCATCGCCCAGCTTCGATCCACCGTCGCTGCATGGCACGCCGCCAGACCACCCCGCGAGGTCAACTGGCGCTTCACCACGGCAGACGCCAGGACCAAACTGCGCCGCCTCTACCCTTCCATGTCGTAGATTCGGGGTACTAGGGCGTCACCCAGCTTCCCGCGAGGATGTTCTCGCACAGCTGCATCTCGGCGTTCAGCGAATCGCTCGCGCCGAGCCAGACGACGGAGCACGTGTCGCTTCCGACCGTCAGGCATCCGCCGACCCACTTCGAGCGCTTGCAGGGGCCGTCCGACCAGGACCCACCCGAGGTCGGGCAGCTCGCCGCGCCCGGGACCGAGAGCTCGGAGAAGCGGTCGGGGGGGTAGCCCCACTCGAAGCAGGCGTCCCCCTCGTCGCAGCTGCCGAAGACGACGCCGGCGGGGCACGCGCTCGCGTGGACCGGGGCGGCAGTGCTGTCGTCGCAGCCGGCCATCGCGACGAGCACGAGCACGAGCACGGAGCGGGCTCGCATCGTGCGCTCAGCTCCGGCCCATGGCCGCGACGGGCTCGAGCTTCGAGGCTCTCTGCGCGGGGACATAACCGAAGGCGATCCCGGTGAGCACGCTCGCCAGGAGGCCGAGGAGGAAGACCGCAGGGTCGAAACGGATGGGCCAGAGCGGCAGACCCTCGCGGGCGGCGAAGACCAGACCGGCCGCGCAGAGCAAGCCGAGCAGCCCACCCACCGTCGACAGGAGAGTCGCCTCGACGAGGAACTGCGTTCGCAGGCGCTCCGGGGTCACGCCGAGCGCCAGATGAATCCCGATTTCGCGGGTCCGCTCCGTAACGCTGACGAGCATGATGTTCATGATGCCGACGCCGCCCACGACGAGGCTGATCGACGCGAGCGCGACCACGACGAGCGTCAGGCCCTGCAGCACGCGGCGGTACAGGTCCGCGACCGCCTTCTGCGTCTTCACCACGAAGTCGTCGGCGTCCCCCGGCAGCAAGCGATGGCGTTGGCGGAGGAGCGCTTCGATCTGCGACGCGGCTCGATCGACGGTGCCGGGTGCGGTCGCCGAGACGAGCAGCGCGCCGACCGACTCGGGGTCCGGCCCGCCGACCGTCGCGCGGTACGTTTCGATCGGGACCAGCACCACGTCGTCTTGCTCGTTCCCGAGAAGGTCGGAGCCCTTCGCCTTCAGGACGCCGCTGACGCGGAGCAGGTGCGGTCCGAAGCGCAGGTAGCGACCGATCGGATCGTCGGCGCCGAAGAGCGCGCTGCGGACCGTAGCCCCGATGACGCAGAGCCGCGTGCGCAGCGCCCCTTCGCGCTCGTCCCAGCTGCTGCCGCTCGCCAGCGCCCAGTTCGCGATGCCGAAGTACTCGGGATTCGTCCCCGTGAGCTTGACGACGCGGGCCGCGCGCGGCCCGTCGGCGACGATGAGCGCGGTCAGGACGGGCGCTACGGAGGCGATCTCTCGAGCCTCGCGAGCCACCGCGACGCCGTCGTCCTGGGTGACGCGACCGGCGCGTCCACCGCGGACACCGGCGCGCCCCTCCGGCTGGACGGTGAGCATGCTGGGTCCGAAGCTCGACACTTCGGCCATCACCCGGGTCCTGGCGACGACGCCTGCCGTGGTGATGCACGTGACCGTGCAGACGGCGATCTGGACGCCGAAGATCGTGAGCAGGCTCCGGAGCGGCTGACGCCGCAGCGCCGTGTACGCAGCGCGAAGGAGCTCCTTCATGGGTCGCTCCTGAGCGCCTCGATGGGGTGCATCCGCGCGGCGCGCCGGGCGGGTAGAAAGCCGAATACGATTCCCGTGACGCCGCTCGCACCCAGCCCCAGCCCCAGAGAGCCGTAGCTGGGCGTGACCGGGAACTGCCCCAGGCGGCCCACCGCCAGGGCCACGAGGGCTCCGACGGCAGCGCCGGGAAGGGCGCCGGCAAGACACAGCAGCGACGATTCGACGAGGAACTGCGATCGGATCTCGGCGGGGCCGGCGCCGAGTGCAGCCCGCACTCCGATCTCCCGGGTGCGCTCGGCGACCGTGACCAGCATGATATTCATGACCCCGATGCCGGCCACCAGCAAGCTGATGGCTGCGACGGTGAGGAGGAGCGCGGAGAGCGCGTCCGTCACCTGCTTCTGCTTACGCCGAAACTCTTCTTGGGTGCGGATCCGGAAGTCGGAGACGCCATCGGGCGCGATCCGGTGGCGCTGGCGCAGGAGATCTTCGACCTCGGAGCGGGAATGGAGCACCACGCCCGGCGAGTCGGCGCTGAGGAGCAGGTCGTCGACGCGCGCGCCACCGGTCGTCTCGACGCGCTTTCGGAAGCAGCCGAGGGGCATGAACATGCGGTCGTCTTGCTCGCCGAGCACCAGGGATGCCCCGACGCGGGTGGCCACCCCGAGGACCCGATACGAGAACGCTCCCACGCGCACTTCGTGGCCGATCGGGTCGTCTTCTCCGAAGAGCTTCTCGGCGGTCTTCGCTCCCAGCACGCAGACCTTGCCGTCGCGCGCCTGCTCGGCGGCAGACCAGAGCCGGCCCCGGGCCAGCGCGAGCTGGCGGACTTCGAAGTACGATTCGTCGACGCCGATGATCCGCACGCTCGTGTTCTTGTCGCCGAAGACGGCCGTCGCCGTCGTCGCCAGCGTGCCGGCGACGTGGGCGAGCGTCGGGATCTCGTCGGCCAGGGCTGCGCCGTCGCCGTCGGTCAAGCGCCCCGCCAGGGCGCGCCCACGCCCGGGCGCGAGCGGCTCGGGCGTCACGACGATGCCGTTCGACATCAGGCGCGCGATGTCCGCCTCGATGTAGCTCGACACGTTGCGACCGATCGACATCGTGGCGACGACGGCGACGACACCGATGAAGATCCCGAGCGACGTCAGCGCCGATCGCAGCCCGCGCCCCGCGAGCGAGTTGGCCGCTGTGCGAAGCGCGTCAAGCCAGGTCATCGCGCTCGGTCATGGGTGAAGAGCCGGATCATCAGCCAGTTAGCGAGCCAGAGGGTGAAGACCACCGCCCCTGCGAAGAAAAAGGGCAGGGCCGCGCGCGACCCGCTCGCATCCTCGGGAAGCAGCCCCCGAAAGGTGGGCAGCGCGTTCGACGACCAGACGGCCGCCAGCGAAACCGCGGCGATGACGACGGCCCCGCCGAGGGCCGTCGCCGAACGCTCGTCGTCGGTCCATCGGCGGCCGGGATTCCGCAGCGGCGTTCCGGAAGCGAGCCACCCGCCGCCCAGGAGAGCACCCGCGATCGGGCCGACCGGCTCGACGTGCCCCGTCGCGACCAGCGTGCACGCGGCGCCCAGCGCCGCAGCCACCATGGCCCCGAAGGCGCCCGTCGCCGCGGCCCGCACGGCCGAACGATCGAGCGGGCGTGTCGTGGCGCGCGCGCCCCCGGGCGATGGGCGCGCGGTCGCCGCGGACGGCAGGCTGGCGAGCCGCGCGGCGGCGTCGCGCGGCTCGACCACCCGATGGTCGTCGATCACCCGTCCGTCCCGCATGGTCACGATGCGCTTTGCACACGCGGCCACGTCCTGCTCGTGCGTCACGAGGACGATCGTGATGCCCAGGCTGCGGTTGAGTGCCTGGAGGAGTGCCAGGACTTCGTAGCTCGTACGCGAATCGAGGTTCCCCGTCGGCTCGTCCGCCAGCAAAAGGGGCGGATTGGTCACGATGGCGCGCGCGATAGCCACCCTTTGCTGTTGCCCGCCCGAGAGCTGCGCTGGCCTGTGATGGACGCGGCGCGCGAGGCCCATCGATTCGAGCGCTCGCGTCGCTCGCGCCCGCCGCTCTCCGGGCGGAACCCCCCGATAGAGGAGCGGAAGCTCGCAGTTCTCGAGCGCCGTGCTGCGCGGCAAGAGGTTGAACGACTGAAAGACGAAGCCAACGAGGCGATTGCGAACGATCGCCCGCTCCGCGGCATCGAGCTTCGCCGGGTCGATTCCGGCCAGCTCGTATCGGCCGCTGCTGGGATCGTCCAGGCACCCGAGCACGTTGAGCAGGGTCGACTTGCCCGAGCCGCTCGTGCCTACGATGGCCACGAACTCACCCTTGGCGATCGTCAACGATAGGTCGTCCAGGGCACGAACGGCGGCGAGCGTCGCCCCGTAGTCCTTGCAGGCCGCCGTCAGTCGCACGAGGACCTCAGGGTTGGGCTTCGACATCATCGATCACCACCTGGATGCCCGGATCGGGCGACGCGCCGACGAGCTCCGTATTGCTCCCGTCCGTGATGCCGAGGTGAACGGAGACCGCCTCGACGACCTCGGGGCGATCCCGGGCGCTCGTCAGGAGCCAGAGGGTCCCGTCGTCCGCCGGCATCGCGGTCGGCGCCTCGTGGGTGGCGAAGGCCGGTCGGAAGCGCAGCGCTGCGTTGGCGACGCGACGCACCCCGCGTGCTTCGCGGGCGTCGAAGGTCACGACGGCGGTCATCCCCGGGCGGAGCTTGCCCTGATCGTTGGCCAGGTCGATCACCGCCGGGTAAGTCACGACGCCCTGCTGGTTGTGCGAGCCGTAGCGGATCTGCCGCAGCGTTCCGTGGAAGAGGTCGGAGGGATACGCGTCGACCTTGGCGCTCACGGGCATTCCGGGCGACACCTTGCTCACGTCGGCTTCGTCGACGTCGGCCACGATTCTCATGGTGCGAAGATCCTGGGCGATGACGAAGAGCGTCTCGGCCTGGAAGTTTGCGACCACCGAGGCGCCGGGGTCGACGTTTCGCTCCACCACGACGCCGTCGACGGGAGCGTAGATCTTGGTATGAAGCACGTTGGTCTGGGCGACCGAGAGCTGGGCGCGAAGGGCCGCCACGCTCGCCCTCGACGCCGACGCCGCGGCCCGCGCGCCCTCGTACGAGCCACGGGCGTTGTCGAGCTCCATCTGGGTCGACGCGGCGCCGGCGAAGATCCGCTGAACGCGCTCGAGGGCGATGCGGGCGTTGTCGGCGTCGGACTCTGCGCGTTCGAGCTGCGCCTCCTGCGCGCGGAGATCCGCCCGCTGCTCTTCGACCTGGGTATTCGCGATGGACGGATCGAGCTCGGCGAGCACATCGCCCTTCTTCACTTCGGAGTTGAAGTCGACGAGGACGGATGCCACGCGGCCGCTCGCCTGGGCGCTCACCTTGACCTCGAGCGTCGGCTCGAGCGTCCCGTTCGCCCGGACGCGATCGACGATGTCACCGACGGTGACGGTCGCGACCCGGTAGCGGGAGACCACCGTATGCGGGTGGGCCAGGCGGTAGAGCAGCGCGCCTCCGAGGACCGCCGTGCTCACGAGCGCCGCAGCCACCTGGCGCTGCCGGATGCTGCGACGGCGAGCGGTGAACGCCCAGTCGAGATCCGTTCTCAGCGCGCTCGGCTCGGTCATCGCTTCTCGATCTTCGCCGTCGGCGCGGCGCGGCCCACGCTCACGACACCCCTACTACCGCATCCGACTGTGTCAAGACGCGCTGTCGCCAAATACAGGATATGAATATCGGTTCACGCATGACGAGTCGTTCATCGAACGGGCGCGGCGCGGCATGGGCAGTACGACGTTGCGGTGGAGTCCGCGAGCAGATTACCCTGCGACCGAGGGCGTCGACGGCGATGAACGTCATGAAAGGCATGTACTCCGAGTCGGACGTCGAGAACCTCCGCGTCAAGCTCCTTGCCATGGAGGCTTTGCCCACCGTGCGAGAGGGGATGAAGGCGCTGCAGATGAATTCTCTCCTCGACTGGCTTCGCTCCCCCGAGCAGTTTTGCCGTCGAAGAAACGAGTTCGCGCATCCGCTGCAGCGGCCGTACATCTTCTTCCCTGGTTTGCGCGCGAAGATGTTCTGGAGCGCCGACGACTTTCCCTGGGCGGCCCGCGTCGAGGCCGAAGCGGGCCGGGTGATCGAGGAGCTCGAGGGCGTCATGCGTAGCCGCCGCGGGTTTCAACCGTTCCGCCACATCGAGGACGGCACGTTCCTCATGGCCGGCGACAAGAACGGAACGGGACCGGACGACCGGCCCGACTGGAACATGTTCTACTTCTACTTCGTCGGGAACCGCGTCGAGGCCAACTGCGAATTGTGCCCGCGCACCGCCGAGCTCCTCGCGAGCATTCCTCGATTCACGGACACGTCGATTGCGAGCTTCTCGGCCCTGAACCCCGGCGCGAACATCCCTCCGCACTACGGTCCGACGAACGCCGTCCTCCGCGTCCACCTGGGCCTGCACACTCCCGGTGGCTGCCGAATCCGCGTCGGCACCAAGGTCTCCGAGTGGCAATCCGGTCGCCTGCTGTTCCTCAACGATGCGTTCGAGCACCAAGTGTGGCACGAGGGGTCCGAGACCCGCATCGTGCTCTTCTTCGACGTCCTTCACCCCGACTGGCGCGACGAAGAGCTACCCATGGTCGACTCGTTCTTGCGTCACGGCGGCCCCGGCGGGCTGAGCGACTTCTTGAGCGGAATGCAGCAGCTTCGCGAGGAGGACCGCCTGCGGCTCGACGGCACCAAGTGGTGGACGTGAAAGGCTCAGCGAACCGGCGGCGGGCTCGCGGCGGCGCCGCTCACGCTCCGCTGGAACTGTGCGACGCACGCGCGCACCTGGGGATTCTCCGGTCGCACGTCGCTGCGGCCGCCGTCGACGGCGCACTCCGTCTTTGCCGGCGAGGGGCTGGCGGCGTCCAGTTTGCGAACCATGTCCGGCGTTGCGAGTTCGTCGCCCTTGCCGTGGACGATCAGGATCGGCGCGGTGACGGTTCGGAGGTCGGTCTCCGGAGAGAGATCGATCCGTGAGACGGAATCGTCCGGAATGACCTTGCAGCCATGCGTGGCGCGACCGACCGCCGCGACGAGGTCGGCGAAGGACGAGAAGGGCGACATCAGGATCAGCGAACCAACCGGATGGCGGCTGGCGACGCGCGCGGCTGGGGCCGTCCCCAGGGCCTCCCCGATCACCACGAGGGGCCGCTCCGCACCGGCGTGTCGGGCCCGGACGAATTCGTATTCGGGGAGGGCGTCGTCGACCATCGATCGAAGCGAAGGGACGCCTTCGGAGAATCCATAGCCCCGGTAGTCGAAGGCGAAGACATCGGCTTCCAGAGCGTCGCTGACGGCGTAAAGGGTCGACATGGCATCGAGCAGCGTCGAGGCATTGTCGTAAAAGAAGAGAATGTCTTGCCGGCTGCCGGGTCTCGAAAGAACCCAGCCGCGGACAGTCGTTCCGTCCGCCAGCGCCAGATCGATGTTGGCCTGGGATACCGCGTCGGACATGGGCGGTCGCGGCTCCGCGCGCGCGTGCAGGATGACCGCCTGGCCGACCCTGTGGGTACAGCCCGACACGGCGGAGAGGATTCCCAGCGCGATCACGAAGGATAGCCAGCGTGCCGGCACGGCGGATCGAACCATCACGGGCCGTGAGGCTACATCACGGGGAAGGGGCGGGCGGAGCCAGCGCGATCAAGCCGTCGCAAAAAAGGTCTTCGACCTCCTGGCGCTCGCGCGCCAGTCCGCGGGCGTCGGCCCAGCGCATCCCGAGGAGCTGTCGCAGGAGCTCGGCGCGCTCCGCCGGCAGCTCCGTGGAAACGTGGTCGCTGATCACGCGCCGCCCGCCGTCCCACGCACGGACGACGGGGCTCAGCGTGATCACCAGCGGGTCGGCGTCGATCGGATCGGGCGGCGGCTCGTCGACCTTGCGCAGGCACGCGTCGAGGTCACGCGAAAACGACTCGGACGTATACTCCGCCCGCAGCCGGGTCGCACCCGCCCGGCACGCGTCGCGCCCCCGCCCGGATTCGACGTCGTCGAGGATGCTGCGGGCGACTTCGCGGTACCCTGCGATGTCGCCAAAGTGCATGTCGACCGTCTCGGACACGCGGATGCCCGACCCCGCCGGCAGCAAGAACCGGTAGTTGCCGGCGCCGTTCGTATAGATCGGGCAGCCGTTGAGGACCGACTCGATGACGTAGAAGCCTAGCGCTTCGGGCACGCTGTTGTAAGCGAGACCGAAGCCGCATCTCTTCATGAGCGCGAAGAGGGCAGTCTGGCTCAACCACGGGACTCCCACGAAGAGATCGTCCAGGGACAGCCCCGCGCGCTCGAGTTCACCCATCAGCACCGCCCTCGCGGCCTGTCCGCGTTCGTCGAGCTCGGGGGAACGCAGCAGCCTGCGCAAGGCGCTCAGGTCGTCTTCGAAGATGCACAGGCGGTAGCGACCCGGTCGGCCGCGCTCCTTCGCGAGGGCGTTCAGATACACGAGGATGGCCGACACCGCGATGAAGTCGATTTTGCAGGGCTGGATCGCATGGCCGAGCACGTCGGGCCCGTCGAGCGCCTGCGTCAGGACGGCCGGTAGCTCGGCCCGTTCCGGGCTCTGTCGGAATGAGTCGCTATCCGCGACGGGCAGCCGCACCGTGTGCACGACGCCGAACGGATCGGGATGCACGCAGCCCGGCCCCTTGGGGTCTGGCAGGGCGAGGACGGACTGGAGGACGCGGGCGATGTACGGCGAGTTGGCGCAGTAAGATGCGATCCGCGTGCAGAGCGGCCCGGTCCAGACGGAGCGGCCCCCCGCCAACCCGTGAAAGAACGCCATCACGCGCTCGCCGACGCTCTCGGTCGGCAGGTAGGCATAGAGACCCAGGTCGTCGTAGACCGCCAGATCGGCCGGGGGGCTGCGACGAACGGCCTGCGCCACCCGACAGTGCGCAAATGGCATGAACGCATCGGCGGGACGCGGGGGATGCCGAGGAATCATATAATGAGCTTCGACATCGAATTGTCGCGAACGAAAATACTCTGCGAGGAGTAAGTTCGTGAAACTTACCGCGCTATGTGGCGTGGAGAATCCCGCCGAGAAGATCAGTCTTGCGCGCTTGGGCATGTCTAGGTCGCCGTTACGGTAGCCGTGCGAGACGGTCGCGCCAGCGATTCGTGGCACATGAACGGTTTTTAATATGAAGTGAACGTCACCATGCGACCGCGCGATTTTGGCCGCGAGTCACGCATAGTTGGCAAATTGTTGCGATTCCCATTCGTGGCGACGTTTCGCGTTGTGTCGCGTCCGCATCCGCGGCAAAGATACGCCGCACGGACCAGCCGGCCCGCCGTGCCGCGCGAGCGCCGACGTCGGCGCGTGCCCTCGAACCACTCGCAAGAGACCAATCGCACCCATGGATTCGAGTAAGCTCTCGGCGGCAAAGCTCGCGTTGCTGGAGAAGTGGCGGACGCGGGGGGCCGGCGCGGTGAGTGCACAATCGGCGACGCGTCCGGCGCCTGGGCCGGTGCCGCTCTCGTTCTCGCAGCGGTCGGTCTGGCTATTCGAGCAGCTGGAGCGCGGCACGGCCGCGTACCACGTGCCGCGCGGCGGGGGCATCCGGGGCCCGCTCGACCGGGAGACCCTCGTCCGCGCTCTGCGGGCCGTGGTGCGACGGCACGACGCCCTCCGCACGACCCTCTCGGTGCGCGACGGGCAGCCGGTGCAGATCGTTCACGCGGACCTCGAGGTCCCGCTCCCCACGATCGATCTCAGCGCGATGGCGCCGGGCGACGCGCGCGCCCGCGCGCTGGCCATCGCCGAAGAGGAACGCCGTCGGCCCTTCGACTTCGAACGAGGCCCCCTCCTTCGAGCGACGCTCGTACGGCTCGCCGCCGACGACCATGTCCTGCTCCTGACACTGCATCACTTCATCTACGACGACTGGTCAGGCGGCATTCTCATGACGGAGCTCGGCGCTCACTACGCCAGCTACCGCCGCGGCCGCGAACCGCAGCTCGAACCGCTGACGACGCAGTATTCGGACTACAGCGCGTCGCAGGCGCGGACGCTCACGACCGGCGTGATCGCGGAGCGCCTGGCCTTCTGGCGCGACTACCTGGCGGGCGCCCCCACGACGCTCGATCTGCCCGTGGACCGCGCGCGGCCGCGCACGTTGACGTTCGACGGCGCGCGGCATCGCTTCGCGATTGCGCCGGAGCTCGCAGGCGCCGTCGACAAGATGGCGGCCGACCGGGGCTGCACGCTGTACATGGCGGCGCTGGCGGCCTTCCTCCTGCTCGTGCACCGGCAGACGGGTCGCACGGACATCGTGCTGGGGACCCCCGTGGCCAATCGCAACGGGCCGGGTCTGGACGCGGTGATCGGCTTCTTCGCCAACGTCCTCGCGATCCGTGTCGACCTGTCGGAAAGGCCAACGTTCGTCGAGCTCCTCGATCGCGTGCGCACGTCGTTCCTGGACGCCCAGGCGCACCAGGATCTCCCCTTCGACTGCGTGGCGGAGGCTTGCGCAGAGTCGGAGCGATCGCGCCATCGCCTGGTCCAGGTGATGTTCGTGCTGCAGAACGCGCCCCCGCCGCAGTGGCCGGTGGACGGCTTCGAGCTCTATCCCTTCGAGGTCGACGCGCCGACGGCGCGGTTCGAGCTCACGTTCTCGCTGCGGAAGGGCGCCGGCGGAATCGAAGGCCACGTCGAGTACAACACGCGCCTCTTCGAGCCAGAGACGATGGCCTCGATGGCCGCTCAGTTCGAGCGGATTCTGGCGCACGTCGTCGCCGACCCGGCGAGCCGGATCGGCGACGTTCCGATGCTCGATCCGGCCGAGCGAGCCGTCATCGTCGAGGGTTTCAATCGCACCTCGCGCCCCTATCGCCGCGACGCGTGCGTCCACCACGGGCTCCAGCACTGGGCGGCGCGTCGCCCCGACGCCATCGCCGTCGCGTGCGCGGACGGCCGGCTGTCGTACGCAGAGCTCGACGCCAGGGCAAATCGGCTCGCGCGGCACCTGGCGGGTCTCGGCGTGCGACCCGAGGTGCGCGTTGGGGTTTGCCTCGAGCGCTCCGTCGACGCCGTTGTCGCGGTGATCGCGATCCTCAAGGCCGGCGGGGCGTACGTCCCGGTCGAGCCGACGTTTCCCCCGGCTCGCGTCGCGGCGATCTGGGAGGCGGCGGAGGTCGCGGTCGTCGTCACCACGACGGCGTTCGAGGATTCGATGCCGGTCGGGGCGGCGTATCCCGTTCGGCTGGACGCGGACGCCGCGTCGATCTCCGCGCAGTCGGGGGAGGCCGTCGACGGCGGCGCCGAGGCCGAGAACCTCGCGTATGTGATGTACACGTCCGGGTCGACCGATCGTCCGAAGGGCGTGTGCGTGACCCACCGCGCGATCATGCGCCTGGTCGACGGCGGCGACGTCGTCGCGGCGACCATCGACGACGTATTTCTACAGTTCGCGCCGCTCTCGTTCGACGCGTCGACGTTCGAGCTGTGGAGCTGCTTCGCGGGCGGCGGGCGGCTCGCCATCCACCCGCCGGGCCCCGCGTCGCTGGCGGAGATTGGCAAGTTCATCGCGCGGGAGGGGGTGACCACGCTCTGGTTTACCGCGCCGCTCTTCCACCAGATGGTCGACGAGGCGCCGGACGCATTCCGGACCGTGAAGACGGTCGTGGCCGGTGGCGACGCCCTCTCGGTGCCCCACGTCCAGAGGTTCGCCGCGGCGTGGCCCGCGCTGCGCCTCGTCAACGGATACGGACCTACGGAGGCGACGACCTTCTCGACGTGCCACCTCGTGGCGACGGGCGAGCCGCTGGACTTCGGTGTGCCTATCGGCCGACCCCTCGCGAACACCACAGCGTACGTGCTCGACGAGGCGCTCTCGCCGGTTCCTCTCGGCGTCGCCGGCGATCTCTACGTCGCGGGCGACGGGTTGGCGCGGGGGTATCTCGGGGCGTCCGACCTGACCGCGGCCGCCTTCGTGCCATGCCCCTTCGGGGTCCCTGGCGCGAGGATGTATGCCACGGGGGACCGGGCTCGCTTCCGCCGGGACGGGGCGCTGCTCTTTCTCGGGCGGTCGGACCGTCAGGTGAAGGTGCGAGGGTTCCGCGTCGAGCTCGACGAGATCGAGCGCGCCGCGGCCCGGGATCCCGCGGTGGACTCCTGCGTGGCGGAGGTGAAGGAGTATGGTCCGTCCGATCGCCGGATCGTTCTCTACGTGGTCCGGTCGGCGGCCGCGGGGGCGAGCAGCCAGGACCTCATGACGAGACTCCGCGCGGAGCTCGCAGAGCCCGCGCTGCCGGCGATGGTGGTCACGCTCGACCAATGGCCGATCGGCCCCACGGGCAAGATCGACCGGGGTCGGCTGCCCGTACCCCAGCTCGGGGTCGCAGAAGCCCCGCGGAACGGCGCGCCCTCGGTCGGCGCGCTCTCGTCCATGGATGCGACCGTGCTGCGGATCGCCGAGGAACTCCTCGGGGGCTCGGTCGGCGCGCTCGGGCCGTCGGACAACTTCTTCGACCGCGGGGGCCACTCCCTGCTCGCGACGCTCCTCGTGAGCCGCATCCGGCAGACGACCGATATCGAGATACCGCTACGGACGGTGTTCGAGCAGCCCGACCTCGCGGGGCTCGCCGCCGAACTCGAGCGCCGCGTCCGCGATCGACATCCGCTCGCGCGCATCGCCCGCACGCCGCGGGACGCACCTCTCCCGGCTGGGTTCGCGCAGCGGCGCATCTGGCTGGTGTCGACGCTGCAGACCGACGAGCCGGCGTACCACGTGCCCGTGGTCCTGCGGCTCCGGGGCGAGCTGGACGTAGACGCGCTAGGCCGCGCGCTCGGCGGCCTCGTCGAGCGCCACGAGGTGTTGCGAACGGCGGTCGTCGCGTCCGACGACGGGCCCGAGCTCCGGATCGCGGAGTGCACGCGATTCTCCTGGGATCGCCTCGATCTCGACGTCTCGGAGCGGGCGGCTCCACGCACGCCGGAATCGCTCGCCGAGACCCTTCGGACCGACGCGAGGAAGCCCTTCGATCTGGCGCGCGGGGAGCTCGTGCGAGCCGGGCTCGTTCGCCTCGGCCCGAGCGAACACGTGCTCCTCATCACGCTTCATCACCTCGCGCTCGACGCATGGTCGACGGCCGTTCTCCTGCAGGACCTGGCGGCGCTCTATCGAGCCTACGCCGAGGGCGGCACAGCCGACCTTCCCGCCCTCGACCTGCAGTTCGCCGACTACGCCGCGTGGCAACACCGTTGGGCGAAGACGGACGAATTCCGGCAGCAGATGAATTACTGGATCTCCCACCTCGAGGGGGCCAAGTTCGATATCCGTCTGCCTTTCAAGGGGCCGCGGCCTCCGGTCCAGGAGATGCGGGGCGGGCGCGTTCCCTTCGTTGTGCCCGATGACCTGGTCGCGGCCTGCGACGTGCTGGGCCGGCGTCAGGGCGCCACCCCGTACATGATGCTACTCGCCGCGTTCTCGGTATTTGTCTCGAAGTACACGGGCGATAAAGACCTGATTGTCGGTACGCCCATCCTGAACCGTAACCGGCCCGAGCTCGAGCGTATGGTCGGCTGCTTCGTCAACGTGCTGCCGCTGCGCGTCGGTCTCTCGGGCGATCCGTCGTTCCTCGATGTGGTGGCGCGCGTCCGGCAGGAGGCGCTGAACGCCTACGCCCACCAGGACGTCCCTTTCGACATGCTGGTCGAAGAGCTCGGGTCCAAGCGAGATCCGAGCCGCGCACCGCTCGTCCAGATCCTCTTCTCGTGGCGTGAGGTCCCCGAGCTGAACGTCGGGCTCGGCGGGGTGTCGTGCGAGTCCGTCCCGCTCGATCTGTGCACCGCGAAGTACGATCTCACGCTGGAGCTCGAGAGGTCCGCGTCGGGCCATAAAGGCGTGTTCGAGTACGACGCGTCGCTTTTCGAGCGCGAGGACGTCGAGCAGATGGCCGCCCGGTTCGTCCACCTGCTCGGCGCGCTCTGCGCGCACGCGGGAGATCCGATCGGGCGGGTGTCGGTGCTCGATGCGCCCGAGCGCGTGGCGATCGTGGAGCGATTCAACGCGACCGAGCAGCCGTACGATCGGTCGGCGTGCGTTCATCGCCTGGTGGCGGACGCGGTACGTCGTCACCCCGACCAAGTGGCTCTCCGGTGCGACGACGTCGACCTCACCTATCGGGAGCTCGACGCGCGCGCGTCGTCGCTCGCTCTCCGGCTCCGGGAGCGGGGCGTGGGCGAGGAGACGTTGGTCGGGGTGTGTCTCGAACCCTCGATCGAACTGGTCGTCGCTCTGTACGCCGTCTGGAAGGCGGGCGGCGCGTACCTTCCGCTCGAGCCGTCGATGCCGGCGCAGCGCCTCGCGAGCATGGTGGAGGATGCGAGCCCCGTCTGCATCGTGACCCGGGGCGAGCTCACCGGGAGACTTCCTCTCGCGCCACTGGTCCTGCTCGACGGTGCCCCTGCGGTCGACGAGCGGGCGCTCGAGGGGCGGGTTCTTTCTTCGAACCTCGGTTACGTGCTTTTTACCTCCGGGTCGACGGGAAGACCGAAAGGAATCGCGATCGAGCACCGGAGCATCGTGAACCTCCTCGGTGCGCTGGGGCCGCGCCTCGGGCTGGGGCCTGGTCGCACGCTGCTCTCCTCGACCACGATCGCGTTCGATATCGCAGGACTCGAGCTTTGGCTTCCGCTGACGACCGGTGCCACGGTCGTCATCGCGTCGCGGCGCCAGGCGGGCGACGGATTCCTTCTCGGTCAGGCCCTCCGCGCCGGGGCCGTAGACGTCTTCCAGGGGACCCCGGCCACGTATCGGATGTTACTCGAGGCCGGACAGCTCCCGCTCTGCCTGACCGCCCTTTGCGGGGGCGAGGCGCTGGATCCCGATCTCGCGCAGCGTCTCGCGCGCGGGGTCGATGCCCTCTGGAACATGTACGGCCCCACCGAGACGACGATCTGGTCGTGCATGCAGCGGGTGGTCCCGGGCGACGGGCCGGTTGCCATCGGGACCCCCGTGGCGAACACGCAGACCTACGTGCTGGACGGGGAGCTCGATCCCGTGCCGCGAACCGTCGCCGGCGACCTGTACCTCGCGGGCGACGGGCTGGCGCGCGGCTACTGGCGTGATCCCGCGCGCACGGCGTCGGAGTTCGTCCCGAACCCGTTCCGGGAGGGCGAGCGCATGTACCGCACGGGCGATCGAGCGCGCCTATCGCGTGACGGCGCGCTCGAGTTTCTCGGGCGCGTCGACTCGCAGATCAAGCTCCGCGGGCACAGGATCGAGCTCGGCGAAGTCGAGGCCGCGATTCGCAGGCACCCGGCGGTGGCGCTCGCCGCGGTGACCCTCTGGGGGACCGATCCTCTCGAACAGAAGCTCGTCGCCCACTACACGAGCGAGCCTGGACTCGCCCGGCCGTCCCCCTCGGACCTGCGTGACTTCGTCGGCGCGGTCCTGCCCGACTCCATGGTGCCGAGCGACTTCGTCGAGCTCGCCGCATTTCCTCTGACGGCCACCAACAAGCTGGATCGGAAGAGACTTCCGGCCCCGACTCCGGTCGCCGATCGGGACGAGAGCTCGTGGCCCGAGAGCGCGGCGGAGGTCGAGCTCCTGCAGATCGCGGCGGATCTCTTCGGCCATCCGGCCGCTCGAAGCCGGAGCTTCTTCGACGGAGGCGGCAACTCGCTCATGGCGACGCGCCTGGCGGCGCGCATTCAGAAGAAGTGGAACATCGAGATATCGCTCCGGGCGATCTTCGAGTCGCGGACGCTCGCGGCGCTGGCGCGCGCCATCGAACAGAAGGCCGGCCTGCCCGGGCCCCCGGTCGAGATTCTCACGGCGCCTCGCGACGGCCAGCTCCTGCTCTCGTATGCCCAGGAGCGCCTCTGGTTTCTCGACCGGTACGCGCCCGGCGAGCCCGTCTACAACCTGAACATCGCCCTCGACATCGAGGGCCCGCTGGACCTGGCGGCGCTGCGCGCCTCGCTGGACGCTCTGTGTCTCCGGCACGAGGCGCTGCGGACGAACTTCGTCTGGGTCGACGAACGTCCGGTCCAGGCGATCCGGGACAACGTCACGGTGCCCTTCGAGCTCCGCAACGTCGAGGATCCCGCGGGGGGCGAGATCGATCGGCTCATTCGCGCGGAAGTACGACGGCCGTTCGATCTCGCGCACGACGTGCTTCTGCGCGCTCTCGCGCTCCAGGCCGGAGCCGAGCGGCACACGCTGGTGCTGACCGTGCACCACATCGTCGCGGACGGATGGTCGCTCGGGATCCTGGCGTCGGATCTGCTCGCACTCTATCGGGCGCGGGGCGAACGCGTCGCGGCCAGGCTCCCCCCGCTCGCCGTTCACTATGCCGACTACGCGGTCTGGCAGCGCACGTGGCTCGAGGGCGGCGCGCGCGCGCAGCAGCTCGAGTACTGGACGAAGCGACTGTCCGGCAGCCAGACGAAGATCGCGCTGCCTGCGTCCCGACCGCGGCCGGCCGTCGAGACGCTCTCGGGCGCCCTGCGTCCGTTCGCCCTGCCGGGATCGCTCAGCGACGCGGTCGATCGGTTCTCGCGCGAAAGGGGAGTGACCCCGTACGTCACGTTGCTGGCGGCCTTCAATGCACTTCTCCATCGACAGACGGGTCAGACGGACCTGCTCGTCGGGAGTCCGGTGGCGAACCGGCGCCTGCCGGAGATCGAGCCGCTCATCGGGTTCTTCGTCAACACACTCGTCATTCGCACGGCGGTGCCCCACGGCTCGACGTTCGTCGACCTCGTCGGACGAGTCCGCGACGCCGTGTGGGAAGCGCTGGCGCACCAGGACTTGCCCTTCGAGCAGGTGGTCGAGGCGCTGGCGCCGGACCGCGACCTCGCGCGCGCGCCCTTGTTCCAGGTGATGTTCGTCCTCCAGAACGCTCCGGCGCCCTGGGGCGTCGTGCCCGACTGCGTCGTCACCCAGCGCACGACCGACCCTGGCACGTCGAAGTTCGATATCACCCTGTTCGTCCACCGGACCGACGCCGGTTACGGGTGCGTGTTCGAGTACAATTCGGACCTCTTCGACGCGGAGCTCGTCGAAGGCTTCGCGCGCCAGTACCGCGAGCTCGTTCGAGCGCTGGTCGAGACGCCGGAGATCGCGATCGACGTGGCGCCCCTCGCGCCGCTCATCGATCGCGACGCGATCGTTCGCGCCAGCGCCGGCCCCGTGCGCGCTTACGGAGAAGCCACGCCGATTCCCGATCTCATCGCGGCCCGGGCCCGAGAATGCCCCGACGGGGTCGCGCTGATCTGGCGATCGGAGCAGGTCACGTACCGCGATCTCGACGCGAGAGCGGCGAGCATGGCGGCACGCCTGCGTGGACGAGGCGTGCGCGCCGAGACGCGCGTGGCCGTGGCGATGGCGCGCTCGATCGACCTCGTGGTCGCCATGCTGGCCGTCATGAAAGCGGGGGGCGCGTACGTTCCGGTCGATCCGCGGTACCCGGCGAGCCGGCGCGAGTTCATCGTGCGCGACTCCGGAGCCGCGCTCCTCTTGACCGAGCCCGACCTCGACCCTGGGTCATCGGCGTCGACCGCGAGCGACGAGGTCGACGTGCACGCCGACCAGATCGCTTATGTCATTTACACGTCGGGCTCCACAGGGATCCCGAAAGGCGTCGCGATCACGCATCGGGCCGCGCACTCGTTCGTCCACTGGGCGTTCGACGAGTTCGGCGCCGAGCACCCGGCGATCCTCGCGTCCACGTCCATCTGCTTCGACCTCTCGATCTTCGAATTGTGGTTTCCGCTCGCCTTCGGCAAGACGATTGTCCTGGTCGAGGACGCCCTCGACCTCCCGTCCATCGGACAGGGCACGACGCCCATCCTGGTGAACACCGTGCCGTCGGCGGTATCGGCGCTGCTGGAGTCGAGCGGGGTGCCTGGTCTGGTTCGCACCGTCAACCTGGCGGGCGAGGCCCTGGCGGGCCGGCTCGTGAATCGCCTCTACGCCACCGGCTCCGTCGAGCACGTGAATAACCTCTACGGTCCGACGGAGTACACGACGTACGCGACGTACGCGCGGGTCCCGCGCGGCGCGGTTCGCGAACCCACGATCGGTCGGGCCATCGCCAACTCCAGCGTCTTCGTGCTGGACCCCGCGGTGCAGCCGGTCCCGGCCGGCGTGGTCGGCGAGATCTACATCGCGGGCGCGGGCCTCGCCCGCGGCTACCTCGATAGGCCATCCCTGACGGCGGAGCGCTTCGTACCGAACCCGTTCGACGCCGGCGGACGCATGTACCGGACGGGGGACCGCGCGCGCTACCTGCCCGGCGGCGAGCTCGAATACCTGGGCCGCCTCGATCATCAGGTCAAGGTCCGCGGACATCGCATCGAGCTCGGAGAGGTCGAGGGTGCGCTGCGAGCGCAGAGCGGGGTCGAGCAAGCCGTTGCCGTCGTCAAGCCGTCGGCCGACGGAGAGGCGAGCCTCGTCGCGTACGTCGTGCTGTCCGACGACGAGCGGGCGTCCGTCGACGACGGGCGGGCGACGGCCGAGCAGGTCGAGCAATGGTCGCAGGTATTCGACGAGAGCTATCGCGGGTCGCGCGCCGGCCAGGCCGGCTTCGATACGGCCGGGTGGGTCGACAGTCGCACGGGGCTCCCGTACGAGGAGCCGCACATGCTCGAGTGGGTGAGCCGCTCGGTCGCACGAATCCTCGCGCTCCGGCCGCGGCGGCTCCTCGAAGTCGGCTGCGGCACCGGTCTCGTCATGTTCGGGGTCGCGCCCTTCTGCCAGGACTGTCTGGGTATCGACGTCTCCGAAGTGGCGATTCGCAAACTGCGCGCCGAGATCGGCGAACGTGGGCTGGGTCACGTCCGTCTGGCGCGCGCGGCAGCGCACGAAGTCGGGAGCGTCGCGGCGGAACGGATCGACACGGTCGTGGTGAACTCGGTCGTGCAGTACTTTCCCGATGGGGCGTACCTGCGGTCGGTCCTCGACGCGCTCGTCGCGCTCACCGAGGTCGGCGGTGCAGTGTGGCTCGGCGACGTGCGCCACGCCGGCCTCCTCGAGGCCTTCCACGCGTCGGTGGAGGCGCACGACGCGCCGCGATCGATGACCCGGAGCGCCTTCGCGCAGAGCGTGGCGCGGCGGGTGGAAGACGACGAAGAGCTGTCCGTCGCCCCCGCGTTCTTCGAGACCCTCTGGCAGGAGAACGCCTCGATCGCGCGGGTCGAGCTCCGCGCCAAGGACGGTGTGCTCGACAACGAGATGAACAAGTTCCGCTACGACGTCGTGCTCCACGTCGGCGACGGCGACCGCGCGGTCCGCGTCGCCCCCGACGTCGCGGCGTTCGAGCGTGACATCGGCGGCAAATCGGCGCGCGAGCAGAGCCTCGCCGCCTGGATGGCGGACGCCGACGGGCCGGCGACCCTCGGGGAGCTGCTCGATGGGTCGGCGCACGACGCCGTGCCGGCGCGCGATGCGAAGACGCGCGGCCGGAGCGGCGGGTCGGCGGTGCGCCCGTACAGCGATCCGCTGCGGAGGCGTCGAAGGCACGCCCGGGCGGACGAGCTACGGCGCCGCCTGGCAACCGATCTTCCGGCGCACCTGACGCCCGATGCGATCGTCGTGCTCGACAGGCTGCCCCTCACCCCGAACGGCAAGGTGGACCGCGGCGCGCTGCGCGAGGTCGATCGCAGGGGCTCGGCAGGGACGTACGTGGCGCCGCGAAACGACCTGGAGGCGACCCTCGCGACCCTCTGGGGCGAGCTCCTCGACCGCGACCGCGTGGGCGTGCAGGACGACTTCTTCGCGATCGGCGGCCACTCGCTCCTGGCAACGCGCGTCGTCGCGCGCGTCCGGGAACGCACCGGCGTCGACCTTCCCGTACGGCTTCTGTTCGAGGCGAAGACGATCGAGGGGCTCGCCCAGGCGATGGCGTCGCTGGATGGCGGGGGCGAAGCGGCGCCGCCGCTCCGGCGCTACCCCGCCGCAGGCGACGTGCCGCTGTCGTTCGCGCAGCGGCGCCTGTGGCTCCTCGAGCAGCTGCTGCCTTCGACGCACAACATGCCGGCGGCGGTGTGTCTCTCGGGCCCGCTTTCGGTCGTCGCGCTCGAGCGGGCCGTCTCGGGCGTGGTCGCCCGCCACGACGCTCTGCGTACCACCTTCCAGACGCGGGGGGCCGACGTCGTGCAAGTCGTCAGCGCGCCGGGAAAGGTCGACGTTCCCGGGATCGACTGGGCGCCCGGGGACGACTCCGACGCCGCGCGCGCCGCGTGGATCGAGGCTTTTGCGAGGCGCCCCTTCGATCTCGCCCGTGGCCCCCTGTGGCGGGTCGTCCTGCTGCGCCCGACGACGCCGGGGGAGCACGTGCTCGCCCTGTGCGTGCATCACGCGATCTGCGACGCGTGGTCTCTCGGAATCCTGGTGAACGAGATCGGGCGCTTGTACGAGGCGAACCTGCGCGCGCTCGAGACCGGGTCCGACGTCGAGGAGATCCCGCCGCTTGGCCTGCAGTACGGCGACTACACGCTGTGGCAGCGCGAGCTCCTCACCGGGGCCAACCGCGAGCGCTTGGTCGCGCACTGGAAAGAGAAGCTCTCGGGGGCCCCGCCGTTCCTCGACTGGCCGACCGACCGGCCCCGCCCGTCCGTGCAAGGCTCCGCCGGGGCCGCGCACCGCATCGTGCTCGGGCGCAACCTGCTGCGCGAGCTCGAGCACCTCGCGCGGGACTGCGGCGCGACGCTGCACATGGTCCTGCTCGCGGCGATCGGCGTGCTCCTGCACCGGCGCACGGGCCAGAAGGATCTGGTCGTCGGCTCGCCGGTCGCGACGCGTTCGCGGCCACAGCTCGAGCAGCTGATTGGCTGCTTTCTCAATCCGCTGCCGCTGCGGATCCTGGTCGACCGTGAGGCGAGTGTCCGCGCGCTGATCGCGCGGGTGAAGCAGGTGGCGCTCGACGCTTACGAGCACCAGGACCTCCCGTTCGAGCAGATCGTCGAGGCGGTCGCCCCCGCGCGTGACCAGAGCCGCGGGCCCCTCTTTCAAATCGTCTTCGCGCTGCAGAACGCGCCCACCGCGGAGCTCGTACTCAGGTCGCTGAGGCTCCACTGGATGAACCTCGGCGTGCACGCCGCCAAGAACGACCTCTGGATCGGCGTGGACCAGAGCTCCGACGAGCTGGCGGCGACGTTCGAGTACAACGCGGACCTCTTCGACCGCGAGACGATCGTTCAGTTCGCCCGGCAGTTCGAACGGGTCCTGCGCGCCGCGGTGAGCGATCCGGGAATCCGGGTCGGGTCCATTCCGCTGATCACCGACGCCGAGCGGTCGTCGATCGTCGCGCTCGGCCGCGGCCCTTCGCACGACGCGCGGCCGCTGCCTTGCGTGCACGAATGCGTGGCCGCCCAGGCTGCGGCAACCCCCGAGGCAATCGCGGTCTCCGACCCCGACGAGACGATCACGTACGCGGAGCTCGATCGACGAGCCACCCGGGTCGCGATCGGACTGACGACCCTGGGAATCGGGCTCGAGTCGCGCGTCGGCGTGGCGCTGCCCCGTTCGGTGCCCGCCGTCATCGCGATTCTCGGGGTGATGAAGGCGGGAGCGGCGTACGTCCCCCTCGACCTGGCGTACCCGCCCGAGCGCCTTTCTTTCATCCTGCTCGACGCCGACGTCGACGTGATCGTCACGTCGCCGGCGTGCGCCGACAATCTGCCCGAGGTGGGAAAGCCGGCCGCCACGCTCGAGGAGCTGACGCTCTCGGACGGGCCGCCCCCGCACGCGCGAGCGAGCGGCGCAAATGCCGCGTACGTCATCTACACGTCGGGCTCGACCGGTGTCCCGAAGGGCGTCGTCGTCGGGCACGCGTCGCTGAGTCGGCTGGTCGAAGAGCAGACGGCCGCCTTCGCGGTGCGGGCTCACGATCGGGTGGCCCAGCTGTCCTCGCTCGCCTTCGACGCCTCGGTGTCCGAGATCTTCATGGCGCTGGCGAAGGGTGCGAGGCTCGACTGCGGGAGCGCGAGCGAGACCCATCCTGGGCCGGATCTGCTGCGCTATCTGAACGAGCGCCGGATCACGGTGGTCACCCTGCCGCCGTCGTCGCTGGCCGTCCTCCCACGGGAGCCACTCCCGGCGCTCGAGACGATCATCGTGGCCGGCGAGGCGTGCCCCGAGGAGCTCGCGAGGTACTGGGCGCTGGGTCGCTCGCTCTTCAACGGGTATGGCCCGACCGAAGCGACGGTCTGCGCCAGTCTCCTTCGATGCCAGGACCGGACGTGGCCGCCGAACGTGGGGCGACCGCTCGGCGGCACGAGTCTGCGGGTGCTGGACGAGGAGCTCGAGCCGGCACCGCTTGGGGCGCCGGGCGAGCTGTGGATCGCGGGCGATGGACTCGCGCGGGGCTATCACGCAAAGGCGGACCTGACGTCGGATCGATTCCGGCCCGATCCCTGGGGAGCACCGGGCCGGCGGATGTACCGCACCGGCGACCGCGCGCGACTGCTTCGCGACGGCACGTTCCAGTACCTCGGTCGGACGGACCAGCAGGTCAAACTGCGCGGGTATCGCGTGGAGCTGGGCGAGGTACGCGCCGCGATGGAGTCGCACCCCGCGGTGGGGCAGGCGCTCGTGGTGGTGCGGGGCGAACTCGCGAATCGGGCGCTGGTCGCGTTCTGGACGGCCAGAACGGACGCGACCACCGTCCCGACGCCGCGCGAGCTTCGCGACGCCATCGCCCGACGTCTGCCGGCGCACATGGTCCCGCGGATCCTTCCCCCGCTGGCGTCCTTCCCGCGCACACCCAACGGCAAGATCGACGTTGCCGCGCTTACGGTCGAAAACGACCGTTCCGACGGTACCGACGCGGGGCCGAGTACGCCGATCGAACGTGCGGTCGCCCGGATGATGACCGAGCTCCTCGGCGCCGGTTCGATCGGCCCCTCCGACAACTTCTTCGACAAGGGCGGGCACTCGCTGCTCGCCACGCAGCTGGCGTCGCGTATTCGCGATGAGCTGAAGGTCGAACTTCCGCTGCGCGAAATCTTTCAATCGCCGACCGTCCGGGCGATGGCGGTCGCCATCGAGAGCGTCCGCGGCGAGGTGGTCGCGCCGGCCGGCATCGAGCGGGTGGACCGCTCGATGCTCCATCGCCTCTCGTTCGGGCAGGAGAGGCTATGGTTCGTCGAGCAACTCGCGTCCGCTGCGTCGGCCTACCACGTCATCCACGCGCTCCGGCTCACCGGACCACTCGAGGTGGGCGTGCTGCGCGACGCCCTCCAGGGGGTGATCGACCGGCATGAAGTGCTGCGTACGGCCATCGTCCTCGAGGCGGAGGAGCCGAGACAGCGCATCCTGCCCCGGGCCTCGCTGCAGTTCGACCTCGTCGACTGGGAAGGCGCGTCGCTCGCGGATTCGGGGCAGGCGCTCGAGGACCTGATCGAAGGCGAGCGGACGCGCGACTTCGACTGGTCGAGGCCCCCGCTCTTGCGGGCCAAGGTCGTCCGCCTGGACGCACAGCGACACGTGGCCGTCATCACGATGCACCACGTCGTGGCCGACGCGTGGTCGGCGTCCATCCTCGTAGCCGAGGTCAGTGAGCTCTATCGAGCCGTCCTCGCCGGCACGCCGGCGGCTCTGCCCGAGCTGCCCATTCAATACGTCGATTACGCCCAGTGGCAGCGAGCCCGCGTGGAGGGCGGCGACGTCGACGCGCAGATCTCGTACTGGCGGGCTGCGCTGGCCGCGGCGCCCGCCGGTATCGACCTCCCGCTGGATCGTCCGCGGTCCGCCGTTCAGACCTTCGCTGGCGCGGGTCACGCGGTGACCTTCTCGTCCGCGGTCGTGTCGCGACTCCACGCGCTGGCCGAGCGACACGGGGCGACTTTGTACATGACGCTCCTGGCGAGCTTCGCCGTGCTACTCCACGGGCACAGCGGGGACACGGATATCGTCATCGGGACCCCTGTCGCGAACAGGAACCGGGTCGAGGCGGAGCCGCTCATCGGGTTCTTCGTGAACAACGTCGCGATGCGCGTCGACGTCGACGACGATCCGGCATTCGCGGCCTTGCTCGAGCGGGTACGGGAAGTGGCGCTGGGCGCGTACGCCCACCAGGACGTCCCTTTCGAGCTGCTCCTCGACCGCCTCGGCGTGGAGCGACGCCTCGATCGGCCGCCGGTCTTTCAGGTCGTCCTCTCGCTCCAGAACGCGCCGGCGGCCCGGGCGTCGCTCGGTGACGTGACGATCGAGAGCCTGGACCTAGGGTCGACGACGGCGAAGTTCGACCTGACGCTCAACATGCAAGAGGGCGAAGGAGGCCTCGACGCCCTCTTCGAATACAACGCGGACCTGTTCGACCGCGGGACCATCGAGCGGATGGCCGCGCACCTGGGGACCATCCTGGAAGGAGCTGGCATCGACGCCAGCCGCCGGTGCTCGGACCTCGCCGCCCCGTCCCCCGAGGCGCAGGCCGAGCTCGATGCACTGTCCGCCGGGAGGGTGAGCACCCTTCCGGAGCCGGCGAACATCGGCGCGCTCTTCGTTTCCGTCGCGGACCGGTGCCCCCGGGCCCTGGCGATTCGCGAGGCGCAGCGCACCTGGTCGTACGGAGAGCTGGCCGGGCGCGCCCGCGCGATCGCGAACGAGCTCCGCGCATCGGGGGTCGGACCGGAGACGCCGGTCGCCGTCTGCCTCCCACGATCGGGTGAGCTCGTCGCGACGCTGCTGGGGATCGTGATCGCGGGCGGCGCCTACGTCCCCATCGACCCCGGGCTTCCCGATGCGCGCGTCCAGTTCGTAGCCCGCGTCGCCGGTGCCGCCCTGGTCGTCACCGACGCCGCGACGGCGCCGCGCCTCGAGGCGCTCGGGCTCACCCCCGTCACGCCGGCGTGCGCCTTCGCGCCCCAGGTGGAAGGCGGGTTCCAGGGACTCGATCGGGGAGATGCACTCGCGTACGTGACGTTCACGTCGGGGTCGACGGGGCAGCCCAAGGGCGTCGCCGTGACCCACGCCGGCGTCGCTCGCACGGTCTGCGACGTGGCCTACGCCGCAGTGGGATCCAGCGACGTCGTCTTGCAGTACGCGCCGCCGTCCTTCGACGCGTCGACCTTCGAGATCTGGGGGGCGCTCTTGAACGGGGCATGCCTGGCGATCGCGCCAGTCGACACCACCCTCGACGAGCTGGGCGACTTCATCGAAACGGAGGGAATCACTGCGGCCTGGCTGTCGGCGGGCATCTTCGCGGAGCTGATCGACCGCCGGCTCGACGCACTGCGAGGCGTTCGCAACCTTCTGGCCGGCGGAGATGTGCTCTCGGTGGAGCACGTACGCGCCTTGCGCGAGGCGCATCGTGAATGCCGCGTGGTGAACGGCTACGGCCCCACCGAGTGCACGACGTTCAGCGCCTGCCACTGGGTACGGGAGGTGCCCGCCGCGACCGAGAGCATTCCGATCGGACGGCCGATCGAGCACACGCGTGTGGAGCTGCTCGACCGCGACTTGCGCCCGGTTCCGCGCGGGGCGGTTGGGGAGATTTGCATCGGGGGAAAGGGCCTCGCGCGGGGCTACGTCGGTCGACCCGAACTGACGGCGGAGAAGTTCGTCGCGGACCCTCGCGGAGACGGCGAGCGCCTCTACCGAACGGGGGACCGAGGTCGCTGGAAGAGCGACGGCACTCTCGAGTTTCTCGGCCGCGGCGATCGACAGGTGAAGCTCCGCGGCTTCCGGATCGAGCTCGACGAAGTGGAGCTCGTGCTGGCGGCACACCCCCTCGCCCGGCAGGTCGCGGTCGTGGCTCACTCCGAGAGCGACAGACGTGGCGGCGCACGTGCGTCGGGGAAGCGTCTCGTGGCCTACGTCACCAGCGATCACGCTCTGGATTCCGGCGAGCTTCGCGCCTGGAGCCTCGAGCGGCTGCCCGGGTACATGGTGCCCTCGGCGTTCGTGCAGCTCGCCAGGCTGCCGCTCGGCGCCAACGGCAAGATCGATCGGCGAGCGCTCAACGCTCCGGACGCACCCGCGGCGCGGTCGGCCGCCGCGAGCACCGCTCTCGAGATGGCCATCGCCCAGGCGATGGGCGACGTCCTGGGAGCTCCGCCGCTCGGCAGGGACGATCACTTCTTCGAGCTCGGCGGGCACTCGCTCGCGGCGATGAGGGCGATCTCGAAGATACGCGACGTCCTGGGGGTTCCCGTTCCGCTGCGGTGGGTCTTCGAGTGCCCGACGGTGGCCGAACTGTCGGTCCGCCTCGAGCGGGCGCAGCGCGGTGGCGATGCCGGCAGGGGCCTCGACGTGGTGCCCGCGGGTGCGCGCGCGGGGCGCTCCACAGAGCTCCAGCCGACGTCGTTCGGACAGCGGCGTCTGTGGATCATCGATCAGCTCGACCAGGGGCTCGCGACGTACAACGTTCCTCTGGTCGCCAGGCTGCGAGGAGCCCTCGACGTGGACGCGCTCTCGCGCGCGCTCGGCGAGGTCGTTCGACGTCACGAGGTCCTGCGGACGTGCATCCGCGCGGTGGAGGGCGAGCCCTTTCAGCAGGTGGCCGAGTGGGAGCCGTTGCGATGGGTGGTCGAGGACGCCGGCGAGTCCTGGCTGGAACGTGTGCGCGAAGCGGCGAACCTTCACTTCGACCTCGGCGCCGCCCCGATGTACCGGTTCACGCTCCTCCGGATCGGAGCGGAGGACCACGTTCTCGTGATCGTGATCCATCACATCGCGGCGGACGCCTGGTCGATGGGCATTCTGATGGACGAGGTGACCCGCCTTTACGAGGCGTACCGGCTCGGTCACCCCAGTCCTTTGTCGGAGCTGGCGATCCAGTATTCCGACTACGCCGTCTGGCAAAGGCGTCGGCTGCGCGAGGGCGATCTCGAGAGCGAACTCGAGCACTGGCGGGAGAATCTGCGCGACGCTCGAACGTTCCTGGAGCTCGTGCCGGACCATCCGCGCGGTGCACGGGTCACCCACAGGGGCGGGAGGCACGAGTTCCAGGTAAGCGACGAGCTGACGGAAAGGCTGGGCACCCTTTGTCGGGCGCAGGGAGCGACCCTCCACGTCCTACTCCTCGCTGCGTTTCAGACCTTGCTCGCCCGACTGACGGGTCAGACCGACATCATCGTGGGGACGCCGCACGCGAACCGCGGCAGGGGAGAGCTCGACGGGCTCGTGGGGTTCTTCGTCAACACCCTGCCCATACGAGCCGACCTCGCGGGGAGGCCTTCGTTCGCCGAGCTCACGAAGCGCCTGCGCAAGGTGCTTCTCGCGGCCCACGCGCACCACGAGCTGCCGTTCGAAGTCCTGGTCGAGGACCTGCGCCCCGATCGCGATTTGCGTCGATCGCCCATCTTCCAGGTGATGTTCGATCTCCACGAGGCGCCCGAACCCCGACGCCCGATGGCCGGGATCACCGTGGAAATGCTCGATCCCGGCTTGCCGATCGCGAAGTACGAACTGTCGCTGTTCATGACGCACACACGGGGCGCGCTCGTCGGAACCCTGGAGTACAGCGCGGACCTGTTCGAAGCCGATCGCGTCGAGCAGATGGGACGGCAATACATTGGCCTTCTGGAGCAGGTCGTCGAGGCTCCCGAAGCCTGCATCGATGGGTATCGCCTCCTGAGTGAGGCGGATCGTTACCGGGTGCTGGTCCAGTGGAACGCGACGGCGGCATCGTATCCGCACGACCTGTGCGTGCACGAGCTGTTCGAAGGGCAGGTGGCGCGCA
>ODAK010001301.1_pt1 | contig 27620 bp, 21 predicted proteins | sample 1539591 | NCBI WGS metagenome assembly ODAK01 (sample SAMEA3539303, study PRJEB22396) | soil metagenome | biome: tundra; feature: field; material: soil | place: USA | collected 2010-05 | depth 0.15 m
CTTGCAAACTACCTGTTGGTTCGGTTCGGACCCGCACTCTTGGCATATAAGCATTTGATAGCGAATTAGCGGAGAAATGCGAGATAGACCTGGAGACGGATTTGCCACCGGCGGTGCAGTTGAATGAGCCGGACGCGACGCTGTTTCAGATTCCGAAGGGGTTCAAGCGGGCGAAATAGGACTTGCGGTATCCCACCCTTCGCGCGAGATGCTGCGCGAAGGATGGGGCACTTAGAGGACCCGTCGCCGATCCGAATTACTTCGTGGTGTTGATCAGCTCCCAGAAGTCTTTGTTGTAGATGGGGTTGTTGAGGGAGACCAGGAGGCTGGGGAGCTGCCCGGTCTGGAATGGCATGGCTGTGAGCGTAGCCGTCGGCCACCCCTGAACGACGTTCTCCCCGGGAGAGGGAAAGAGCGGGATGTGAGGTCCGGTGAATCCGCCTTGGCCGTTTCCGGGGTAGACGCCTCCAACTTCAATGATTGGCAGGGTGTATTCGGTTTGACCAATGTAGGCGAGATCGGGTTTGCCATCTCCGTTGAAGTCGGCCACAACGATATCCGTTGCTCCCGGCGAGGGGATGGAGACGGCTGAGGCCCAATAGAATCCCGCGGAACCCTTAGAGAGCAGAGTGGCGATGCGCGGCTGTCCAGCATTGCTCTTCGCTGTGAGGTTGATGACCAGGTCGGTGCGTCCGTCGCCGTTGAGGTCGGCGGCCCACAATGGATGTCCGTTTGCGACGAAGTGGCTGTCGAAGATGTAAGACCGTTCGGCACCAGCGAAGTTTCCTTTGCCGTCGCCGGCCCAGGTTAAGAGCCACGAGTTATTTCCAGTTGCTGCAGAGTAGAACGCAACGGCCAGATCGGGATTGCCGTTTTCATCGAAATCCCCTGTGACAATGTTGGACACGGTAGCATCTGTGCCGATGCCGAACTCGGCCGGGAGGAGATACGATTTCATGCTGAATGACCCATCGCCCTGGTTGAGCAGGACAGTCAGCTGGGCATTCATGCTGTTGGTGGCGTAGCCGCCGTAGCCGATGATGGCGACGTCGGGTTTGCCGTCTTTGTTGAAGTCTCCGACGACGGCCTGCAGCCCGGTGCTCTTTAAAGCGCCAAGCACCGTGCTGCCGTCTTGGCTGAACGATTCGTTTCCGTTGCTGACCCAGAAGGTGACAAAGTCCGCCAAATATACGGTCTGGCAGGACGCCGCAATGCAGAAGGGCTGGAGGGTGATGAGGTCGGCGTTACCGTCTCCGTTGATGTCGGCGGGGAGGGCGGCGCTATCCTGTTTCAGATTGAGTAGAGAATATTCGGGGAAGTCGCCGTTGCCGTCGCCGACGAGCATGTAGTAGGAGTATCCGGCCTGACCGTACCGAAGAAAACCGTAGCGGACGATGAGGTGATTGACGCTCCCGCCGAGGTAGTTGCCGTCGGCCCAGACAGTGACGGGATCGTCAAAGGGGAGGCCGGAAAACGTGTTGCGGGGCTGCGAGAAAGTGATGGTTTGCGCGGACAGAGCAGTGGGAGCGAGGGCCGCTACGAGAGAAGCACAGAAGCACATATAAGCGAAGCGTCTCATAGGTTATACCTTTCGCATTTAGGGGTTCTAGGGTAGTGCCTTACGGAAGCATCTCCAGGTTGGGGGCAGGCGTTGGTGCCTGCTATCTGCTTTGGGGGGCGGGGGTGAGCACGAAGAGATAGCTCCTGACTCAGCCACCCTCCCCCTGAGGCGACAGTTATAATTGATAGCTTTGCCATCGTCAACCAAATTCCGCTCTTACACCCCTCAAGAGTTCCGCCCCTCGTGGGCCGGGTCGGAGTTGGCGGGGGCCTTCTGTTCGCTCGGCTCTAAAATCCGATCTGAGCTTTAGGTGCGCCACCTACTTATCATTTGATTCGGGCTAATCAAGTTGATTCGGAATCTCCTTCTTAGCACTGACTCTCTCGAATTGTACGTCTACCAAAGGGAATCGGAAGTCCGCCGGGGCAATTGCTGTCGATAAACCGGGCGATTGCGTTATGCACTCGTCCGCATAATCGAAGACCATTCTCGTCAATTTCTCCGCCACCTGTTCCTCCTGGTGAGAGGGAGAAATCAACGGTGCCCCCTAGACCGATCAGCTGTAGACATCGACCGGTTGGTGCGCCGCCGTTGTCGGCGACGCCTTCGAGGTCGCCGCCCGGCAGATGTGACGCGAATGGACTGAGAGTCCCGAAGCCTGGAATGAGACTTCCTATACTAGGTAGAAAAGAAGCGATAGCCAAGACCCCCGCCTGCCTTGATCGCTCAGATGATTGCTGCCTTTGGTACATCCCATCTCGCAGGGCAGACTGAGATCAATAAATTCACTAAGGAGAACTACTTTGGAAATACCTTGCGCGATCTCGCCCCGCAACTTGGGGCTTACTATGCTCGAAACATTCTGCCCTCTTTGCTTCTGGATCTTGCTCCGCATGAAGTTTCATCCTCCTTTCGATCACGGCGGCGGGGCACTCTGGACATACATGCAGCAAATCCAAGAGGCTCAGATAGGGCATCACCTTGAGAAGAATGGCCGGCTGCCCAAGGAATTCTCGCCCTTCTGCGATATCAATGCTCGTGCAGAGTTTCCCAAACACTGGTCGAAGTTCCGGTACCAGCACAAGAGCGGGGTGACCCTCTATGGAGTTCCTGATGAAATCTTCACACTGGCAGATGGGACGTTGTGCGTCATCGATCACAAAACTGCAATGAACAAAGGCACAGGAGACCCTTTCCTCCCAATCTATAAATCACAGACAATTGGGTATGCTGACATTGCTGAGCACGGGCTGGGCTTGGGTGAGGTGACAAAGTTGGGCTTGTTTTACTGGGAGGTCCAGCGCTCGTGCCCGATCGATGCTCCGGCTGATCACTACGAGAAAGGGACGGTGTGGGTCCCTTTCTTCCCTAAGCCACTCGAATTCGAAGTCGACTTCGAGTTCCTCGATCCACTTCTCAAGACGGCGAAGAAGCTGTGGAAATCAGATACTCCACCGCGTAGCCGGGATGGCTGCAAAGATTGCATGAAGGCTGATGCGCTCTATGAACTCGGCAACATGATTAGCGCGTCAGAACAGATTGCCGACCGTATGATTCTTCAGAACTGTGGCTATCTCCAGGACGGGATTAACATTGTGAACAAACGCATTTACGACCGGCGCTCAGGCCGTCTCTCAGCGCTTCGGAATCTGCTGGAAAATGGAGACGATTTCAACTTCGCCAAAGACGGGATGGCGGCCAACTGGGAGTTTGACGAGCCATTCTAGATTGCGCACAGCACTGAGGAGAGATCAGGTCCGGCCCCCGACAACATCGGGCTGTGGTCTCGACTTCAGAAAACTTATAGAGATTTCAATCAGCTCAATCGCTCCCGCGGTTGAGCTGATCCTTTTGCGTTATCCGTCTCGGCTTAGTTCACCTGGCATATCTTATCGATCCTTTGATTCCACGAAGCGGCAGGAATGCCCGGCGGCGCCGCCAGAGTGGGCTAGGGAAACGAATTCGATCTGTATTGTCAAAGGGATTGGCAGGCATCAGAACTAATTTGGTCAGTAAACCCAGTTGAATTGCAAATCGCCTTGCCCACGGCTAGTTCCTTGAACTGAGAGCAACGGTGCCACCCGAGGGAGGTCGACAAACGGAGCCGTCGCTGTCACGGCTGGAACTTCGCATTCGACCGAGCTTCCTTGCTGGTCCTCGATGCCCGGCGAGGTCTGGGCCTCGTCGATACACGGCGACGCAAGCGATTCGGGGTCGATAGCCGCGAACACATTCTGTTTGCGAGCAATGAATGCTTCAAGGCCGGCCAGTTCTATCCATACCCGCCTTCCGATCTTCACAATGGGAAATGGTCCGTTGTTCCGGTCCAAACGGTAAACTCTGCTCCGGGACATGTTGAGCCGGCAAGCGGCTTCTCTAACGCAAATGTGGGTGCGACTCACGCGTTGATGTACGTTTTTGGCGACGGCGCGTGCCTCACCGTTGCCGGTTGGCAATTCAAATTGAGGAAGGGCCGGGGGTTGAGTTGCGATGAGATTCACTTTCAATTACCTCTGCAACGAGGATCACGCATGGTGACCAAGTACCAAAGCTCTGATACTGCCGGCCTGTCAAAGTACCGGGAAACGGGTCACCCTGAGAGTGCCGCCTGCGTTTCCGCGCGCTTTGCGTACCTGAAGTCCCAAGGCTACAAGGTTGTGGTGATCTGGGAGTGCGAGCTGGCGAAAGATCCTGAGTGGGTCTCCAGGGCCTTGCCAACCGCTAGGCGGAGAGGAAGAATCTCATCGCGATCAGTTGTGATTGACGACCAGATTGCTTCGATTCCATCTGCCACCAACGGTTCAAGGAGTGCCGAACTCTTCGTCTCAAGGGATGGCTCGCAATTGCGGAATGCCCCAAGAATTCGAAGGTTCCGCTACGGCCTTCATATTACGTCGTAGTAATCAGGATCCGGGGTTTGATTGCGGGTTGAAAAATCCTCGTGAAGATTTGGGCTCAAAATATTAGGTTCGAGTCCCGTGGACTATCCAGACTGCGTATGGACAGTTCCCTTCGTTTCTGCGTACCAGTCTGGCTCTAGGCATCGAGGAGCGAAGTCGCTTGACTGCAAGGTCGGCGGATTTTGAGTCTCCCTTGTAGACTGTATGTCTTTGATAATAAAGCACATGATTCCGTGATGGCTAATAGGTGATCGAGGCCGAAGCGTGAATCCCGCCCCACGCTCTCAGGATGACAGTTCTTGCCTTTGTGCTCGGGATAACCGTCCCTGCACCGCTCTGAAAGGCAACAGTCGCCGGCATGAGCGATGCCGGCGACTGTGGGTTATGAAGCGTTCAACGCTCCTAAAACTTGAGGCGTAGCGCAAACTGCACAAGTCTCGGATTGTTAACCTGTGAGGTTACCGTCGCGGCATTGGAGGCGTTGGCGGTTTGGTTTGGATACCCAAACTGTGTGCGGTTGAAGACGTTGAAGAACTCTGTGCGGAATTGGATGGAAGACCGGCCATCCTTGTCGATTGAGAAGTTCTTGAAGATGGAAGTATCCCAGTTGTTGATTCCGGGAGCTCTTACTTGCGAATCGTTCCTCTGCATGCCCCAGGTAAACGCTGGCGCCTGCTCATAGCAGGAGGGGTTGTAGAACTGCCTGGTCTCAATCGGGCCACCAGTCTTCTTGGTCCGATCGCAGCCGGCAACAATGTTCGGCCTTTGACCGAAGCCGTAGTCGCCGTTCTTATTGCTGAAACCGCCGATGGGAAGCGGGAAACCGGATTGGAACGTGGAGATGCCCTCAAGTCCCCAGCCGCCGACAACCGCGTCGGCAAGCCGATTCGCGTTGGGCAGAATCGCTTTGCCACGGCCGACAGGAATGTCGTAAACGTAGCTGACGACGAGACGGTTCTTGACGTCGTTGCTGGAGAGCGCCTTCTCGAGGCTAAGATCGTTGGGATTTTCAACACCCCATTGATTGCCGGCGGACGATTCAAGCCAGCCAGTCAAGGTGTCGATGGAGCTTATGAGTTTGGAGTAGGTGTAGCCGAGGCCGATCGATGCGCCGCCCGTGAACCGCTTCTGCATCTTGACTTGCAGTGAGTGGTAAGCGGAGTTGCCGTAATCAGCGGATGCCTGACTCATACCATTGTTGTATTGCGGGAAGGGCGATAGCAAGGCCCTACCCGTGACCGTGCTCGCGGAATTCAGACCGGCTGTGGGATTGACGGCTCCCAGGAAGGGGTTCGCAGATGTGGCTTTCAACTGTGCCAACGATTGAGGGTTGAAGAAATTCATCGGCAATGCGCTCTTGCTAAGGCTGTAGAAGGGCAGATGGGTTCCCTTTGAGCCCGCGTAAGCAACGTTGAGGACCATGGAGCTGCCAAACTGTTTCTGCACGCCGAAGTTCCATTGTTGCGCATACGGATATGGATTATTGACCCAATTGAGGGCAGGACCCGTACCGAGCAAGAGTTTTTGGAAGCCCGAGTTGGGATCCAAGCTGCGCTTGGGGGGTGCCGCCATTCCGTTTGCCAGCGGGTGAGAGAAGTCGTTGAGGACTGACGGAGTGTAATTCGAGTCTGTGGAGTTGACGCTGTTGGTGGCAAGCGCGTTGATTGGATCGTTGTTCGGCGAAGAAGCGAAGCCCACGTCGAGGGGAATCCAGAGGATGCCATAGCCGAGGCTGAAAACGGTGGTCGGACTCAGGGCATAGGTGAGGCCGAAGCGAGGCGAGAACTGGGCGTTGAAGTGGTTCTGCGCCCAGCGCTCGGGACGTGTCGCGGATTTCACAACTTCGGCGGAACCCAGGAAGCTGGTGATGCCGGAGGCCTGAAGATTCGGATTGAGCGCGGTTGGATCAAAGTAGCTGATGTTGTTGTGTCTGTCGGTCCAGGGCAGGCCGTTTTCCCAGCGCCAGCCAAGGTGTGCCGTCAGTTTTGGCGTCACGCGCCAATCGTCGGTTACGTAGAGAGCCGGATAGAGCATCTCGGAAGTATTCGGAGCTACGTTCAGGTAGCCGATCGAGCCGCCGCCGGAGGTTCCAACGTGGCCAAGCAGGAAAGTCGCCAGGCCGGCTCCGGAATAGCTCTGCTGACTTGCGGAGCTACCGCTATTGTTACTTGTGTAGATGCCGTCAACGCTTCCCTGCCCAGCCGAGTTATTGCTCTGGAAGTAGTTGAAGGTTGCGCGGAGATATTCACCGCCAAATTTGAAGGTGTGTTTTCCGACAATCTTGGTGAGGTTGCCGGCAATGCGGTCGTTATCGGAGTAGTTGCCGATGGTGCTGTCAGCGCCGCCGCTTCCAAATGTATTGGAAATGTCGAAGCCTGTGTTGCCACCTGAGTTGGGGCCAGCCTGGATTGAGACCACCAGTGGGCCGGGGTATTCAACCGTCGCGCCGCCCAGATCCTGGCCGATGTCGGATGGTTGGTAGGTGATGTCCTTGGCTGCGCGGGTATACGCGAAGCGCAGATAGCTGAGGCGCAGGTCGAGGATGGTGGTGGAGTTGAAGGTGTAGGTGTCGTCCAGAACCCAGTTGTGAGTGGCGAATGTTTCGGAGCAACGGTCCTGGCAGATGCCTGTCCCCAATGGGTCCTGGGGCAGGTTGGTATTCCCCCAATGGGTGTAGCGGGTCATGACGTGCTGTTTGTCTGAAACCTGATGGTCGAGTCTGACCACGGTTTCGAAGTTTTGTCCGCCGACCCCGTAGTTCGCGGTGTAGTTGCTCACCGCGTTGTTGGTGCCTACGGCTGCGACGGGGTAGAACCTGTTGATGTAGTTTTGAGCTACCTTGTTGATCCTGTTTGCAGGAATGATATTGCCCGCGAACGGCAGCCTGTCGCCCCAGTTGGCGCCCTTGGTAGGATCGCCCGCGCAACCGCTTGGATTCGTGCAGGTGGTCTCTGGGTCGTAGATGGTGGGTGCTTTAAACGAGCCATCGGGATACTTAACGGTTTGCAGCAGATTCATGTTACCGGCAACTTCGTCCGCGGTGGGCACCGTCTGCTGATTGGTCTGTCCCTGGCGGAGGTAGAAGCCTTCCCAGTTGACGAAGAAGAAGGTCTTGTTCCGGCCATCATAGAGATGGGGAATGAGGACCGGGCCGCCGAAGTTGGCGCCGAACTGATTCTGCGTGAAGGCGCCGCGTGGTTTTCCATTGTGGTTGTTAAACCAATTGTTGGCGTCGAATTCCTTGTTGCGGATGTATTCCCAGGTAGCGCCGTGGATGGAGTTGCTTCCGGACTTGGTGCTGAACTGGATGGCGCCGCCGGCGAGATGGCCGTAGTCGGCTGTCAGCGAGTTGGTGTCGACCTTGAACTCACCGAGGGAGTCCTGGGTGGGAACGAGCGAAGTGAGGTTGAGGTAGGTGGTGTTGACCGGAGAGCCGTCGATGTAGGTGCCGCTCTGGTTGGCCATGCCGCCACCGATTTGGTAGTTGCCCCAGGCGAAGGGATTGGCGCTGTTGGTGTTGCCGGTCGATTGTCCCTGAGGAACAACGGAGGGAACGAGGGCGGTCAAGTTCATCGGGTTGCGGCCGTTGAGGGGCAATTCGGTCGTCTGGCGTTCGTCGACGACGGAGCCGATGGAGGTGGTTTCCGCCTGAATCAGTGGCGACTCGGCAGTGACGGTGACGGTCTGGTTCTCGCTGCCGACTTCGAGGGTAAGGTTGACGCGGACAGAACCTTCAACTTCCAGCTTGAAGTTCGCGCTGGTCAACTGCTTGAAGCCTTGCTTGTTTATTGAGATCTTGTAGGTAGCGGGCCGAACGTTGACGAACTGATAGTAGCCCGAAGCGTCGGTCATGGACTCGGTTTTGGTGGTCGTGTCCACGTTGATCAATACAACCGGCGTTTGAGGAACTACGCCGCCCGATGCGTCAGTGACCGTGCCGACAATGGTACCCGCGGTGGTTTGAGCAAACCCGGGTTGCACTGTCAGCAAGAGAATTGCAAAAGCGGCGCAAAGGAAACCTAAGCTCCACTTTCCGTAGGTAGTAGCTTTCATCTTGCCTCCTAAAGGCGGTTCATGTTGCATGGAGTCCTGAGTATCAGACGCCATTTTCGGCTTTTTTCCCGGCAACCGAAAATCTCCTCGAAAAGCGGCTTTGTTTCGGCCTGCGGGATATCGTGTCGCCAACAGCATTTCTGAACTCACGGTGTTACACATTTGCAAGTCCCATTTGGAAGACTCATGCGTTCTACGTCGCATTGAGCCCGTTCACCCGATCGCGCAGAGGCGATCAGGCGGGGCCCGCGATAGTGTTTGAGGCAACCTTCTCAGTGGTTTGAGTCGAGCCGCTCTCAGACCGAACGCGTCCATCTTCCATGTGGCGCCTGCAAAGCCCACAATACCGCTGTCCGGTAAAACAACTAGTGATAGCGATATCAAGCCAAATACCCGGGCGCGGCCTATGTGCTACTCGCTCTTGCCTGCGGGTAGCTGAAGCCTTTGCTCGATCAATCGCGCCTTCGCATTCGACCGGTCATATTCCACGATGTCGCTCATCAGTTCGGCAGTCTTGCCAGCAAGATCGTGGTTTGCCTCCACATAGTCGTGATACGGCGCGAAACTAGTACGGCCTTGGTTTTCGTTCAGGTGTTTGATGGTCGCCGTAAGCTGATCAGCCATTCCTCGCAACAACGGATCTATCTGATTGATCGCTTCTTGCTGCCAGGGAGATCCCTGATCCTTCCGGTCGCTAAGCTGCCTGGCCACTTTGCCCAGGTCGTTCACATGCTCCTTGATGACGTTGAGTCGCGCCGCATGCGACTTCCGCGCAATCCGCGAATGAGTATAGGACTCAAGTACGGCGGCGTCGTGTTCCGCAAGGGTTGCATGGCTCTTCGCTTCCAAGAAGAGCTTGGAAATTTCTTCGGAGTCTGCAGTCTGAGCCGCCATATGCGGCGCAACGACAGCCGTTAGCAGTGCAAGGGCAGCAAGACCACCTGAGATATGAAGTATCGATCGAATGTTCATAGTCCCTCCATTGTGTTTTTTGAAAGCTTGACACGCCTTGTCTAAGTGCATGCAGGTTGCCAGTCTGTCTAGTCCATCAAGTTGTTGATTCTCAACGAGGCCGCCTCAGCACTGTTCGGCAGTGTGTTTGAAAGTTTGGACAAAACTGTATAAATCCTTGGACAACTCACGTTGGTTACTCATCTGCAAGAGGGACACTCAGGGGGCTATGACTGACGAATGAATGCGAGTCGTATCGTTGTCCGGGTTTCGCGGGATGAGTTTTCCGAAGGTTACCGATGCAGAGACGCCCGAACCAGGAGACCTGGAAGTAATTGACCTTACCTACAGACACTAACGAATGAGTCCCGGACTCTCATCGTCGGGATGACTGATGATCCCACTGAGAGAGAAGCGCATATGTCCACGCAAGTAGATCCGTTCAAAATCGAACTCTCTCTGACCCAGGTGCTCGACCGCCCGATCAGCGGACGAATCTTCTTCGAGGAAGTGATTCGGACGCGCGAAGCAAATTCAACTGATCTTCGACCGTTGGGTCATCACCAGAGGCACGCCGGGACCGTTCCGCAGCAGGATCATCACCGACGGAGTGATTCCTTCGTTGCATATCGACTACAAAGGAACGCGCATCAAGCAGTACCACAAAGAAGGCCGCGCCTTGCGCACCGAGACCACCACCATCAACAACACACGCAACTTTTACATCGGCAAGAATTTGCGCAACTTGCCCGCTCTACGCGAGATTGGCTTTCAGGCCAACCGCCGCTTGCTCCAGGTCGAACAAATCAGCCATGACTGCCTGCGCTCCGAAGAGGCTTTCCAGAAAGTAAACCGTCCCATTCAAATCGCGTCGCAGCGAGCTTCCGCGCTTCGCTTCGCCGATCCACAAGTGCAGGCCCTGTGGAGTGCGTTGTTGTTGTTTCAACTGTTGCCCACAGGCTTCTCGAATCGCAATCTCCGCGACAACCTGGCCTCCTTGCTCGGCCTGAAACCGGCTGACCTGACCCAAGGCAGGATGACTTACCAACTCCGCCGCTTGCGACTCCATGGGATGATCGAGCGTATCCCGCAAACCCATCGCTATCGCCTGACCTGCCTCGGCCTGCGCAGCGCTTGGTTCTTCACATACTCGCGCATCCTCCGACCAGGGTTGAGCAGAATACTGCCTCAATTGTCCACGCCCAACTCTACCCTCCTTCGCTGCTTCGATAAGCTTGATCAAGAAGTGACGTCTTGGGTCCAACAAGCAAAACTTGCCGCTTGAAAACTTTGACTCATTCGCAACAAGGTCTTCACTTCAAGACCACTAGCTAAGCTAGTCGCGTTCTCTAAAATCGACCGCATCTCCCCCAAGCCAGGATTAGCATTAGCCTGTCCGAAATGTTTAACAAACGTATAAATCTTTGGACAAAGAGACACGATGAGTGCCTAGGGATCTGGCGCCAATCTCCATTTTGGCCGCAAACCGTGCAAAGAGAGTTGGCCCGATACATGCTTTTGACCTAAGCGTGAGATGAGCCGGCTTGCCCACTTAGCCGCCTTCTCGATCCGATGTCGGGAGTGATACGAGGTGCGCATGAAGGTAAATTCTCTTCGCAGGTGGTGTAGGCCCAGGATGATCCTGGTGATCAGCAATCGCTCTGAAAATCCTGCTCATACTCTGGAGGTGGTCACCAGGATTCGGGCAACGCGGGCGAAAGTATACCTGGTGCAGTTGCCTGGTCCGGTAAATTCCATGCGGGGATCCGTCCACGACTTTCCATTTCTGGTTACTGATACGCGGACAACCGCTGAAGAACCCTCGGTGAACGGCACACGCCAGGCATTTCTATGGGCCGAGATTCTGAGTGAAGTAACAATTGTGAAGAACACGCCGATTGAACGAATTCCCGCACTTGCAGACTCGCTCGGCGCCGAACTCGTAGTGCTGACGATACCTGCGGTTGGCCTGATGCGATTTCGCAACGGGAATGGTTTCGAGACCGATCTGTTCGCCTCGCTACCGCTTCCGATCTTGACCTTCGGTCCGCGCATGGACATGAGCGTGTGGAACCGCACGGATTTCCGAAGGATTCTTTTGCCGATCACATTTGGACCCGACCAGGGGCTCCAACTTCGATTCGCGTGCCGATTTGCTCGGCGATATCAGGGACGCGTGACGGTGTTACACGTATTTGAAAGCCGCGGTACGGACGAGCAACCCTGGGAGCGAACGCCGGTTGCGGTCGAAGCGAAGCTTCCGATCTCGGAGTTGAGGCACGAAGGAATTCTGTGCCCACTGGAAATCGCAGTGAGCGAGGGATACGCCGCAAGGCAAATTCTCAATTTCCATGAACGGAAAGGTTACGACCTGATCATCATGGGAGGTCCTCACCTGGGAAGTCCTGCCCGAGGCCTGGGACATGGCGTCACAGAAGCGGTGATTGCGGAAGCCCGCTGTCCGGTGCTGATGCTTGGTAGAGCGATCGAGTCCATTTCCGCTTCCACCGATCTCTCAACTGACTCTCGCCTGAGGAATACAGAGGCTCGGGTCCGTTCAATGGAGGTGAATTGAAATGCGCTGCGCAAATCTCAATTGTCGCGCGATGGCGGACCACCTGCTGATGGGGACATTGGCACTGGTGGAGTTCGAAACTGCCCCTGACGACCGCATCTCACACGCCGCGGGAGGGTTTCCGATCTGCATCGCACGGACGAGATATTTCTGGTTGTGCGAGACGTGTTCGCGTCTCTTCAGGATTCGAAGGTGGAATTCGTCGGGACTGATACTAGAGCCTCAGCACACGGATGGTCTTCGGCTGCCTTAGCCACAAGCTAGGAGAAAATCCGCCGCGACCTCAGTTTCAGCAGGGCCGGAACGCCCACGGGGGCTTTACGGTGCCGCGTGATCGGACGAGAGCGAGGCTCAAAATGTCGAAGCGTCGGCTCTCCAGGGTTGCACTGCGGGTCGCGAGCGTGGAGCGAGATCCTCGTCCTGATTTCAAGCCGCGTGTGATCTTCGTGGTAACTCTGATTGCGGCGATTCTTATAGCAATGGCTGCGGTGTGGGAGGCGAGGGTCATCCTGCTGGTGCTGTTTGCCGGGTGCCTGGGCGCACTTGTGCTGGCTACGTTGACGTCGCAGCTTCAATCATGGCTGCGCATTCCGCGAATAGTTGCTTTCGCCGCAGTCCTTGCGGCGCTGGGACTCGCAGTCACGCTTGGAGTGTGGCTTCGCGGACCTGCATTAGCGCAACAGTTAGCTCAGCTCCAGGTGGACGTGCCCAATGCGGCCAGGCGACTCTATTCGTCTCTCGGAAAGAGCAGTTGGGGACAATGGATGATTTCCAACGCGCCGGACGATATCCAGTGGTCAAGCTGGCTGTCCTACGCGGCATCGGGAATCAGGGGAGCGGTGTCGATGATCGCGACTACCCTTGCCTGTCTTCTGCTGGTTGTCATGGCGAGCATTTACCTGGCCGCGGAGCCGGAATTCTATCTGCGCGGAATGCAGCGGATCCTGCCTTCCTCGATCTGGCCAAAAGTTGAAGCCTGCCTAAGGGGCGCGATCCGCACACTGCGCTTCTGGCTTCTATCGAGGCTGATTTCAATGACCGCAATCGGTCTGATTGTCTCTGTCGGGCTGTGGCTGCTCGGCATACCGCTCGCAGGCACCCTGGGCTTTATTGCAGCGCTGCTCACGTTCATCCCCAATATTGGTCCCCTTGCTTCCGCTTTGCCTGCGGCGCTCATCGCGTTCGGCATCAGTCCCATGAAGGGATTTCTCACCGTCGGGGTATTCTGCCTGGCGCATTTCATCGAGGGGAATCTGGTTACGCCTCTGGCCGATCGCCGAATCGTGAAGCTTCCTCCATTCCTCACGCTCTCGTTGCAACTGCTTTTAGCTCCGGTGGCCGGTGTGCTTGGGGTGGCGCTGGCGGCTCCGCTTCTTGCGGCGACGCTGGGCGTGGTCAGAGTGCTGATTCCGGCAAAAAACGAGCCCTCGTCGCGGATGAAAATCGGTCAAACAATTTGACACGGTGCCCGAGGATCTGTACACATCGTCGTGCACAGGCTCAGTCGGCGTTTGCCCGCGGAACCGCGGACAGCGCGTATTTTCCCACCTTGTAACCGAGGTCGCTCCTAGAAATTTCCAGGTGACGGGCGGCTTCGGCCTGCACTCCGTTGGTCATCTCAAGGGCGCGTTCGAGCAGCGCGCGTTCGAAGCGGGCCATGACTTCCCGCAGATCGAGACGCTTGGGAAGCAACGCTGCAAGCTGCTCCACGGTGAGTTCACCATCGGGCGAGCGGAGCGGCGCCCCTGGGGTCTGCAAATGGAAATCCTCAGGCTGCAGTTCAGCCTGCTGGCCCAGGATCAAAGCCCGCTCCAGCAGGTTCCTCAACTCCCTGATGTTTCCCGGAAATGCATACGTCTTCAACTTTGCCAGAGCTTCGGCGCTTATCGGTCGTGAAGGAACCTTCATCTCTTCTGCGATGCGCAGGCAGATGCTTGCGCACAGCTCCCCCACGTCGTCGCCGCGCTCTCGCAGCGAAGGCAGATGTAGAGGGACTACCGCGAGGCGATAGTAAAGGTCCTCGCGAAACAGGCCCTCGCGGATGCGTTCCTGAAGATCGCGATGCGTTGCCGCCAGAACCCGTACATCCACTTTGCGAGTTGCCGTCGAACCCACTCTCTGGATCTCTCCGGAGGCAAGCACGCGCAGTAGCTTGGCCTGCGCGGCCGCGGACATCTCCGCCACCTCATCGAGAAACAGCGTGCCTTCATGCGCGGCTTCAAACAAGCCGCCGCGCGCCTTGTCGGCGCCCGTAAACGCCCCGCGCTCATGGCCGAACAATTCGCTTTCGAGAAGAGTTTCAGTCAGTGCTGCGCAATTGATTGCGATAAAGGGCTTGTGGGCGCGCAGGCTGTTTCTGTGAATCGCGCGCGCCACCAGTTCCTTCCCCGTACCCGTCTCGCCGGTGATCAGAACAGAACTTGTCGTGCCCGCGACCCGTGCCACAATGTCGCGCACGGCGCGAATCTCCGTGCAGTGGCCGAGAATCTCATCCGCCCCTTCCAGCTTGCGCATCTCCTTTTTGAGCACGGCATTTTCGCGCAAAAGCGCCGTGTGCTGGCTTGCTCGGCGAATGGCCGCGCGGACCACATCGGGGATGAAGGGCTTGGTAATAAAATCAAACGCGCCCTGGCGCATGCTCTCGACGGCGAGTTCCAGTGTGCCCACCGCGGTGAGGAAGATGACAGAGGTGGTAGGATCATCGTCCTGCACGGCGCGAAGCACATCGAGTCCGCTTCCATCCGGCATCTTGTGATCAGTCACTACGACGTCGAAATCCTCGCGACCCAGGAGGGCAACGGCTTCATTTGCGCCCGTTGCTTCGACAACGACGTGCGAATCCCGGCGCAGGTTAACCGTGAGAATTCTGCGCATGCCGGGCTCATCATCAACTACCAGCACTTTGGCCATAAGAGACCTCTCCGTTCTCGTCCTGGCCGGCTCGGATCAGGAGCATCATCGTGAACACCACCGCACCGTTCAGGTTCTGGCTCACCCACAGATCACCTCCATGCGCACGGGCTACGGTGCGTGCGATCGCCAGTCCCAGGCCAGTTCCACTCGGCTTGGTGGTGAAAAATGGTTCGAAGATTCGTAACAGGTGAGGCTCAGGAATCGAACTGCCCGAGTTCTCCACATCGATCATGAGCATTGAATCACCGGTCCGGCTTCGAAATGTAATCTGGCCCCCATCGGGTGTGGCGTCGATGGCGTTGAAACTGAGGTTGACCAGTGCGCCTTCCACTTGAGGCGTGTCAATCTCGGCCATAAACTCATCCCAGGGCTGGCACAGGACCTCGATGGATCGCTCTGCGGCACGCATCCTGGTCATATTCACGACATGATTGAGTATTTCGGTTATCGGGAACAGGATGCGCTGGGGCTGCGACGGGCGCGCATAAGTAAGAAAATCATTAGTCAGGAATTCGAGTCTCTTTGCCTCGTGAGCTGCGATGGCAAACATCTCTTCACGCTCGCCCGCGTCCGCCGAAGGGTAGGCGGCGGTGGCCAGGGCACTCGCGATCATGGCTACCGGATTACGGATCTCGTGAGCGACTCCGCTTGCTAAACGACCGACGGCGGCGAGGCGCTCTTCGGCGAGCAGTTTCTCGCGCGTGTCTTCCAGTTCTATCATGTTGCGATAGAGCTTGGCCTGTTTGATCTCCAACTGATGCACCAGGTACCAGACCAGCAAACCCATCAGGCAGTAGATGAGGGAAATCATTCCAGACTCGAGGAATTCTGTCGGACGCGGCGGCGGATGGGCGGAGAAGAAATGCTGAGCCCATGTGAAGATCGAGCCGACGGAAGCGGCAATGGTCAGCACCGTGGCAAATAAGCTGAACCGATAGGCACTCTGCAGGATCGGAATGGCGAGAAGCACGAAATACGGAACGTCGTCGCGATCCGTAAGTACCGCCAGGATGGCCGCCAGCAGGAACATTGTCGGTATCGCGAGGACGGTGGAAATGCGGGCTGCCCGCTCAGTAATGCCGTCCTTCTGCTGCCATAGCCACACCCATTCGCCAATCTTGACTGAAAACGCAAGCCCCAGGATGAGGATCACGCCCTCGCTCGGCTCGCCGAGAAGAGAGGAGAAATAGGTGTGCAAAAGTAGGAGTGCGGCGATAAGAAAATTGGTGAGAACGCAAAACGCGATCTGCTGCCTTCGCAAGGCCTGAGCTTCGATTCGCTCTATGGAGGGAGACTTACTCATCAATGCTGTTCACATCGGCGCTTTTGATCATTCTACGCCCGGCCCGCATGCACTGCGAACCTGTGCTATTCCCCTTCCTTGTGTTCTGTTGTTGCCGGAGCGGTGTGCGGTGCCGGCGGGTGGTTCTCTTGCGGGATCATGGCATGCACGCCGAATTCATGAACGAGCCGTCCGCCGGCGTGAGCCGTATTGACAAGGTACACCAGTCCCACTGAATAGAGGGCCAGGAATGCGAGAGGCGCAGCGGTGGAAGTGATCCTGCTCGGGCGCCGGCGGGAAACCCATTGCCAGACGAAAAGGCCAACAAATAGAGCCGAGTAGATCGCGAAGAGAATCTCGCATGTGGATGCAAGCGACTCATGTGCGGCGAGCACGGCATTCACTCCGCCTGTACGATCCGCCAGCTCCGCAGCTTCTTCCCCGCTCGATGCAGCGAGAAAGACGCTGAATGTGCCGAGCAACAGAGTGATCAGCGCAGCGATCATGTAAGGGCGGTTCCCGGGCGGACGCAGCGCAGCGGCAATCAGCACAAAAAGCGGGCTCAGGAGCGCCAGCACGATGGGAAAGTGAATGACGAGTGGATGAATCGCATCCCAGCTCGGTAGCGGCGGAAACTGCATACGTCCTCCTGAGCACAGCATTTGCTCGCTGCCGCGGCGCGGCAGCAGTCTTGGGGCTGCACCCACCTTGGCCATGACAACATTGCGGCCAAGGTGAGCACTCATTGCATCTCAAGCAACCTTTTCAAACTGCTCCTTCGGTGTAAAGCATGAAGGGCACTTTGCAAAGCTCGCGTCTCGCGCAGTGAATCCGCACTTCGGGCAGACAGAGTACGTCACCGCCTTCGTGTTCTTCAGCTTCTCGAGACCCGATAACGCCTCGCCATACAGCTTGGCGTGTTCCACTTCCGCAGCCTGGGCGAAGTTCAGGCTCTTGATCGCGGCCTTGCTGCGATCGGCGCGCGCCTGCTTGAGGAACTCCGGGTACATGGTGTCTTTTTCGTACGTCTCGCCCTTGATTGCCGCCTCAAGATTCTCCCTCGTCGACTTCACCTCCGGTGTATCGACCTTCGCGTTGGGGGTAGCTCCCAACTCCTTGATGACGGCGGCGTGATTAGCGGCGTGAATCTCTTCGGCCCGCGCGGCCGCACGGAACAGGCTGGCGACCTCACCGTAGCTTTCCTTGTCCGCCTGGGCTGCAAATGCCACGTATCGCGCATGAGCGTTGCTCTCTCCGTTGAACGCTGCCTGCATATTCTCCAGCGTGGTTGCGGCGTGCGCGCCGGCAGCCATGGCGGCCATGCCCGACAAACACAAAGCCATTCTCAACACACTCCAACGAACAGACTTCGATCGAATCATTCCATTCTCCTGTCAGCGTGGCCATTCAGGGACACCACGCATTGCCCTTATCTATTGCACGTGCTGGGCCATTGTCCGTGATCCGTGTACGGGCTTGCTTTCGCCCTGAAACCCCCAGCGCAACGGCGCTTTCGCAACGCGAGGTGGTTCGGAAATTTTGACACTTGTCAAAGCTTTAGGACAGACGTCTTACCCATCTCGCCTGCAGCCGTGACTAAGACAGCACGCCCCTCACGCGGTCTCTCCGCCATGGAGATTGCAGAAAACGCAGGAAAGTGCCCAAGCGGTTATGAAAGGTTGCGGTCCGGCACATTCGAATCGCCTGGCTGAAGGCTTTGGCGAGAGACATGCATCGTTCTTCGCAGAGCATGTTCGCACTCCCGGGTTCGGTCGTGACGACCTGCTCGATATTGTGAGGTGGGTGATGAAGGAGAGTGTCGTTGTCCGTTGGAGTAGTCCCGAGTTGATCCTCGTCGCCACTAACCTACTTGAAGGACAATCACTGCTGCTCCACGCTATCTTCCAGGCCAGGCTCAGCAAAGCCAAGGTCTTGCTCGTCCACGTCATTCCACACTCTTATCTGAAAAGGGATTTCCAGGATGGCGCTCCGTCCTTCCTTCCCGGCCCCGCGGTTCGGGCCATAAAGGAAAACCTGGACGACGCCGCCAAGGAATTTCAACAAGCAGGGGTTCTATGCGAGCCGATTGTCCTTACCGGCAGCCCCGCCGAACAGATCTCTCTACTCGTCAAGTTGCGAGCTGTAGACAGAGTCATCGCAGGCACAAGGTACGCATCAGGGGTCGCGCGTCTGGTTGAACCTTCTGTTGCGGAGGAATTGATAGCAACCTTGGAGGTTCCCGTCTGCATTATCGGCAGGCGCACTCACCCAAAAGCAGGCAGCGGCGTCTCGCTCGGCAACGTTCTCTTGGCGACGTCGCTTCATTCAGCGAACCCACTGCTTGTGACCTTTGCGAGTACACTCGCGGAGATGAATAACGCAAGACTCACCCTTCTTCATGTTCTCGATCCTACGGGCATGGACGAACAGGAACGAGAGATGGCTAGATCTGCGTCTCGGCAAAAGCTATCCGCCTTGGTTCCGGGCGGAGCCAGGCACAAGTACCCGCCGGCATTCTTGATCCGCGAGGGAGATCCAGCAACGGTCATACTCCACGAAGCGGGTTCGTTTTCGCAGGACGTCCTTATTCTTGGTTCCTCTTCTTCGATGGCGCCCCGTCTGTTGACCGACAGCGTAGTACGGCGCGTCATTGTTGAATCGCAATGCCCAGTCATCACGACAAGATCCGACCGCTCGAGTGTTAGCGAAGCGCCAGACACATGCGCCAAGGTTGAATCAGCATTCGCTCACTCCTGAATGCGACTCGATACGTCTACCTCAGACCCGTTTCTATACTGCGGGTTTCAAAGTCATCTCTATCTCAAGGCCGCCTTGCGAGCGATTCCGGCACACGACCGACCCTTCGCAGGCTTCAATGCATGACTTCACAATTGCCAGCCCCAAGCCCACGCCGCCCGAGTCACTGCCGCGGGAAAATTCCAGACGAAAGAAAGGATCGAACACGCGATCGAGGTCCGACTCGGGTAAACCCGGTCCGCAGTCGGCTACTCGAATCAACACCAGATCGCCATCGCTGCTTGCCGTTATGGAAATGGGGCCCTCAGCGCCGGCGTAACGAACTGCATTTCGAACTATGTTCGCTAATGCTCGGCCGAGCAGATCAAGATTGGCCCGGGCATAAAGATCGGCAGGCACATCATCTTGGATGAGTACCGGCTGGCCAACCTCTCGGTCTAAAACGTTCCTCACCACATCTGCAATATTGACATTACTCAGGGGCACGTCGGGTGTGCGCAATCCCGCTTTGGAGAAAGCCAGCACGTCATTAACGAGCTTGCTCATTTGTTCCAGATCGTCGCGCAGATCGCTGATGACCTCTCTATGGCTTGGACCCGCCGAGCGCTCCAGAATTCCTAAGGCAACTTGCATGCGTGCGATCGGTGAGCACAATTCGTGAGCCGTGTCGCCCAGGAAGCGCTTCTGCCCTGCTACATACCCATCCAGGCGCGCGGCCATCCGATTGATTGAAGCGCTTAGTTGACCGAGTTCGTCGTGCCGCGTGATGGGAAGCTGAATTTTGAACTGACCTTCCGCAATTTGTCCGGTGGCGCGGCTCATATGCGAAACAGATCGCATCAAACGGCGGCCAAATGGAAGCCAGCAAAGGATGGAGACCACCACCAGCGCGAGCGCCACCGCCACCCATGGCTTAGGGTCGAAGAAGAATGGCGTGCCCAGCAAGGACGATGATGCGGCTACGAGTACGCCGTGAACGTGATGCCGTTCGTTCGCCGATGGGATAGGAATACGCACGCCCACCCAGTGCCTTTTCGGCGCATTCGTGGTTCCCAGGAAGAACAGGGGGCTGCTGCGGGTTTCATCGTGCGACTGATGGTTGAGGCTCTCGAGCACCGTTGCCGGCAGAGCATACGCTAAACCTGCAAGTTGCCGGCCGTCATCGTCGGTCAATCGTAGTTCGACCTTGTTCGCATCCGCATAACGTTGCAGCAACTGGTCCCATCCGCTGCGATCAGTATCACGCAACTCCAGCGCGATCTGTCTTCCCGTCGAAAGGATGCGGTCATGAGCTGGAGAGATGAGAAAGGACTGCAGATCGAATCGGTACTGGACACGCATGAAGACTGCCAGTACCGATGCAATGAGCAGTAGGTTCAGCAACGCGATTAGAAATATCTTCGTGGATAAATTGAGGCCCGGTTTTGAAAACATGACACCGCTTCCTTCACCCTATTTAATCCCGTAATGGGGGATTGCACCACCACCTTTACTAAACCTTTACATTGAGTGCCGCCCAGCCTCATCGAGGCTTTACAAGATTGTGTTGAACTCTTACTTAGCGCCGTGTTTCCTGGGGTCCTGTTTGTACCCGGGAACAGATCGAGTCCATACGGAGCTGCGAGAGGAATCTATGCGATTATGCTGCCGCCTTGGTCTTGCTTCGATGCTTTGCGTTTCATTTTTCACACTCCTGGCACCCGGTTCTCTGTATTCCCAGGCAAAGGCGGGTGCGATCTCGGGTGTCATAAGCGATTTGACTGGGGCGCTTATTCCTGGTGCTGCGATCACCCTGGCGGGTCCAGACACCCGTGACCAGCCGGTCACCTCAGACGGATTGGGACGTTACAGCTTTTCGGGCCTAGCGGCCGGGCGATACGCGCTGAGTGTCAGTGCAGCGGGGTTCAAAATCGCGGCAGGTCTGATCGTTAACATTTCCCCGGGTCAAGCCTTCACCCGAAATGTGCGGCTTGAAATTGCAGTTGTCGAACAGCAGGTGGAAGTATTGGCTGGCACGGTGCTTGACACGGAGCCGTCGAACAACGCCAGCGCGCTGAGCATCAGCGGGTCCGCACTGCAAACAGTCTCTGACGACCCGGACGATCTTGCCCAGGATCTGCAGCTCCTCGCCGGTCCTTCCATGGGCCCAGAAGCCGGAGAAATTTACGTGGATGGTTTTTCGGGGGCGAAGCTCCCTCCCAAGTCCGCGATTCGCGAGATCCGCGTCAACCAAAATCCCTTTTCTGCCGAGTACGATCGCTTGGGGTATGGAAGAGTTGAGATCCTTACTCGACCTGGCGCCGATAAGTATCACGGCGAAGCGCGATTCAATTTTGGCGACTCAATTTTCAATTCGCGCAACCCGTTCGCACCCGTAAAGCCCGAGTATCAGAGACGGACATTCGAAGGAACCTTTGGCGGACCGATCGGCAAAAAAGCCTCCTTCACGTTCCAGCTTGAACGGCGGGATATAGGACAAGCGGCCTTGATCAATGCGATGGTTTTGGATTCAGCCCTGAACCCCATCTCTTACCGCCAATCGATTCTCGATCCCCGAACCAACACAGAGATCGGCGGACGCCTGGATTATCAACTCAGTCCGAACCACACGCTTATCGGGCGTTATGAGTGGGAAAAGAATTTTCAAACCAATGCCGGCCTGGACTCATTTTCAATGGCCTCACAGGCTTACAACCTGGATGAACGCGAACACGTCGTTCAGCTCATTGAAACCGCGATGCTGGGGCCTCGTTCCGTGAACGAAATCAAATTCCAGTATCGCCAAAGTCGCGACACAAACCAGGCGGTGAACTCCGATCCCTCGGTTCAGGTCCCAGACGCTTTCACCGCGGGTGGCTCTTCCATGAGCCTGAGCGGCCTGCTGGAGAACCGTTATGAACTCCAGGAGTTGCTGTCACTCTCCAGAGGGAAGCACACACTGAAATTTGGCGGAAGGCTTCGCGCCATCAACGAAAGCAACGCGTCTGGAGAGAACTACAATGGCGTGTTTACCTTCAATTCTCTTGATGCCTACCGGATCACGGAAGCGGGACGGCTGGCGGGCCTCACACCTGCGCAGATCCGGACGCAAGGTGGTGGAGCAAGCCAGTTCGCAATCTCTGCCGGCGATCCCATGGCTCGGATCACCCAATTCGATGTTGGGCTCTTTCTTCAAGATGATTGGAAGGTTGGCAGGAACCTCACGCTAAGCGGAGGCTTACGCTATGAAAATCAAACCAGCATCAATGATTGGCGCAGTTGGGCGCCGCGTTTGGGCCTGGCATGGGGCATTCCAGGCCGGACCCCAGACAGGCCGTTGGCCGTCCTGCGTGCCGGGTTTGGGGCCTTTTATACCCGCATACGCGAAGACCTCGTTCTTGACAGCATGCGCCTGGACGGTGTGCATCAACAGGAATACCTGATCCCGAATCCTGATTTCTATCCCAATATTCCCGCTCCTGACAGCTTGTCGGCCTTCGGTCGCGACCAGGCAGTCCGGAAGATCGCGTCCAATCTGCGCGCGCCTGGTACACAGCAGTTTGCGTTGAGCCTCGAGCGTCAATTTCTCAAGAACACAACTGCCAGCGTGAGCTACATGAACTCTCGCGGTGTTAATGCGCTGCGCTCGCGCAACATTAACGCTCCGCTGCTCGAAACCGGACTGCGCGCGCTTCCAGGAGGAAACATTTACGTCTACGAATCCAATGGACGCTTTCTGCAACAGCAGATTCTTGCCAACGTGAATGCCCGGATCAGTCGCCGTTACAACCTGTTCGGGAACTACTCGTGGAGCAATGCGCGAAGCGATACCGATGGGGCTATGACATTTCCTTCGGATCCATTCGGAGCCTTGAAGACGGAATACTCCCGCGCCGGATTCGATGTCAGGCACCGAGCCATGATCGGGGGCTCGATCACCGTGCCCTTTGGACTGCTGTTCAATCCGTTCGTTGTGATGCATTCAGGAGCTCCGTTCGACGTGGTTATAGGAGAGGACCTCAACGGCGATTCGATCTTCAACGACCGGCCCGCATGGGCCACTGATTTGAGCCGCCCAAGCGTCGTGCAAACCAGGTGGGGCAATCTCGACACGCGACCGATTGCCGGACAAATCACCATTCCCCGAAATCTCGGAGACAGTCCCGGCATGGCAGCACTCAACCTTCGCCTCTCAAAGGCGTTTGGATTTGGCGAGCCTACCGGAGACGCGCGGGAATCAGGCCAAGGAGCACCTCCGCCGCCGCCCATGGGAGGCGGGCAGGGAGGCGGTCACTATCACGGTTCCGATGCTATGGCGGCAGACCGCAGATACAGCCTCACGCTCTCTGTTGCGGCGCGAAACCTGTTCAATACCGTGAACCTCGATACCCCCGTTGGCAACCTCAGTTCGCCTTCGTTTGGAACCTCCACTTCGATTCACGGAGCGGGTCCCGGCGGCGGGTCCGCCAATCGAACCGTTGATTTGCAGGTAAAATTTGCTTTCTAAATTGACGGCTGCAGATTTTCACCCGGAACGCGTATACCCTATTTCGCGGTTTCGCGTTCCGGCGTCATTATGGCCGTCGGAGGCTTTAGCATTCGGTATCCGGCGCAGCGCACCGTTTCGATGAATTGCGGATATCGAGGGTCGTCGCCTAGCTTGCGCCTGAGGGAAGAAATATGAACGTCAATGGCGCGATCAAACGACTCGAACTCACGTTCAGCGACCTGCAGCAATAGCTGTTCCCGCGTGCGAACACGGCCCGCGGAACGGGCAAGCGCAACCAGCAGTTCGTATTCGACCGGGGTCAGCGTGAGCGGCTTGTCGTTCAAAGTGGCTCTGTGTTCCTCTGTATCGATCCAAAGGTCCCCGACTACGAGCGGGGCGGCCTGTGGCGGCTCCTGGGATCGCGCCGTTAACGCCGAGCGGCGCAACACCGCACGGAGTCGGGCAAGCAGCTCCCGAGTGGAGAAGGTCTTGGGCAGGTAATCGTCGGCTCCCATTTCAAGCCCGACGATTCGATCAGCCTCTTCTCCTAGTGCGGTAAGCATCAGTACCGGAACCTGTGATTCTTTCCGCAGTTCGCGCAACACATCAAAGCCGCTCAGGCCTGGGAGCATTACGTCCAGAAGCACAGCCTCGAATGACTCGCTCAACGCACGATTCAGCCCCGCCCGGCCGTTGTGTTCCGCGACAACGTCATAGCCGAGCGGCTGCAGATAGCTCGCTATCAGGCGGCATAGCTTTACATCGTCATCGATAAGCAATATGCGGGTATTTTCGAAGGAGTCGCTCATTACTGTGCATAATGATCAACCTAAGCCCGCTGATTTGCAGTGATCCACCTCACTTGGTTCTGGGTGTATCAACTGGACGACAGGTCCCGCAGTTTCAAATCATTGTCATGGTGGCTCGCCACATCCGTTTTGAACCCTCTCGTGTTTGTAAATGACTAGACCACGAAGACGTCGATCGTACAAGGATTGGGACGTAACGTAAGAACTCTTTGACACCTTCTCCCGGAGGGTATAAACCACTGGGCAAAACCGCACATCCTGACGGGTTGGCTTTGGCCAGCAATGTGCTCTTCTCTCAGTAGTCCGTATCGACGGAATTGGAACTGCCAAAGGTCCGCAACGGGCAAAAGAAGAAGCTTGGGGGAGAGATGATTCCATTTGAGATTCGTTCCAAGGAATGTGCCACGGATGAAATACGGGAGTATGCAGCACGGCGGGTTCGCTTTGCGCTCGATCGCTTCCGGAATGCCAGGAGAGTGGTTGTCTCCCTCGATGATCTCAACGGCCCCAAGGGTGGAATGGACAAGTTCTGCCGTATTGTGGCCGAGTTCGGCTTCGCATCTGTTGTAGTAGAAGAAGTCCAGATGGACTGGCATGCGGCCATTGCGAGTGCAACCCACCGTCTGTCCCGGAAAGTTGCGCGGGAATTGAAACGGGCTAACCGCCCAACTCCTCGCGCGATGGGATACACCCGAGAGGACACAAGCGAGAATCACAATCTTCAGGAGGCGCGATGACCGTAACTTCCCAACCGGGCAGCGGTGTAAGCACGCACCTGTCGGATCTTATGAAAGTCGACAATATCGCCGGGCTCTCTGAAGCTGAAGCAATTGAGCGGCTCAAGATCGAAGGGCCTAACGAGCTGCCGTCTTCAAAGCCGCGCACCATCTGGGAAGTTGCGTGGGGAGTGGTGCGTGAACCGATGTTTTTGCTCCTGCTTGCAGCAGGCGGCATTTACCTGGGGCTCGGTGACCTGGAAGAGGCGCTGCTCCTGCTCGGCTTCGTGTTCGTGGTCATGGGGATTACGCTTTATCAGGAGCGAAAGACGGAGCGGGCGCTGGAGGCGTTGCAAGACCTGTCGAGTCCCCGCGCACTTGTAATCCGGGACACGCAGCGACGCCGAATTGCGGGTCGGGACGTTGTCCCCGATGACATCCTGGTAATTTCCGAAGGGGACCGTGTCCCGGCCGACGCAATCCTGCTCTCAGCCGTGAACCTTTCTGTCGATGAATCCCTGCTCACCGGTGAGTCCGTTCCCGTGCGGAAGCGCGCCGCGGACGTTGGTACGGCCATCGGTTCTCCGGGCGGAGACGACCTCCCGTTCGTTTACTCAGGAACGCTGGTGGTACAAGGGCAGGGAATCGCGCGCGTGCAGGCCACCGGCCTTAAGACAGAACTCGGTAAGATCGGAAAGTCGTTGCGGTCGGTCGAAGTGGAGAACACCCCGCTTCAGAAGGAGACCGCCCGGCTGGTCAAGATCCTCGCAATCGTCGGGGTGTCGATGTGTGTCCTCGTCGCCCTCATCTACAGCCTGTCGCGAGGAGACTGGCTCCAGGGCATTCTGGCGGGAATCGCTTTGGCAATGGCCATGCTCCCGGAAGAGTTTCCCGTTGTTCTGATGATCTTCCTTGCCCTTGGCGCCTGGCGAATCTCGCAGAACAGGGTTCTGACCCGTCGCATTCCTGCCGTTGAGACCTTGGGCTCAGCGACGGTTCTCTGTGTCGACAAGACGGGAACATTGACGCAAAATCGGATGTCCGTCCAGAAGCTCGCAGCGAACGGTTCGGTGTTCGACCTGGCAGGACACACCGCGGGACCATTCCCGGAGGAGTTCCACCAGGTCATCGAGTTCAGCATCCTTGCCAGCCAGCAGAATCCCTTCGATCCGATGGAGGTGGCCTTCAAGGAATTTGGCGATAAATATCTGGCCGGGACCGAGCACCTCCACCCGGACTGGCAACTGATCCGCGAGTATCCGCTCACACGCGAGTTGTTGTCGATGTCCAGGGTCTGGCTACATGGTGCTGACGCGGAGTCGATCGTTGCGGTCAAGGGAGCGCCTGAAGCGATCTCGCGATTATGCCGCCTCAACCAGGCCGACCGCGCGGCTCTCGTGGAACAGGTTCGCAAAATGGCAGACGAAGGGCTGAGAGTGCTCGGCGTGGCCGCTGGGCGCCATGCGCCAGGCGAACTTCCTGCAAGCCAGGATGGATTCAATTTCGAGTTTGTGGGGCTTGTGGCCCTTGCCGATCCGATACGACCGTCCGTACCGGAGGCCATTCGCGAGTGCTACAACGCCGGAATCAGGGTGGTTATGATTACGGGCGACTACCCGGCAACCGCGCAAAGCATTGCCAGACAGATTGGGCTCGATCCTCGTGGTGCGACGATTACGGGCGCTGAACTGGCCAAAATGGGAGACGAGGAACTGCAGAGAAGGATCGCAACGGCCAATGTATTCGCACGCGTTGTGCCGGAACAAAAGTTGAGGTTGGTAAACGCTCTCAAGGCCAACGGGGAAGTCGTCGCCATGACCGGCGACGGTGTTAACGATGCGCCGGCACTCAAGGCCGCACACATCGGTATCGCCATGGGCGGACGAGGTACCGATGTCGCAAGAGAATCCGCGTCGCTGGTCCTACTGGACGACGATTTTTCCTCCATCGTGCAGGCAGTGCGGATCGGCCGCCGGATCTTCGACAACTTGAAAAAGGCGATGGCCTACATCCTTGCCATCCACGTGCCAATCGCTGGCATGTCCCTGATTCCCGTTCTCTTCAATTGGCCTCTTGTACTGCTTCCAGTACACATTGTATTTCTCGAACTCATCATTGACCCCGCGTGCTCGATTGCCTTTGAAGCCGAAAAGGAAGAACCCAATGTGATGCGCCGTCCACCGCGCAATCCAAAGGAACCCATATTTGGATTGCGCACTACCGTGGTCGCACTCATCCAGGGTTTCAGCGCGCTCGCAGTAGTTGCCGGCATGTTCTGGTGGGCATTGCACAGCGGAAAGCCGGAATGGCATGCCCGCGGACTGGCATTCACCACGTTGATCGTCGCCAACCTTGCGTTGATCTGGACCAACCGTTCCTGGACGGGAACGATCATTCAGACATTTCGATCGCGCAATGTTGCGCTGTGGACCGTTACGGCTGGTGCGTTGACGCTGCTTGGGCTGGTCCTGAACGTTCCTTTCCTCAACGGCCTGTTTAGAATCTCGAACCTGGGTTTCCGAGATGTGGCCCTGTGCGTTCTGGCCGGTTGCGCGAGCATCGTCTGGTTTGAAGCATTGAAGCTGTTCGTGCGGCTATCCAGTGGCCCTGTTGGGAAACCTGCCTGGGAGCATAC
>ODAK010001302.1_pt1 | contig 27615 bp, 28 predicted proteins | sample 1539591 | NCBI WGS metagenome assembly ODAK01 (sample SAMEA3539303, study PRJEB22396) | soil metagenome | biome: tundra; feature: field; material: soil | place: USA | collected 2010-05 | depth 0.15 m
CGCCGGGTCACCCGACATTCCCCACGTGAGCTTTACGAAGGTGTTTGCAGGCAGCACGCCTCCCTGGGTGGAAATCACAATCGACAAGACGGGTGCGGGAGTTTACAAAGAAGACCCGAAGGACGAAGATCCACTGAAGTTCCAGCTCACGTCGGCGGAGTCGAGCCAGATCTTCAGCCTTGCGGATAAGCTGGATCATTTTTCACGGCCCATCGAATCCGGACTCAAGGTCGCCAACATGGGTGCCAAGACCTTTCGATACGAGGCCGACGGGCGCGCAGGCGAAGTGAAATTCAACTACTCGGAAGATATGGACGCGCGCAACCTCCTGGACTGGTTCGAGCGAATTGCTGAAACGGAACGCAGCCTCATCGACCTCGAACGGTCGGTTCGGTTCGACAAGCTGGGCGTGCAGGATTCGATTCTGCGAATAGAAATTCTGCGCGATCAGAAGAGACTCATTGCGGCGGATCAGTTTCTGCCCATGCTGGACCGGGTGGTCAGGAACGAAAGCTTTCTTCATATTGCGCGCGACAGGGCAGCTGGCCTGGCAGAGGGTATCAGGGCGTTGCCGAAATGAAACTGCCGCTTTGCATCATTGCGTTCTTAGTGCTCGCGCCAATTTACGCGCAGGAAAATACGTTGCCGCTCCCGGGGGTCGACACCAGCGCGGAAGCGAAAGCTGCTGACGCTCGAGCGGCGGACAACAAAGAACAGACGGAACTCGCGCAGGCCATCAACGAAGTCGGATCGAGTTCCATCGATCTGGTCCGCGCGCTCGAACTGCACCTGGAAAAATATCCCGATTCGAAGCAACGGCCTGCAATCGAAAAAGCGCTTGTTAAATCCGCCATGGATCTGAACGACAATGCGCGAATAATTCTTTATGGCGAGAAGGTTCTCGGGCGCGAAACGCCGCCCGATATGCAGGCCGACATCCCGCCGCTGATTGATCGTGTGGTGCGGGCGCTGGTGGAGAAGGAAGATGTTGCGCAGGCGAAGCAGGCCCTGGTATACGCCAAACGGTATGAGGTCGACCTTGCGGCAACGCGCGCAAAAGCGGACCCGCCTGGACATTTGACCCCAGGGCAGTGGTCGCAGGAGTTGGATAAGGCGCTGGCACGTTCGCTGGCCTTGCAGGCTCGCGCGACGGGCTATGCTGGCGATCCGCAAAGCGCCGAGGCGATTGCGCGCAGGTCGTGGGCAGCGTATCCGACGGGTGAAGGGGCGCGGGAGATCGCATACTGGCTGACAAAGCAGGGGCGCAGCGACGAAGCCATCGACTACTACGCGAACGCATTCACGGTGGAGGACGGGCGCAATACGGAGACTGATCGTTCACAGGATAGAGCGAGATTGGGAAGCCTCTACGCTGCAGTGCACGGCTCCGAAAAAGGGCTGGGCGATGTAATCCTGCAGGCTTACGACAGAACTGAGGGTCTGCTGAATACCCGCCGGGTAGAACTGAAGGCGAAAGATCCCAATGCGCTGGCTGTCAAGGTCACCGATTTCACTTTGCCGGCCGTCGATAAGACCGTACCTCCGCTGGTGATTTCGACTCTGAAAGGCAAGACGATCGTGATGGATTTCTGGGCGACCTGGTGTGCACCCTGCCGGGCGCAACAGCCTCTGATCGAAAAAGTGAAGAAACAGTTTGAGAATGCTTCAGATGTCCTGTTTGTCCCGGTGGATGCTGACGACGATCTGACCGTAGTGGCGGCTTTCGTCAAGGAGCAGGGCTGGGAGAACCAGGGTTACTTTGAGGCCGGACTGGCCCGCCAGTTCGCGGTCAGCAACATACCCACGGTTATGATCGTCGATCCCAACGGGCAAATCTCGAGCCGCATGATAGGTTTCATTCCCGACCGCTTCGAACAGATGCTCACCGAGCGTGTAGCTGAAGCGCGTGCTGTTTCGATAGCGAAGTAGTCGCGCGCGAATCACTCGCTCACGCCAGGGCTATAAACGCTTACAGCCCCAAGCGTCAGCGCGGGGAAGGCGCTTCTGATTTGACTGAGACGGCTCGCTAGCCGCGGCCGACCACGACAATCATAAAACTGTCGGGCACAGGCTGCGGTCTGGCCGCCTTCCCTCCCGCGGGTGTGGCGGCCGCGGGCGCGTACTCCGCTGCCGGCAGATAAAGCTTATGCGCCTTCTGGTCCGACCCGATGGTGCGCGCGCCGTTCGTGGTGGGAATGGTTCCCACCGGCTCGAACTTACCGGGCGAGGTTTCACCGACCATCGTGATGTTGCCGTCACGGCCATTTGCGCTGAAAGCATAACCGTCATCGAAGGCCACGCCGTCAGGACCCTGACCGATCGCGGGAGTAGCGATTACCTTGCCTGCCGCCGGATCGCTGACGATCATCATCTTGTTGCCACAGACGGAAAAAAGATAGCTGTTCTTCGGATTGATCGCGAGACCGCTGGGCTCGTCGCAGGGAGCGATCGAGTAGTGCTTCGTCAGCGTGGCGTTCTTCGCGTCGATCTCGCCGATCTCGCCTTTGTCTTCGATATTGAAATACACATGGCCTTTGCCATCCACCTGTGCAAACTCCGGCTTGCCGCCCACCGGAATTGAAGCAGCATAAACCTCGCCGGTCTTCGCATCGAACACCGTGGAGTCGTTGCTGCGGCCGTTGAAGGTCAGCACACGATGCGACACAGGCTCATAGATGATGGCATCGGGATTGGTTCCGGTCTTGACCTTGCCCACGACGCTCAGGTTTTTCAGATCGAAAATGGTGACATCGTTGTCGGTGCCGTCGCTCGTGAAGCCGCGTCCCAGATCGTTTGCGATCGCGATGCCATGCACGCCGTTGGTGCCTGGAATGGTACCGACAAGCTTGTCGGTCGTGGTATCGATGACTTCGGTCTGCGTCGCATGGGAGACGTAGAGCCGGTGATTGGTGCTGTCCACATAAACGTAATCCCAGCGCCCTGCGCCGCCAATCTTAATCTTGCCTGTCACTTTGTAGCTTGGCGGGGCGGCGAAAGCGGCCACCGTGAAAGCCAGTATCAGAAGGGATTTCATTTCATTGCTCCTTAGTCTGCGGCGCGGCGCTCAGTATGAGACGCGACCTTGTAATCCGACAATAACGTTACCCGATCAAACTGAAGATTCCCTGAAATATCAATAAAAACGCCTGCACACGCCGCAGCCTCCGCGCGTCATTTCTGGCAATGAAAAGAACGTTTCTGGCAGGTGTGTTGATTCTGCTGGCCTCAGCATACGTCTCGGCGCAGCGCGAACGCGTCAACAGCGCGTCGGAACCGGTCCGCATGGAGATGCGTTCTGTCTTTCCCCGCGAAGTGACGCCAGGCAAGTATGAGCAGGTAGATGTGCGCACTCTCCAGTTGCTGGGCGATCAGGGCTGGGAACTCGTGAGCGTAATGCCTTACATTTATCGCAATGAAGAACGTGGTCCGGAAATGCAGGGGCCCAAGCCGGTTGTAACGCAGACCTACCCGGCGTATTTCTTCAAGCGGGTGCGTCCGCCGAATTTTCGCGAGTGAGTGCGGGATTTAACCCGTGATGCTGGTATAAATCAGCGCGATTGTCAGCAGAACCATGATCACGCTGGTTGCAATGGCAATTGAGTTTCCCCACGGCCCGTTCTTGTACTCGCCCATCAGTCGCTCCCGGTTGATGAGAATCAGCATGAAAACCAGGACAAAGGGCAGCAGGACGCCATTCAGGACCTGCGATAACAGGATGACCCGCAGGAGGGGCAGGTTCGGGATCAGCACGAAGCCGGCGCCGCAAACGATTAATCCTGTATAGAGACCATAGAAAATCTTGGCCTGTCCGAAACGGCGGTCGATACCGGATTCAAAGCCGAGGCCTTCGCAGATGTTGTATGACGTCGCGAGTGGCAGAATCGCCGCGGACATGAGGGAGGCGTTCACCAGTCCGACAGCGAAAAGGATCGCGGCAAATTTTCCGGCGAAAGGCGCGAGGGCCCTGGCGGCATCCGCTACATCATTGAATTCTCTGTGCTGCGAATGGTAGATCGTTGCCGCGCACGCGACCACAATAAAGAATGCGATCACGTCGGTCACGATGCAGCCAAAGATGACATCGATCCGGCTGAGGTTATAGTTCCGCTTCGAGACACCTTTTTCGACGATCGACGCCTGCAGATAAAACTGCATCCACGGCGTGATCGTGGTACCGATCAGACCCACGATCATGATCAGGTAGCCGGGGTCGGAATTGAACTGCGGGACGATCGTGTCTTTGATCGCCAGTTTCCAGTCCGGGTGGGCCAGGAACGCCGACACCGGATACGCAAAGTAGATCAGCGAGAAAATGAGCAGCACCTTCTCGACCGGCTTATAGGAACCGCGCACGATCACAGTCCACACCAGCGCCGCGCCCAGCGGCACTGCGATATATTTGCTGACGCCGAAGACTCCCATCCCGGACGCGAGTCCCGCGAATTCCGCCACCACATTGCAGAAGTCAGCCAGACCCAGCACCGTCATCGTGAAGAACGTCATGCGCAGACCGAACTCTTCGCGGATCAGATCGGAAAGCCCTTTGCCCGTGATAGCGCCCATCCGCGCCGCCATTTCCTGCACGACGATCAAAGCTATCGTCGTGGGAATCAGGGTCCAGAGGAGCGTGTAGCCGTACTTGGCACCCGCCTGCGAGTAAGTGAGAATGCCGCCCGGATCGTTGTCGACGTTAGCTGTGATGAACCCGGGGCCGATGATCGCAAACAGCGCGAGCATGCGATACCGCAGCACGTTCCACGGGGAAAACGTGGTGCCGAGGGTGCGCTTCGCGGGCGGACGCCGTAATGTGTCGACCTTTCTCATTTCTTCCCGTATTCCATGTGCAGTCGCGGCGAGTAAGACCAGACGGGCCCCCGCTCGTGGTTGCAGGCCGGATTAACTATATGCTGCGTCGACAGTGCACAGAGACGCACAACGGGCAGCGATGTGGAGCGATGATTCAGCATGTCGCATTACGATTGGGTTACTGCGCTCAGTCAGCCGGAAGAGTGCAACGACCCATGACCAAAGCCTATACCTGCCGGGGTATCCTTGTAAAGACGAAATATGGCCCACACAGCCGACGAAAAACGTAAGTTACTAAACCGTGTCAGGCGTATTCGCGGCCAGGTAGAGGCGATCGAGCGCGAGTTGAATGACGAAGGAGAATGCTCCGCGGTGCTTCACAACATTTCAGCATGCCGCGGCGCGATGGATGCACTCATGGCAGAAGTAATCGAAGGCCACATCCGCTTTCATCTGATGGACGAGAAACACCAGACCGAGGAGCAGGCTCGGGCTGCGGACGATCTGGTAGATGCTTTGCGCGCCTACCTGAGATAAGCAGGAGTTCAGGGTCGGCTGGAAGCTTTCGGCGTGAGCACTGCGATCAACTGCTTCACCTGTTCTTCCAGTTCAGCCACACGATCTTTCAGTTCGTTGATTTCCTGGCCTTCAGGATCAGGCAACTGGCCATGTTCCAGAACGCCCGCGTTCGCAGTGCGCGTGCGCACAATCCGTCCGGGTATGCCTACGACGGTGGAATAATCCGGCACCGGATGTACAACGACCGAGCCTGCGCCAATCTTCACGTGGCTTCCGATCCTGATACTCCCCAGGACCTTGGCGCCGGTCCCGATCACAACGTTGTTGCCGATCGTGGGATGCCGCTTGCCTTGCTCATTACCAGTGCCGCCAAGAGTCACGCCCTGATAAAGCAGCACGTCGTCGCCGATTTCCGCTGTCTCGCCGATTACGACGCCCATGCCATGGTCGATAAAGCAGCGGCGGCCGATGGTGGCTCCGGGGTGGATTTCAATGCCGGTCAGGAATCGCGACAACTGCGAGATAAATCGAGGCAGTATCGGAATGTTTGCTTCGTAAAGCCGGTGTGCGGCGCGATGCAGCAGGATGGCGTGAAAGCCCGGGTAGCAGAGAATAATCTCCAGCTTGCTTTTTGCCGCCGGGTCTTCCCGGAAGATCGTTTCGAATTGTTCCCGGATAACGGCAAACATAGGCGTCCCCCCAAACCGTCGAAATGCGGCGGTCTGCCTCGGTGAATCTTCGATGCGGGCTAGTGTCCCGCGGCTTCAGCTTCCCGAATGACAGGCGGTTTCGCGCCGGGCGGAATCGGTGCAAGCATGTCGTCTTTCGTGTAGACCAGCGTAGAGGTGTTGTAACTCGCCACCTCGAAGCCATGGCCGTGGGTAATCGCGTCCGTGGGACAGGCCTCCACGCAGTAACCGCAGAAAATACAGCGGTTGTAATCGATGTTGTAAACCTGCGCGTAACGTTCGCCGCCGCTGATCCGCACCTTCTCGGTATTCTCCGCTGCTTCGATATAAATGCAGTTCGAGGGGCACGCGGCCGCGCAAAGGAAACAGGCAACGCACTTTTCCAGACCGTTCTCGTCGCGCTGCAGCACGTGGATGCCGCGGAAACGTTCCTGCAGCCTGGGCGGTTCGTCGGGATAATTCTCCGTCACGGTAGGAGACATCATCTCCTTCATCGTGACTCCCATGCCTTTAGCTACAGCCCCTGCCGCGCCGAAAATTTCGCCGATGATATTCGCCATCTTTCCTATATGGTAGCGGAACTCCTCACGGGAGTCAGTTTTTCGACCCTCAACCGGGGCGCAGGGCGGGGACGTGGTCGGTTTCCCGGAAAGGTTTTACTCCGAACAGGCGACCGATATCTTCGATCGCCGCTTTGTTAAAACCGTCCGCCGCGGCCGAAATTGTGCCATCGCGTTCCACCACAAACAGGCTCGGTACGTTTGAAATGCCGTAGGCGTTGCTGGCTGCATAGCCGGGGCGGGCATCAATCAGCGTCCGCATCGAGACGCCCAACCGCTGATGAAATTCGCGTGAGTCCTCCGCAGTGTCCTGCGAAATTGCAATCAGCTGCGCGTTGGTTGCCGGGGCGTCGGCCAGCCGCTGGAGAAACGGAAAAGTCATCTGGCAGGTCGGACAGGAAACCTTGAAAAATGCCAGCACCACCGGTCCCTGCCGGAGGGCTTCCCGGAGCTGGAACGCCTTCCCGTCAAGATCCGGCAGGTTGATGTCGGGAGCCTCGTTTCCGGGGTAAATCATTCTTCGCGCATCTGCCGCACAAAGGAAAGAATATCGAATCTCCTGATCTCTCGTCCCGGAAAAAAACTGTTGATCGCGTCTGTTTCATCGTCGAAGACTTCAAAAATGGTATCGATCTTGGTCATGACAATGAGCTCAATGTTCCGCCGGTTCACGTGTACCAGCTTGGCGGCTCCGTTCGCCTTCCTCAGACGCGTAGAGCACATCACGAGCGCGCCGAGGCCCGTGCTGTCCACGTAGTCGACTTCCCGCATGTTCAGAAGCAGACGCGCGCCAGGCTCGGCGGAGACTTTTTCGAAAGCGTCACGGAAGGCGGTAACCTCTTCGCCCATCGTGATCCGGCCTTTAAGATCCAGCAGGGCAATTCCCTCCCGTTCTCTCAGCGCGATATCCAGACCCATTTCTTATTATCGCCCGATTCAGGCGGATTGGTTCCTGCCGCCGGAGCGGCGCCCGCCGGGCTCCGCCGCGACGCCCCTGGGGTAACTCATCCTGAATGACTCCAGTGTTTTTACAATCACCTCAGCCACCGCGAAGTTTCGGAACCATTTGTGATCGGACGGAATAACGTACCAGGGCGCGTCTTTCGTGTTGCACTTCGTCACCGCTGCCTCGTAGGCCGCCTGATATTGATCCCAGTACTCGCGTTCCTTGAAATCCGCGGGCGAAGACTTCCAGTTTTTTCGCGGATCCGAAAGGCGCTCATCGAAGCGCTTGCGCTGTTCTTTGCTGCTCATGTGAAGGAAGAATTTCAGAATGCGGACATTGTTCTGCGTGAGGATCTTCTCGAAGTCGTTGATCTCCACGTACCGCCGCTTCCACACGGCCGGTTCGACAAGGTTATGGACCCGCGCCACCAGAACGTCCTCGTAGTGGGAACGATTGAATATTCCGATCGCACCTTTGGGTGGCACCGAGGTGTGCACTCGCCACAGAAAATCGTGATCCAGTTCGGCCATGGTCGGCTCTTTGAAGGAAGTCACGCTGCAGCCCTGCGGATTGACGCCGGACATTACGTGTTTAATGGTCCCGTCTTTACCCGAAGCGTCCATCCCCTGCAGGATAATCAGCAGCGACCGATTGTGTTCGGCGTAAAGAAGGTCATGCAGGGCCGCAAGCTTTTCCACGTGTTCCGGAAGCGCCTTCGCTGCGTGCTTTTTGGAAACCCCGTGCGTATCGTCAGGAGCGCACTTGCTGAGCCTGAAAGCGGAACCCGGTTCCACTTTCAGGCTGGATATGTTCATCGATAATTATTCTGCCACCGAAACTAACATGCTGCCGAAAAACCCGCTCAGAAAACAGCCGCTGGTTCGAGATGACTTACAGAGCCGCGACGCCCGGAGATCCCCTTTAGGGGTCCCGGCTGCAAGGGAGCGGTCACACTGATCGTTTTTCAGCACCCCCGCCAAACTAAGCGTCCAGACGGCTGTTGCCGCCAGCCGTGCGGGTACGCGGTGTTTCCGTTTCTTCCCGGCGAAGTTCTGCGGCTCTGACTTCGGCGGCCCTCACTTCTGCTGCTCTGAGTTCGTCAGGATTTCCAAGATCGGCCGCGGCCGCGTGCAGGTCCGCTTCCCGTTCCGCATTGCGTTCGGCGGCGTGCTCTTCCGCTTTCTCTTCCAGAATCGAACTGCGCGTCCGCAGCATGGGTTTGTCCGACGAAGCAAAATCCGCATGCGCTTCGCTGGTGGAAGAGACATCTTCGGCGCCAGTCATCTTCAGGATTTCTTCGCCGCGTTTCGCCCAGTCGCTGTTATCGCAGTGCACGGAGAGCAGAATGCCACCATGTTTCACGCGGCCTTCGTAACGCTTCGCCTCGTATTCCGGAATTCCCATGCCGACAAGCGCACCGACAATTCCGCCGAACGTGCCAAGAGCGCCGGCGCCCGCCAGCGCCGCGACTATCGGGCCTGCCGCGATCAGCGGGCCGATCCCGGGGATTGCCAGCATTCCGATGCCGGCCAGCCATCCAAGGACACCGCCGGCGACTACGCCCGACGCGGCTCCTGTGCTGGCGCCTTCAGGCGCTTTGGTGTTCTTTTCGTGCGCGAAATCTTTAGTTCCCGCGTTATCCGGAAACAGCGCCGAGATATCGGTGTTCCGGAAGTTTGCCCTGCGCAGTGCGTCTACCGCTTCTTCCGCGGCATCACGCGTGTGGTAAATCCCGAATACCGCTGTGTTTTTTCCTGACATTTTTTCTCTCCTGGGCCGTCATTAAACGAGCGTTGCAACATCAGGGCCAAACTGTATTCCATGCCACGCGTGCGAGAATCATCTGCATAGGCGATGGCGGATTTTCAGATCGGTTCGAAGCGTGAAGAAATTGTGGAAGTGGGCAACGATCACGCCATAAAATTCCTCGGCCCCCAAGGCCCTCGTGTACTGTCCACCCCGCAAATGATTCTGTTCATGGAGCGGACCTGCCGGAACCTGATTCTGTCGATGGTCGACGAGGGCAACGACACGGTAGGTACGCATGTTAACGTTTCTCACTGCGCCGCGGCGCCGATGGGCTCGAAAGTGGTCTTCACCGCGGAATTACTGGCCGTGAATAATCGTCGTGCGGAATTCCGCGTGGAAGCGCGATTCGGGGCAAGGATCGTTGGTGAGGGAACACACCAGCGAGCCGTCATTGAGATCTCCCGTTTCGCCGAGAAGGTAAAAAACGCCGGCTGAGTTCTGGATGTTTCGATACAAATTGATTCCTGCGCTTGCCGCCCTTCCTGGACTTCTGTGGCTCTGCGCCGCTCCCTCGGATTCGGGACGTTTCCGCTTTGTCCTGCTTGGTGACCGAACCGGTGAGTCACAGCCCGGTGTTTTCGAGCAGGTGTGGAAAGGTGTCGCTGTGCTCAATCCAGCCTTCGTTGTCGGCGCAGGGGACACAATCGAAGGAACCCTCGATGCAACAGCTGAAGCTCAATGGCAGGCGGTGGAAGAAACGCTGTCTGCGTGGAAACGCTTTCCTCTTTATCTCGCGCCCGGAAATCACGACGTGTGGTCCGACCGCTCCGCACAGCTCTTCGAACATTACGCAGCGCACCCTCTGCACTATAGCTTCGACTACGCGCAGGCCCACTTCACCGTTCTCGACAACAGCCGCTCGGACCCCTTCCCCCCGGCGGAATTGGCGTTCCTTGAAGAGGATCTGCGCCGGCACAACGAACAGCCACTGAAATTCATCGTTTCGCACAGGCCGTCGTGGCTCGTAAATCTGGTCATCAATGACCCGAATTTCGAGCTGCAGCGCATAGCGAAAAGATATGGTGCGCGTTACGTCATTGCCGGACATCTGCATGAACTGCTGCATGCTGAACTTGACGGCATCACTTACGTGTCGCTGCCAAGCGCCGGCGGCCACCTGCGAGGAAACCACAACTATTCCGATGGCTGGCTGTTCGGCTATACTGTCGTGGATGTGGATGGAAAGACGGCTGCCTTCCACGTTCACGAACTCGATGCCCCGGAAGGTCAGGGCCGTGTTACGAGTCTTGACGCGTGGGGCAAAGCGGGCCTCCTTCAGCCCACACTCTGACGAACGCGTTCCGCTACGATCGTAACCTGCATATCGCGTACCAGGTGAACAAGTTTCTGCGCCTCGGGCGCATCGCGCGTCACGAATATCTGCGTGATGCCATGTTCGCGCGCCCATGCGGCGACCGCTTTCGCCGGTTCGTTGCTCTGCACGAATGCTGAGGCGATACGGAGGTTGTGGCAAAAATTCAGATGTCGCTCGGTCGCCGTCCGGTCTTCCGGCGAAAGCTCCGACATGGCAGCATTGTGCCCCACGAAGACCGCCGTACATTCGGAATTCAGATAGTCGGCCACGCGCCGCCCTCTGCGGATCAGCATTGCCGTCGACGGGTGTGGCGTTAGCCAGAGCAGGATGCTTTCACGCCGCTGCGAGTCGAGCGCGCGCACCGGCAGAGGCACGCGTAATTCTTCACGCCGCTCCTCCAGTTGATGTGCCGTCTGTCGCAATGCCAGTTCCCGCAGCGCCGTCAGGTTTTGTTCTGTGAAGAAATTCTCCAGCGCTTGTTTGGCTTTCTCGTGCGAATACACGACCCCGCGTTCCAGCCGGTGAAGTAAGGCGCGGGGCGTGACGTCCACCATCACCACTTCGTCCGCCTCCTGCACCACCCAATCGGGTACTGTCTCGCGCACACGAATGCCGGTGACGTGCCAGACCTGATCGTTGAGACTCTCGATGTGCTGGATGTTGAGGCTGGTCAGAACGTCGATGCCTTCGTCAAGAAGCATCATTACGTCCTGCCAGCGCTTCGGACGCTCAGAGCCGGGTACGTTTGTGTGCGCGAATTCGTCGACCACCGCCACGGCGGGGTGCCTTGCAATCACCGCTGCCGTGTCCATGTCTTCAAAACGCGACCCGCGATGCTCATAAACCAGGCGGGGAACGAACTCCAGGCCTTCTGTCTGTGCAATCGTCTCGGCGCGTCCGTGAGGCTCAAAGTAGGCGATGACGACATCCACCCCTTGTAATTTCAGCTCCTGCGCCTCCGTCAGCATCTGATAAGTCTTGCCGACGCCTGCAGCGTAGCCCAGGAAGATCTTGAGTTTGCCCCTCTTGCGCGGTTCGTCCATCAGGCGGCTGACGTGCCGCCGTTGGGGAATAAGCGAACGTCCATGCCTTCGGCCTCCCTGATCAGTCTATCCACCGGATTGGTAGACCAGAACTTCCACCCGCTCTGCTGTGTGTGGCCAATGAACACCTGGGTGATCCGCTGTTCGCGCGCGAAACGGATAATTTCACCGATCGGGTCCGTTTTGTTTCCGGAACTTTCGATCACGTGAACCTCCGCGCCCAATTTGCGCGCAAATTCGAGATTGTCCTGCACTGCCTCTTCGGCCGCGCGACTCAGGTCTCCCTGTTTTGCGTAGACTGCCAGCAGCTGTCCGTGGAATCTCTGCGCAGCCCGCGCGCCGCTTTCCAGCATCTCGCGCGCGCTGCTCCTCGGCGTAATGCAGACCAGGATGCGCTCCTGGGTTCCCCAGCTCTGCGTGATGCCGTGCGCGTCCATGTACCCCTGCAGCTGCTGCTCGACCACCTGGGCCGCCAGCAGCAACGCCAGTTCCCGCAGTTCCGAAAGCTGCTCCGGCGTAAGACTGTTAGTGCCTCCGTGCTGCGTCAGCTCCTCGGTAGGCACGTCGACGATAACGATCTCATCCGCGGACTGAACGAAGCTCTGCGGCACTGAACTGGCAGACCGCCTCTTCGTGATTCTCTCCACCGCATCCTGCTGCTCCGCAATGTGCTGCAGGTTAATCGCGCCCACCACGTTCACGCCGTGATTACGAAGTTCCTCTACCTCCTGCCACCGGTGTTCATAGCGGCTGCCAGCGGGGTTATCCCTCGCGAGTTCGTCCACCAGACAAACCTGCGGTGCCCGCCGGAGCACCGCTTCGACATCAATGGTCTCAGCTTCTCCACTGCGCAGCGGCGGAATAATCTCGAATTCATGGATCAGATTCGCGACGGCATCTATTCCCTTCGACTGAATCGCGGCGATCACGACGTCCTGGCCACGCTTCTTTCGCCGCCGTCCCTCATCGAACATGCGGAGCGATTTTCCAACGCGCGGCGCATAACCCAGAAAAATCTTTAGACGTCCGTGCGCGTCGTGTGCCTCCTGCGCCGTAATCTTCCGCAGCAGTTCTTCGGGATCGGGACGGCAAAATTCCTTTGAAGCCATCGGTCTGCTCCGCTCTGGCCTGCTCAGTTCATCTCTTGACCGGGTAAGCCTCGTCCAGCGCCATATTCAGCTTCAGGACATTCACGCGCGGCTCGCCCAGCACTGCCAGATCCCTCTGCTGTGTGTGGGTTTCAACCAGACTGCGCAGCGAATCCGCCGACGCGCCGCGCGCCTTGGCAACACGCGCTACCTGCGCCAGAGCATTGGCCGGGCTGATCTCAGGATCGAGGCCGCTCGCCGAAGCTGTGATCGCATCCGCCGGGATCGGGCCGCTGAAGTCCGGATTGTCTTTCCGAAAAGCCTCGCCGTCTTTCTTCAGGCGATCGGCCAGCGCCGGGTTCGTCGGCCCCAGATTGCTGCCTCCCGAATTTGCGGCGTCATACGAATTCTGCGATGGCCGCGGATGAAAGTACTCCGGCTTCACAAAATTCTGCCCGATGATTTCTGAGCCCACCACTTTACCGTTACGCTCGATCAGGCTCCCGTTGGCCTTATTGTGAAACATAGCCTGTGCCACCCCGGTCACCGCCAGTGGGTACAGAATGCCGGTGATGATCGTGAGTACGAAGGTGATCAGGATCGCAGGTTTCAGTTCTTTCAGCATTTTCAGTTCTCCTTCTCAGGCAAGGTGCAGCAACCCGAGCAACCGGTCTATTGCCCAGATGCCCGGGAACGGGGCTATGATTCCGCCCAGACCGTAAACCAGCAGATTTCTGCGTAACAGCGCGCCCGCCGAAAGCGCCCGGTACTTCACGCCGCGCAGCGCCAGCGGCACCAGCGCGATGATGATGAGGGCATTGAAGATCACCGCCGCCAGAATTGCGCTCTCCGGCGTATGCAGTCCCATAATGTTCATCCGGTTCAGCGGCGGATAGGTCACGGCAAACATCGCCGGGATAATGGCGAAGTATTTCGCGACATCGTTCGCAATCGAGAACGTCGTGAGCGAACCGCGCGTAATCAGTAACTGCTTACCGATTGCCACGATTTCGATCAGCTTCGTCGGATTGCTGTCGAGATCCACCATGTTGCCGGCTTCCTTGGCTGCCATGGTGCCGGTATTCATCGCAACGCCGACGTCGGCCTGCGCCAGTGCGGGCGCGTCGTTGGTGCCATCGCCTGTCATCGCAACCAGGCGTCCGCCTGCCTGCTCGCGCTTGATCAGGTCCAGCTTGTCCTTCGGCGTCGCCTGTGCCAGAAAGTCGTCTACGCCGGCTTCCGACGCGATTGCGGCGGCGGTAAGCGGATTGTCGCCGGTAATCATCACCGTCCTGATGCCCATTACACGCATCTGAGCGAAACGCTCGCGCATACCGCCCTTCACGATATCTTTCAGGTGAATGACACCCAGCACTCTCTCGCTGTCGGAGACTACCAGCGGCGTGCCGCCCGTTCTTGCGATGCCGTCGGCAAGGTCAGCGATCCTTTGCGGAAACACTCCGCCCAGATCGACCACGTGCTGCCGGATCGACTCCATCGCGCCTTTGCGAATTGCGCGGCCTTCATAGTTCAGACCGCTCATCCTCGTCTGCGCGGTAAAAGGAATAAACTCCGCCTGATGCTCCGCGATCTCGCGTCCCCGTAATCCGTATTTTTCTTTCGCCAGGACCACGATGCTGCGCCCTTCCGGTGTTTCATCAGCCAGACTCGATAACTGAGCGGCATCGGCGAGATCCGCCTCAGGAACTCCGTCCGCGGTCAGGAACTCCACCGCCTGACGGTTGCCAAGCGTGATTGTCCCCGTCTTATCGAGCAGTAGTGTATTCACGTCCCCCGCTGCTTCCACCGCTTTTCCGCTCATCGCCAGTACGTTATGCTGCATCACGCGGTCCATACCTGCGATTCCGATGGCCGAAAGCAGACCGCCAATCGTGGTGGGGATCAGGCATACCAGCAACGAAACGAGGACGATCACTGATGGCACTGTACCTGCCTTCGCCGCGTCCACGCTGTACTGCGCGAATGGCGCCAGCGTTACCACGGCAAGCAGGAAGATCAGCGTCAGACCCGCAATCATAATGTTCAGCGCAATCTCGTTCGGCGTCTTCTGCCGCTGCGCGCCTTCCACCAGTGCAATCATTCGGTCGAGAAACGTTTCCCCGGGATTCGACGTAATCTGTACTTTGATGTAATCCGACAGCACCTTCGTGCCGCCGGTCACAGCGCTCCGATCGCCGCCGGATTCGCGGATAACGGGCGCGCTTTCCCCGGTAATCACCGATTCATCGACGCTTGCGATACCTTCGATTACGTCACCATCGCCGGGAATCACGTCGTTTGGTTCACAAAGGCAAACATCGCCTTTGCGCAGGGAAGCGGCTGCAACCATTTCCACTTTCCCATTGGTCAGTTTCTTTGCTTCCGCGCTCGTCTTGGTCTTGCGAAGACTGTCCGCCTGGGCCTTGCCGCGGCCTTCCGCCATCGCTTCGGCAAAGTTGGCGAACAGCACAGTGAACCACAGCCAGGCGGCAATCTGCAATTCAAAGCCGGCACCCGCGCCGCCCGAGACCAGGGTCTTAATCATCAATACCGTTGTCAGTACGGCGCCCACTTCCACAACGAACATCACCGGGTTCTTCGCCAAAGTCGCCGGATTCAATTTGACGAATGAATCGACAACGGCGCGCTTCACAATCGGCCCGTCGAATAACGGGCGAGCCCGCTTACCTCGCGACAGGCCCATCGCCGTAGAATCCTGCGAAATCGGTTCCGTCTTCGGTTCAGTGTAGGGTTCCAGTTGAATTGACATGGCAATATCCTCTGAATCTGTCGCTTACAGCGTCAGGTGTTCGACGATTGGCCCCAGCGAGAGGGCGGGGAAGTAGGTCAGCGCACCTACGATAATTACGACTCCCACCAGCAGACCCACGAACAGTGGCCCGTGCGTCGGGAAAGTGCCCGCCGAAACGGGTACCTGCTTTTTCGCCGCCAGCGACCCCGCTATCGCGAGCAGTGGCAGCAGCATCATGAAACGCCCGATCAGCATCGCAAAGCCGATCGTAACATTGTACCAGGGCGTAAGGGCATTGATTCCGGCGAACGCGCTTCCGTTGTTTCCGGTCCCGCTGCTGTACGCATACAGGATTTCCGACAGGCCATGCGCGCCCGGGTTATTCGTGTTGGCGGCCGCCGGTCCCGGAGGATTCCAGTACCCCTTGGCAGCGAATGGAATCACTGAACTCAAGCTGGCGAACAACAGAATACTCGCTGCCAGCACCAGCATCGCGATCATCGCCATCTTCACTTCCTTCTGCTCGATCTTCTTGCCCAGATATTCAGGTGTGCGCCCCACCATCAGACCGGCAATGAAGACCGCGAGAATCGCGAACATCAGCATGCCGTAGAGCCCCGCTCCCACGCCTCCGAACACGACTTCGCCTAATTCCATATTGAACAGAGGCACCAGTCCGCCCAAAGGCGTGAAGCTGTCGTGCATGGCGTTCACCGCGCCACAACTGGCGTCCGTGGTGACTGTCGCAAAGAGCGCGGAGTTGGCTATGCCAAAGCGGGTCTCCTTGCCCTCCATGTTGCCGCCCGGCTGCGTATCCGTTGCGGTCATCTGGATGCCTGCCTTCTCGAGCATCGGCATCCCTTTCTGCTCGAAGTGGTAAGCGGCTGCCACGCCGCCCAGCCAAAGCAGGCTCATGGCCGCGAAGAGTGCCCAACCCTGTCTCGTGTCGCGCACCATTTTGCCGAACGTATAAGTGAGCGCCGCCGGAATCAGAAAGATCAGGAACATCTGGAACATGTTCGAAAACGGCGTGGGGTTCTCAAACGGATGAGCGGAGTTGGCATTGAAGAAGCCGCCCCCGTTGGTGCCAAGCATCTTGATCGCTTCCTGCGACGCCACGGGTCCCTGTGCAATGGTCTGCTTAACGCCTTCGATGGTAGTCGCCACAGTGTAGGGGTGCAGATTCTGGATCACACCCTGCGAACACAGAACCAACGCCGCGACAATTGAGATCGGCAGCAGAACATACAAGGTCGCCCGCGTCATATCGACCCAGAAGTTGCCGATGCTCTTGACCGACTGCCGGGCGAAACCGCGCACCAGCGCAATCGCCACAGCCAGGCCCGCCGCCGCAGAAGTGAAGTTGTGGACAGTAAGCCCTGCCATCTGGACGAAATAGCTTAGCGTGGTTTCGGGAACGTAGCTTTGCCAGTTCGTGTTGGTCGTGAAGCTGACAGAAGTGTTGAAACCCAGATCCGGGCTCACGTTGCCCGCGCCATACCCCTGCGGGTTGAACGGGAACCACAACTGCAGCCGCTGAATGGCATACAGCAAGACCGCACTGAACGCGCTGAAAGCCAGCAATGCGCCGGCGTAACGCGTCCAGTGCTGCTCCTCGGGCTGCCCTTCAGCATTCATGGCAACCCCGCAGATTCGGTAAATAAGCCGCTCCACGGGCCCGAGAACCGGCGTCAAAAAATTCCGGCGTCCTTCGATGATCGTTGCGATGAACGCGCCGAGCGGCTTCGCACACGCAAGAATCAGCAGGAAAAAGATTGAAATTTGTATCCAGCCATTGGCAGTCATGTCAGAACCTCTCAGGTCTCAGCAGCGCATACAGCAGATACACACCGAGCGCAAGTGAAATCACTCCAGCTATCAGGTAATCCATATCTTTCTCCTTGCCTTCAAAGCTTCTCGCACGCCCGCACCATCATCCAGGCCAGTGCGAAGAAGGCGATGATCAGTAAACTGTATGCAACGTCAAGCATTTTTTGCCTCTATCAAAATCACGTTGTGACCGCTGTGTCGCAGCGACGCCGCGAGGCGTTCCGTGCGCGTCCTCCAGGGTCTCTTTTTCGTTGCCAGAATCACCAGAGAGTCGCCTGTCAGCGTGCCCTCGAGTCCGGGTTCGAACTCCCTCGACAGCCGGATTTCTCCCGCCGCGGGCAATTCTGTCTTAAACTGCGAAAGCTGCTCTTTCAGAAAGTCGATGTAGACCGGCGACTGCGACAGATCCATCGGAAACGGAACGACTTGCACCTTCACGAGACGAATCGCCGCGTTCAGACCTGCGCTCATCCTGTCAGCCGCCTCGACTGCGGACCGCGTCAACTCCGGAGTTGTAAAAGGCACCACCAAATCCAGTTCAGCCTGATGCTGTACCGGCTCCACCACCCCGATGTTGGAAATCGTGTTTTCTCTCACGGCAACCTCCCAAATGCAGGTTAAATTCCAACCCGTAAAAAGTTCATAAGAACCGTGTGAAGACTTTATGGGGAAGGCTCAGTTGAACCCTCAGGAGTTGCGAATCGATAACCTACCCACGGCTCGGTGAGAAGGTACTTCGGCTTTGACGGCACTGCCTCGATCTTCTTTCGCAGTTGATTCACAACCACGCGTAAATACTCTACTTCATCGCCGTAATCCGGCCCCCAGACCGTCTGCAGGAGCTTGCGATGCGGGATCGCGCGGTTGGGATGATCCACCAGCATTTTCAGCAGATCGAATTCCTTCGGTGTCAGGCGGACAGCCACTCCGTTGCGGATGACTCGTCTCGCGTCGAAGTTGATTTCGAGTCCGTCATCGATGAAAGTGTGCGGTTCTGCGTCGCCCGACGCAGGCATTCGCCGGATTGCCGCGCGAATCCGCGCAAGCAGTTCCTGTATCCCGAACGGCTTCGTCACGTAATCGTCGGCGCCAGCATCCAGCGCTTCCACTTTGTCGCGTTCCGTGTTTCGAACCGACAGCACGATAATCGGAGTGTCGGAATTCTCCCGGATCGCCCGGCAAGTCTCCAGTCCCCCGACACCTGGCATATTCAGATCCAGAAGAATCAGGTCTGCGGTCTCCCGCCGCAGGAGTTCGAGCGCTTCTTCTCCGGTTCTGGCTTCTATAACGGAATAGCCGAGGTCGGTGAGCGTGGCCTTCATGGCGCGCCGCAATTGCGGTTCGTCGTCGACTACCAATATCGTTGCTGTGTTCATTTCCCTGGAGTCTTCAAAGGCAGCGTAATTACAATGCTCGTGCCGCCGCCCTGGCGTCTTTCTGCTCTGATCTTCCCGCCGTGTGCTTCGATAATACCTTTTGCAATTGCGAGACCCATGCCGGTTCCTTCCACCGTGTTGGTTATGCCGCGCCTGCCGCGGTAGAATTTCTCGAACACTTTCTCAATCTCATCCGCGCTGATTCCCGGTCCGCGGTCCATCACCGAAATGGCTGCCTGGCCTTCGATCCGCCGCGCCTGAATTTCGATAGGCGAACCAGGGGGCGAATACTTGCGGGCATTTTCCAGCAGTTGCAGCAGCGCGCGCTTCACCAGACCAGCATCGATTTCAAGCTCCAGGTCGGCCGGAATATCCACCGAATAGCGCGCGGAGTTTTCATCTCTGGCCCCCTCCACCGCGTTGCGGGCCAACTCGGCGGCGCTCGTCATTTCCCGTTGCAGATGCAGTTCCTGCGATTCGATTCTCGCCAGTTCGATCGCCTCGCTGATCGAGCGCTGCAGCCGCTCCGATTCCTGGTCGATAATGCTCAGCAATTCCTGTCTGACTTCTTCTGATCGCGGTGGAATCGTGATCAGTCGCGTTACACAGGTCCGGATTGCCGTGAGCGGTGTCTTCAGATCATGCGCCAGCCCATCCAGCAGCGAAGATTTAAACTCTTCGTTTCGTTTTGCCACCTCCGCGGCCGCGGCACGATTCAAAGCCCGCACCCGCTCATAGTTGATAGCCAGAAGACTGGCGATTGAATCCTGGGTTGTTGCGCTCAGCTTAGCCCCCTGCAGCGCCAGGCTGCCCACCACCAGCGTTCCCAGCCTGACCGGAATTACGGTGAAATCGCCGCCCGTCAGCGGCTCGCCTGTTTCAGCAACCCCGGTCAGGTCGGCGTGCGAAATACCGGAATCGTCGATCGACCCGTAGATCTGATTTCCAGCCACATCGAAGAAAGCGATGTGCTTCAAGTGCAGGATTTGCCCTGTCTTGGCAACGGAAACACGCACGGCGTCGCGCGCTTCATCCATCAGCATGGCGCGGCTGAGTTCATAAAGCGTGCTGATTTCGTTGCGTCCCGCCACGGCCTCTTCAGCCCTGCGTCTGGCCTTCGATGACAGTTGGCTCACCGTCACAGCCGTTACCAGAAACGCAAACAGCGCCACCCAGTTTTCCGGATCTGCAATGGTGAAGGTACCGACCGGCGGCAGGAAGAAAAAATTGAATCCGAATACCGACAGGATCGAGGTGAAAATCGCCTCGGCGAGCCCCCACTTTGTCGCCGCCCACAGCACGAGCAGCAGCATGAACAGTGCGACCGTCGTGGCATTGACGGGCAGCACCATATAGCAAATCGCCACCAGCCCGCTCACCGCTGCCGCGCAGAATATGTACTGTATTAACGGCGCGCCACGTCCATCCATCCCTACGAGGTTAGCTGAGGCGCAATCAACTCGGCTTTACAATGGTATCGGGGGATTGTATTGGGAAGGGCTTGGCACTCGCATTCGCATGGACACTCTTCCGGCCGGGTCCTGGCCTGGTCGCTGGCCGCGACCTGTGCTTTTGTGGTCATCGAGCTTGTCGCGGGGATCCGCTCACACAGTCTCGCGCTGATCTCCGACGCAGGCCACAATGCCACAGACGCGCTGGCTCTGCTGCTCGCCTGGTTCGCTGTGTTTCTGCAGGGCAAGCCTGCCGATGCCTCTCGCACCTTCGGCTATCACCGGGCTGGTGTCCTCGCCGCCTTCGTTAACGCGGTTGCGCTGATAGGTCTTTCCGCCTGGATCCTCTATTCCAGCGCCCAGCGGCTTATGCACCCCGCCGGCGTGAACGAGAACGTGATGATGGCGGTCGCCGCGGGAGGCGTGTTACTGAACGGCGGTGTCATGCTTGGCTTGCGCCATTCCGGCGATACCGATATCAACATCCGCGGCGCTTTCCTCCATATGCTCGGTGACCTGCTGGGTGTCCTCGCAATTATGGTCGGCGCGCTTGTCATACGGTCGACCGGCTGGACGCGTATCGATCCCGCACTTTCCATTCTGATTTCACTGCTCATCATCTGGACGGCCTGGGATATCACCCGCGAGTCGCTGAATATCCTGCTGGAAGGCCTTCCCCGAGGGCTGGAACTGCAGCAGGTGGAAACCGCGATCAAGGATATCGACGGCGTCCTCGATGTCCACGATCTGCACATCTGGAGTCTTGGATCCAACTCTCACGCGCTGAGCTGTCACGTGCTCATCGCCGATATGCCGCCCTCGAAGAGCGACCACATACTGCACCGCGTTAAACATGTTCTGTCGGACCAGTTCCACGTCCACCACACAACCGTGCAGTTCGAGCACATGAGCTGCGCCATTTCAGATACCGGCTGTGTGATTCCCGTCGACCCGGGTCATCACCACGTTCACCACCACGCCCATTGAACCCACCCGCTCATTGTGGTTTCAGTCAGCGCCGCACGACGTCCGCCCGTTGGCTCAGCTCCCCGCGTCATGGCGCCGTATAACCCCAAGCGTCAGCGCGGGGAATCTATTCAGAAACCTGGCGCGTCAGAGATCTAACAGGCTGCTGAAAAACCCGCAAAACCGCTTGCTTGCCCGCGCGGCTCAGAAAACAGCCGCTGATTCGAGATGACTTACAGAGCCGCGACGGCAAGGGAGCGGTCACACAGGTAGTTTTTCAGCACCCTGCTGAACTAACGCGCGTAGCCGTACCCGTATTCGCGCTCGCCGTGATGATTTCGGAATTCCCGGTAATCGCGCATACGTCGAAGATCATCGGCTAACGCGCCGCGGTCCCGCGGATCCAGCGAGTTGGAATTGACCACCTTCTGGATGCGGTCGATCGCCTCGTCGAGTTCGTGTTTTTCATAGCGGCCCTGATCAAAGCGGCTCTCGAAGTCGAACAGCTCGCGCCGCGCCTCATCGAAACGTTTGCGATCGCCCCTGGAGGCATAGGGATACCCGCTCGCCCGGTCCAGATCCGCGCGTGCACGGTCGAACAGTGACCTGTCCTGCCTCGCGTAATCGCGATCTCCATAGGGACGGTCGTACTGCCCGAAAGCGGGCGCCGCCAGCAGGGCGGAAGCCATTGAGAGCGTCAGGAATATCCGGTTCATGTTCACCTCGCGGTAACCTTCGAACCGAATGACGCATCGTCACTGCCGCGGTTGCGCGGTTTAATCCTCGCTTAATGAGGCGCTCCCCACAATCGCCTGTCCCCCGCGCATCACGAGACTCACGTCATGGTGTCCCGCGCGTCTGGCGAGTTCCCGGTAATCGGGTACGTCCAGCATCACCACATCCGCGGATTTCCCAGGTTCGAGCGATCCCGTAACATGCGACAGCCGCAGGGAACAGGCCGGATTCCATGTTGTCGCCGTGATTGCTTCCTCCTCGGTCAACCCCAGTCTGTACACCGCCAGGTGAAGCAGGTGCTGCATGTTGAGGGTTGACGCCGCCCGCGATCTGTAGGAAGACGCGAGGGCCACTGCCACGCCCTCGTCGAGCGCCTGTCGGATGGCGCCTGCCGCGTTGGCCGAATCGTCGAAACCCTCCGATGCCGGGATAACACGAACGCAGCCTATGGCTGCGAGCGGGCCCGCGAAGGCGCGCAGACTGTCCATCGGCGCCACGATCGCTATCGCACCCGACGAGAGTGCCAGTTGCAGGTCGCCCGGTGTCGGACGCTGTTCGGATCGCAGGCGGATCGCGTAGCCCATTCCGGCCGCGGATACCGCCGCCATACGGACCATCGTATTGTCGAGTCGTGATGCCTCGCCGCCCGTCGCAAATTCGACCACTGTTGCCAGCTTTCTCGACTTTATCGAGGGCAGCCATTTGGTCAGAAGCACCTCCAGCAGCTGAGCCGGGCTGCGCATCCCCCCTGGTGGAAATTGCGGCGCGAAAACGGAACGAATCCGCAGCGGCTTCATCTGCAGCGCCTGATGCGTCCGCAGGACCTTCGCTATATTCTTCAGATCCGTGGCGCAGCGGGTATGAGCCCCCACCGTGACGGAACCGTACCGAGCGTACTCAGCCGACATCTCGGCAGCTCTGGCAAGCGCCACCTTCCGCGACATCAAGCGGAGTGTTGCCGCTTCCGTGCGTTCCTCGCGTTCTCCGTTTTCGCGCACCGAAGGCGCGGTCACCAGCGCCACATCCGCGTCCACAAATGCGGGCATCACCACCTTGCCCGTTGCGTCGATTACTCGCGCCTTCCGCGCCCCCGCAAGATTCTCCACGCGCCTCGCCGGGCCGACATCCTCAATGACTCCATTGCGGATCAGCAGCGCTCCTCGCGGAACAATATCGAGTTCAGACATGGCGGTCCCGCGACGGGGTCCGCTTGGCCCTTGCAGCGTGAGCAGTTGCCGGGCATTTCGGAACAGCGTCCACTGGTCTTTGGACGCTGTCTCCGGAATCGAAGACAGAGCGCTTATTCTACCGTTTTGTAAACGTCGCCCATTATTCGTTCTTCATGAGTTTTCGAAGACCGCGCATTTTCTCTCTGAGTTCTTCCGTAGCGTCGGTCATCTGAGTCGTGTCGTAAATGACGCGCGGCGTAAGGAACACGATCAGCTCTGTGCGCTGTTTCGTTGTCTGCTTCTGGCCGAACACGAAACCGACATAAGGCAGCCGGTCCAGAAACGGAATCCCGGCGAGTGATTCCGTCGTGTTTTCAGTGATGATGCCGCCGATCGCGACAGTATCGCCATCTTCCACCGTGACCTGCGTACTCACGTTTCGCTGGGAGAACGACGGCGAATCGATATTGCTGCCCGCGCTTCCCGATGCCGCCAGCGGGTTGGGAATCGGCGCCGTCACGTTTTGATTGATGACCATTGTGACCACCCCGCTCGGGTTCACCCTCGCGAGAATGTTGAGCCCGATGCCCGTGCTGGTGTTCTGAATCGAATTTGTGAACAGCGAATTTCCATTCTGCTGAACATTGGAGGACGCGATCGAACTCACAGTAGGCACCGAGTCGCCTACCGTGATCGAAGCCGGGATGCTATCGGTCGCGATCACACTTGGAGCCGAGAGCACCTTGGTCCTGGTCCGCGTCTCATTCGCCTGCAGGAACGCCAGCAGTTGCCGGCTCTGCCCCACCAGTGTGCCGGCCGTGAGGTTGATACCCGCCGTCCCCGCCGCGCCCAGAAGTTGACGCGAGGGAACAGACGCGTTAGCCGTCCCGGCCTTCTGCAGGAAGGACTCGACACCGAAAGTAAGGTCTCCGGTCAAGTCGATTTCATATATTTTCGCGTCGATAAGAACCTGGCGCGGCGATATGTCGATTTGTTCCAGCAGGTGTCTGATCTGTTCCCATTCCTGCGGAGTACCCTGCACAATCAAGGTATTGTCGTAAGGATTCGGAATGATGCGCGGTCCGGAGCTTCTCCCGTAGGGTGAAGGCGGGCTCAGGTATTGTCCGGTCTGGTCGGCGGCCGCCGTTGTGGCCGCGGTCGTTCCAGTGGTTGATGCGGCCGGAGTGGAGTTGAACGGTGTCAGCACCGGAGCGGCGGGTGCGCCACCCATTACGGTTCCTGATGCGCTGACACAAGGCACGCCTCCCGCTCCCATACCAGCGCCGGGATACCCGCCACCTGCTCCGTATCCACCACCACCGTATGCACCGGCTCCGCCGCCATAACCGCCGCCCATGCCGCCATACGCACCGCCACCGCCACCGCCGTAAGCGCCGCCTCCATAGGCCCCGCTTCCGTACGCGCCCCCGCCGTAGCCACCTGCCCCCACTCCCGGATAGCCCGCCGCCGGATAGGCTGAATTGCCTGGCATGCCACCATACATCGCGGCGCCGCCGAAACCACACCCTCCATAGAGCTGATTGATGACCGATCCGAGAATTTCTGCCCGGCCGTACTTGAGTTTATAAACGTGGTTATCCACTTCACCGGCAGTCTGCCTTGCCGGAATGTCGAGTTTCTGCAGCCACTTGTCCACTTCCGCGAAAGCTCCGGGATTCGGTGCAACGGCAAGAATCGTGTTGATCCGGTTAATTGGAAGGAACCGGACGGCCCCGCTTCCCTTATCGCCCGTCAGCGCGTATGCCTTGAAGACGTCTTCCAGCTCTTTAGCCAGGTCGGTGGGTCTGCCGTTCTTCGTCTCGAAAGCCCGTACTCTCTGGCCTGCGAACGTGTCGCTGTCGAACATGTTGATCAGCTCCAGCGTTCTGCGCATATTCCGGCTGTTGTCGAGAATGATCAGAAGATTCGCCGGATCATAAGGCGTCATCTGTCCCCCGTCGCCGATGAAGGGCAGCAGGATCTTCTGCATTTCCGTCGATGTCACATAGCGCAGAAACACCAGATTCAGCACCAGACGCTCGTCATCGGACAGTTTCGACCCGTCGGTTTCGGAAATTGGACTGACCGGCTGCCGCGCGATGTTCGCTGCCGGAATGATGCGAAAAATGTTATCGACCTGCACCATCGCCAGCCCGTTCATCCGCAGGATTGTTTCCAGCAGCGGGCGCAGGTCGAGATCGCGCACAGCGCCGTACGTATTGATGGTGACCGTCCCGTTCTTGACCCCCGGGTCGAGTATGTAGTTGATATGAAGATCCTGCGCCAGCAGATTGATCACTTCGAACAGGGACGCGTTGTTCAGGTTCAGTCCGCCAGGCACTGTCGGAGGCGGCAGCGCCGGCTGAGTCTGTACTGGCGGAGCCGGTGCTCCCGGCGGAGGCGGCTGCTGGGCTTGTGCGCCCACCGCGGCCGCAAGCAGAAGAGTTACCGCGGCAAATCCGCAACGCAAAGGGTTCGTCATCTTACTGGGGTTTCGCGCTCGACGCATCGAGAGTGTGGCGTTCGTCATCCGTCAGGTCTGTCTTCTTCTTTTCCCACGACATCACCCCAAACGGCCCGGGGCGCTCGAATCGAACCGTATCGCCCTTGTCGATCGCCTTAGTCAACCCTGCATCCTGCGCGGGGGCCGCGGCAGCGGCCGTCTCCGAGTAGGCGTTCTTGATAATGCCGAAAGGCGTTTTCGCATACACCCACTTCTTGCCCTGCTTGTCGGTATAGAGGTAACTGGTGCCATCGCCGTTCGGCACCGCGTCCTTCGGAATAGTCACCGCCTGGGGTGCCGGGGTCGTAGCTGTTTTCTTCTTCGTCGCTGCGGGCGCGCAAACCGCGGCCGCCAGCAGAAAGATAACCGTGAGTGTTGTTTTCATTTCGATTCTCCGTATAACCTATTGAGCCTTGATCCAGGTGCATATCGATCCGAATGGCGTCGCGGTCAGGTTTTTCCTGTATCCATCGACTACCGTGCCCGCCGGCGAAGTGTCCCCTGGCACACAGGAACGCTGGCTTTGACCGGCCGCCGTGGGGACTTCCTGTCCAGGCGCCGCGGCGGCAGTCGGAGCCGCCACACGGGGAGGCGGAGGCGCGGCATTGCCTCCCGCCTGCCCTCCGTTGGCTACGCTGGGAGGCGGAGCGGCGCTCGACCTGTCCATCAGATCCTCGATATTTTTTGAAATCTGCTTGCCATCCCAGTCGAAAACCACGTGCTGCGGATCAAGCGAAGCGATCTTAAATTCTCCGATCGTATCCCCGGCGTGGACCGGCTTGCTGCCCGCTCCGGCTCTTTCGGCCATGAGCGCCTTCGTTCCGCTGGGCAATCCCAGGACGCCGTAAACGATGGGCAATGGCGGCATCGCCTTCGGCTTCTCCACCTTCGGAGGCTCAATGACGACGTCCGGGTTGCGATCCTTTGAGAACAGGTCCTTCGTTGCCACCTCCGCATATTTCGTCGCCTGCGCCGCGCCGGGTTTCGGCGCAGGCGTAGACGGCGGGACCGGAACCGGCTTAACCTGAACGTGCAGATTGTTCTCACGCCGGATCTTTGCGTTATTCCAGCGAATCCGCGCCTGCCACAATATGGCGCCGAGCGCCAGCAGGAGCAGCAAATTCAGGGCGATCAGCTTCGGCTTCAAAATCCCCCCAGCCTCTTCTTCTCCGGTACCAGTTTCTTCGCCACTAATCCCGCCAGCACCATGCGCACGCCCATCGTCTTCTCTTTCGGATTCCCCAACGTGATGCGCTCTTCCGACGGCACCACGATCTCCGGCTCCCTTGAAAGATCGGCCAGAAAGTTGACTATCTGTTCCACGTGACATTCGAAAGTGATCGTCGTATACACCAGCGCGTAGTCGCCAAACACCTTGGGAGCGCCGAAGTCTCCTCCCCGAACGTCGATCTCTTCGTTCTTTCCGATGCGTCTCGCGATTTCAAGCAGCGCGGCCTGTGCCTGCGGTGCTGTGTCAGCCTGGATCGTCCCCAGTTCGCGATCGCTCAGATCTGCCGCCGCCTGTTTGAATGCAGCCTCGCGGGCCGGAACCGTCGCCGCAATCTGCCGGAGACGAACAAGTCTCTGTTGCGCGAGGCCGATACTGTCGGCAGTCACGCTCGGAGCCGCCACCATCGAAGTGCCGGTGCTTCCCGGAAACAAAAAGTACAATACCGCCGCCATCCCAAGCCCGCCGGCCAGCAGCAACAGCGCCCGCCGATCTCTTTCTGAAATTGTCACGGCGTTGTCCTTCCCTGCCGGCCGCGCCGCATCGTCTTGATCCGAAACTGCTCCATCTGACCGGTGTGCGTGACACCCAGCGCAAACTCCGAATTCTGAAATAAAGGTGAACCATCCAGCACCTTCAGCAGAAGCGATGCCTGATCCGCTTCGCCTGAAATCACCACTGAATCCGGGTAGATTTCAACTGAACTGGTCCACACGGGGGGCGGCAGCAGCTTCGTCAGCTCATTCAGTACATCCAGATCCGCCTGCGGCCGCCGTCTTAGTTCGTCGAGCTGCGCTGTCCTCGCCCGCGCCGCGGTGATTTTTTTGTCC
>ODAK010001303.1_pt1 | contig 27611 bp, 28 predicted proteins | sample 1539591 | NCBI WGS metagenome assembly ODAK01 (sample SAMEA3539303, study PRJEB22396) | soil metagenome | biome: tundra; feature: field; material: soil | place: USA | collected 2010-05 | depth 0.15 m
GAGCAGGCCTTCGAGGATGTCGAAGAATTCGAGAGCGACACGGGCGGCGAGCGCGTTGCCTCCGAAGGTGGAGCCGTGCATGCCGGGACGGATCGCTTTCGCGGCACGCTCGTTGGCGGAGAAAAAGCCGAGGGGAATGCCACAGGCGATGGGTTTCGCGGCGGTGATGATGTCGGGCATAACAGGCGGGTCGACTAATTGGTAGCCGAAATAAGTGCCGGCGCGGCCGACGCCGCACTGGATTTCGTCGAAGCAGAGGAGCGCGTCGAACTGGTCGGCCAATTCGCGCGCGCGGCGGCAAAAAGCGGGATCGAGCGGGAGGACGCCGCCCTCGCCCTGAATCCATTCGATGCAGATACCGCAGGTCTTTTCACTGACGGCAGCTTCGAGGGCCGCGATGTCATTGGGTGGAACGAATTTCACGCCGGGCATCAGGGGCTCGAAGTCTTTGCGGTATTTCGGCTGACCGGTGACGGCGAGAGCGCCGAGGGTGCGGCCATGGAAAGAATTATCGAGCGAGACGATTTCGTACTTTTCAGGAGAGATGTCGTGCCCGTGGGCCTTCATCATCTTGAGCGAACCTTCGGTGGCTTCGGTGCCGCTGTTGCAGAAGAAAGTTCGCTGGAGGCCGCTCACTTCGGCGATGCGCTTTGCAAGCGGCCCCTGGAACTCGTTGTAAAACAGGTTGGAGGTGTGGATCAGCTTTGCGGACTGCTCCTGAATGACCCGCACGATGCGGGGATGGTTCTGGCCGAGCGCGTTGACGCCGATGCCCGCGATGAAATCAAGATACTGCTTGCCTCCGGCGTCCCACATGCGGGGACCATCGCCGCGAACCAGAACCAGCGGGTGACGCGCGTAGTTCTGAAGCAGATACCGACTCTCAAGATCAACGACGTCAAGCGAAGACGTCTCGGGACTGACGACAGCGGGCATAAATTCGATGATACAGGCCGGGGTGTCGTCAGGCGGTTTCGGATCGGGTAGTTTACCCGAGGACGAGCGTCGAGATGAGTCTCGACGCGGCACGCAGGAGTGCGTGCGCCACTAGGCTGCTGTGGTGGCCGGGGTGGAATGCTTGAAGACACCGGCGGCATTCAGAGACGCGACTGTAAGGTTGGTGATGGTCTGAACGGCCGCGACGGTATTGCTTTTGGGTAACTGCTGGGCAACCTGTCCGAGTTCCCAGGCTGTTCCGGCGGCACCGAGAATCAGGTTCAGCTTGTGCTGACCCTTCTGTGGTAACGGCATCGCGGTCTCAATAGCCTGGACCGCCTGAATGATCGTGGGTAATGCATTGAAAATCAGAAGAAACGTGTTCATGCCCGGATGTTAGAGGGCGAAATCCGGGCTGCGGCCGTATTTTTGACTAAGCTGTTGATCGCACGCGTGAAATAAAGGCGTTTCGCGTGTCAACGTATTCCCTCAGTTTCCGGCTGCGACTTTTTCGGCACTGTCGAGGACCATAAAATCGACCGCGGCCTTTTCGGAAGTAAGGGTCAGGCCGAGTTGGTCGCGCATGGCGTTCATAACGAGCGCGGGGTCGAGCGCGTTGGGGCGTTCGTCGTCCGGAGTGAAGTCGAGAGTGAAGTCGAAGTCACCGTCGAGCCCGGTTTTATTTACGATGACGCGGCCGAGTTGCCGGGCGAAGGTGTCGGTCAGCTGAGTCAACGAAAAGCGGGTGGCCGTTACGCGGTAAGAGGCGATCTTCTGATCGGGACCCATCTGAGGAGCGATGCGGAGGGAGTGAACCTCGCCGTCTTTCGGAGGAAAGAGTTTGGGCGCGGTCTTACCTGTGGCCACCACGTAAACGAGCAGGGTCTTTTGTTCGTGGTGGAGCTTCAGCTGAAAGCGTTCCGCGATGAGAGTTCGCGTCATGAGCTTCATCTGCGCGTCGCTGGCGTTACCCGCGGCTTTCGCGACGATGTCGTAACGGTCGGTAGCGAGCCACGCTGGTCCGTCGGAATGTTGAGAGGGCTGGATGTCCCAGGCCCATTCGAGCAGAAATTTGAGAGTCACGGCATTGGCCTGAAAGCGGCCGCCGGGGAACGTGAACTGGACCATACCCGCATGTTCGCCAGGAGGTTCGGGGGTGCCGGGTTTGCAGGGCGTGATCGAGGCGACTTCGAAGGCCGGAGTTTTCGCGATCTCCTGGCTCCAGACGTTGGTGAGCGACAGAACGGAAAGGGCGGCGACAGTCAGGGTTCGCTTCATGTATTTGAGGGTAGAATGCCTGAGACTTCCATGCTGTCGAGAAATGCCAGGCTTCGTCAAGAAGCGTCAAGCAGCTTAACAGATCTTGACGGCGGGGTGCGCGGCGGTTCTTTAGAATGAAAGGCTCCGCTCTTGTCCATGGAACGCGTGCTGCTTATCGATGATGATGCCGAGTTGTGCGGGCTCCTGACGCGCTTTCTGGCGCACGAGGGGTTCGAAGTTACGTGGTCCCCGAACGGCCTTGCGGGTGTCGAGAGTGCCTTTGTGGCAACCTACTCGCTGATCATGCTCGATGTGATGATGCCCGACATGGATGGGTTTCAAGTGCTGGAGCACATCCGCCGGCACTCACGCACACCGGTGCTGATGCTGACGGCGCGAGGCGATACGCAGGACCGCATTCGAGGCCTGGAGATGGGCGCCGACGATTATCTGCCGAAGCCATTCGACCCGGCGGAATTGCTGGCGAGAATGCGCGCGATCTTGCGGAGGGCCGCGCCCCAGAAAGCCGGCGGGACGGCTATTGTGGTGGGCGATGTGGAACTGGATGGAGGCGCGCGGGCGGTGCGGCGGAGCGGGATGGCAGTGGATCTGACTACCGTGGAGTTCGACCTGCTCGCCGCGCTGATGCGGGTGGCGGGGAGTACGGTGAGCCGCGAGGATCTGGTGCGCAACGTTCTGGGGCGCGATTTTTCGCCGTTCGATCGCAGCATCGACACTCACGTATGTAATCTGCGGCGAAAGCTGGGGCCGATGGAGGATGGCGGAGAGCGCATCAAGGGAGTTCGCGGCGCGGGTTACTTCTATGCGTCACCGGTGAGGGCGCGTTGAGAAGGCTGTTTACCACGATCTTTCTGTGGTTCTGGTTGACGCTGATCGGGGTGGCCGTGTCGTTGCTCGCGGTGTTCGCACACGCGGGATTCAGTTCGAGGGCGCTGATACGGCTGACCGTACACGATCTGCTGGTGTTCATGCTGGCCGGGGGCATCTTTTGTTACTTCATCAGCCGGTATCTGACGAAACCTTTGTTCATGCTGGGTGAGGCAGCGGCGAACATCGCGGATGGAAAGCTCGATACGCGAGTCGATCCGTCGCTGCGCCGGCGGCACGACGAGATTGCGGAATTGGCGATTAATTTCGATCGGATGGCGGAAAAGATCGAAGCGCTGATCACAGGGCAGCGGCGGCTGCTGGGAGATGTGTCGCATGAACTGCGGTCACCGTTGTCTCGCTTGATGGTGGCGCTGAGTCTCGTGAAGCAGGGTCCGGCCGGGGAAGCGGCGGAGAACCTGGAGCGAATCGGGCTGGAGGCGCAGAGGCTCGATACGCTGATCGGGCAGCTGCTGACGCTGACACGGATCGACAGTGGGGTAGATCGGGGAGCCGCAACGGCATTCGATCTGACGAATCTGGTGCTGGAAGTGGCGAGCGACGGGGATTTCGAGGCGCGGGCGCGGGGGCGCAGTGTCGTGGTGAAGCGCGCCGATGCGTGCGTGACCAGTGGGTTCGAAGAGTTGATGCGGAGCGCAGTCGAGAATGTGGTCCGGAATGCGGTGCGTCATACAGCAGAGGGCACAGCCGTGGAGATTTCACTGGAGCACTGCGATGGAAATGCACTGCTGCGCGTGCGGGATTACGGCTCAGGCGTACCCGAGAGCATGCTGGCAGAAATATTTCTGCCGTTCCGGCGTGTTTCGAATGGCGATGGGGCGGGATTGGGGCTGGCTGTTGCGGAACGCGCCGTGCAGGTTCATCGCGGGAGGATTCGGGCGATGAACGCTGGCGGTGGCGGGTTGGTTGTCGAGATTGCGTTAACGGTCGGAAACGTCGAGACGAGTCTCGACGCAGCACGCAAAGTGCGTGCGCCACAGTTCAACTAATACTTCGGGACGGAGGGGTCGACTTTGTCGCTCCAGGCGAGGATGCCGCCCTTCATGTTGCGCACGCTTTTGAAGCCGGCCTGCTTCAGGAAGTCGACGGCTTTGGCGCTGCGCGCGCCGCTCTTGCAGTGAGCCACAATTTCTGCATTCTGGTCGAGTTCGGCGACGCGCTTCGGCAGTTCACCGAGCGGGATCAGCGTGGAGCCGGGGATGCGGCAGATCTGGAATTCGTGTGGCTCTCGCACGTCGATGAGCGTGAACTTGTCTCCACGATCGAGCTTGGTTTTGACTTCGGCCGGCTCGATATCGCCGCTGGCTGCCACCGGTTCCGCCGGGCCTTCCTGATGCGGAACTCCGCAGAATTGCACGTAATCGATTAGCCTGGTGACGGTCCGGTTATCGCCGCAGACCGGGCATTCCAGGTTCTTGCGAAGCTTGAGTTCCCGGAACTTCATGTTGAGCGCGTCGTACAGCATGAGGCGGCCGACGAGCGGCTGGCCAATGCCGAGGATCAGCTTCACGGTTTCGGTGGCCTGGATCAGGCCGATGACGCCGGGGAGAATACCGAGCACTCCACCTTCCGCACAGCTGGGCACGAGGCCGGGAGGCGGCGGTTCGGGATAGAGGCAGCGATAGCAGGGACCGCCTTCGTAAGCGAATACAGTGGCCTGGCCTTCGAAGCGGAAGATGGAGCCGTAGACGTTCGGCTTGTTAAGCAGCACGCAGGCATCGTTGACGAGGTAGCGCGTGGGGAAATTATCAGTGCCGTCGACGACGATGTCGTAGCCCGAGAATATTTCCATCGCGTTGTCGCTCGAGAGCGCTGTTTCGTGGCCCACGAGTTCGACGAAAGGGTTGATATCTCGCATCGTTTCGAACGCGGAGTCGAGTTTCTTCTTACCGACGTCTTTGGTGCCGTGAATGACCTGGCGCTGCAGGTTGGTGAAGTCCACGACGTCGAAATCGACGAGGCCGATCTTGCCGATACCGGCGGCCGCGAGGTAGAGGCCGAGAGGCGCACCGAGTCCGCCCGCACCAACGAGAAGGACGCGCGCCTGCTTCAGTTTCAACTGGCCTTCCAGGCCCACTTCGGGCATGATCAGGTGGCGGCTGTAGCGAAGGATTTCTTCCTTCGAAAGACTTACGTCAGCCACGCAAGCCCCCGGCGATGCTGGGAACGATGGAGATTGTGTCGGAGTCGCTGAGCGCGGTGGCTTCCTTGTTCATGTAGCGGATGTCTTCGTCGTTGAGATAGACGTTGACGAAGCTGCGGAGCTTGCCTTCATCGTTATAGAGATTCTTTTTGAGATCCGGGAAGCGCGCGGTGAGCGCGGAGAGCGCTTCACCGACAGTTTTGCCGGGCAGCTCCACAGTGTCATTTTTCTCTGCGAACTGGCGCAGCGGGGTGGGGATTAAGATTCGGGCCATATCAATTCCTCTTTTTCGGCTTGGGTCTGCTCGGCGTTCGGCAGCCAGCTGTTGGCGTAGTCGAAGCGTCCTTTCCGGACGGACAGGACGACGAACGAATACCACGGACAGGAGTTCTTTAAATCGGTTTCGGAGAAGTAGGCATCGCAATCGGGGTGCGAATGGTAGATGCCGATGAGATCGAGTTTGCGTTCGCGGGCTTCGCGATCGGCACGCAGGAGATCTTCCGGACGCAGCTCGTAACGCGCGGCCTGTGATCCGGCGGAGACGTTGTCGAGCACGAGCGCGTACCTGACGGTTTTGCTGTCGCCTTCGATGCTGCCGATCAAGGCGCCACAGCATTCGTTGGGGTACACGGCCTGGGCATGGTTCACCATTTCGCGCCAGGGGCCGCGGTCGATTTTAATCATTTAGTTAGTCTTCGTCCCAAAAGTGTTCGCTCAGATATTTGTCAGCGCTGTCGCAAAGGATCGTCACGATGACGCCGGTCTTCCCCTGCGCCTTCAATTCCTTCGCAAGAGTGAGCGCGGCGACGACGTTGCCCGCGCCCGAGATTCCTACCAGCAGGCCTTCCTCACGCGCGAGACGCTTGACCATCTTATGGCAGTGCTCAGTTTCGATCCAGAGATTGCGGTCAGCGAGCTTTTCGTCGTAAATGCCGGGCACGATGGCCGTAGGCATGTGCTTGGTGCCTTCAATGCCATGGAAGCCCGTGGATGGCTGCGCCGAGATGCATTGGACGTGCGGCAGTTCTTTGCGCAGACGGCGCGAATTGCCCATGAAAGTGCCGCTGGTGCCGAGAAGAGTCACGAAGTGGGTGATGCGGCCTTCAGTCTGCGCGATGATTTCGGGGCAGGTGGTTTCGTAGTGCGCCTGCCAGTTGGCGTCATTGTTGTACTGGTCGGCGTAGAAATAACGGTCGGGGTCGCTGCCGTAGATCTGGCGGACCGCGCGGATGGCACCGTCGGAACCCTCGTCAGCGGGGGTGAGCACCAGTTCAGCGCCATAGGCTTTGAGGATGCGCTTGCGTTCAATGGAGGCGTTGGTCGGCAGGCAGAGCTTGACCTTGTAGCCTCGGGCGGCGCAGATCATGGAATAGGCGATGCCCGTGTTGCCGCTGGTGGCGTCGATCAGGATCTTGTCGCGGGTCAGCTTGCCGGTGCGCTCGGCTTCGAGAATGATGTTGAGGGCAGGGCGATCTTTGACGGAGCCGCCGGGGTTGAAATACTCGGCTTTGGCGTAAATTTCGATGTCAGGGAATTCGGAAGCGACCTTTTCCAGCCGGAGAAGGGGGGTGTTGCCGACGTTCCCGATCACATTGTGCGCACTACGAGGCGCGAAGGCCACTGTATTCATTGAATCTGGAGTATTCCCATCTTACAATAGGTGATTCATTTGACCCCTGTTTTGATTCGCCGTCTATTGATCAGACCGGGCGCTATCGGAGATTTTATCGTCAGTTTGCCGGCGCTCGAATCGCTGCGAACGGATTTCACGGAAGTCTGGTGCGCCGGACAGAATGTGCCTCTGGCGCGTTTTGCGGACACGGCGCAATCGATAGTAGCGGCTGGACTTGACCGGCTCGGCCTGCTGCCGTCAGAGGACGTCGTGGAGCGGTTGCGGGGCTTCGATTCGATTATTTCGTGGTACGGGGCGAATAATCCGGAGTTTCGACGGCTGGTGGGGGAACTTGGGCTGCCGTTCCGGTTTCTGTCTGCGCTGCCGGATGGGAGCGGCCATGCGGTGGATTTTTATAACGCTCAGGGGCGGCAGTTGGGGGCCGAACCGCTGTCGCGGTTTCCTCGTATTGAGTGTCCGACGGAGAAGCGCACATTCGCGGTGATTCATCCGTTTGCGAGCAGCAGGGCGAAACGGGCGCCGATGGAGGTGTTCGAAGCAGCGGCGCGGAAACTCGGGGAATCGATGCCGGTGCACTGGCTTTGCGGGCCGGAAGAGACGCTGGCTGGCGCGGTTCGATTTGATGATTTGTATCAGCTTGGCTGCTGGCTGGCTCAAGCCCGGATTTTTGTCGGCAATGATTCGGGGATTTCGCACCTGGCCGCCGCGGTAGGGACGCCGGTGCGTGCGTTCTTTCGAGTCACCGCGCCTGGAACGTGGGCACCGCGCGGAAACTGCGTCGATGCGATAAATATCTGAGAATTTCCCGGTGCTGAAGCGACTGGGTTCTTTATGAGCCTGGCTTTGGAAAAAGCGGCCTTGACGCCCGACGAGATCATCGATCGGCGCATTTACATCCTGCGAGATCAGAGGGTGATGCTGGATCGCGATCTGGCGATTTTGTACGGCGTGAAGCCGATCGCGCTGCGCCAGCAGGTGAAGCGGAATAAGGACCGGTTTCCGTGCGATTTTATGTTTCAGCTGACGGTGCGGGAGACGAAAGGTTTGGTATCACAGAATGTGATAGCTGGAAGCCGAAGCCTTGGTGGTTCGCGCCCGTATATGTTTACGGAACAAGGGGTTGCGATGCTTTCGTCGGTGCTGACGAGTAAGCGGGCGCTGCAGGTAAATATCGCGATTATGCGCGCGTTCGTCAGGATGCGGGAGATGCTGATGGACCATCAGGATCTGCTGCGGAAGATCCAGGATATGGAGCTTCGCTATGACGATCAGTTCCAGGAAGTGTTCGATGCGATTCGCGCGCTGACCGAACCCGTGGATCTTCCGAAGCGGCCGATCGGGTTTGTCCCGGCGGGCTAGCTGGCGCGTTTTTCGTGAAGGAGCAGGTCGACTGCATGTTCCATCGAACCGGCCAGCGTGATTTCTCCGGAGTTGACGAAGAAGATCTGATCGACGTTGTCGATCGTGTTGAGGCGATGCGCGATGATGACGCGGGTTGTGGAAGCGGGCAGCTTGTTGAGGATCTCCTGCAGGAGTTCTTCCGTCACCGTGTCGATGTTGGCGGTGGCCTCGTCGAGGATGAGCAGTTCCGGGCGGCGCAGGACGGCGCGCATGAAGGCGATCAGTTGCTTCTGGCCGAGGCTGATGCTGTTGCCGCTGGTCGTGACGACCGTATCGAGGCCTTCGCCGAAGCGGGAGATCAGTGACGAGAGATTTGCGTCCTGGAGCACGGCCCCGAGTTCAGCGCTGGTGTAGGCCTTGCAGGGCTCGTTGCCATAGACGATGTTGTCGCGCACGGTGCCGCTGAAGAGAAACGGGTCCTGCAGAATGAAACCGATTTTCTGCGCGCGCTCTTCGGGAGTGTAAGAGCGGATGTCGCGGCCATGGAGCAGGACGGAACCTTGCGTCGGGTCGTAGAGGCGAGCCATGAGATTCGCGGTGGTGGTTTTGCCGCCTCCGGTGGGTCCAACGAGCGCGTAGGCTTTGCCGCGCTCCATTTCGAAGCTGACATCGCGAAGAACTTCTTTGCCGTCCGGATATTGGAACCAGACCTGGCGGAATGACAGCACGGATTTGGATTCGACGGGAGTCGCCGCGATAACGGCCAGGTTCGATTCGAGCGCCAGCACTTCCGAGATTCGGTCGAGACCGGCCATGGCGAGCTGGAAGGATGACCAGACGGTGGCGAGCTGACGCATCGGTCCGTAGAAGTTGTTGACGTAAAGAAGGAAGCCGATCAGGAGGCCGATGGAGACTTCGCCGGTGTCGATCAGGTGGATGCCGTAGACGACTACGATAAGCTGCGCGAGCTGCTGGGCGAGCCCGTAGAGCGGCATGAAGATGTTGTTGGCGAAGCCCGCGGAAGTGGATGCCGCGAAGTTCTTTTCGTTGGCGTTGTTGAATTTCCAGCGGAAGTAATCGACGCGGTTGAAGGCCACAATCACTTTGAAGTTATTGAGACTCTCCTGCACTTCGGAGCTCATGCCGCCGAGCGATTGCAGACTCGCCGTGTTTTTGCGCTTGATCCAGCCCGAGGTTCCGCGCGTCAGCAGGACAACGCCGAGCGCAGGCAGCAGAGCGGCGGCGCCGAGTTTCACGTTGAGGCTGACAAGAAAGACTCCCGCGCCGCTGATGAGAAAGACGCTGCCAACGAACTGCATGAGGGCCTGCGCGACGAACTGGTTCAGCTTGTCCGTATCGTTGTTGAGGCGCGAGATCAGGTCGCCGGCTTTGTTCTGATTAAAGAAGGCGACGGGCAATTCCTGCAGCTTCAGGAACAGGGCGTTTCGCAGATTGTACAGAACGCGGCGGCCAACACCGCCCATTGTTATTACCTGAACGTAGCTTGCGACCGCGCCCGTGACATAAATCGCAAGTACGAGCAGCGAGTGCATCAGCAGCCCGTGGAAGTTCTTGAGGCGCACATCGGTATCGATGGCGCGAACGATGAAGATCGGAGCAACCAGGGTGGCGATCGAGCTCAGCGTGATAGCGACTACCGCGGCAGAGAAGGGGCGTTTCTCGGCTGCGAACAACGGAACGAACCTCCGGGTTAACTCACGGAAAGACTTCCGCTTCTGATTCTGCCGCGGCCCCTGCCCGATCTCAAGCGTGTACTTCATAGTGGCTCGTGCTGCGCTGGGAGTTGTAGAGCTGGACATATTCCGGAGAAGTCTCCATCAGTTCCTGATGCCTCCCGATGGCAAGGACTTCGCCTTCCATCAGAAGAATGATCTGGTCGTAGTCGACTACCGAGGCGATCTTCTGCGTGACTGAGATCAGCGTGATGCCGGGGTAGTTGCGGTGCACGTTGTCGAGAACGATGCGCTCGGTGGTGGCGTCGACGCGGGCGGTGAAATCGTCGAGAAGGAGCACCTGCGGGTTGAGCGCAAGGGCACGCGCCAGCATGACGCGTTGCTTCTGACCGCCGGAAAGACTAGTGCCGCGTTCGGAGACGACCGTCTCGAGGCCTTCAGGAAGTCCGGCGACAAGGCCTTCCAGTTCGGCGGTGGCGATGGCTTTCGAAATGTCCTGCTGCTCGATGCCGGTGCTGAACGCGATGTTCTCGCGCAGCGTCAGGTTGAAGATGACACTGTCCTGGAACACGAAGCCGACGTGGCGGTGCAGCGCTTCTTTGTCGTAGGAATCGACGGGTTCGCCGTCGAAAGTCACCGTGCCGGCGCCGGGTTTCAGGAGGCCGATCAGCAGGTAAAGCAACTGCGTCTTGCCTGCCGCTGTGGGGCCGATGATTGCGGTTTTCGTGCCGGCTTTGACCTGGAACGAGACGTCTTTCAGAACGGCTTTGTCACCGTAAGAGAGAGACACCTGGTCCATGCCGACGTCGCCACGCAGCGCGGTGATCACTTTGCCGTCCCGCTTCTCTTCCGTCGCATTCAGGATGGCGCCGATGCGCATGTAAGATGCCGAAGCCTGCGCGATCACGTTGCTCATGAAGCCTATAAGGATGATCGGAAAGATGAGGATTGCGAGATATTGGTTGAACGCAGTGAAGTCGCCGAGACTCATCGTGCCGGCGATGACGAAGTGTCCGCCGAGCAGCAGAATGATAACGGTCGCGGTGTTGGTGGCCAGCGTGATCGCGGGGATCAGGCTGGCAAAGAGGCGCAGAATGCTGAGGCCAATATCGCGCGCTTCGGAGTTCGCCTGCATGAACTTCTGCTGCTCGATCTGCTGGGTGTTCAGCAGCCGGATCAGCGAGGCGCCGAGGATGCTTTCATTGATGACGCGGTTCAGCCAGTCGATGGCTTCCTGACCGCGCTTAAAAAGGGTCCGGACCTTGCGCAGGACGAGCTGAAAGGTGATCGCGATGAAAGGAATAATGCCGAGGATCGCGAGGCCGAGCCGCCAGTTGATCGACAGCAGCAGGATGCTGGCGCCGATGATCAGGAACAGCGACGAAATGATGGACGCGATGGCCTGCGAGACGAACAGTTTCACACCGTCCACATCGGAAGTGAGGTTTGTAAGCAGTTTCGCCGGCGTGAGCTTTTCGACCCAACCGAAAGACTGCACCGAAATCTTCGCGGCGAGGCGAGTGCGCAGGTCTTTGGCGACGCGTTCGGCAGCCCAGGTCTGCACCATGTTCTGCCCGTAAGTGAGAACGAAAACCAGCAGGCCGACGATCACGAACTCGGCGATCACGGTGTTGCGGACGAAGTTTCCGCGGGTGTAGGAATCGATGGCGCGCGAGATCAGCTTCGGAACCACGAGGTTCAAAGCATTGGCCACGATGGTCAGGGTGACAAGCGCCGCCACCAAACCCTTGTAAGGTTTGAGGAGAAGCATGAGCCCCGCGGAGGGAGGGCCTTTGCGCTGAGGTTTGATGACTTTATCGCTCATGGGAAAGTCGAATACCGGCGAGGAATGGATCGAACGGTCACACAAGATTAAAACAGGTGTTTAAACGTTGTCAAGGCGGCGACAGGCGGCAAACTTGCTCATAAAAGGCTGACATGGCAGAATCTTCCCCTTCAAAGAGATCCGCGGCTGAATACCTCCCGTCGCGGCTGATGTTGCCTTCCATGCGGACCGCCGTACAGGAGTGCAGGGGGTGTGATCTCTACCTCCACGCGTCGCAGGCTGTGTTCGGGGAGGGTCCCGCTTCCGCGGAGATTGTCTTCATCAGCGAGCAGCCTGGCGACAAAGAAGATCGGAAGGGCAAGCCGTTCGTAGGGCCTGCGGGAAGGATGTTCGACAGGGCGCTGGAAGAAGCCGGGATCGACCGGGCGACGGTGTATGTGACAAACGCCGTGAAGCATTTCAAATTCGAGGAGCGAGGGAAACGGCGGCTGCACCAGAAGCCACGGATCTCCGAAATCCGTGCATGCCAGCCGTGGCTCGAAGCGGAGATGGTGGCGATCCAGCCGAAAATCATCGTGTGCCTGGGGGCATCGGCGGCGCAGTCGGTATTCGGGAATGAGTACCGGCTCACTAAGGAGCGCGGCCTATTCGTGCCACAACCCATGGGGCACGCCTGGGCACCGTACGCAACTTCGACCGTTCATCCCTCGGCGATTCTGCGGGCGCCGGATGAAGAGCAGCGACATCTGGAGTATCAGAGGTTTGTGGATGACCTGGTGAAAGTAAAACACCAGATGGCAGTTTAGCGCGCGGGCACAGAACGCACGGGCAAAGAATCAGCGGCGCTGCCTGACTTGCCCGGGTTTACCGGAATGTTCGGTTTGAAGCCGGCGCGCTCCATGCCCAGTTGCGCTTCGGGGTTCTTCATGAAGGTGTCCCAGACGAAACTGGTGCGCAGGTTTTCTGCCATCAGCATGGTGATTCCGGTGTCGATACCCACCACATCTTTGTCATACCACTTCTTCAGAGGATTGAAAGCGTTCACGAAGCCGTACTTGCTCCAGGCGCCGGCGCCATACCGGTCCTTGATGTTCCGGAGCACGCGCAGCGTGGCTTTCGGCTGGAAGGGCAGCGACCCGCCTGTTGCACTCGGAACGATCGTGCCATCGATCGGCCCGGTTTCAGGAGGACCGCCCCAGGCCTGATAGCCGTGTTGTGAATCCGACGCCGTGATGCCCCAGAGGTCGATGCTGTAATCGGGAAACTGTTTCGCCAGATCGAGACAGAAGAGACGATGCACGTCGGTAGCGAGCACGGAGTTCTGAAAGTAGTCCGCGTAATGATCGTGCTTGCCGCGGAAATCGAACCATGCCTGGGAATACTGATGAATGAAAAGCGGCGCGAACGAGCCGATGTAGCGGATGCCGTGATATTCGAAAGTCAGCCGCTTCCAGACGTTCCAGGCGGTGTCGGCCAGCGGAAACGTGGAAGACCCCATGCCGAGCAGATACATCATCATGAGTTCGCTGTAGTAATCCCAGCGATAGGGCAGGAAGCCGCCTTCAGGAGTCCAGCCATGGGGCAAAAGCGCAGTGTCCTCGGACAGCCAGGACCACTCGACGCGATTGAAAATCTGCGTGGCAAGGGTGGTGATTTCTTCGTCGGCAAAGTGCGCGCGGCAAGTGAGAATGCCGCAGAGCAGGATCGCGGTGTCGACGGACGAGACTTCGGAATCGAGCACCCGTTCGCCTGTGTCGATGTTCAGCCAGTGGAAGAAGAAACCGCGGTGGTTCGGCTGCCAGTTCCAGACAGACCGCAGGGTCACCAAAACCCGGTCGCGTGCCTCTGCGCGAGGTACGAAGCCACGCTTCTCGGCGATGCAGATGGCGCTGAGTCCGAAGCCCGTCGCGGCGATGCTGGCGAGCACGTTCTTATCGCCGTTGCGAACGTTGGCGCGATCCTTAGTCAGGCCGGTGAGAGGACTGGATTGTTCCCAGAAGAAACGGAAGTTGCAATACTCGAGATCGTTGAGGAAGTGGTCGTCCTCGGGCGTGAGAGTGGTCAGCGGTTCCGGCGCAGGTCCGCGATGCGGGGGAGGTTCCCCTGTTCTTACGGCCCTGGCGGATGCTGCAAACGAAAGCCCGGCGGGAAACAGGTGCGTCAGCAGCCTGCGCCGCGATAAGCGGTCCACGTCCTATGTTACCTGCCGCAACAGGGTGGACTGAAAGTTAGGTTTGGAACATCAGGTGCACCGGAAAGAAAGCTCATTACGTCTGAAATCATTGATGGCTGACAAACCCAGGCTGTCCCCCCGGATCATCGTTCCTCTCGCGGCCGTTGGGTTTCTGGCGATCTTCCTGTTCGTCTGGTATCGGCCGGTAACGCTGCATGGCGCGGTGGTCCGGGCCGGTGACGATCCCAATAAGCAGGTTCCGATCGCGAACGCGGAAATCGTTGCTTCGGATGGTTTCACACAGGTCGCGACGAAATCAGGTGTATCGGGCGGCTTTCAGCTGACAGTGCGCCGGGCGCTGATCCGGCGGCACTCGCTGGTCCTCAGTTTTCAGCATCCCGGCTATCAGCCGTATGAAATCGTCAACCCGGAAGGAAACCAACTATACGTCGCGAGGATGACCGAGCTTCCAGGCAGACCTGTTACGGCCGGCGCGCTCACTGTCCACGTTGGAAACATCTCGGTACGCTACACGGTTAAGACGCCCTCCACGGTAGACATCGGCAGCGGCGTGAAGACGTTCGAAGTTGACAACAAGCCCAACGTGCCATGCCGCGGCGACGTGCCATGTTCTCCAGACGGCAAGTGGAAAGCGGCCACCGCGATCGCCACTCTGGATGCGGGCCCGGACAACGAGTTCCGCAACGGGCGGGTTTCCTGCATCGCGGGTCCCTGCCCCTTCACGGCCATTGCACACGACGGTTTTTCACACGGCGGCAGAACGATCAGCGTGACAGTGCTCGACTGGTCCGCCACGACGACGTTCCTGCTGCAGGCCGAAGCGGTGCGTCGCTTCGTCAGCGAGACGGTGAGAAAGTCGTACCCGGTTATTTTCGACCGCACGATGAACTTCTCGCTCCCCGAATCGGCCCAGGGCACGTGCATTGAAGCGGACGTGGAAGGAACGCCAATTGTTTTTCCGATCGGACCCAGCCTTTCATTGAGCTGGGCCGATTGCGAAACCGAAACCGAAGCAGAGAATACGAAACTGTACCGGTGCGAGCTGAAACCCGGTTACATGTTCCGCTGAACGAAACGCCTGCCAGTGGGATGTTTCAGTCATTTCGTTACTATTCTGCGGCGCCCTGAAGATAACGGCAGGACCGGATAGGAACGCTCCAGTGCCTGAATAGCCGTCTTCTCAGCGACGCAAAAAACGGCTGCGTGCTGCGGCGGTTCCATGTAAAGCCCGAGAATCTCGGCCGCCTTCTCCTCGAACGCCGGATCGTTGCCGGCCATGTAGCGATCCAGCCGATGTGGCTTCATACTCGTTTTCGACCAGATCCTGTGCACGGTGGCCGGACTCAGACCATTTGCTGCGGCCATCTTCCGGCACGACCGTGAGTGCTGCCAATCTCCAGGCTTCTGCTGAGTCTTTTTCAACAGCCGCGCCTGCACCGCGGCTGTCGTCTTCCGGGACCCGGAACCGCGCCTCTAAAACGTCTCCCGCAAGCAGCGTGCGCGACTTGGACCAACGGGGTCCACTCTTGCGCTCCTCTGGCTTGAGTGCAATCACCGCCTATGGGTCCCATTTGGACCCGGGCGTTTTCCACAGCCAAATAATTACGAGATCAGTGAAAAAGTCCACTTAATTCAAGATTCTATTGGCAGAGGCAACTGCGAACGGCAATACCGCCCTGGCCAGCGCTGCCGAGCGCCGGATCGGTGATGATCTGCGCAGGCGCGGTGTTGCCTGACGCTCCCGCGGCAAAGACCAGGATGCGGCCGCCTGACTCGGCCACGAAGAGGCGGCCGTCGGCGGAAACAGAAATCTTGCCTGCGCCGGCGTAACCGGGCGCCCCGATCCCCGTTAACGGCCCGGAGATCACCCGCGATGGCGCAACATTGCCGGACGCCCCTCTGGCGAAGATGCTGACCTGGATGACAGTGTGGTCCGCAGTGGTGTTATATACGGCTAGTTCCTGCGATTCGGGATCGAGCGCAATCGAAAGGTCGTTTGTGCCGAATGTCCCGGCGCCACGCAACAGCCCGGTTCCGGGTCCGGTGAGGCTCCGGATCATCTGTGGCGCCGTGAGGCTCATCGATGTTCGGTAAGTGTCGATGCGGGCATTGCCGGATGAGTCGTAACCGGCTGCGAGCAGGTTATCGTCGCGATCGGTGGCGATCGCCTGGTACTGCTGTATGTTGGGATCCGTGATGACGGTGGCGTTGCCCTGATAGCCCGTGGCGCCGGCGGGAACGACAAAAATCGGTAAGTTCGGCTGGCGAATGCTCAGGACAAAATCATTGATTTTCGAATCGACCGCAATGCTGACCAGATCGTTTTCGGAAACCGTAAAGGAACGAAAAGGCGGCTGGTTGCCTGAAGCATCCGGCGCGAATATGTCTACCGTGCTGTTGGTCAGGAACTGCGCGACGTGCAGGTAGCGGTTCTTACTGAACGCGATTGCCCGCGCAGTGCTCAGCGCGGTTGCCGGCCCCTGCAGCACCTGGCAGGGCGTGGTCGACCCGCTCGACCGTAACGCATATCCGCGGACCTGATCCTGCAGTCCCACGAACACTGCGTTTACAGGACAAGCGCCTTGCGCCAGCGCCGCCGCCGCCGAAAGCGAGGCAGCAAAGAACCGTATCGTCCAAAGACTCGAACTCAGCATGGAAGATCCTCCCCGGTCAGCAATTATTCCACGCGTGCGTTGCGGGTTGATGAATGCTCATCCGGCCGCCGCCGTGCGTCGCATCGTCAGCGAGAGGGTCAGGAAGTCCTCGGACCCAGCCTTTCTATGAGCTGGGCCGATTGCGATACGGAAACGGAAGCCGGCAATACAATGCTGTACCGGTGCGAACTGAAGCCGGATTATGTGTTCCGCGGAACGAAGCGCCTGCTAGGAATGCCCTTCCGAAGGACCGGTAGGAGCGAACGAGGTTTCGCCCTCATACTCTTTCGAAGCTTCGTCGTTGCGACCCAGCAGGCGCAGGGCGGCGGACGTCACATGTTCCGCCGTGAAGCCGAAGTGTTTCATGATTTCGTCGCCGGGAGCCGAGGCGCCGTAGTGATCGATCGCGATGATGATGCCTTCGGCCACCCACTGATGCCAGCCCATCGAGCAGCCGGCCTCGACTGTTACGCGCTTCTTCGTGGATGACGGCAGCACGCTCTCGCGCCAGGCCTCGTCCTGCTTTTCGAAAAGGTTAGAGCTGGGCATACTGACGACACGCGCTTTCACGCCGTAGCCTTTCAGGCGTTCCTGCGCTTTGACGCACAGGGCGACTTCTGAGCCGGTGCCGATCAGGATCACTTCAGGTGAACCTCCCTCGGCTTCGGAGAGGATGTATGCGCCGCGTGCGACGCCGGGCTGCTTCGCATCTTTGCGATCGAGATGCGGCAGGTTCTGCCGTGAAAGAGCGAACAGGGTCGGCCCGTTGTGTTCGACCGCGAAGGCCCATGCCTCGGCCGTTTCGGTTGCATCGCCGGGACGAATTACAGTAAGCCCCGGGATCGCGCGCAGGCCTGCGAGTTGCTCTACCGGTTCGTGGGTAGGCCCGTCTTCACCAACGCCTACACTGTCGTGCGTAAAGACGTAGAAGACCTTCAACTGACTCAGCGCTCCCAAACGAATCGAAGGCTTCATGTAATCGGAGAAGACCAAAAAGGTTGCACTGAACGGAAGCAGCCCACCGTGGGCAGCCATACCGTTTACCGCGGCGCCCATGGCGTGCTCGCGAACCCCGAAGGCCACGTTACGACCGCTGTAAGCCCAGACGCCGCCAACCGCGCCTTGCGTACCGGGGCCAGCGAACTCCTGCGGCTGGAAATCGCCCAGGCCTTTCAGTGCGGTGTTGGTCGATGGATTCAGATCGGCTGAACCACCCATCAGATTGGGAAGCCGCTTAGCCAGCGCATTCATGACCTCGCCGCCTGCGACGCGCGTGGCGATGGGTTTGTCAGCGGAGGTCCATTTGGGTAAGTCGGCCGCCCAGTCGGACGGTAGTTTGCCCGCGACCAGTTGCTCGAACTCAGCGGCTTCTTTCGGAAATTCTTTCTTATAAGCGTCGAACTTTGCCTGCCAGGCCTTCTGCGCCTCCGCACCCTTGCCTAAAGCTTTGCGGAAATGCTCGACAGCCTGAGGCGGCAGATAGAACTTATCCATGGTCGGCCAGCCAAGAGCTTTCTTAGTGGCCTGTAATTCTTCTTCGCCCAAGGGACTGCCGTGAGCTCCGAAAGTATCCTGCTTCTTAGGGCTTCCAAAACCTATGTGGGTGTGGACGAGGATAAGAGAAGGCCGGTTGGTTTCTTTTTGCGCTTCCTCAATGGCCTTCGCGACATCTGCTATGTCATTGCCATCCTCTACAGCGCGCGTGTGCCAGCCATAAGCACTGAACCGAGCCGCAACATCTTCCGTGAAGCTGAGATTCGTCGCGCCCGCAAGTGAAATATGGTTCTGATCGTACAGGTATATCAATTTCCCCAGTCTGAGATGTCCGGCAAGCGAAGCTGCTTCCTGCGTAATCCCTTCCATAAGATCGCCGTCGCCGCAAATGGCGTAAGTGTGGTGGTCGATTATCGTATGACCGGGCCGGTTGTAACCAGCGGCCAGCCACGCTTCCGCTATAGCCATGCCTACGCCATTACTGAAGCCCTGTCCCAGCGGGCCCGTAGCGACTTCCACACCTGGAGTATGCCCTCGCTCGGGATGTCCCGGCGTCTTGCTTTGCCACTGACGAAATCTCTTCAGTTCGTCGAGCGGCAGATCATAACCAGTCAGATGCAGAAGGCTGTAAAGCAGCATGGACCCATGGCCGGCTGACAAAACAAAGCGGTCGCGATCAAACCATGCGGGGTCCGCGGGATTGAATTTCAGGAAACGTGTCCAAAGTGTATAGGCCATGGCGGCAGCGCCCATGGGCATGCCTGGATGGCCTGAATTCGCCGCCTGAACACTATCGGCCGAAAGTATGCGGATTGTGTTAATGCACAAATTATCCAGTGTTTCCGTGATTTCGGTGGGCAAGAGACTTCCTTTCCTGAATCGGGCTGTGACGAAGCTGGACCGTTGTAAGCTCACGCCGTAGCTGGGTCCACTTGAAACCAGTGTACACACGCGCGACGTCGCCGCCTCGTTGGAAATCGTTCGTTTCCGGCCCACGCCTGTGTACGGGAGAAAACACCCACTGGCCCTGCTGTTGCCCCATACGGCGCACGTAACGTTATGCGGTTATTGGGTTCGTCATTCACCGTTTCATTACTACTCCTGGCAAGCACGAGTGCCCCTGCGATGGCGCCGTTCACCCTTCAAAAATACACGGATGCTCTCCAGCAGTCTCTCGAATACGAATCTCACTCCCGTTACGACGCGTCGATTCAGGTCCTCGAAAACGCTCTGCCGAAAACCGCGGATGCGGGCCGGCAGGACTGGGAAGCGAGCATACTCGGTATTCTCGGTACGCTTTACCTGCGCACGGGACGCTACCCGGAAGCGGAAGTCAGTCTCAACAAGTCCGTTGCCATGTGGACTCGCCTGAACGGTCCCAATTCAAAGGATCTGGTGGGGCCGCTTGCAGGTCTCGGCGGTCTGTATTACGAAGCCGGCCAGTTCTCGCGCGCCGAGAAACTGATTGGCCGTGCTCTGGAAGTGCAGTTCCGAGCCGAGACAGACAGCGTCACGGATAGCCAGATCACAGCCATGCTCCACACGAATCTGGCCGGTGTTTATTTCAGGCAGCACAAAGACGATCTGGCGACACAGGAAGCAGAAACAGCGCTGCAGAAATTTGCGCTGATCAACAACGCCCGCGAGGACACTGCGCGCAATTACTCTTCATTAGGCGCGATAGACCTGCGGTCCGGATCAATGCCGGAGGCCCTGTCTTATTTCGAGAAGGCTCTGACTCTTTGGCAGGCCGTTTACGGCGAGAACAATTCTCATACGGCCGAAGGTTGGGGTGACCTCGCGTTCTTCTACCTCACGGACGGTCAGCCGCAGAAAGCCGAGCCTTCTGTTCCGGAAAGCGGCGGAAACGTTTGAATCGGTCGGTGGCAGTAATGCTTTCCTCTGCGAGCTCTACCTGCAGTACGCCGCCACGGAGAAGATCCTGGGGCATAAGCGAGAAGCAAAGCAACTCGAAAAGAAACTGCAAAAGATCGCTGTTGTCAGCGCGCAGAACACCATTTCACGCAACATCGTCGACGTCAGTGCGTTCCGCACCCCGGGAAACGCGCTGCGGGCCGACGCTAAATAGGCTGTTCAAACCCCTCTTCGCTGAGGACTTTGGTCCCCTGCCGGGTCAGCGCGAAGTAACCGTCTTCAGACCTGCCCGCGAAACGCCGGTCAGTCTGGCCTGTCACCTCAACGCTCTTCCACTTGCCCATCAGCACCTTCTGATAGGCCTCGAAATACTGCACGGCTGAGTCTTCATCGGACCACTCGGAAGCGTAAGTCAGCGTCATCCGATGGCTCAGCTTAATCTCATCGAGGCGGTAATCGGAGCCTCTTAACCTCGGCCCCAGGGTGTCAGCGGTGACCGCATTGACGTATTGCTCCAGAAGAATATGCGTTTCCAGTTCGCCCATCGCACCCGTGACAAACGGCTTCGTATGCCGAACAGGCTTGGGCAAAACCTGATCAGCCAGCTTCATGTGGTCGAAGTAGCGGCTGGGATGAATAATCTGCGCAGTGGAAGTCGGGGCATCCTGGAACACCCGCGCAAAAGCGGACTTGCCATCGTGCAGAAACACGGACTGCTGGAACTTTTCTCCCTCGTCATAGGGAAACATCAACGTGCGCTTCAGGTAGAGCGGCGCTTTATTGAAAACCGGATACTCGCTCGTCTGCGAGTCACCGCCTGTATCGAGAAATTCACTGGCCGTTTTGGGATCGGCGAGGGTCTTGCCGCTGCGGCGAGCGCCGACTTCCAGCATCAGCCAGGAAGCCTGGCCTTCCACGACGGCTTCGCGTGCCATCGAGTCTTCGCTGTTATCCGCGCCGCGGTTGGTGAACTTCTGAATAGAAAAGTTCTGGTCGGCCAGCGCGTGCGCCAGTTCGTGAATCAGGGCCACATCACGCATATTGGCGGTTGCCCAGTCGGAAATAAAAAGCTTTTTTCGTTTGAAATCGTAAAATGCCGCGGCCTGCTCGGTCAGCAGGTCGATCGTGGTCTGCTTCAGATCGAAATCGGGAGGCGCAAATCCGAACTTCTTGAGCGTCACTTCTTCGGCGCGGATCTCGCCGGGCTTGACGGAGCGGCGAATCTGCTCCTTGAGATATTTGTTAACCTCGTCCCGCGTAATCAGAGCAAAGGGAAGCTGCTTGCGGATTCGAAAACCGGTAATGTCCGACAGTTCGCGGAGGATCGAATTGATTTCTTCGGCCGTGGGCAAAAGCGAGGGAGGCGAGCCGGACGGAGGCTTCTGCCAGGCGCTCAGCAGAATGACGATGCAGGCCAGAAGCACGGCGCGCGGAGTCTGTCTTCGAACTCGCCCAACAGGATTCGCGCCCCGAAGCATCTAATGAGATATTCCCACGACACGAGCTTTGGGTGCAGGGAGACGGGAACGCAGGGTACACTGGAAGCTCAGATCATTTCCAAACGGAGCGCATATCAGTGGCAGAAACAACGACCGAGAAGACCGTAAGCGACAAGCTCTACAAGTCCGAATACATCGGCAGCGGTACCTTCATTATCAGCAAACCGAAACGCAGCAAGATGAAACGGCGCCAGTCCAACCTCAAGAACGTCCGCCGCGGTTCCCGCAAATAACCTCACAAAAGTTTTAGGGTGATGCGGGTGATTTCGTCCCGCCGTTAGGTCCTTCAGTTGCACCAGCCATGGTCAGCGGAGGTGCGTTTTGAGAGAAGTTTTTCGGCAGTACGCGAATAGAATCGCTGACAATGTGGGTTCACCGGCGGGTTTCGTTGTCGGACTCCTGGCCGTGATTGTCTGGGCCATGCTGGGCCCTTACTACCACTACTCCGATACGTGGCAATTAGTCATCAACAGCGGTTCCAGCATTGTGACGTTCCTGATGGTTTTCCTCATTCAGAGTACGCAGAATCGCGATGCGCGTGCCATGCAGATGAAGCTCAATGAACTGATTCGGGCTGTTTCCACGGCGCGTAACACGCTGGTTGATCTGGAAAACTGCAGTGAGGAAGAACTGGAGGAAATTCGCCAGGAATTCAGCAGTCTCCGGACGCGAATGGCAGCCAGAAAGAATCAGGGCACCAGCGAGAATTGAGCGAGGCCGGGAAATTTCTTCCCTGCCCCGCCTCTTGATCAGCCTGTCAGTAGCTCCCGCTGCGCCGGACTTTTTCTTCAGCGATGTCGCTCTTTGTTTCTCGAGTGGCTTCGCGCACAGTTTCCCGATCGCGGTCGGCCACATTGGACGAGCTTTCACCCGCCGATGAGATGTCTTCAGCGCCAGTGCTCTTCAGAATATCTTTGGCCCGGGTGATCTGTTCCGAAGTGTCGCAATGCGCCGAAAGAAGCACGCCGCCATTCTTCAGCCGGCCTTCGTAGCGCTTCGCTTCGTACTCAGGAATTCCCATGCCGACCAGAGCGCCGATCAGACCGCCGACCGCGCCGCCGACTCCGAGACCCGCGAGTCCGCCCATGATCGGGCCGGCTGCGATGAAAGGCCCGAGACCAGGGATGGCGAGCGCGCCGATGCCGGCGAGCACACCCAGCGTGCCGCCGATCACACCTCCGGCGGTCACACCAGTGGTGGTGCCTTCGGGGGCTTTCGTATCTTTCTCATGCGCAAAATCTCTGGTTCCTCGCTGGTCGGGGAGTAATACCGAGATTTCGGAGCTTCTGAACCCAGCCTGGACGAGGGTGTCGACCGCGCGTTCCGCGGCGGATACAGAAGGATAAATACCAAAGACTGCCTTATTTTTGTTTTCCATTATGTTCTCCTTTGTTCATTCCGCGGCTTCTTACTGAGCCGGCTTTACAGATATCTCATCGGTGACTTTGCCTGCGCCTGCAATGCTTTCGGCTTTGGACAACAGGGCCTTCTTTTCTTCGTCGGAACGGACCGGTCCTTTCATGACCACCGTGCCGCCCTGGCTAACGATTTTTACGTTGTGGGCATAAGACGACAGAGACTTATCAGCAATGACGGCTTTGCGTATCTGCTGTGTCAGATCGCGGTCGCTGCGGTTTTCTTTCTGCTGATCCGCCGTGACTGCGCCCGGCTCTCTGTCCTGTTTATTGACGCGAGTGTTATCTGGTTGTTGATTAGTCTGCGCGATAGCGGGATGCATCGCGAGACCCGTTACGAAGATGCCGGCGAGCGCGGCAAATCCGGTTATAGAGTGTTGTCGGTACATGCCGCTCTCTCCGCAGTTCCAGCGCCACCGTGACGCCGAAACACTGTAAACTCACGGGAAGAGGTAAAATTCAGCACAGTCCGGGAATTCGAGGGATGACTTTCGGAACCGGACGCATTCCAGTATCAAAAGGGCCCGCCCCAGGCGGCACCCGTTCAAGAGGAGAGAAACAAAGATGAAGATTTCCCGTATTCTCACGGGCCTTTTACCAGCGATGGCCCTGCTTCTAACGATGTCCCGCCCGGTTGTCCGCGCGGCCGATGATGTTCCGGCGGTCGGCACCGCCGCTCCCGATTTCACCCTGAGCTCGCAGGAAGGCAAGAAAGTCAGCCTGCACGATTACAGAGGCCAGTGGGTCGTCCTCTATTTCTATCCGAAGGACATGACGCCCGGCTGCACCATCGAAGCCCATAACTTCCAGCGCGATCAGAAAGAATATGACGCGAAGAAAGCCGCTATCCTCGGCGTCAGTGTCGACAGCGTCGACTCGCACGTGGAATTCTGCACCAAAGAGAACCTGACTTTCAAACTGCTCGCCGACCCCGACAAGAAGGTTGTTACGCAGTATGGTTCGACTCAGAAGTTCGGCGAGAACGTCGTCGCCGCACGCAACACTTTCCTGATCGATCCGAAGGGCGTGATCCGCAAAGTTTATACAAAGGTGAACCCCATGCCTCACAGCGCGGAAGTGCTGGCGGCGCTCGACGAGCTGAAGAAGGGCTAGCTAAACGAATTCAGAAACCGCTCCCTCGCGGTCGCGGCTCGGTATCGCTTTGTCTTTACAGAGCCGCGACGGCAAGGGAGCGGTTGGGTCGCCAACAACGGGCGCACGAATTCTCAAGCGCCCTTTTACTTTTTCAGAGGAGCCATCCAACGCTGTGTCTTCGCCGGCATCGAGCCGCGAACAGGAATTCGAAGCGGTTGCGCTTTGCCATTCGCAGAGCCTGCTCCGCGTCGCCCGGCGCCTGACATCGCACTCGGCAGCCGAAGATCTGGTGCAGGATTGTCTCCTGCTGGCATGGCGAAGCTTCCACCAGTTCCAGCGCGGCACGAACGCCAGGGCCTGGCTGTTCCGAATTCTCTTCAACGCCTTCTACGCGCAGGGCCGCAAGCTCCGGCGGGTGCCCGACCTGATCCCGCTCAACGCCGAAGTGCGCGTTTATTCCTCCCGCAGCACCACCGCTCCTGAAAACGCGATCGAAATCTCACGAGCTCTCGACAGCCTCCAGTTCGACCACCGCACCGTGCTGATGCTGGGGGTCGTCGAAGGCTTCACATGCGCCGAGATCGCGCAGATATTATCCGTGCCCGTCGGCACCGTCATGTCCCGCCTCAGCCGCGCACGTCAGGCTATGCGGACAAAGTTGATCGAAGGCAGACCGCAACCGCAGCTGGCGACCGCAAAGGATGTCTCATGAATTGCAGCGAAGTATCGACCTTGATGCCTCTCTGGCTTACGAAGGAACTCGACCCGGCGCAGACGCGGGATTTCGCGGTGCACGTGGAAAGCTGCGCCGGATGTCTGGACAACCTCGCCCGGTTGCAGGCGTGTGACGAGCAGTTGCGTGCGGCCATTCGCGGGGAGTCGCTCGATACGGCGTCCATCGAGGGGCGAGTACGCGAGGCAATGCGCGCTACCCGGCCGATGCGCCGCTGGCTTCCTGCCGCCGCACTCATCGCCGCGTCGCTGTTGCTGGCCTTCGCAGGCTGGCGAGGTGTGCTCTCCGCGCGAATGAATAAGACTCTCGCGGCCGCCGCGCGCGACCACCGGATTGAGATCGTGGATCGCCAGCCGAGGAAATGGATCACCGACGTCGCTGCGCTGCAGAGCCTTGTCCGGAAGCACGGCTTCGAAAGCGGCACCATCGCGGCGTACGCGCCAGCCGGATACCACCTCGCGCAGGGCCGCCTCTGTTTTCTTAACGGCCAGATATTTCTGCACCTTGTATATGTGACTGGCACGGGTAATTTTTCGCTGTTCCTGCGCCGCCCCGGCAAGATGCGCCTGGCTTCTGTCAGTGACACGGCGCGGGCCGGCGATTTCGCCCGTGAACACACCGCGGGTTTTCAGAGAAATTATCTGACCGCGATCGTGGTGACGGAAGAACCGGGTGATATCGCCCGCCGCCTGGCGGAATCCGTCGCAGCGGCGCTCTAAGAGCCCGGCAAACGGCCTAATGCATGCTTTCGAAAAACGCGGAGGGTGATATGAAATATCTTTTCGCGTGGATACTCGGTGTGCCCGGTGGTTTGATTCTGCTCTGGTTCGCTTTCAATCACATGCACTAAGTTTCGATTCCCCGCGCTGACGCTTGGGGTTATACGCGGTTCTGACCTTGCAGATAACCGATAATGCTGCCGAGAAGCCCATAACCCCGAACGTGAGAGGGGGGAATCTCTGCTCCCATGCCCTAAAGCTCCGGGCTTCGTGCCTGCAGTGCTTTTTCCACTTCGGCTCGTAACAGCTCGTCGCGATGGAGTTCCATAGCGGAGACCGCCATCGCCGACATGGACGGAGTCGCATCCCTGATTATGCCGAGGAGGAATTCAATCGCGGCATCGGTGCGCGAAGTGGAAAGCGCCAGCAGAATACAACTCCTGGTCTCCCGGTCGGCCACCGCGGCAAAGCGATCGCGCAGAAAGTCCACGGCGTCAGGCCGCCTGCTGGTGCCGAGTGCCAGCAACGCAGCCTCACGAAGTGAAGGCTCGGCAGTCGCGGCAAATGACGTCACGAGGGGCATCGCATCGCTTCCATCGAGCGACAGGATGCCAGTGAAGCAGTCCGCCAGCACCTCAGGTTCCTGATCGCCGGTCAGAATTTTCAGACGCAGCAGCAGACACGCCGCTTCAGAGCCTTCGTTCGTGATGGCGCGAACTGCTCCCGCCCGCGCCTGCCATTCTTTATCCACCAGCAAATCGACAAACACCCGCAGTTTGTGCGGAAAACGAGTACCCACCAAACCCATCGCGCACAGGCCGCGCAGTTCCGCGGCAGTATCGATCGAACCACCCCAGACCGGCTCCATCTGGACGTGCCGCATGCCTTTGAGAAAAAGCTCATGGTCTTTGCAATCGAGAGCAACGAGGGCGCGCGCCATGGCAGACAGCGCGACACAGCCTTTGTCCACTTCGGCTCCGTGCGCGATCAGCCGATCGAATGCTGTGACGAGATCGGGCATCAGCTCCGACCACTGCGCTTCACCGGTTATTCGGGCCGCTTTGGCCGCAACCCGGTTCGATCTCGATGCGAACGCTTTCACAAGTTGCTTTCGGCCTGCCGGCGTATGCAACGGGACCTCATCCAGTGCCGCCAGGGCGTTCTCTGTCGGGTCTGACTTCATGCAATACAGAATCAGGCAGCCGAGACGAACTGCGCACTCACGCCGTGCTCATTGAGACCGCGCGGGCGCAGCCGCACCAGCCGATTCGGCATGTAAGGCATGTCCAGCGTTGCTTTGATGTAGTTATCCGTCAGCGCGAGGCCCGGCGGATCGAGCGTTACGGCAGTAAATTCACGGCCCAGCAGAGTTTGCCGGAAGGCCGCGTTCTTACTGTCCGCCAGGTCGCGCAGAACGCGATTGCGATCCCTGCGCATACGTATCGGCACCACGCCCGCCATCTCTACAGCGGGCGTGCCCGGACGCTCCGAATACGTGAAAACGTGCAGGTAAGTGAACGGCATGGCCGCGATGAACTGCCGCGACTCTTCGAACAATTCCTCCGTCTCACCGGGGAATCCAACCATCACATCGGCGCCGATCGCAGCATCCGGCATCAACTGGCGCGCCTTCGTCACGCGGTCCGCATAGTGCCGCGGCCGGTACTTCCGGTGCATCTTCCGCAGAATCGCGTCGGAACCCGACTGCAGCGGCGCATGCACGTGCTTCGAAATCCGCTCCTGCTCCGCCATCAGGCCAAGCAGGTCGTCCGAGAAATCCATGGGCTCGACCGAACTCAGCCGTACCCTCTCGATTGCGGTCTCGTCGAGCAGCCGGCGCAGCAGATCGGCCAGCCGCAGCTTGCTTCCCGATTCCCTGCCCCAACGGCCGAGATTGATGCCTGAAAGCACGACTTCCCTGTACTTCGCGCTGAGCGCACGCACCTGTTCGACAATCTGATCCGCGCCCGTGTAGCGGCTCTTGCCGCGCACGAACGGAATAATGCAGAACGAGCAGCGATTGTGGCAGCCATCCTGAATTTTGAGATTCGGCCGTGTACGATCGCCGGTTGAATCCATGATGGGCGCGGTCAGAATATCGCGCGTCTCCATGATGTCGCCACTCACAATCTGGCCGTGATAATCGACATCGCCCGCCACAATCTCCGCGATCGCCGTCTTATGCGAGTTGCCGACCACCCACTCGACGCCCGGCATCTCCGACAGCTCCG
>ODAK010001304.1_pt1 | contig 27595 bp, 24 predicted proteins | sample 1539591 | NCBI WGS metagenome assembly ODAK01 (sample SAMEA3539303, study PRJEB22396) | soil metagenome | biome: tundra; feature: field; material: soil | place: USA | collected 2010-05 | depth 0.15 m
TGCCGGTCCGGCTGGCCAGCGCGCTCTGGTCAGACCCGCTCGGCTTGCCCCCGCGCGCCGGCAGCCAGACGATACCGCTCGCCGAGGCTGCCGCCCCTGACCAGATCACTGCCCGTGCCGTCCTGGTCAGCGGAACGTGGCCAGGCCCGCCGCGCCACGGTCAGCCCATCGGCGCCGCGCTGCCTGCCGCGGTCGCCAGCCAGCTCCACCTGGTGCCCGGCGCGCTGCTCGTGCTGCCTGACCGGGACACCGGCGCCCGGGTCAGCTTCCGGCTGACCGGCCTCTTCCAGCCACGCGATCCCGCTTCGCCCTACTGGAACCTCGACCTGATCGGGACCTCCGGTGTCAGCGTCCGTGGCAACTTTGTCACCTACGGCCCGCTGATCGTGGCTCCGGCGGCCTTCGGCGCCGCCGGGCTCCCGGTCGGGCAGGCCTCCTGGCTCGCGATGCCGGCGTCGGCGCGGATCCCGGCTGGCGAGATTACCCAGCTGGCCACCCGGATCAGCGCGTTGCAAACCGGGCTGGCCCAGCCCGGCCCGCTCGGCGGCCTCACCGTCACCACCGGCATTCCGCAGCTGCTCACGGGCATCGCCAGCAATCTTGCCGTGGCCAGGTCCCTGATGATCATCAGCATGCTGCAGCTGCTGCTCCTCGCTGCGGCCGCGATCGCCCTCGCGGCCAGGATGCTCGCAAGGGAGCGGGAGGAGGAATCGGCACTGCTCAGCGCGCGCGGCGTGACCCGCTGGCAGCTCGCCAGGCTGACCCTGGCCGAGACGGCGGTACTCGCGATCGCCGCGACGGCGGCCGGCGCGCTGGCCGGGGGGTGGCTGGCCGGGCAGCTGGCCACCGCGGGCTCGCTGCGTGCCGCGCGGCTTCGGGTGCCGGGCCTGCCCGGCAGCGTGTGGTGGGCGGCCGGCGCGATCCTCGTGCTTTGCACCGTCACTATGCTCTGGCCCGCGTTCGGTCCCGCGCAACCGGGCGCGGCCAGAATCCGCCGGGGCAGGCAGGCCAGGCTGGCTGGCGTCACCCAGGCCGGGGGTGACCTCGCCATCCTCGCGCTCGGGGTGCTCGCGGCCTGGCAGCTGCGCAGCTACTCGGCGGCGGGCCGCAGCGCGGCAGGCAGCGCCGGGATCGATCCCGTGCTGGTGGCTGCCCCCGCCGTGGCCCTGGCCGGCGCCGCACTGATCCCGCTGCGGCTGCTGCCCGCGCTCGCCGCGGTGGCGGACCGGCTCTCGGCGCGGAGCAGGCGGCTGGGTGCCGCGCTGGCAAGCTGGCAGGTCAGCAGGCGGCCGATCAGGCAGAGCGGCCCCGTGCTGCTGGTCGTCCTCGCGGTCGCGACCGGCACGCTCGCGCTGGCTCAGCACGCCAGCTGGCAGCAGGCGGCGGCGGACCAGTCCGCCTTCGCGGTCGGGGCCGACGTGCGCATTGACCTGGCCAGCCCGGTCCCGCTCGGCCGGGTGGCTAGTATCGAGCACGCGCCTGGGGTCCGCAGCGCCATGCCGGTCGCCAGCTTCAGCGGCGGCCCCGGCGGGCAGGTGGTGCTCGCCCTGGACGCCCGCCAGGCGGCCGCCACGGTACTGCTGCGCCCAGACCTGGCACCGCTACCACCGGGAAAGCTCTGGCAGAAGATCATCCCGGCCCGGCCAGGTCCCGGCCTGACGCTGCCCGGCCGCCCGGCCCGGCTGGAGATCACCGCCAGCGCCCGGGTGCTGTCCGGCGCAGGGGTACTCCGGCCATTGTCGGCAACCCTGTCGATCCAGGACGCCGGCGGCATCGTCTACTCGGTGGCCGCCGGCCAGTTGCCGCGGACGGGCGCACCCATGCCCTGATCGCGCTGCTGTCAGCCACCCGTCGCTCTGATTACCCGCTGCGGCTGCTCGGTATCTCCCTCAGCTACCAGCTGCCGGCCGCGCCAGCCGCGCCAGCCGCGGCCGGGACCGGAGCGGGACATGCGGCACAGCGCGCCGCCGCGCGCCGCGCCGTGCTCACCATCGGCGGGCTCGCGGTGGCGCCCTCGGCAGCTGGACGGTTCCCCGCTGACTTCGCGCCCGCGACCGCGCTGCAGGCCTGGAAGCCCGCCGCCTTCTCGACCGACCTGGCGAATCCGCAGGCCTACGGGTCCGGGCCGGCCGTGGCGGCCTGGCAGGCGGCCACCGGCGGCGCGCGCACCCTGACCTTCGGCCCTGGCGACGGCGGCTTGATCCCTTATCCGGGACTGCCGCCACTGCCGATCACCGGAGAGCTGGCGCTCACGGCCGGCGTCCCGGCCGGGGTGATCCCGGCGATCGGCACCCGGGCATTTCTCAGCTCCACCGGCGCAACAGTCGGCAGCACCGTCTTCGTCACCGCCGCGGGAACCAGTGTTCCGGCCAGGATTGTCGCGGCGGTCACCAACTTCCCGACGGCAGCCAGTGGCGGCGCGCTGGTGGTGGACCAGGCGGCGATCCAGCAAGTGCTGGCCGGGCAGTCGGCCGCGCCGCTGCCGGTCAACGGGTGGTGGCTGCGGACTGGCACTGGCACGGCTCCGGGCGGGCTGCCCGCCGGCGCGGCCACCACCGTCCGGTCGCGCGTAGCCGCGGCGCTGCTGGCCAGCCCGCTGTCAGCGGCGCCGCAGCAGGCGGTCCTGGCGATCGCGGCGGCGGCCGCGCTGCTGGCGGGGCTCGGCTTCTCGGTCAGCGTGGCGGCCAGCATGCGGGAGCGACGGACGCAGAACGCCCTCCTGGCGGCCCTCGGCGTCTCCAGGGCCGCGCAGGCAGGCCAGCTGTGCCTTGAGGAGCTACTGCTCAGCCTGCCCGCGGCCGTAGCTGGCCTGCTGCTCGGCGCGGGCATCGCTCACCTGCTCATTCCTGCGGTGACCCTAACGGCCAGCGCGACGGCTCCGGTGCCGGCGGCGCTGATCAAGCTGCCGCTCGGCTGGGCGGCCGGGCTGGGCGCCGTCGTCACGGCGATTCCGGTACTGGCAGCCGCGGCCACCGCGGGCCGCCGCCCGGACCCGGCGGCGCAGCTGCGCGCGGCGGAGGCGGCCTGATGCGCCGGCCGGGAAGCCGGACGGCAGCGCCGCCCCTGCGGGCCGCGTGGACCCTGCTGACCGGGACCGGAGCAGCCGCGAGCATCGGGCTGGCGCTGCTCGTCGGCGTCGGCGTATTCATCTGCGTCGCAGCGCCGCGGGCCAGCCTGCAGAATCGCACGCACGCGCTGCAGCGCCTTCTGGCCACCCTGCCCGCGGCGGAGAAATCGATCTACGCCTCCGTCGGCTACGAAGACTTCGAGCTCCCCTTTGACTCGCCGATCCAGGCCGCCGGGATCACGGCGGCGCGGGCGGAGCTCGGCGCTAACCTCGCCAGGACGCAGCTGCCGTTCACTGCCGCGCATGCGGACTGGTCCGGCCTGACGACGAGCTTCACAGCCGTGACCGGCGCGGCGCCGAGCGCGGTGGCCGGCCCGCTGCCGCCCCGGCTGGAGATCCTGTACCGGGACGCGCTGGCCGGTAACTCGCGGCTAGTCGCCGGGCGGCTTCCGGTCGCCGGTACCCGCACGCCGGGCGGCACGGTCTTCCAGGCCGCCATCACTGCCGCGACCGGCCAGCGGTTCAGCCTGCATGTCGGCTCGCGGCTGAAACTAAGCGGCGGCGCCGCGCTCGCGATCACCGGGCTCATCACGCCGGTCTCGCCGGAGGCGGCCTTCTGGACGATCGATCCGACCGCGGCACTGCCGCTGGTCATCTCCACCCCGCAGACGACGCCCTACTGGACCGGCGCCGCGTTCGTGGGGCCCGCGGAGCTGACCGGTCTCCAGAGCGCCGGCCTCAGCATCGCCCAGGCAACTCTCGGATGGGACTTCCCGCTGCAGCTCAGCGGCATCACCGCGAATCAGGCCCAGAATCTGCAGAACGAGGTGACCGCGGCGGTCACCCAGGCGGGGACGCTCGACGCGAGCACCAACGGCACCCCGACCGACGTCACGATCGGCACCGGCCTGGCCACTGACCTGTCGAACTTCACCGCGGCGGACGCGACGACCAGCAGCCTGCTCTCGCTGCTGTTCGTCAGCCTGACCGTCATCGGCGCGGTGGTCGTGCTGCTGGGCGCCCGGCTCCTGACTGAGCACCGCGACGGCGAGTTCGCCCTGCTGCGCGCCCGCGGCGCCGCGCTGTACCAGCTTGCCTGGATCGCGCTGCGCGCCGGTGCGGTGGTGGTCCTCCCGGCGGCGCTGGCCGCGGTTGCGATCGCCCTGGCGGTGACGCCTGGTGCGGCAGATCCGCTCGCCTGGTGGCTGGCCGGTTTCACCGTGGCTGTCGCACTGGCCGGACCGCCGGTCATCGCAGTCAGGCGGCACGCAGCCGCGGGACCGCGGTCCGGGCGGCGCGGGCCGCAGACCGCACCGCACCGGCGGGCGGCCGCCCGCCGGCTGGTGGCCGAGGCGACCGGAGTCTGCGCGGCCGTGGGCGGGCTCGTCGAACTGCGCCTCCAGGGCCTTCCCGCTGCGGGCGGGACTGATTTCTACCTGAGCGCCGCTCCGGTGCTCGTCGCCATTCCCGCTGCCGTGCTCGTTGTCCGCTGCTACCCGGCGGCGCTGCGCTGGCTGCTGCGGCTGGCCGGGACCCGCCGCGGCGCTACCGCCTTCCTGGGCCTGGCCCGCAGCGCGCGGACGTCGCCGGCCTCGGTCCTGCCTGCGTTCGCCCTCGTGCTGGCGCTGGCCGTGATCGCGTTCGGGAGCATGGTCCGGGCCGCCGTGCTGCGCGGCGAGATCGCCGCTTCCTGGCAGACCACCGGCGCCGACGCGGTGGTCGGCGCGCCCGGCTCCGGCATCTCGCTGACCCCGCCGGCGCAGCAGGCCATTGCCGCCGTCCCTGGCGTCGAGCGCACCGCCGCGGTCCTGGACACGTCAGGGTCAGTCGGGCCGCCCAGCCTGGGTGGCACGCCGTTCAACGTCGCCGTGCTCGATCCGGTCCGGTACGCTGCCGTGCTCGCGGATACCCCGGCTCCCCCGTTTCCGGCGGCAGCGCTGGCCAGGCCCCGCGGCGGCGGCCCGGGCGGCTTGGTGCCCGTGCTCGCCTCGCCGTCCGCCGCGGCCCTGCTGCGGCAGTCCGGCGGCGTGGTGACCATTGGCCTGCGCGCGGTGCGGATCCGCCTGGCTGGCTCCATTGCGAGCACGCCCGCCATGCCGGAGGCAGGCTCGTTCATCGTGTTTCCGCAGTGGGCAGCCGGCCCGGATCCGCTGCCCCCGGACCTGCTGTTCCTGGCCGGGCCGCGGATCGATGACCGGGTGCTGAGCGCGACAGTCCGGCGCACCGCTCCGGCAGAGGTCGTCACGCTGCGTTCCGGGGTGCTCGCCGGGCTCCGCGCCGCTCCGCTCCCGCAAGCCGGCTATCTGGCGTTCGCGCAGGGCACCGCGGCCGCGGCGGCGTTCAGTGTGCTGATCCTGCTGCTCACGCTGCTGCTCGGCGCCCGGTCGCGTGAGCTGACCCTGGCGCGGCTGTCGACCATGGGCCTGTCGCCGGGACAGGGCGGGCGGGTCGCCATCGTCGAGACGCTGCCGTCGGTACTGGCCGCAACAGTCGGCGGCCTGGCCTGCGCGTCGGCGCTGGCGCCGCTCGTCGGGCCAGAACTTGACCTGTCGGTGTTCACTGGATACGGCTTCAGCGTTCCCGTCCGGGCGGACGTCGGCTCGCTGGCGCTCGCCGGCGGCGGCCTGATTTTCCTCACGCTGGCAACCCTGGCCGCCGCGGCCCTGGTGGCGAGCCGCCGCGGCGTCAGCCGCGCCCTGCGGGCCGGTGAGTGATGATGCCGGTGAGTGATGATGAGGAAAGGGCGGGGCGCATGACCGTACCGGCAGCCAGCGATGGCACCGCGACGGCTCCTGCCGCGGGGATCGCCGAACTCGGCGCGGAAGCCGCCCGGGCGCGCACCTCCTATGGCGAGGGAGCGCTGATCGCCTGCGACCGGCTGGTCCGCATCTATACGGCGGAAGGCATCGAGGTGCAGGCCCTGCAGGGCCTCGACCTGCTTATCTGCGAAGGCGAGCTCACGGCGGTGGTGGGGGCTTCGGGCAGCGGGAAGTCCACCTTGATGAACATCCTGGCGGGGCTGGACACCCCGACCGCCGGATCGGTCCGGGTGGCCGGCCACGACCTGGCCACGATGAGCGCGCGGGACCGGCTCCGCTACCGGCGGGACACGGTCGGCTTCGTCTGGCAGCAGACCTCCCGCAACCTGCTGCCCTACCTGACCGCTGCGCAGAACGTGATGATGCCGATGCGTTTCAGCGGCACCTCGCGGCGTCATCGGGCCACCCGGGCCCGCGAATTGCTTGATGTGCTCACCGTCGGGCACTGCGCCGGCCGGACGCCGGAGCAGATGTCCGGCGGTGAGCAGCAGCGGACCGCGATCGCCACCGCGCTGGCCAACGGGCCGCGGCTGCTCCTCGCCGACGAGCCCACCGGCGAGCTGGACAGCGCTACCGCGCGGGAGGTGTTCGGGGCGCTGCAGGCCTCCAACGCCGAGCTCGGCGTCACCATCTTGGTGGTCACCCACGATCCCGCGGTGTCAGGCCAGGTCAGGCGCACGATCGCGATCCGCGACGGCCGGACGAGCAGCGAGACGCTCCGCCATGCGGAGCCGGATGGGCTGGGCGGCGCCAGCGAGCATGCGGTCGAATACGCAGTGCTCGACCGCATGGGCCGGGTTCAGCTGCCCCGCGACATGACCGAGCCGCTCAGCATGCGGGACCGGGTGCGGCTGGAGGCGACAGCTGACCATATCGGCGTCTGGCCGGACGCGCCGGCCGGCCCCGCCGACGCCGGGCACCGGCCCGCAGCCGGTCAGCAGGACCCCTGAGGCGGTGAACCGGTGAACCGCGAAGCTCCCGCCGCACCTGGGGCCGGCCTTGCCGCCGGCGCCGATCAGCCGATGGTGGCGGCGGACGGCGTGTCGCGGACGTTCGGCGGCGGGCGCACCGCCGTGCACGCGCTGACCGATGTCTCGTTCCGCGTCCGGACGGGCCACCTGGTGGCCTTGTGCGGGCGATCGGGATCGGGCAAGACCAGCCTGCTGAATATTGTCGGCGGGCTGGACCTGCCGACCAGCGGAACCGTGCACGTCAGCGGCCGGGACGTGGCCGCCATGAGCGAGCACGAGCGGATGACGCTGCGCCGGCCCACGGTCGCGTTCATCTTCCAGTCTTTCGGGCTGATCCCGATGCTGTCGGCCGCCGAGAACATCGGGATCCCGCTGCGCATTACCGGCACGGATCCGCGCGCCCGCGAGGAGCGGGTCCGCCTGATGCTCGCCGTCGTCGGACTGGCGGAGCACGCCAGGCAGCGCCCGGGCGAGCTGTCCGGCGGCCAGCAGCAGCGGGTCGCGATCGCCCGGGCCCTCGCGGGCAGCCCCGAGCTGCTCATCGCCGACGAGCCGACCGGCCAGCTGGACTCCGAGACCGGCCGCCAGATCATGCGGCTATTGCGGACAGTGGTGCGGTCGGAGGGCATCACGGCCCTTGTTGCCACGCACGATACGGCGCTCATCGACCTGGCCGACGACGTGCTCCGGCTGGAAGACGGCCGCATCTGCGGCCAGTGAGCTCGCTGACCGCGTAAAATGCAGCGTTAATGTACCGTAAGACGCAACGGCAGCCGACAGAGCCGCTTACCCGGCGCGACAGGCTGGGGATGGCGGCAGTGGGCCTCCTCGTGCTTGCCGCGTTCGTCGGCGTGGGTATCTGGTCCGTAGTCCGGCCCGGCGGGTACGGCCGCTCGCACGCCGGCTGTGTCACCGTCTCCGCTGCCAGCTCCACCGGCGGCGCGCTCATTCACGAATGCGGTGCGGGGGCCGTGACCCTGTGCCGGTCGGCGTTCGCCCACGGCGACAAGCTCTCGATGCTGACCCGGCCGCAGTGCCGCCTGGCCGGCCTAGGCCCGGCGCCAGCGCCGGGCAGGTCAGCCTCGCCAGCTGGCGGCTGACCACGACAACCGGAGGCCGGAGATGCTCTTCCCCACCTCGCTCGTCGGCAGCTACCCGCAGCCGGACTGGCTGATCGACAGGGAGCGGCTCGCGGGGCGGTTCCCGCCGCGGGTGCGGGCCAGCGAGCTGTGGCGGGTGGATCCTGGCTACCTGGAGCAGGCCAAGCAGGACGCCACGCTGCTGGCCATCAAGGCCCAGGAAGACGCGGGCCTGGACATCATTACCGATGGCGAGATCGGCCGCGAGAGCTACTCCAACGCCTTCGCCACGGCGCTGGACGGGATCGATACCGACAACCCCGGAACCGCCCTGGATCGCAGCGGGCACCCGAATCCGGTGCCGCGCATCGTCGGGCCGATCCGGCGGCGCCATCCGGTCGGGGTGGACAGCGTGCGATTTCTCCGTGCCCACACCGGCCGGGCGGTGAAGGCAACCGTGCCGGGTCCTTTCACCATGGCCCAGCAGGCGCAGAACGATCACTACCCGACCATGGAGGAGGCTGCTCTCGCCTATGCCGAGGCCGTCAACGAAGAGGTCAGGGACCTCTTCGCGGCCGGGGCGGACATCGTCCAGCTGGATGAGCCCTATCTGCAGGCCAGGCCGGAGCAGGCCCGTGAGTTCGGCGTGCCGGTCCTGGACCGTGCGCTCGATGGCATCGAGGGCACGACTGCGGTGCATATCTGCTTCGGCTACGCCGCGATCATCCACGGCCGCCCGGCCGGTTACTCCTTCCTTCCCGAGCTGGCCGCGAGCCGCGCTGACCAGATCTCGATCGAGACCGCCCAGTCCGGCCTTGACTGCTCCGTGCTCGCCGGGCTGAACGGCAAAACGATCATCCTGGGCGTCCTTGACCTGAACGATCACGCCGTGGAGTCATCCGGTCAGGTGACCTCGCGGGTGCAGAAAGCGCTGGAGTTCGTCCCGGCCGAGCGCATCGTGCTCGCACCGGACTGCGGCATGAAGTACCTCCCGCGCGACGCCGCGTTCGGCAAGCTCGTCTCGATGACCGAAGCAGCCGCCCAGCTGCGCGGCGCGATGCCCCGCTGACCCGGCCTGGCTACCCCGTTACCGGTGGCGGTCACCGTGATCGTGACGCGCTGGCCCGCGCCCAGTGAGCCGCTGGCCGGCGCGGTGACCAGGCCGGCCACGTCCGCCGCGGGCACGACGATTCTGAACGAGGCCACCGGACCGCCTCCGGCGGTCAGCGTGAATGTGCCGGTGCAGGGGCCGCGGCGCAGCCGCCGTGGCAGCGGCGGTTGCTGGCAGGAGTCCCGGCCATGGCAGATGCCAGCAACTTTTGGCGGCTGAGACGAGGGCCGCCTGCAAGGTAGACTCGAAGACACCACTCCGGGTCACCATCGGCCGGCCGGAGGTACGAACCAGCACGAGGGCCTCCGACTCGCAGGGACTCGCGTGATCGTACTCAACTCATGTGGTCAGCGGCGGGCAGCACCGCAGGGAAGAGAAGAGATCATGATCGCGAAGAAGGCAGCAAAGACCGCGCCCCGCGAGCGCAGCTCAGCGCAGAATGGCATGCCTGAACCTGTGCCGTATGTGTACCGCGCGCAGAAGCGCCGGGATACCGATGCCGCACGGATAGCTCGGCGGAACGCCCAAGGATGGTGGCAGCCACCTGTCGTTCCGGCGCCCTAGCCGATGCCCAAGCTCACTGCGCCGCCAGGATCCTGGACCGGCGCCTGACGCCGCTTCGGCAGGTGGCCTGCTGCTCAGCCGCGGAGCATGCCTCCGATGACCCCGCCGACTGCGCCCGCACCAGCAGACTCGGGCGCGCTCTCCTGCGGGAGGTAGTGCGAGAGCGCCTGGGCCAGGACCGCCAGCGGCATTGACTGCAGCCATACCCGGCCTGGCCCGGTGAGCGCCACCAGGTGGAATCCGTCCCCGCCGAAAAAGGCGTTAGCAATCCCGCGCATCCGGGTGATCGTGAACTGCACGCTGCCCTGGAACATGCCAACGTGACCAGGGTGCACCAGCAACGTCTGGCCCGGCGGCAGGTCGTACGTGGTGAGCTCGCCGGACAGCTCGATCCAGGCCCTGCCCTGGCCCTCCAGCTTCTGCAGGACGAACCCGTCGCCGCCCCACATGCCGCCGCGGAAGGATTGCTGCAGCCCCACGCTCGGAGTAATGCCCTGCGTGCCGCACAGCCAGCCGTGCCTATGCACGAAATAGGCCATGCCAGGATTGATGTCCACCGGCATGATGTGGCCGGGAACCTTCGCCGCGAAGGTGATGGCGCCCGGCCCCTCATAGCGGGTGAGCAACAGGCCGCCGCCGCCGACAGCGCGCTTGAGGCCCTGCATGAGGCCCCTGCCCCCGGCGCCTGTGCTGGCCGTCTGCGACATCTGAATGCTCTGCGTCATCCAGGCGAGCTCGCCATGGCTGGAAATAACCTGCTCGCCCCGGTCGAGCGACACTTCAAGTATGGGCATGGTCGTGCCCTTGATCTCGGCCTGCATGGCCCGCCCCTCAGGTAGACACTGCCAGCGCCGCAAGGTCGCCGCTTAGTGGACAAAATACTTGCGCGCGGGCACCGCGGACAGGTGCATTCACAACTTGATGACCGCACCCGCGCGCGGCAGGCTGCGGGACTCGTGAGATGGCCTGCGAGCTTCGCTCGTAGTGGCTCGGCGGCCCGGCCGGCTGGGCGGCCGCTCGTGACGGCTAGTCGCCTAGCTCGGCGCGGCGGCGGGTCACGTACTCCTCAAGCTCAGCGCGGATCGCGTCGTCCAGCGGCGGCGGGGTGTACTCCGCCAGCGTCTTCGCGCAGATCTCGCTGGCCCGCGCGGCGGCGTCCTTGCCGCCCTGCTTCCGCCAGCGCTCGTAGTTCGAGGTGGACGACAGCAGCGGCCGGTAGAAGCACTCGCGAAACCGCTCCATGGTGTGCGCCGCGCCAAGGAAGTGCCCGCCGTGGCCGACCTCATCGTGGGCCCCGAACGCCAGCGAAGCTTCGTCGATCTCCAGCGGGGTGAACTCCGCCCGTAGCATCCGCAGCAGCTCGACGTCCACGATGAACTTCTCGTAGCAGGAGACCAGTCCGCCCTCCAGCCACCCGGCGGCGTGCATGACCCAGTTGGTGCCCGCCAGGAAGGTCGGCAGCAGCGTCATTAGTGCCTCATATGCCGCCTGCGCGTCGCAGGTCTGGCTGGAGGTGAGGCCGCCGCCGGTCCGGAATGGCAGCCCGAAATGGCGCGCGAGCTGGCCGGTGCAGAGCAGGCCGATGCCGGACTCCGGGGTGCCGAAGCTCGGCGAGCCGGACTGCATGTCGATGTTGGACAGGAACGAGCCGAAGATCACCGGGCAGCCCGGCCGGATCAGCTGCGCCAGCGCGATGCCGGACAGCGCCTCGGCCAGCTGCTGCACGAGCGCCGCCGGGATCGTCACCGGGGACATCGCGCCCATCAGCAAGAACGGCGTCAGCACCACCGGCTGATTGGCGGCGCAGTACTCGAACTGGGCGTCCAGCATCCGGTCGTCCCAGCGCAGCGGTGAGTTGCAGTTGATCAGCGAGATCGTGGCGGGCGTGTCCTCGATGACCTGGCGGCCGCCAAAGAGGATCTCGGTCATCGCGATCGTGTCGGCGGCATTCGGCCCGGAGACCACATTGCCCATATAGATCTTGTCGGTGACGGTCTGCAGGGCGTAGATCATGTCGAGGTGCCGGGAGTCCAGCGGGGCATCGTTGGGCTCGCAGATCACCCCCCCGGCCGAATCGAGCTCGGGGAACGACTGGGCCAGCATGGACAGGCGCCGGAAGTCGTCCATCGCGGCGTCCCTGCGGACCTCGCCCTCGCGCACGAACGGGCATCCGTAGACCGCGCCGAACACCATCTGATCGCCGCCGATGTGCACGTTGTTGGCCGGGTTGCGGGCCTGGACGTCGAATTCCCGCGGCGCCTTGGCGACCTGCTCAAGCACGAAGCCGGGATCAAGGCGGACCACCTCGCCATCGACGTCCTGGCCGGCCTTGCGGAACAGTTCCAGGGCTTCCGGCTTGGCGAACTGGATGCCGATCTCGGACACGATCCGGCGCCAGCCCTTGTCGAGGACGCCTATCGCGTCGGGAGACAGGATGTCGTAGCGCGGCATGCGGTTGCGGAACATCGCCACCTCGTCTTGACGGGCGGGACAGGGCTCGGCTGGAGCGCGCGAGCTGGAGCGCGGCAGGCAGCCTCGCTTGACCCCGTGATTGCGGCAACTTAGGATCACATAGTAGAACAAGGTTCCGTAAGATGGAACTCTCGGGATGAAAGGGCGGCAGTGACCAGCCCTACCGGAACTCAGGCCGTTGACCGGGCAGCACAGCTGCTCAAGGAGGTCGTGGACGGCCCGGACCCGGTCACATTCACTGAGCTGACCGCTGCTACCGGGCTGGCCAAGAGCACCACATCCCGGCTGCTGATGGCGCTGGAGCGTAATGGCCTGGTCCGCAGGGACCGCCATGGGCGGTTCCGGCCGGGTGAGGTATTCGTCAGGTATGCCTGGCGGGGCAGCGCCGAATCGGGACTGGTGGCCGTCGCGCAGCCGTTCCTTGACCGGCTGGGTGCCAGCACCGGGGAGACCATCAACATTGGCGTGGCCAGCCGTTACATGGTGGAGCAGATCGCCCAGGTCGAGAGCAGGTACCTGATCGGCGGGACTAACTGGATCGGGCTGTCGGTGCCGCTGCACTGTGCGGCGCTCGGCAAGATCCTGCTGGCTTATGACGCCGCCGAGCTGCCGCCAGGCCGCCTCGAGCAGCGCACCCCCCAGACCATCACCAGCCGGGCCGCGCTGGAGGCGGACCTGGCCCAGGTCCGCCAGCGCGGGTACGCGATCACCGACGCGGAGCTTGAGCCGGGCCTGGTCGCCGTGGCCGCACCGGTCTACGGGGACGAGGCCGCGGTGGTGGCCGCGCTGTCGGTCTCGGGTCCGGCAAGCAGGCTGACCCCGGACCGCATTGCCGACGTCGCGCCGCAGTGCGTGGCGCAGGCGGCCGCCCTGTCGGCCGTACTCGGATACCAGCCAGCCCGGCGCCCGTCCGCCGGGCAACCGCCGCAGCGAGAAGGTGCCGCGTGACACAATCCGAACTCCTCCGGCAGCTCTACGACTACACCCTGGTGGGCAACGCCCCGGCCGTGCTTGAGCTGACCCACGCGGGCATCGACATGGGCCTCGGCCCGGAGATGCTGCTGTACGAGGCGCTCATCCCGTCCCTGGAGGAGGTCGGCGCCCGGTTCGAGCGCGGCGACTTCTTCGTCCCCGAGATGCTCATCGCCGGCAAGGCGATGGCCGGGGCGCTGGAGATCCTCCGGCCGCTGCTCGCTGAGACCGGCGCGCAGACGATCGGGAAGATCGTCATAGGCACGGTCAAGGGCGACGTGCACGACATCGGCAAGAACCTGGTCAACATCATGTTCGAGGGGGCCGGGTTCCACGTGATCGACCTCGGCGTCCAGGTCTCCCCGGAGAAGTTCATCGACGCGATCAGGGAGCACCAGCCCGACATCGTTGGCTTCTCGGCCTTCCTCACCACCACGATGCCGATGTTCAAGGCCAACATCAATGCCCTGCAGAAGCAGGGCCTGCGCGACCAGGTGATCGTGATGGTCGGCGGCGCGCCGGTCACCCAGGAGTACGCGGACGTGGTCGGCGCGGACGGTTATGCCTCCGACGCCTCCGCGGCTGTGGTGCGGGCCAAGGAACTGCTGGCCCGGCGCCGGGCGGTCGCCCCGGCCCAGGCATAGACGGGCTGGCAGCAGCGAAATGGACACGGTACTCCGGTCACACTCGCGGGAGCTGGCCATCGGCCCCGGACATCCGTTCTGCATCATCGGCGAGCGGATCAATCCGACCGGGCGCAAGCTCTTCCAGCAGCAGCTGCGGCGGGGTGACCTGTCCCGGCTCGAGATCGACGTAGCGGACCAGATCGCGGGCGGCGCCATGGTCCTGGACATCAACATGGGCGCTCCGCTGGCCGACGAGACCGAGCTGATGGTGGCCGCCGTCCAGCTCGTGCAGCGCACCTGCGACCTGCCGCTCTGCCTCGACTCCTCGATCGTCGAGGTCCTGGCGGCCGGCCTTGGCTGTTACCAGGGCAAGGCCCTCGTGAACTCGGTCACCGCGGAGGACGAGCGGCTGGACGCGATCCTCCCGCTGGTCAAGCGGCACGGCGCGGCGATCATCGCGCTGCCCAATGACGAGGAGGAGATCCCGCAGGAGCCGCGCCGCCGCCTGGAGCTGGCCCGCAAGATCATCGACGTCGCCACGGGCAAGTACGGCATCCCCATCGAGGACATCGTCATTGACCCGCTGGCCATGCCGATCGGCGCCGATACCACCCTGGTGCTGCGGACGCTGGAGACGATCTCGCTGCTGCGCGATGAGTTCGGCGTGAACCTGACGCTCGGCGCGTCCAACGTGTCGTTCGGCATGCCGGACCGCGCGTCCATCTGCTCGGCGTTCCTGCCGATGGCCATCGCCAGCGGGCTCACCAGCGCGATCATGGACGCCCGTTCACCACAGCTTGTCCGGTCGGTCAAGGCCGCTGACCTGCTGCTCGACCGGGACGCGTGGGGCGGCGCGTGGATCGCCGCGCACCGCGCCGCCCAGCAGGCGCCGGCGACGGCGTGACAGGCGTGCAGGTACCGGCGGGGGGCGCGACAGTGCCCCCGCCGCTGCGGGTTGATCTTTTTTTCGAGCCGAACGGAACCCGGGTGCGAGTCCCGCCCGGGGTCACGCTCTTCGACGCGGCGAGCTGGAATGGCATCGCGATCGACTCGACCTGCGGCGGTCACGGCACCTGCAAGAAGTGCCGGGTGAAGATCCTCGATGGCACGGCACCCGCGTCCCCGCTTGATGCCCGGGCGTTCTCGCCCGACGAGCTGCGGGCCGGCTGGCGGCTGGCCTGCCGGGTGCAGACCAAGTCCGACCTGCGGGTTGAGGTGCCGCCGCTGGTCACAAGGCCGAAGGCCGCCACGGTCGGGGTTGGCAGGCAGGTGATCCTGCGCCCGGCGGCGCAAAAGCGCTACCTGGAGCTTGACGAGCCCTCGCTGGCTGATCAGCGGACGGACATCGAGCGGGTCCTGGCCGCCGTGACTGACCTGGAGCTCCGGGTCGATCTGCACGCGCTCAGGACGGTCGGCCGGGTACTGCGCGCGGCCGACTACAAGGTCACCGCGGTCATCGTCGACGAGGTGCTGATCGGAGTGCAGGCCGGGGACACCACCGGCCGGCTCTATGGCATCGCCTACGACCTCGGCACCACCACAGTGGTCGCCACCCTGCTCGACCTGAACACCGGGACGCCGCTGGCCGTGGCGTCGATGCTCAGCAAGCAGCAGCCGTTCGGCGCGGACGTGATCACCAGGATCAGCTCGATCATGATGGATCCGGCAGCGCTGGAGAAGCTGGCCGGGCTGGCCCACGAGACGCTGCACGAGCTGACCGCGGACGTATGCGCCCAGGCCGGCGTGGACCCCGCCGACGTACTCGAAGTCGCGATGGCCGGCAACGCGACGATGACGCACATCGTGCTCGGCATCGACCCCGAGCCGCTCGGGGTCGCCCCGTTCATCATGTCGGCCAGGCACTTTCCCGAGGTGCTCGCGGCCGAGATCGGGCTCACCGTGCACCCGCGCGCCAGGGCGGTCGTGTTCCCCTCGTTCGGTGCCTACGTCGGCGGCGACATCACCGCCGGGCTGCTGGCCGCGGGAATGGACCGGGACTCGCGGACGAGGCTGTTCATCGACATCGGCACCAACTGCGAGATCGTGCTCGGCAACTCGGGATGGCTGCTGGCGACGGCCGCGCCCGCCGGGCCCGCGTTCGAGGGCGCGGCCATCCGGTGCGGGATGCGGGCCGCCGACGGCGCGATCGAGGTGGTCACGATGACCGCCGGCAGCGTTGACCTCAAGGTGATCGGTGACGCCCCGCCTGCCGGGCTGTGCGGGTCCGGCCTGGTGGACGCGGTGGCCAGCCTGGTCAACCTGGGGCTGCTCGACCACTCCGGGCGGCTGGTCAGCGAGGAAGAGGCGGCGGCGGCGGCCCCCGGGCTGGCCCGCCGGCTCACCCGGCTTGGCGCCGAACGCGTCTTCGTCCTGCACTGGCTCGGCGAACCTGGTGACGCCGGGCATTCCATCTACCTGTCCCAGCGCGACGTCCGTGAGCTGCAGTTCGCCAAGGCGGCGATCGCGACCGGCTGGAACATCCTGCTGGAGGAGGCCGGCCTGCGGCCGTCCGATATCCAGCAGGTGCTGCTGGCGGGATCTTTCGGCAGCTATCTGTCGCCGGCCAACGCGATCCGGCTCGGGCTGGTGCCCCCCCTGTCCGCACTGCGGGTAGTGAGCGCGGGAAATGTCGCGGGCGAGGGCGCCAAAATGGCGCTGCTGTCCATGCGGGAGCGGGCCGGCGCCCTGGCGCTGATCGAGGAGGTGCAATATGTGGAGCTCTCCGACCGCCCTGACTTCAACGACGCCTTCGTCGAGCAGCTGGCGTTCCCGGCCTGAGACCGCGCCTGACCCGCACCCGGTTCCCGTTACGAGCCCCTCCCCAGCCCTCGCGGTGATCGCATGCGGGGCGCTGGGCGGCCACGTCCGCGACATCGCCGCGCGCCGCGGCTGGCCGGTTGAGCTGCACTGCCTGCCGTCGCTGCTGCACAACCACCCGGGCCGGATCGCCCCCGCCGTCGAGCGGCTGGCCATCGAGCTCCAGGCGCGGGGCCTGCGGGTAGCGCTCGGCTATGCGGACTGCGGCAGCTACGGGGCGCTCGATCAGCTCTGCCTGCGGCTGCGGCTGCGGCGGCTGCCCGGCCTGCACTGCTACGACGTGCTGGCCGGCCCGGACCGGCTCCGCGAGGTGCTGGCGGCGCAGCCGGGGACCTACCTCCTTACCGACTTCCTGGTGCGCAGCTTCCGCCGGAGCGTGCTGATCGAGCTGGGCCTGGATAGATACCCGGAGCTGTGGCCCGACTACTTCGGCCACTACCGGCAGGTGGTCTGGCTGGCCCAGTCCCGGGACGCGGCGCTCGATGCGGAGGCCGCAGCCATCGGCGCGATGTTCGGCCTGCCGCTGCGAGTCATCGACGTCGGGACGGCCGGCCTGGAGCGCGAGCTTGAGCTTCTGGTGGCTGCACCGTGATCCGCGGCGGACTGGCCCGGGCCGTACCGCTGCTGCGCCATCCCAGGTACGAGGTGTTTCCCGCCGCGAACGTCGAGGATGCCGTGCTCGAATGGGTGCCGCTTGGCCTCACGGTCACGGTGACGGCCTCGCCGGCCAAGGGACTGGACGCGACCTTGGAGCTCACCGAACGGCTGGCTGGCCAGGGTTATCAGGTCGTGCCGCACATCTCAGCCCGGCTGGTCCGTGACGAGGCGCACCTCGCGGACATCACCGCCCGGCTGACGGCGCGCGGCGTGGATGACATATTCGTTCCGGCGGGCGACGCTGACCCGCCCGCCGGGCGGTTCGACAGCGCGCTGTCCCTGCTCGGCGAGCTCACCGAGATGGGCCGCCCGTTCTCACGCGTCGGGGTGACCGGATATCCGCAGAGCCATCCGCGGATCGACGATGACGTCACCATCCAGGCGATGTGGGACAAGCGGAATTACGCCACCTATCTGGTCAGCAACCTCTGCCTCGACCCGGTCACGCTGCGCAAGTGGATCGTCCGGGTACGGGCCCGCGGAGTGGTGCTGCCACTGTTCGTCGGGCTGGCAGGCCCGGTGGACCGCCCGCGGCTGCTCCGGATGGCCGCGAAGGCGGGGGTCAGCCAGTCCGCCAGGTTCGTTGCCGGGCACGCCTCGTTCTTCCTGCGGGCGGGCGGGCCTGGCGGCTATAGCCCGGAGCGGTTGCTGGACCGCACCGCCGCCACCCTGACCTCCCCTGCGTCGGCCGTCCAGGGCCTGCACGTCTTCACGTTCAACCAGATCCGCCAGACCGAGCAGTGGCGCCGTTCCTTGCTCGACCGGCTGGGCCAGGAACACGGCGTCCCGGACCAGCGCCCAGCCTGACGGCCTGCGCAGCGTCCGTGGCGTCCGTGGCGTGCTCAGCGATACGGCTCGAAGAGCTCGGCCGGATTGCCCGATGGGCCGCCGGGCAGGATCTGCCTGCCGCCGGCTCCGGTGACGATCTCGTATCCGGGTCAGCCGCTCGCAGCCGCTTCCGCTGCGGTATGCGGGACAGCGGGCGCCGGCTCACGCTTCAGGGCCGCGAGCACTTGCGGGTCGAGCAGCGCCTCGGCCGCATCAGCCACGCCAAGATCGGCGCGCGCATGCAGTTCCGCAGCGGTCAGGAGCAACGAGACGACCGGGGCTGGCGCGACCGCTATCCGCGCCTCGCCCAGGCTGCGCAGCTCGGCCAGCAAGTGGCCACGCTGCTGGTTGATCACCCGGGCGAGCGCGGCGGCGTCGCCAGCCTGCGCGGCGGCCATCACCTTGAGGAAGAAATCGTCGCGGTAGCCGCGGGTACGGGGGCTCGGCTCGCCTAGCCACCGGTCGAGTTCTGCCCGGCCGGCAACGGTAATGCGGTGAACGACCCGGTCCGGCTTGATCGACTGCGGCTGGCGCTCGGACTCGATCAGGCCGTCCCGGCTCAGCCGGTCGAGGATCTGGTAAAGGTGCCCGATATTGAGCCCGCCCCACTGATCACCCACGGCCTCCTCGAAGCTGCCTTTGAGCTCGTAGCCGTGCGCTGGCTTGGCCGCCAGCAACGCCAGCACGGCGTGGTGCAACGGCATGTCGTGAGCCTCCCGTCCGGCTGGCGCCCGGTCATCGTGCTGCCTTGCATTGTCACTAGGTAACAGTGCGGTCTCATCGTTGCATTGTCACTAGGTAAGGAGCAATGGTAGCCCGCATACTCGGACTGACAGCGGCTGATGGAACAGTGCGAGGAGGCAATCCGTGCGACGGCTCGCGTGGTCACAGCTGCGCTTCCGGATCGCGCGCTCGGTCGCGCTGCTGCTAGGCATGCTGCTGGCGGTCACCGCTTTCACGGTGCTGACGGCCGCCTCCCGGACCTCCCAGCTGCGCACGGCCGGCACGGTGACCGCGCACTTCCGGCCCGCCTACGACATACTCGTCCGGCCGAAAGGGTCAACGACCGCGCTGGAGTCGCGCACCGGGACCGTCCAGCCCAACTTCCTGTCCGGCATCTACGGCGGCATCACCATGAGCCAGTACCGGCAGATCCAGCAGATCCCTGGCGTAGCTGTGGCGGCGCCCATCGCCATGGCCGGCTACAGCCTGCCGACCGCGACGCTCCTGACCGTGCCGCTGCCGGCCGCCGAAGGAGCACGCCTGCAGCGCCAGCTCTACCGGTACACCACGACCTGGGTCAGCGCCGCGGGCACGACCCGGATCCGCCAGCCACCCTCCTTTGTCTACGTCACACCAGACCGGCTGTCGGTCAATGCAAGCACCGGGGCAACATCCGAGGTGCTGCCCGGCGGTTCGCGGGCGGCCGTGTGCCAAGGTGACCGGGGCCCGGCAGCCAGCCCGTTCGGCCCCGCTGCGCAGTCGGACCTGTGGTGCTGGTCGCGGGTCAACGGACTGGGATCCGGGTCCGGGAGCGAGGGGTATCAGGGACTGACGGCCCAGCGTCCTGGCTTTACCGTCGGCTGGGCCTTCCCGATGCTCATCGCCGCGATCGATCCGGTCGCCGAGGCGAAGCTCGACGGACTCAACCACGCGGTGACCTCAGGGCGATACCTCAGCGAAACCGCCGGCCCGGGCGTCGTGCCGCTCGGCAGCGGCTCGCAGGCCACCGCTTTCCCGGTCCTGGCCGCTTCCACCAGCGGCGTCGGCGAGTACTCCGTGACTGCGCTGCAACGGCTGGCCAGCCCGGCGACGCCCGCCGGGCTGAACGCAGCCGGGCTGCGCGCCGAGTCGGGGGCGCCCGGGCAGACCATACTCACCACCCGGATCACGGCCCAGCAGGCATATCAGGAGCTGCTGTCGGCACTGGCCCGCAAAACCAGCGCTTACCCGTCCATCCTCGAATACTGGAATGTCGGGCCGACCAGCTACCGGAAGGCCAGCGACGGCGCCCTCACTCCGATCGCAGTGCAGAACCCGCCCTCGGCGTGGCGGTCGGGGCAGGAGAACTCCGGGCTGGTCGCCGCCCCGATGGACAACTCCGACAGCCAGTACCGGAAGCTGGACGAGCATCGGATCGCGGCAACGGCCTTCTCCGGCAACGTGATCCCTATCCCGCTGCCCCGCCTGGTCGGAGTCTTTAACCGGGGTGAGATCAGGTCATTCGATCAGCTCTCACAGGTACCGCTCGGCGGCTACGAACCGACCACTGCGGTACCCGCCGATGCCGCCAGCCGGAGCGCACTGGGCGGCGGCGACCTGCTGCCCACCCTCAACCTGGGCGGCTACGTAAGCCAGCCAGTGCAGCTGATTACCACGCTCACGGCGCTGTCCGCACTGGAAAACGGCAGCGCTTTCAGCGGGAACCTGCACGCCAGCGACCCGATCAGCGTCATCAGGGTCCGTGTCGCCGGTGTCACCGGCCCGGATCCGGTGTCCCTGGAGCGGATCAAGGAGGTCGCACAGCAGATCGCGGTGCGCACCGGCCTGGACGTCGACATCGTCGCCGGGTCATCGCCAGCGCCCACGGTCATCGACCTGCCCGGCGGCCGGTTCGGCCAGCCCGCCCTGCGGCTGACCGAGGGCTGGGTCAAGAAGGGCGTGGCAGTGTCCATCCTGACCGCGGTCGACAAGAAGAGCGTGCTGCTGTTCCTGCTGATCCTGGTGGTGTGCGCGCTGTTCGTCGCCAACTCGGCGACCGCGGCGGTCCGCGGGCGGCGGCAGGAGCTGGGCGTGCTGGCCTGCCTGGGCTGGACCCGGCCCAGGCTCTTCGCCGCCGTGCTCGGCGAGCTGGCGGTGATCGGGCTTGCCGCGGGCGTGCTGGGCGGCCTGGCATCGCTGCCGCTGTCGGCAGTGCTGGGCTTGCGTGCATCGCCAGGCCGGGCGCTGCTGGCGGTGCCCGCGGCGGTCGTGCTGGCGGTCGCGGCCGGGGCGGGACCGGCCTGGCTGGCCTCCCGTGCCGAGCCGGCGGCATCAGTCCGGCCTGCGGTCCTGACGGTCCGGCGCGGTCACCGAACCCGCGGCATCTGCGGCCTGGCCCTGGTGAACGTATTGCGCGCGCCCGGCCGGAGCATCGTCGGGGCGCTCAGCCTGGCGGTCGGCATCGCCGCGCTGACCCTGCTCACCGCGGTGACGCTGGCGTTCCGCGGCACCATCGTCGGATCCCTGCTCGGGAACGCGATCGCGGTCCAGGTTCGCGGCGTGGACTACATCGCGGTCGCGGCCTGCGTCGTGCTCGGCGTCCTTGCCGTCGCTGATGTGCTCTTCCTGAACATCCGCGAAAGGTCAGCGGAGCTCGCCACGATGCGCGCGCTCGGCTGGGGGGAGCCGGCGCTCGGCCGCCTGGTCGTCACCGAGGGCGCCATCATCGGGATAGCCGGCTCGGTCACCGGAGCGGCGCTCGGGCTGACAGCCGCCGCGGAATTCGCCGGGCAGTTCCCCGTCCGCCTGGTTCTTGTCGCAGCCGCCGCCGTCGTCACCGGGGCGGTGGTCACCATCGGCGCGGCGCTGCTTCCCGCGCAACTGCTCCGCCGCCTGCCCACCGCGCGCCTGCTTGCCGAGGAGTGAGCCATGCCCGACCACGTAAGGCCGACCGCGGGAATCGAGCTGCACGGCGTCAGCAAGAGTTACGGCCTTGGCAAGGATCAGCAAGTCCGCGCCGCTGACAACGTCACCATCACCATCGCCGCCGGCGGTTCCACCGCCCTGACCGGCGCATCCGGATCAGGCAAGTCAACGCTGCTGCACCTCATCGGCGCGATTGACCGCCCGGACTCTGGCACCATCATCAGCAATGGCACCGAGGTAACGGCCCTGCGCGGCGGCCAGCTGGCTGAGTACCGCCGCACGGTTGGGTTCGTATTCCAGCGGTACAACCTGCTGCCGGCTCTGACGGCCCTCGACAACGTGATCGCTCCGGTACTCCCCTACCGGACCGGCTGGGACAAGCGCGACCGGGGCAGGCAGCTGCTCTCGGCGGTGGGCCTGGCTGGCCGGGAGCAGTCACTTCCTTCGCGGATGTCCGGAGGCGAGCAGCAGCGCGTCGCGATCGCACGCGCCCTGATCAACAGCCCCGCCCTGCTGCTCGCCGATGAGCCCACCGGCAACCTGGACTCCCAGAATGCGACCGAGATCCTTCAGCTGCTGGCCAGGCTCCGCGAGGACAACCAGGTGACGATCATCCTCGCCACCCACGACCCGCTGATCGCCGCCCGCTGCGACCGGCTGATCCGCATCCGCGATGGCGCCGTCATCAACGACATCGGCCTCACCAGCGGTTACTCGGTCGACGAGACTATCCGACGGGTGAGCCAGCTCGGCTAACCCGCCAGCGCCCCCACCTGCGCCGTTAGCAGGCTAGTGAGCCGGCTAGGCCGCCGGCGCCGCTAACCCGCCAGGCCGGCGAGGCCGCCGGCCCTGCCTGGACCGCAGGGCACCACCTCCGGCCCTGCGGCGGGTACTGTCACAGTCGCCGTAGCGGCCATGCCTGTCAGCACGTCAGTGAGGCGTGAAAGCCTCTCGCCGGAGAGCGTGTAGCAGATGGTGGTTCCTCTTCGCCGGGTGGTGACCAGCCCGGCCTCGCGCAGCACTTTGAGGTGGGCGGAGATGGTCGGCTGGGACACGTCGAAGAACTCGGTGAAATCGCATGCGCAGATCCCAGGTTCAGCGGCCAGGCGCCTGACGATGCCCCAGCGCACCGGGTGCGCCAGGGCGCGCAAGACATCGATCTCTCCGGACATCGCACTAGTATATCGTCTTCCGACTCTATAGTCTCTCTCCTATATAGATAGGAGGCAATCATGTCGGATCAGAATGAGGCGGGCGCAAGCGAAGACGTCATGGACGAGAGCCTGGGCAGGCTGGCCGCCACCGGGCCAGAGTTCCGCGGCGGGCTGTCCAATCATGGCCCGATGGCAACGGAGGCGATGATCAGGCTCGGCCGCGCCGACGCCATCGAACCGTGGCTCGACGGCTACATCCAGCGGCTCGAGAGCGCGCCGCGCGCTACCGATGTCATCGCGGGCCAGACCTGGCGTGACGCGCTCGGCGTCCCGCAGCGCGTCGCCGACTGGGAACTGTACCTGCGGGACCAGCTTGCCGGGCAGCCCTGGCGTCAAGTTCTGGCGCGCTGGTGGCCGCGCCTGGTGCCGGGCCTGGCCGCCGCTGCAACTCACGGCATCATCCGCACCTCGCATGCGGCCCGCAGTCTGGCCGCCGCGCAGGCCAGTGGACGGGATGCCAGCGAACGGCTGGCCGAGCTCGCCCGCGGCCTGGCGTACTGGGCCGCCAGCTATCTCGAGATACCCGGAATCCCGCATACCACGGGGAACCTGGACCTGGACGCTGCCATCGGCGGCCTGCCGGTCGCTGCCGGGCCGGTGCAGCCGGGCCTGATCACCGCCCGCGTGCAGGCCGCCCTGGCCAGTGAGCCCGGGTTCCCTGCTGCGGTCAGCGCGCTGAGCCCGCCGTCCGACGTGGCCGTCGATTTGCTCGAGCTGGCCAGCGCATTCGCCAGGATCTTCCTCGTCTACGGCCGCAGGCAGCCGATCGGTTTCCTGCATGCGGTCACGGCACCGGTCGCCGCACGGTCCGTGCTCGGGCTGCTGCCCGCCGGGCTGGCGCGGCCCAGCTACGACGCGCCCTGGCAGACCGCAGCCGCCCTGTACTCGGCGCACGCCGCGGATGCCACTGCTGAGCCGCTGCCGCGCAGCGCGCCGCCCGCGCCGGACGCACTGACCGACCGGGCTGTCGGAACCGGCGACGTGCACGCCATCAAGCTGACCGAAGCGTGCTTGCGCATATATTCCGAAACGGCCGACCCTATGCTGCTGCACGCGGCGGCGCGCGGCTGCGAATTGCTCGGCTAGCTGTACTGCCCCAGCGAGACCCGGGCCGCGCCCGATGCGGCTGTGCGGCCGCCTGGGCGGCAGGAGTGAAACGAGGCCGATGAGATGACGCTGATCGTGATATCTGGCGCTCCAGGTACCGGCAAGTCGACGGTCGCTGCCGCGGTGGCGGCACCGCTGTGCTGGCCGGTGCTTGGGCTCGACCCGATCAAGGAGGCGCTGGCGGACGTGCTCGGCCTTGGCGACGAGGACTGGTCCAATCGCGTCGGTGATGCGGCGGCAGAGGTCGTGTTCCGGCTGTCTGCGCAGTTCCCGGACGCGGTGGCCGAGGGCTGGTGGCGCGGTGCCCGACGCGACAGGGCGCTGGCTGAATTCGCCGGGGCGATTGAGGTGTTCTGCCACTGCGATCCGCAGCTGGCCGCCAGCCGGATGCGTAGCCGGCTCGGTAGCGGCCGGCACCCGATCCACCGCGACGTGATCAATCCCGGTCTCCTCGACGCCGCTGCCGCGCGCGCGTCGAGGGTTACCCCGCTCGGCCTCGGCGCGACGCTCATCGACGTAGATACCGGCGAGGAAGGCGCGGCTGCCGCTGCGGCCGCGGCCGCAGCACTCGGACGAGACAGCACCGCGCGGACGGTGACGCACCGCGCGGACGCCGGCAAGCCTTCTCCGTAACCGCAGCCGGCGGTCCCGGTCAGCATGATGGTCAGCACCTCACAGAAAGACTGCCTGCCGCTGCACTGTACGATGGTAGAAGTCTGCCAGTATGTCTATACTTCCTCTATGGCGTTGAGTATCAAGAGCGACGAGGCGGACCGGCTTGCCAGGGAGCTGGCTGCCGAGACGGGTGAGACGTTGACCGAGGCCGTCGAGACTGCGCTTAGGGAGCGGCTCGACCGTGAGCACGCCACGCATGCGGCCAGCATGAGAACGCGGCTGGCGCGGCTGGCAGCCGACGTAGCGGCCCTGCGGGTTGCCGACGACAGGACGCCAGAGGAGATCATCGGCTACGACGATACGGGCCTGCCACGTTGACGGAACCGGCACGGAGGAGCCTTGTCGTCGATACGTCGGCGGCCGTGGCGGTCATCCTCGGCGAGCCGGGGAGCGAAGAACTTGCGGTACACCTTGAGGATGCCCTCACCCGGCTGATGCCAGCCGCCATCCGCGTCGAGCTGGGCATCGTTATCGAGGCTCGGCTGTGGCCTGCCGGGCAGGACGTTGTCGACCGGTTTCTTCGTGACGCAAAGGTCGAGATCGTCCCTGTTGATGCGGACCTGGCCGCCCGTGCGATGAGCGGCTGGCGGCGATACGGCAAGGGGCGGCATCCGGCCGGGCTCAATTTCGGCGACTGCTTCACTTACGCGCTCGCCGAGCGAACCGGGCACCCCGTGCTGTGCACCGGCGACGACTTCGCCGCGACTGATATGACCGTGGTGCGACCTCGGCCGACGCCGGATGCGGGCTGACAGCCAGCCACGCCATTGCTCACCCTCACCGGTGCCCAGACTCGCGACATGACCGCTTCGGTAACACCGTGCAGAAGTCGGCTTGCCGACTCAGGAGTACCGCAACAACTCCGGCAAGGCCAGGATGCGGCCGACGGAGGTGGACCGCTGCATCGAGCTGGACACCGGCCCCGGGCAGCAGGGCGCCTGTGTCCTGGGCATGGCCTCGTCAAGGCCGGGCAGGAACGTAAGTACAAGCGGCAGGAGCTGGCCAACGGGGCACCGTCAGCTGAGGCCGCACGCGGCACGCATCCCAGTTATCTTGACCCCATCCTGTTAGGCTGCGTATGGCCAGCTCAGGGCGACATAAAGAATCTTGGAAAGGCTTATGATACATATTGACAGTCACAGCAGCAGTGTCAATATGTACCATCAAATGGATCTGGTGATCTTTCACTTGGCGGGTCGGCCGGGAACCACCTGACGAAAGGTGAGCGGTCAGGCCATCAGGCTGGGCTGACCACGGTGAGGCCCGCCTGACGTGACGCTTCGACCAGGCGTTTGTCATAGGCGAGCAGAGCGGTCACGCCAGCGATTGCCTGAGCGCTGGCTAGGTGAATAGCCTCCAATGAGCGGAGCATGGGGTCTGGGAGCATCGCGGCCGAATCCAGGACCGCTTCGCTGACCGGGATCTGGGCTATCACCGACAGGACTGCTGGCAGATTTGGCAGCGCACCTGGGTCATTGCGCAACAATGCACGTCGCGTCTCTGTGCGGACTAGGGCTGAACTGACCAGGTCGTCCGGGTGGCCGGCCAGCCAGGTCCGCAGCGGCGCGCTCTCAGGCTCAGGATGGACGAGTTTGAGCAGGGCAGCGGTGTCGATGTAGATCACATGCGGTCCTCTCGGATCGCATCGAGGTCGGCCGAGGAGTTCTTTGTCTCGCCCGATGGGACAGGCATCGATAGCAGCGCGGACGTACCGCCGGGAACGACGGGCGGCAGCACCGCGCCCGCGGCGATTAGCTCGGCCAGCTCCGGGGAGTAGGCCTGGGGGGGCGTGATGATCCCGACCACCCTGCCGCGGTTGGTCACGATGATGGTGTCGCCGTTGCTCGTCCGCTCGAATACCTCGGAGGTATTGCGGGTAACTTCCCGCACGCCCATCGTCATAGTTGTCATATCAAGATGTTACAACATGAGCCTGGAGTCGGGCTAGCTTGGCCGAGATGCGCCGGGAAGGCCCGTCACGGTCAAGGACCCGTCCCACCGCCGGACCCACCAGGGTTCACACCGAGGCACAGCAACCGACGCGGAGGTAGGCCGATGCAGCGACCCGTCTCTGCTCAGTGCTTGTACAGCACGCCGCGGAATTTGGACTCCAAGATCGCTACGTACGTTTCGTCTCCCGGCGACCCGCGCGCCCGTGGCCGCCCTGGCTGGGTCCTGGGCGCACTTGTGACGGCGTCAGATCCACAAACCACGGCACAGGCGGCGCTAGGACCGCGTCAAGGGCCGCGCTGGACGCCAGCATAAAGCCGGTCTCGTACCTAGGCTTGGGGGCGTGGACATTCCCGTTGCCTGCAGCCTTACCGACGCCGCGGCACGTGCGCAACTGGAAGAATGGCATCGCTTGCTGGGCGCGGCGGTGGCCTCAGCCGATCAGGTTTCGCCAGCCGAGCTCTCGCTGCGCCTGCGCGATGACCTCGACCAGCTTCGAGCGCTCATCGCGCTGGCACAACGAGAGAAGGCTTGCTGCCCGTTCTTCGACTTCACCATCAGAATCGAAGCCGAGGCCGTCAGGCTGCACGTCTGCGTGCCCGAAGACGCTGACGGCCACGGTGCTCGGCGCACCCGATGCGGGCGCGCTGGCAGCCTTTTACCGTCGCCTTCTTGGCTGGCCGGCTGTGGCAGATGAGCCGGACTGGGTGAAACTTAGCGCGCCTGATGGCGGGGCCGCACTCTCGTTCCAGACCGAGGCCGCTTACGTCAAGCCGACCTGGCCAGCGGGTCCCGGTGATCAGCACATGATGCTTCACCTAGACATCGAGGTTGACGATCTCGACACGGCGGGGGCTCATGCCATCGCTGCAGGCGCGGTCCTCGCGGAGTACCAGCCCCAGGATGACGTGCGGGTCTACCTGGACCCCGCGGGACACCCGTTCTGCCTGTGGGTGCGGGACGAAGGTGCGTGACGAGGCGCAACTAGGCCCGTGCCGAGCCGCCACGGTCCCGAAGTGCCGCCACCAGTGCCGGGATG
>ODAK010001305.1_pt1 | contig 27592 bp, 31 predicted proteins | sample 1539591 | NCBI WGS metagenome assembly ODAK01 (sample SAMEA3539303, study PRJEB22396) | soil metagenome | biome: tundra; feature: field; material: soil | place: USA | collected 2010-05 | depth 0.15 m
CGCCACCCTGGGGAAAATAAGCGCCGCTCGGGCTACCGCCGCCGAAGCCACCGTAGATCAGGTTATGATTGGCGAGGTTTCCGGCGACCACGTCGACGCCGCTGCCGCCGTCGCCATTGGCCGCACTCGTGAACTGGGTGTAACCGCCGACGCCGCCACTTCCGCCAGCCATCGTGCCGAAATTTGTGATTTGGCCACCGGCGAGGTGGACGGCGCTACCGCCGCGACCGCCATTGGCTACGGAGGAGCTGAGGAAAAAGCCAACGCTCCCGCCGGCACCACCCCTGATGATACTCGCATTGGTCAGGCTGCCGGCGTGTTGGTCGATCGCCGAAGCTCCTGAACCGCCGGGACGTTCCACTTGGCCAGGCCCGAGGTAACCGGCAGCGCCGATCGCACCGGTAATCGTGCCATTGTTGGTCAGGCTGCCGCCTGTCATCTCGATACCAACGCCACCCGCACCACCGGCGTTCAATCCACGAGAGACTCCGCCGCCTTGGCCACCATTGATCACGCCCGCATTGATCAGGCTTCCACCGGCGAGATTGACGCCTCCACCGCCCGCGCCCCCGGCGCCATAGTAGGCAGGACCTATGCCGGCGCCGCCGTTTCCACCAAGCCCGCCAGTGATCGCGCCGTTGTTGGTCAGGACGCCACTCCTGAGGTCGACGGCGAGGCCACCCGCGCCGCCCGTCCCGCCGTTGGTGTTGTTCGCGGCCGGGCCTCCGTAACCGCCCCCGCCGCCGTTGATCGTGCCTTCGTTGGTCGCACTTCCCGCCGCCAGATACAGGCCGGTGCCACCCGTTCCACCGTTGGCGCGACTGGCGCCCCGAGCGCCAATGCCGCCCGCGATCGTCCCTTGGTTCAGGACGTAGCCCGCGATGTAGGCGGCATGGAGAGCCGTGGTCCCATAGGCTGACGGCGCGATGGCCCCGGTCGACGTAATTGTCAGTGGACTGGGATAATCACCGCTCCCGAGGATAACACCGAATGTAACGGTCGTGCTGATCGTCTTGCCTGGCATGGTGAATACCTGATCCTGATTTAATTCTTGCTGTCCACTCAGGGTGCGCCCTGATGATTGAGGGGTCAAATAAACTTCGGACGCGGTGGAAGCAGCGGATCGAGAGCATCCCGGAGAAGGTGGTTGTCAACAAACCGCGTGTGCTTCATTCATTGAACGTCCGATAATGGGTGGAGGCGCATAAGCAAGCGCATCTGCTTAAATTTCCCACTGTTCTATGCACCGAAGCACAACCCTGACGAGTATCTGAACAACGACGTGAAGCAGCAGATGAGAAACCTGCCCAGGCCGGACACCCAGATCGAACTGGTCCAATCGACAGCGTCGGTGACGCACCCGATCCAGAAGGAACCCGTATTTCCAGCCGCGGACGTTCGCCATGCGGCATGAGGTGGGCCGTCGTTTAGTGTCTGGTAATGTCAGGGTATTGGTAAAAGCGGGTGTTTCACACTCTGTCGTGGCCATGCGGGAAATACTCGATCGCATCGAGAGCGGGGCATTGGTGCATCGTGTCGGCATCGATATCGCCGGCTGTTTCGTCATCGATCGCCTGGTCAAGCGGAATATTGGGTGATGACCTTCAATTCCAAAGGAACGCGGAGGGTCATCTCGGGGAGGTGGTTCCTGTCCTTCGCGCCGGCGGCCGGCGCAACGCCCAGAACGCGACACTTCCGCACAGGTAGAAGAAAATCGACAGCCCAAACGCCACCTTGTACGAGCCGGTGACATCGAACACATACCCCGCGAGCCACGACCCGCTCGCCGAGCCCAGACCGGTGCCGATCGTGATCACGCCCAGGATCGTCCCGAGGTTGGGTCCCGGAAAGAGATCCGCCGTTTTCGCGGTGATCGCCGGCCCGCGCGCGCCCCAGGTCAACCCAAACAAACACGCGTGCGCCCACAGTAATGCATGTTGATCCGGCGACGTAATCAGCATGCCGCACGCGACGCCCAGAATCGACGTGCCGTAGGTCACCACCGCGGATAACTCGCGCCCGATATAATCCGAGATCGTGCCGGTCAGGATCACGCCCGGCAGCGACAGGAACGCGCCCATCCCGAGCACCCAGGCGGCGTAAAGTTTATCAAAGCCGATATCCACCGCGAACGCCAACTGGTGCAGCGCCACCAGGAACGAACCCAGACCGGTGAACAAATACACCGCGCCGAGCAGCCAGAAATGCGGCGTGCGCATCGCCTCGCGCAACGTCCATCCGTCGGTCGACGCGATGCGGCGGCTGGCCGGCGTTGTCTCCCCCAGACCGCGGAACAACGAGGCCAGCGGCAGCAACACCACGCCCATGAACGCGCCTTGCCACAGGTAGGTGCCGCGCCAGCCCAGACCATCGATCATCATCGTGGTGACCGGCGCGGAGAATGCTCGGGCGAACCCATTCGCGGACTGCACGACCGACACCGCCATGCCGCGGTTGCGCACGAAATACCGTGACAGCAACGGCACGAATACAACGAGGCCCAGACAATTGGCACCGAGGGTCATCACGATCCCGTACAGCACCACCATGTGCCACAACCGCGTGGCCTGAGAGCTCGCCAGTAAGCCCAGAGCCAACGTGACACCGCCGATCAGGATCAACCGCCGCGGGCCCAGTCGATCGACCAGCCAGCCCACCAGGGGCGAACTGAAACCGCTGACGAATTGCGCCACCGAATAAGCGATCGAGACCTGCGCCCGGCTCCAGCCGAACACCGACACGAACGTCACCAGGAACACCGTGTAGGCGTGCATGAACCCGGCACCGATCGAGAACGTCAGGAACGCGGCGCCCAGAAGGATCCAAAGCCGCGTCGGAGACAGCGTGTTTGTAGAGGACAAGACCGCGCTCAGACCTCCAGCGTACCGCGCGCCGCCGGCACGCAACTGCCGGCGACCGTCGCCTCCACCGGACCCTCGGCGGTCTTGCGTCCCGATGCGATCAGCATACTGGGCCTGCCCATTTCGACGCCCTGCTCGATCTCATAGTGCAGATCGACGTTTTCCCCTGGAGCCATCGAGGTCAGCAACGCGGCCAGCGCGGCGCAGCCGCTCCCGGTGGCGGGATCCTCCAGCACACCGGCCAACGGAGCGAACATGCGGGCGCGCAGCCGCGTGGCGTCGCCATCGCGCCGGACATAGAGCAGCAGCGCGAAGCGGAGTTGCGAGTCTGGCTCCGAATTCGCCGCTCCCGCCGTCCGGAAGGCCGCGATGTCGGGGGTGGCGCGGGCCAGCGCCTCAAGGCTCGCCACCTCGGCGATCACGAAGGACGTGCCGACGGATGCTTTCAGCGGGTCATGCGCGTTGGTCAGGAAATCGGCGCGTGTCAGGCTCGCGCACGCCGCGACGGTCTCGATCTCCACCGCGTCGCCGATCGACAGCGCACGCGGTGCCGAAACCCGCGCGCCGGTGATCTGCTTGTCCGGACCGCGCAGAACATGAACCCGCACCAGACCGGCGATTTCCTCGAAAACCAGGTGCTCCGGCGGATTGTCCATCGCGCGCGCCAGCACGAAGCCGGTGCCGACATTGGGATGGCCCGCGAACGGCATCTCATGCGCCGGGGTGAAAATCCGCACCCTGGCGTGGTGCTGGGGATTGTCCGGCGGCAGCACGAAGGTCGTTTCCGACAGGTTGAAGTCGCGCGCGATCGCCTGCATCTGCGCGTCCGACAGGCCCTTCGCATCCGGCAGCACGGCGAGCGGGTTGCCACCGAACCGCTCGCCGGTGAACACATTGACGGTCACATACTCATAACCGGGCATGGCGGGCTCCCCTCGCCGGATGGCGAGACCCATCTGTGCGTGCCGCGCGGCCCAGGATCAAGAGCACGGCGCACGGGTCTTGCCCGCGGAAATCGCGCGGCGGGCGTGTCCGGCAGTGGTAGGTCCGACCGCCATCGACCGGCAGCGCGATCCCGGTCACGAACGAGGACTCGGCCGAAGTCAGGAACAGAATCGCGTTCGCCAGTTCCTCCGCCGAGGCGGCGCGGCCAAGCGCGTACAGCCTGGCGATCTCCGGCCTGATCTCACCCTGATTGTTACGAATGAAACTTTCCGTCATCGCCGTGTCCACCATGCCTGGGCAGACAACGTTGACGCGGATTTTCGGTGCCAGCTCCATCGCCAGCACCCGGGTCATCGCGATCACGCCGCCCTTCGATGCGACATAAGCCGTGCTCCCCGGGCCGGTTGGTTTCAGCCCAACACCGGAACCGATGTTCACGATGGTCGCGCTGTCCGCCGCGCGCAGGAACCGCTCGGCGGCCTGGATCACCAGGAACGTTCCGGTGACGTTGACCGTCAGGATACGATTGAACAATTCCGGCGTCGTATCCGTCAGTCCCTCGGACGAAAAGATCCCCGCCGCGTTGACCACGCCATCGAGCCCGCCCATCGCGGCGGCCGCCTGCTCGACCGCCGCGTTGACCGAGGCCGGATCGGCCACATCCACCATGAACGCCTTGCCACCGATGCCGGCGGCGACGGTATTGGCCGCTTCCGCTGACCGATCGAGCACCGCGACCGATGCGCCTTCTCTCGCACACAGCACCGCGGTCGCGCGTCCAATGCCCGAGGCACCGCCGGTGATCAGAATTTTGCGTCCCGCCAGCCGAGCCATTCGCCTCTCCTCGCGTTGGATTTCGCGCATCGTCTCAGTTTGTCGTCGACACGTCCATCAGAAGGCCGTCAACGCACAGCTTCAGATCTCCCAGGTTGTCGCGCGCGAACAGATAGCCCGTCGGCAAATTCTCGGCGGTCTGGCGGGCCAGTTCCTTGCAACGTACGCCGCTGCGGTCGGTGAACACCAGGACCCGATCGGGCTCGCAGCCTTTGTAACCCTTCGTTCTCACGCCGCCTTGAATGTAACTGTCGATCGGTTTCGCGAACAAGATTTGATAACCGACAAGTCCATTGAGGTCACACCGCCCGTCGGCCAGGGCCGGTCCGCCCGTCAACAGTGCGAGCGCCGCGACGAGACCGGTGAAGCACCGGGCACGCATCAGACGGGTTTCCATGAGCGGTCGACCTCCACATCCAGCAACGTCGGACCGTCATGCGCCAGCGCCACCTCCAACATGTCCCGCACTTCGGACAATGTGGTCGCGCGCTGCGCGGTCAGACCCAGGCCACGCGCCACGGCGACGAAATCAACCCGCGGCCGATCGAGATCCATACCGACATAGGTGTCGGCCTGCGCGGCAAGCCCTTTCATCGCATTGGTCCTCTGCTTCAGGATCCGATACGAATAATTATTGATGATCACGAACACCATGCGCAAGTTCTCTCGCGCCGCCGTCCACAGGCCCTGGATCGTGTACATCGCCGAGCCGTCACCAATCAACGCCACCACCGGCCGGTCCGGCAGCGCGAGCTTCGCGCCGATCGCCGCCGGCAGGCCCCAGCCGATGCCACCGCCGCGCATGCCGAAGAAGCTTTGTGGATCATCGCTCTTCAGGAAACGCCGCAGGCCGGTACCGGACGAAACCGTTTCATCGATCACCACCGCATCGGCTGGTAGCACACGGCCGATCGCGTGCATCAGCGACAGCGGATGGATCGGATGCCGTTCCGCCAACGCCTCCGCGTTCGCGTTCAGCCGCGCCAGACTTCTGATCCCCTCGGCGCGCGCGTGTTCCAGCCGCTTCGCCACCAGATCCGCGTTGGCGCCGGAGCGGGCACTCAGAAGCGCCTGTGTCATTTCCGGCAGCGTCGTCTTTGGGTGACCCAGAATGGCGACCTTCGCCGGATAATTCTTGCCGAGCTCCCATGGATTGGTGTCGAGGTGCACGACCGGCAAACCTTCCGGCATGGAATCGACATCGTCCGGCAACGACAGCGTGAATAAATCGGCGCCGATCGAAACCAGCAGATCGTGCTGACCCAGCATGCCGCGGATCGCCGCGGGCAGGCGCACCAGCGCGCCGCGATACAGCGAATGTGAGGATGGAAACATCGCTCTGGTCGCCATCCCCTCGTCATACACAGGCGCGGCGAGCGCCTCGGCGAATGCGACCAGTTCGGCCAGCGCGTTGCCCTGCGGCACCGCGTCACCGGCGATGATCACCGGCGATCGCGCACGCGCCATGAGCTTCGCCGCCTCCGCGATCGCGCTCGCGTCGCCGCGTATACCGCTCGCGACCCTTGTCGGATGGCCGAGGTCCAGATCCTCCGAGTCGGTCAGGATGTCGCCGGGCAGCGACAGGAACACCGGCCCGGTGGGCGGCGCGAGCGCGGTCTTGGCGGCGCGATGGATGGCGCGCGGCAAATCGGCGAGCCGTCGCACCTCCTCCGACCATTTCACGAACGGTCGCGCGACCACGGGCAGATCGGCCCACAGCAAAGGTTCGGTGAAATTGAACCGCTGTTCGTGTTGTCCAGCGGTGACGATGATCGGCGCGCCAGCTTTTTGCGCGTCGTACAACATGCCCATCGCGTTCCCGAGGCCTGGCGCCGCATGCAAATTGACACATGCCAATTGTCCCGAGGCCTGCGCGTAACCGTCGGCCATGCCCATCGCCGGAGCCTCCTGCAATGCCAGCACGTAACGAATGTCACGCTCGGCGGCGAAGGCGTCCATCAGCGGCAATTCGGTCGTCCCGGGATTGCCGAACATCACGCGCACGCCCTCCTGCTTCAACAACTCAAGCAGTGCGATTTTTCCCGGCATCATCGGCATGAATTTGCTCCCCCCTGTTGGGCGATGGCATTGTGTGGCGTTCTGGTTCCGCTACAAGGCCCCGCACATTGAATCAAGCGTATGCGGATTAACAGGGAGTCGCTCCATGAAGATTTTGTCGCGCCGTCTTGCGTTGGGAGGACTCGCGGCCGCGCCGTTGGCCATGCCTGGGCTCATTCGAGCGCAAACCACATCCAAACCGGTTCGGCTGGGGCTGCTGTCTGACATGGGGGGACCGTACCGCGATATCGGCGGACCCGGCAACCGCTACGCCGCGGAGCTCGCGGTCGCGGATTTCGGCGGCTCGGTGCTCGGCCGCCCGATCGAGGTGCTGCAGGCGGACGACCAGAACAAGCCCGACGTGTCCTCCTCGATCGCGCGGCAATGGTTGGACGACGGGGTGGATGCGGTGGCCGATGGCGCGGCGAGTTCCGCCGGCCTCGCCATCCAGGAGGTGGCGCGTGAGAAGAAGCGCCCGTATCTGATCACCGGCCCAGCGACGTCGGACATGACGGGGAAGCAGTGCAGTCCGTATGGGGTGCATTTTGCTTACGACACTTATGCGCTATCGCACGGCACCGGCACGGCGCTGGCGAAAAACGGCGGCGATAGCTGGTTCTTCATCACCGCCGACTATGCGTTCGGCTATGCGCTGGAACGTGATGCATCCGCGGCCGTCAAGGCGGCGGGCGGCAAGGTGCTCGGCGCGGTGCGCGCGCCTTTGGGCACCGCGGATTTCTCCAGTTTCCTTATTCAGGCGCAGGCGTCCGGTGCGAAAGTCATCGGTTTCGCCAACGCGGGGACCGATTTGCAGAACTGCATCAAGCAGTCGGCGGAGTTCGGCCTGACCAAAAACGGCGTCAAGGTCGCCACCCTGCTCATGGCCATCAACGACATCAATTCACTGGGCCAGAAAGTCTGCGAGGGACTGGTCTACACCGACTCGTTCTATTGGGACCTGAACGACGGGACGCGCGCCTTCGCGAAGCGCTGGGGCGAGAAGTTCGGCGGGATGGTGCCCGGTCTGCTGCATGCGGCGAATTATTGCGCGGCCAACCACTGGCTGAAGGCGGTGAAGGCCGCCGGCACGACGGACGCCGATGCCGTGGTGGCGAAGATGAAGGCCACGCCGGTCAACGATTTCTATAACAAGGATGTGAAGGTCCGCGAGGATGGGCGGGTCATGCACGTGATGCATTTGTGGCAGGTAAAGCCGGTCGCGCAGGCGAAATCGAAATACGACTTCTGCGACCAACTGGCGATGATCCCGCCCGCGGAGGCGTGGCGGCCGCTGAGTGAAGGTGGCTGTCCTCTGGTCAAGGCCTGATCCCTCGCTTGTGTGAACCGTCCGGCGCGGGCATTCTCTCGATAAGACAACGCGATTGGATCTTCAGTCCGGTACGACGTTGAAAAATCGAGGGAGGCTGTACAGATGCGAATGATCATGGCGATGGTGCTGGCGGCCGGTCTGGCCCTGACAGCGTTCAGACCGGCGAGCGCCGAAGACAAACTCCAAAAGGTGACCATCGCGTTCGCCGGCAAAGGCATGTCCTTTATCATGCAATACGTCGCCATCGGCGCCGGGTATTACAAAGCCGAAGGGCTGGAGCCGGATATCGTCGATGTCTCGTCCGGCACCCGCCAGGCGGCGGCGGTCATGGGCGGCAGCGCGGACTTCACCCAACTCGGCATGCCACATACGCTGCGCGCGGTCGCCCGCGGTGGCGATCTCGTGGCCATCGGCTCCGGTTTCGATATGTACCCCATCGCCCTCGTCATCAGCAAAACAGCAGCCCAGAAACTGGGGATTACCGATGCGATGCCGCCGGGCGAGAAGATCAAACTGCTGCGCGGCCTGAAGATCGGCATCACCTCGCCGGGTTCCAGCACGGACGAGTTCATGCGCACGATCATGATGGTGCGCGGCATGGATCCGGATAAGGATGTCAAATTGCAACCGATCGGCATTGGCGCGCCGATGGTGGCGGCGATGCAGCAAGGCAGCACGGATGGTTTCGCCTTCATGTCGCCGTTCACCGACATCGCCGTCAGCCGCGGCATCGGCACCGTGATCGCCGATCCGATGCAAGGCAACCTGCCGGAATATCAGGATGTGCCTTATCAGGTGATCACCACCAGCCGGAAGACGATCGAAACCCGACGCCCCATCCTGCTCGCCTCGGAGCGCGCGATGACCAGGGCGATCCGGTTGTGCCACGAACATCCGGACCAGGCGAAGCAGTTCGTCCGCGAATATTTCAAGGAGGTCGATGACGCCGACTTCAATCTCGCCTTCGACAACTATGTCCGGGCGGTGCCGACCACGCCGATCGTTTCGCCAACCCAGGTGGCGAATACATTGAAGATGCTCAACCTGAGCGAGAAGACCCCGCTCAGTCCGACCTATGATCAGGTGACCGACATGACGATGGCGCGCGAAGCCGCCAAAGACCTGCTCGGCAAATAATCGTGGCGTCAACTGAGGCAAGGTCGGGCGCGGATGCCGGTGTCCCGATCGTGGTGTGGCAGATCGGCGTCGGGATCGTGTTCCTCGCGGCGTGGGAGGCGGTCGGACACTCCGCCTCCGGCGAGTGGACCAGCCGGCCCGTGCTGATCGCTCAACGGTTGGCCGAGTGGCTGAGTGGACCAGTGTACCAGCACCTCGCGACGACCGCGATCGAGGTGGTCGTGGGTCTCGTCGTGGGGGTGTTTTGCGGCACGGTCGCGGGATTGCTGCTTGGCCGTTCACCGGTGCTGGCCGTGGTGCTGCGGCCGATTATCGTGGCGTTCTATAGTGTGCCGTTGGTGGCGCTCGCGCCGCTGTTCATCATGTTCTTCGGGTTGGACATCCTGCCGAAGATCATTCTGGTGTCGATCGTCGTGTTCTTCCTGCTGTTCTTCAACACGTTCGCGGGCGCCGGCCAGGTGGACAACGATTTGATCGCGGCGGTCCGGCTGATGGGCTCGACGCCGCGCGAGAACTTCCAGAAAGTCGTCGTGCCCGCCTGCATGGTCTGGATCATCGGCGGTATCAGGATCGCGCTGCCGTTCGCCCTCGTCGCCGCGACGACCGGGGAAATGCTGGCGGCGCGTCGCGGCCTCGGCTTCTTGCTGAGCGATGCCGCGAACAGTTTCGATATGACCGGACTGTACGCGGCGCTGTTCATTTTGATGTGGCTCGGCCTCGCGGTATCGGAAGCCGCCGCCGCGATGGAGCGGCGATTGCTGAGGTGGCGCGATGCCGCTGAGTGATCCCGCGGCGAAAATCCGCCTGGCCGGTGCCAGCAAGCGTTTCCCCGTGCGCGATGGCGAACTGGAGGCATTGCAGCCGACCGATCTGGCGGTGCGCCCCCAGGAATTCGTCGCGCTGGTTGGACCGAGCGGTTGCGGCAAGTCGACCATCCTCAATCTCGCGGCCGGCCTGCTGCGTCCCACCGATGGTGCGGTGTTTTATGATGAACAGCCGGTGACGACGCTCAATCGCGCGGTCGGCTACATGACGCAAAAGGATACACTGCTGCCCTGGCGGCATGCGGCGGACAACATCCGGATCGCGCTTGAACTGCGATGCCGCGCCGTGCCGCGCGGTGAGGCCGCCGCCCGGGTCGCGCAGATCATCGAACTGATCGGATTGAAGGGATTCGAGCAGCATTTTCCGGCCCAGTTGTCGGGTGGTATGCGCAAGCGGGTGGCGCTGGCTCGCACGTTGATTTACGAGCCCGAGACGTTGCTGATGGACGAACCGTTCGGCGCTCTGGATGCGCAACTCAAGCTGCTGCTGCTGGATCAGTTGCAGAGTCTGACAGCGCTCCGCCGCATGACCGTGGTGTTCGTCACGCACGATCTGGGCGAGGCGATCACGCTCGCCGACCGTGTCATCGTGTTCAGTGCGCGTCCCGGCCGCATCCGAGCGATCCGCGAGATCGATCTGCCGCGGCCGCGCGACGTGTTCAAGGTCCGTTTCACCGAACACTTCGCCCGGTTGCATGAAGAACTGTGGGACGAATTGAAGGACGAGGTGGTGAAGGGCACCGACGTATGAGCCAGAGCCAGGTCATGACGCCGCCCGTCGAGCCATCTCTGACACGCTTTGTCGAGACTGGTTCCGGGCGGCTGGCGGCACGGCTGCTGCTCATTGGCGCGATGCTCGCGGTCTGGCAGTTCGTGCCCGGGAAGGCCCTGCGCTTCTGGATGAGCGGCCCGGTGGATATCGTTACCCGGCTATGGACCTGGATCTTCGACGGTTCGTTGTGGCAGCATCTCGGCGCGACCGTGGCCGCGATGACGCTGGGATATGGGATTGGCACCGCGGTTGGCATTTCACTCGGATTTTTGTTCGGCTTTTTGCCGAAACTCCACCGCGTTCTGTCACCGTACATCACCGCGTTGTACGCGATGCCAAAGATCGCGCTGGCGCCGTTGTTCATCATCGTGTTCGGGATCGGCATCGAGTCACGCGTCGCGCTGGTCGCGATAACGGTGTTCTTCCTGATCCTGAACAGTACCTTGGACGGCGTGCGCAATGTCGACCGCGACCTGACCCAGGCGCTCAGTCTGATGGGCGCGACGCGGTCCGAGGTGATACGGAAAGTCCTGGTGCCGGCGGCGTTGCCGTGGATCTTCACCGGCATGCGCATTTCGGTTCGTTACGCGTTCACCAATACGCTGCTGGCTGAACTGATTTCGGCCAATATGGGTATCGGTTTTTTGATCGAGTATTACTCCGGCATCTTCGATGCGACCGGGACGTATGCCGCGATCCTGGTGCTGGTCATCATGAGTGTCGGACTGACCGAAGTACTGACGCGGGTTGAGCAGGCCATGGCGCGGGGGCATGGGAGGGCATAAGCGCGAGCTGATACAATCCAGTCACGGCTTATCGCCGCCGTCCTCACGGGCGGCAGTCAACTGGCGAAGCAAAGCCGGCAAGGCTGTCACCACGGTGTCCCAAACGACGTCAAGGTCGACCTCGAAGTAGCCATGGGCGATTCGGTTCCGCATCGCGCGCATGACACGCAACGGAATTTCCGCATGTGGCCGGCGAAGTCCGGGTATCGGTCCATGATCTTCCCTGATGCTTCGCCAACGATGATCAAACTCATGACGACGGCGTTTTGCGTGCGTTTGTCGGACGGAAAATCATCCTTATCCAAACCGTCGACAAACGAACAAGCGTCCGAAGCTGCCTGAAAGATGTGATCGAGGTAATCGTTGAGTCGAAACCCGCTCACACCGGAGCCGCTTCCGCGAGAACCCGGGCGCGGACCTTGGGAGGTAAATCGCCCGGCGTGCGCACGTCGACCGACACGCCGAGGAGGTCTTCCAACTCGACCTGCAAACCGCCGAGGTCGAACAGCGTCGCGCCGGGCAGCGCATCCACCAGTAAATCGAGATCGCTGTCGTCGCGGTCGGTGCCGTGCAGGACCGATCCAAAGATGCGCGGATTCGCAGCGCGAAAGCGAACGACCGCGGCGCGGATCGCGGTTCGGTTCCGTTCAAGCGCGGCGGATGGTTTCATGGTGCGGTTCCAGTTCAGACGCGGGAGCGACGTCGCCCATGATCTAAGGCGACCTCGGTTTCTCGTGACATATCACAGCCTGGGTGGACTGGTTAAGAACCTGGCCTGTCATGCCAGAGGATGCTGAGGTCACCGGGATTGCCTCCGAGCGGCGGCCTCCATCAGCGGCACCGCCTGCCGTGCCCTCTGGACACCGGCACACAGGCTGACCGGCGGGCTGAGGAGTGGAGGCACGGGATCAACGTCAGGTTCTGGCGCCGGCGGCTCAATCTGGTTCGTTCGGGCCGTGCTGGCGCCGCACGCCGGTACGCGGTCCCGTGGTACTCGCTCGCCCGCCGCTCCGCCGCGGAGCGGCGCCCGCGTCCCCGGCCGAGGGCGGCGCTCCGCGCCTTCGCCCTCTTGCCGGGTCCGTTGGCGCCGCCACCTCCGCTCCGCTTACGCCATGGCCTCGGGCGCAGCGAAAGCCAAGGTTGCCGCGCCGGCCACCGGGCTCGTCCCCGCGCCGGTACGCGGCACGCAACCACCGTGCGTCATCGCTCCACGACCCACCGCGGAAGACACGCCCCGCCGTGGTGCGGCTCGGGTCGAGCCTTGCCGACCCGTCGTCTGGCGCGCCGTTGTAGTCACGGTGCCAAATATCTTCGCACCATTCCAGGACGTTGCCGTGCATTTCGTGGAGGCCCCATGCATTCGGCGGCAGGCCACCGACTTCGACCGGGCCATCGTATCGATCGTAACGCGCGCGTTTTTGGCTGATCCGCTTACCGAAATGATACGGTGTCGTGGTGCCGGCGCGGCAGGCATATTCCCAGCGCGCCTCGCTCGGCAGTTCGAGCGCGATCCCCGGCAGCGCCCCGTTCAGGCGCTCGGCGAAGTCTCTGGCATCAGTCCAGGATACGCCCGTCACGGGGGACGAAGGTCCAAGCGAATCGCCGGGCATTTTACCCGTCACGGCTTCCCACAGTTCCTCCCGGCAAGCCGTTTCGAACATCCAGAACCCGTGGGCGATCGTTACACGGTGAAGCGGACTTTCACGCTCGAAACGTCCAGGTTCATCCTTCGGCGAACCCATCATGAACTCTCCCGCGGGAATCCATCGCATGCGCTGCCGCACGTCGCCGGGGACACGGAACGAGACCCATGGCCCGTACTGATCGCGTCCCCAGTCCTCGGCCCAGGAGGGGGGAATGCCGGTGGCCCAGAAGGCGTCCCTGGGGGCAGGCGGCAGGCGGACGGTGCCGTCGCGATCGGACCCGGCCAACGTCACCTCGGTCACGCCCAGGGCGCGCGACAGGTCGAGACCGGCGACACGGCAATCGATCAGCCGAGCGCCGGTCAGGTCGAACCCGGCCAGGTCCTGATGGCGCAGATCGGCGCCGCGAATCACCGCGCCTCGGAAGGCTGTGGCCGGGTCCAGTTCCGCCAGCCCAACGAGATCGACGAAACCGAGATCGCGCGCGTGCGCCACGGCGACGATGCGGCGCATATGGTCTCGGGTCAGCGTCTTCAGCTTTTCGTTGCCGCGCGGGCGGCGAGGCTGCTTCATTCGGTTGCCTTCGCCGCGCGGGAGCGCACCGTTTCACTGGCGACTTTCAGCCGATTCTTCTTGTCCTTGGGAAACGAATCGGCGAACAGCGCATCGAGCACGGCCTTCTGCGTGCCAGTCACATCAGAGTGCCCGCGCGGCGTCACTTTGAACCCCTCCCGCGCCACGCGGATCGAAACCTCGATCGGTCCGTCGCCATCGGGGTCCAAAGGCTCCAGGATTATTCGCGGTTCGCTCTCCAGCGGCAGGCCGTCGATGCGGCCTTGGTCATCGGTTGGACGCACGATTTGCACGGCGCCGCGGGTGGCGACCGAGCGTGTGTTGGGATGCGCCTTGCCGCGGAACACCGTGTCGGCGGCTGGGCGCCAATGTCCGGACTCGACCATGACATAAGGCGCGGTAACACCGATCTCGACCGCGTTGCCGTCACCTCGCAGTTGGTATCGGGATGAATACGCAGCGTGAAGGGCACGATCAGGTTCCCGTTATTGTCCGGCGTCGGCTGGCTGACAGCGAGATCGACAATCTCCGCCACGTCGCTGAACTGTTTCGAGTCGATGGGACGGATGGGCGGCGGCGGATCCTCCGCTCGAATGCCGCCGGCGCGGCGCCATGCGAGAAGCATGTCGTTGCGCGCTTCTGCGTATCTGGGGTTTGCGCCATAAAAGACGCGCAGAAGAGGTGGAATGAATTTGGGTCTGACCGGGTTTTCCCGGTTCCTCCAACCGCGCACATCGCTTTCGGTCGCCGCGACCTGACTTGCGAATTCTCCATTGGTCCAGGACTGCCCCGAACGCTTTCGCGGACCATCAAAGTGTTGTCCTTCACTGAGCGCGACATCAATCAAAGATGCCAGATGGGCACGCGCGTCCTTCAATTCAGGGTGTGGCCGGCGTCCCATCCCGATCTCCCTCGTTACGTCGCGATCGGTCGCGAACACCACCGATTCCGCGCTTGTAATTGGACGGCTCCCAGCAATGGAGCCGAACAATGGAATATCTCCCGGTTGAAACGTTGGCCCTGACGCCAGAGGATTTCAAGACGTTGTGGCTCATCGCCACGGGCCTCGCCAGTCACGTCCCGCTCCCCGCCGCACTTTACGTCCTCGCCGCCGCGGTCGCGCGGTTCCTGGGCGACAGGCATATGTGGGGTCCGTATCTGGCGCTCGCGGCGGCGGCGCTGTTGGGGTTCCATTGACCGGGCGTCAGAGGCTCGGCGTCTTCAACGGTCCGTTAACCTGGATCCCTCAGGATGCCTCCGGTCCGATGCCGTTCGCGGCCAGCCAGGAGGCAGGATGGCACGCGTCCCGATACCAAAACCGAGTTTCCTGGACCAGTGCAGGTATCTTGGCTACATTGAGGGTGAAAGGCGGTGGCGCGGCGCAGAAGGCCGCCTTTACACCTGGGATGCGCTACACGGCGAGATTGAGGTTTTCGACAGGCATGGCCGGCATCGCGGCGCGATCGACCCGGTGTCTGGCGCCGAGCGCAAACCGGCGCGCAAAGGGAGACGAATTCGTGTCTGACGTGGTTCACCAACGGGATACATTTTTCGCCCTCTATGATTCCGGGCGCGTCGCCGCTGAAGAAATCGACAATTTTGTCGAGGCCTGGCATGAGTCGGGCGATGACGAACAGCGCTCTCTCGCCGAATTTTTGGGTGTGACTGAAGCGGAGTATGATGTTCTCATCATCACGGACCGTGCACTTCCGGCCATTCTCGCCGCCCGGCGTGCGAACCAGCCGCTGCGAGAGTTCGTGGCGCCGTTCTTCGACCGGCTACAAGCCGCCGGCGATCCGGAAGACAAACCGGTACTGCACGCGATGGGATACTGGCTGAAACGCCACCCGCCAGCGTAACCCCACGCGCGTTCAGAACTTCTCCACCCACGGCCGCAACTCCACCTCCCACGTCCACGCGCTGCGATGCTGGTTGGCCACGTACCAATACGTCTCCGCGATCTCATCCGGATTGAGCAGTGAATCCGGGTTATCGTTCGGATCTGTCCGCGCAGCACTCCTGATCCCCCCATCGATCACGAAATGCGCGACATGCACACCCTTCGGCGAAAGCTCCCGCGCCATGCTCTGCGCCAGACCGCGTAACGCGAACTTGCCCATCGCGAACGCCGACGAGTTCGGATACCCCTTCACGCTCGCCGAGGCCCCGGTCAGCAAAATCGCCCCCGACCCGCGCGAAGCCATCAGCCGCGCCGCCTGTTGTGCCACCAGAAATCCGCCATACGCGCTGACCGCGATCGCTCGCGCCACATCGGCCGGGTCGAGATCGGTCACCGGTCCCCTCGCCCGCGCGCTGGCGTTGTAAACCACGATGTCGGGCGTCCCGATCGTCGCCACAACGGCATCGAACAGGCCGGCGACTTCCTCGGGTTCGGTCGCCTCGCAGGCGAACGTGAAGCCGGCGGTTTCCGCAGCCAGTTTGGTCAGTTTGTCGGGATTGCGCGACGCCAGCGCCACCTGCAACCCATGCTTTGTGAACAGCCGGGCGAGCGAGGCGCTCAACCCTGGCCCGGTGCCAACGATCAACGCGGATTTCATGGTCATCAGCGGCCTCCTGAAATGGGGACAGTGACCCCGGTGATGTACGACGCGGCGTCCGACGCGAGCCACAGCACCGCCTCCGCCACTTCTTCGGCGCTGCCGGTGCGGCCCATCGGGACGCCACCAACCAGGCGCGTCAACCGGTCGGGCAATCCGGCGCGAGCGTGCAGATCGGTCTCGATCAGACCAGGAGAGACGGCGTTGACACGAATGCCGCGCGCGGCGAGCTCGCGGGCCGCGCCGATGGTCAGACTGTCCAACGCCCCCTTGGAGGCGGCGTAATGCACCCACTCGCCCGCCCCGCCGATCTCCGCCGCGCGTGAGGACACATTGACGATCGCACCGCCCGAGCTGCCGCCAGGGAAGCCGGTGTCGGTCGCCATGCGGGCCGCCGCCTCGCGGATCAGCAGGAACGGTGCCCGCACATTCACCGCCAGCACCTGATCCAGGATCTCCCCCGTCACGTCATCCAGTTTGCACGTCGGTCCTGGGCCGCCGGCATTGTTCACCAGCACGGTCACCGGGCCGAAGGTTTCGTCCACCGTGCGAAACAGGCGAAGGATCGACGCCTCATCGGCCATCTCCGCCTGAACCGCGATGGCACGGCCGCCGCCGGCGTCGATCGCGGACACCACGCCATCCGCCAGGGCCTTGTTGCTTTGATACGTCAGCGCGACCGCGTAGCCGCGGGCTCCCGCCAGGCGTGCGACGGCGGCGCCGATGCCCTGGCTGCCGCCGGTGACGATCATGACTGGCTGCATTGCGCCGCTCCCTCACCCATTCGCCGCCAGACCATGGACCCGAGGCGTGCGTGACGGCAACGGGGTCAGGGCAACCGGCCGGGATAGTCAGGCGATGCGATAAAGGGATATGGCCCGGGGAACGTTTCGACGTAGGCCATGTGGGTGACGAGCCCGTCCGCCGCCGTCCAGCGGTGCAGATGGAACGCGGGCGGTTCGAAATTGAACGCACCCTTTTCGGCGGGATCGAACATCAGTTCCACCTGATGCGCGACCGACGGTGCGATCGAAGCGATTGTGTGCGCGACCTGCGTGAAGATCGGCCGATGGTGGTGGCCGCAGATGATCCGCCGAACCTGGCGATGGCGCGCGACCACCGCCACGAACGCCTCGGTGTTACGCAGCGCGATCCCGTCCATATGGGCGATACCGCAGGCGAACGGCGGATGGTGCATGCCGATCATCGTCGGCCTATCCGGCGCCGCCGCGAGGGTGCGATCCAGCCACGCGAGTTGCTCGTCGCGCAATTCGCCATGCCCGTAGCCGAACACGACGGTGTCCAGCATCACCAGCCGCATCGCGTGGTCATCGACGGCATACCGCACATACACGGGATCGGTGGTCACGCCCGGCAGATGGGCGAGGTCCCGCCTGAGATTATCTCGCCGGTCGTGGTTGCCGGGGATGACAAATACCGGCATCGGCAGATGCTGCCGGATCAGCGTCGCGAGATTGGCATATTCCGCCGGCATGCCGCTCTCGGTCAGGTCGCCGGTGATGACGACCACGTCCGGCGCGGGTTTCATTCCGGCCACCGTGCGAAACGCCCGGGCGGCGAACATGTTGGTTTCCGAAACGCGATTGCAGGGCAATCCGACCGCGCAAACATGCAGGTCGGTCAACTGGCAGATCAACATCGAGTCGCTCCTTTCATCAATGGCCGATCGGATGGCGGTCATCCATGGCCAGATCATTGGCCGTGCGTGTTTCTGGCCAAGGATTTTCGAACACAGATTAAGCGAGAATCGACGGACCGCAACGTGTGTAAAGCCTGAGCAGGCCTCGAAAGGGCAGTCATGGACGCCGACCCGGCCGGATTACGGGGAAGGCAGCACGGCGGAACCTTCACGGTGCCGACATCCAGATTTAGCACCGGGGCGATCTCCGTCACCGAGCATCCCTCCGCGGCCAACTTCATCACATCAATTCACCGTGGTGCCAGTTGAGGACAATCGTTGTCAGAATGCTCCGCGACGGCTGCGCGGTCGGAGTCATGATAATGAGCGACGTCCCCGGCGTTCGAAGCAACGCTATCCGCGATAACATTGGCTGGCCGCATGATTTCCCCGTTCCGTGCAGGTCGCGCCGACCGGCGAAAGTTCAAATGCGCGGCTTCCAATTCGCGGGATCGAAAGCGATGGCATCGGGCGTTTCGATCGGTAATTCAGTGTGTGATTCCAAGTGTATTCGAAGCAAAATAGCACGGCCAAAAGCGATGCGATCAGTCCTGACGGATGATAAGAGCGTCATGACCAGGAGCAGGTCATCGACCGGTCAGGGTCGTTAACCCATGTTTAGCACCCGCCAAAATTAAGCCTTTTCACAACATATGAAAACTCAGTCGCCAGGCCAGCCGCGCTTATCACGAAGCAGCCATATATGGACCAATGAAGTGTCGCCGTTCCATAGAGGTCGTGGTCCCATTGCAATATGACGTCGTGAATGTCTTTTCGCAGATCGGGCGTTGTGAGCACGGCGAGAGAAAACGCGATTACAAACACGCCGATGCTCAGCGCCATTCCCCATGCGAATGCCCGAAGTGATACTAAGCGGCATCCAAAAATCGCCGAAGATATCCGCGAAGACAGATGAAAAGCCCGACTAAAAGAAGTCGATAGCGATGTATCCTGCATAAAATCCAATGCGTCTTGCTTCGATTGTTCGGCCTTGACAACAGGCAATTATGCGGCACCAATCGCGTTACGTTGCGAAGCCGCAAATACAAGATGTTGATTCAGGGTGTCGTGCTTCCGGCGGCACCCTCGACCAGCTCGGCCATCTTCGCGACGAAGCGCCTGGCTATTTCAATGGCCTCGGTCGCCAGCTCTGGCGACACCTTGGAACCAGGCCCGGTTTCGTAATCGGCAATGGCCTTGAGGTTGTAGGCGAAGCCGAGGAAGGCGCGCAGCTCATCATCGACCCGCGTATCGCCCCGCACGAGCCGATGAAATTCCGTCTCCACCCCGCTATGTCGTTTGACCACGCGTCCGGTTCTATCGAAGATCAACGCTTGCGCGGCATGGAAACCGGCGAGATACGCTGCACGACCAGCTTCGTCGGCCCAATGATGCGCGTCGAGCAAGCCTTGCGCTTTCTCCAAAAACTCACGCGACTTCGCAAGAAACGCAGCGACCTGCGGTTTCACAAATCAATCCCGTCAGCACGAATTTCATGCATCAGCGGCGTCGGCTCGTCGTAGGCACCAGCACGATACGGCATGGCGTGCACAACTTCGCCAGTCTCATCGATGATGGTGACTTCCAGGTTGGCGAGCCGATGCAGTTCAGGGCCGAGATCATTCATGTCGTGCAGGAACACGGCGATATCGTAATCAGAGTCCGGGCGTGCGTCGCCGCGCGCGCGTGAACCATACAGCACGACGCGCTCAAGGCGATTGCCATACATTTCGTCCAACGCCTTGCGATAGCGGACGAGCACGGGATCGGAATTCACAGTCGTAGCCATTGGCATTCTCTGAAGCGGCAAGGGCCGCCGCGTCGCCGTGGCGGCCCTCATTTCCTTGACGGTCATCGCCGTCCCCGGCTGTACCGTGATTGCAGTATGGCACAAAACAATTTCCTTGTGAAAATATCCCGGAGAGCGCGAGAGGCTGGCCTCTCGCATGGCGCGGAGCGCCGTCAGCGCCGTGAAAGCAAGGGACTCCGCAGCTTCTCATGAAATTCTCGACGGGACTCAAAGGTTGCGGCATCCTGTGCCACGGCGCGGGTGATTCGCCCAGGTCGTGTCATCAACCTTCTGGAGAACACGAAACCCAGAAACACAAAACCCGCCACAATGGGCGGGCTGCATGTCCAGCCTGATTTGAGACGCGGGAAACTTGGTTCCTGACAGCTCCGAGATTCCCCCCAATCAGGCCCCCGTCAAGTGAAAACCCTGTTTTCGCCGATGGGTGGTTTTGTGCCGATTTTCGGCCCACTCCGCGGGCGGGTCGTTGTGCAACCCCTCAGGAGAAGCCATGTCTCAAACTGTCAGATTTCCGAATCACCCGCGGTCTCGCCGCGAGAAGGTGTTCGGCCCGGCGCGCGGGATACCGCTCGACGGCAACGCCAAGGCCAGGCTCAAGGTCTACGTGCGGGGCTACAATGCCAGCCACAAGCAGCCAGGCCAACATCACGGCCCCATCACCCGCGCCGGTATGGACGTCTTCGAGGCGCTGCCGTGGGGCTTCCACAACAGCAAGACCGGCCTTTGTTTCCCGAGCTACGAGGCGATTGCCGAGAAGGCCCGGTGCTGCCGGGATACCGTCCATGAGGCGATCAAAGCGCTTGAGGCGGCGAACATTCTCAGTCAAACCACCTGAGCGGCCGAGCCACGACGTGGCCACGACCTGGCATGCCTCACCACCGGCTGAGGCGTGGAACCCTATCGAGGCGATGCGGCCCCTGCCGCGTTCGGCGTGTATCGCCAAACACTGGCGGGAGGAAAATTCAGCGGCGTCCATGCTTCCCGGTACGCCATCAGGCCATGCCGCCGCGCCGGCAACGGCGACGTGGCGCAGTAACTGAAGTGCGGGAAGCCGCGGCCCGGCGCGACAGCCTCGATCGCATCGATGAAACGGCGTTGTTCGGCCAACGGCAGCAGCACCAACGGGATGCCGCGAATGACGGTCCCCACACGCCCGTCCCAGTATGGTGGGAGCAGTTCCGGCAGCCCGCGCGTCGCCCTCGATCACCATCACACCGGGCAGTACGGCCCGTAGATGTTTCGCCATGGTGGAAACGATCTCGACCACGATCAGCCGGTCCGGCGGCAGCCCGGACGCCAGTAATGCGCGGGAAATCACCCCGGTTCCGGCGCCGAGTTCCACCACGACCTCATCATGCGCATGCCGCGTATGCCGGACGATCCGGTCGCAAAGCGCGGAGGATGACGGAACCACCGATCCCATCTGCAGCGGGTTGGCCAACCAGCGGCGAAAGAACATGGCGGGATTGGCCACTCGCGGGCCACGATCGCCTGTGAGTTCGATATTCGCGGTCTCGGCATGTGTCAGTTGTGTCATGGAACTGTCATACATTTCAAAGAGTTGGGACAATTTGTTCTTACACCGTGGGCGATGTGGCGCCAAGCCGCGCCGAGACGAATTCGCGGTATTGCCTCAGCCATGCCGCCACCGTCTGTAAAGCCGCCCGCCAGCGGGCTTTTCCTGGCGTCTCACAAATGATAGGAAGTCGATCCCCGTTAAACGACAATCCGTCGTAACCAGGCGCGTGAGATGAATGCCATCCAATCATGACAGCGCGCATTCTCATCGTTGACGACGTCCCGGCCAACACGCGCTTGTTGGAGGCAAAACTCTCGGCCGAATACTACCAGGTCGCGAGCGCGCGCGATGGCTTCGAAGCGGTCAAACGGGCGCGCGACTGGCAACCGGACCTGATCCTGCTGGACGTCATGATGCCGGGGATGGACGGGTTCGAGTGCTGCCGGGTCCTCAAGGACGACCACGCCACTCTGCACATTCCCGTCGTGATGGTGACCGCGCTTGGCGAGTCGGCCGAGCGGCTGCGCGGCCTGGAAGCCGGCGCCGACGACTTTCTGACCAAGCCGGTGGAATACGATACCCTGATGGCGCGGGTTCGCAGCCTCGTGCGGCTGAAACGACTGCTCGACGAGTGGCGCGCCCGGGGCGAAACCGCACGTGCGCTCGGCCTGACCGGCGCTGATCAAGGCATCCCGAACGTCGCCGGGGCGCGCGCTTTGGTGATCGACGAATGGGAACTGAATGGCGACGTGATCCCGCGGGCGCTGGCGCGGGAAGGGATCGAGGCGGAACCGGTGCGCACCGGGGCCGAAGTGATCGAGCGTGCCGCACGGCGTTCCTACGACCTGATCGTGATCAGCCTGCAACTCGCGGATGAGGATTCGCTGAAGCTCGTGTCGGCTCTGCGCGCCGCGGATGCCACCCATGAAACACCGCTGCTATTGGTCGCGGAAAGCAGCGAGCGTGATCGCGTGCTACGCGGCTTCGAACTCGGTGCCAGCGATTGGCTGGCGATGCCCGTGGACGAGAATGAGTTGCGCGCCAGGGCCCGCAATCAGATCCGCCGCAAATTCTATCAGGACCGGTTCCGGTCGGATCTCAGCACGGCGCTGGAACTGGCGCTGACTGATCCGCTGACTTCGTTGTACAACCAGCGCTACCTGCGCCGGCATCTCAGTGGACTGATGCAGAGCGGCCAGGGGCGGCCGATCGCGCTGCTGATGATCGACGTCGATCACTTCAAGGTCGTCAATGACCAATTCGGCCATGCCAACGGCGACGTCGCGCTCAGGCTGATCGCCGACGTGTTTCGCAACAACATCCGCGCGTTCGATTCTCTCGCGCGTTACGGCGGCGAGGAGTTCGTGGTCGTGATGCCCGGCTCGAACCCGGACGACGCCACCGCGGCGGCGGAACGGCTGCGTCTGGCGGTTGAATCGGTCGTGTTCGAACCGGTCCCAGGACAGCGGCACAAGCTGTCCGTGAGTGTCGGTGTATCCGGCACCAGCGAGGAAGTCGCCACGCCGGAGTACTTGCTGCGCGCGGCCGACCTCGCGCTGTACGAGGCGAAGCGGCTGGGCCGCAACCGGGTGGAACTGGCGCCGCTGGCCGCCGTGGACTGAACGTGGGCCTGGACTGAAGTCCGATCGCGGCGGAAGACCGGTCCCAGCGAAGATGGGGCCGCGGCGAAGTTGGGGCCGCGAAAGCCGGACTACTTGATCTTGGCTTCCTTGAACAGGACGTGCTTGCGCGCGACCGGATCGTATTTCTTCAGTTCCAGCTTATTGGTTTGGGCTCTGGCGTTCTTCTTGGTGACGTAGAAGAACCCGGTGTCCGCGCTGGACACGAGCTTGATCTGCACAACATTCGACTTGGCCATGGCCTGATCCTCGGTGGACGTGACGCGGCCCCTGCCGGCGACAAGGAGGCGCGTGGTGATTCAGGGCCGGAACATGCTCATCCCGTGCCGCCAGGTCAAGTCGCGAATGGCGCTACGACGCGGCACACAACTGTCACCCTTCCTGGTGCGCGTTCCCGTCCTCCACGACCGCCTCTGAGGCAACAGAGGCTTCGCCATCCGCTTCGGGTCTCACCGCCTCCAACAACAGGTCCTGCCGCCTGGGCAATTCGCGGATGTCCCGCAATCCGAAGTACTCCAGGAACTTCGCCGTGGTGCCCCACAAAGTGGGCCGGCCGGGCGTTTCCTTGCGGCCGCGCGCGACGATCAGGTCGTTTTGCAACAATACGTCCAGCGTTTGCTGCGCCAGGCCCGTGCCACGCATGTCCTCGATCTCCGGCCGCGTGATCGGCTGATGGTAAGCGACGATGGCAAGCGTCTCCAACGCCACCCGAGGCAACCGGCGCGGCACCTGCACGACCTTGCGCAATCGCGGCGCGAGGTCCGCCGCCGTGCGAAATCGCAGACCGCCGCCGATTTCGACAAGTTCGATCCCGCGCCCCTCATAGCGCGAACGCAACGCGGCGATCACGGCCGCCGCGTCCATGTCGTCCGGCAGGAGCTGCGACAAGCCGCGCGCGGTCATGGGAACCACGCTGGCGAATACGACCGCCTCGGCCAGGCGCAGAGCGGCCTCATCCGGTTCCCGCGACGGGGGGGCGACCTGGTCCTGAACGGACGAGCCGGGATCAGACGGGGCCAAATCAGGCGGGGCCGCGGCGAGCGAAGCCGGATCGGCCACGTCCGAAACCGCGGTCGGCGGATCGGCCGGGGCTGTTTCAGGATCGATCGGGGTGTTTACCTGGGCATCCGTCATGCCTCGCCCTCCGTGGCTTCATTCCCCATGGACCTTTCGTCTGGGGCCTCTCCGCCGCGGCCCACCAGTATCGGGCCGAAAGCCTCGTCCTGACGCAGACGTAGCTGGCCGCCGCGCGCCAGTTCCAGTCCGGCGATCAATGTGCTGGACAGCGCGGCACGGTGTTCCAGTTGATCGCCTGGCCGGCCACCCGGGTTACTCGGCAGGAACCGCTCCAGGTTGCTCCAGTCCGGCATCGAGCCAAGCAGCGATGTCAGCCGTTTCAGGGCATCCTGGACCGTGAACCACGACAGTTTTCTGGGCTGGTACGCCACCCGTTTGGTCCCGCGGCGCCTCCCGCGCAGGTAGGCCGACAGGAACGCGGCCTGATCGATCACCAGCCGCGAGTTGTCGATCACCGTATGGTCCTCGCTCGCACCCCTCGGGAACACGTCGATACCGAGGATCGGCCGGCGACCGAGCCAGGCGGCGGCGGCCCGGATCAGTTCCAGCGCCCGCAGCCGGTCGGTCAGGCGTTCCGCGAGTTGCTCCGGATCCTCGGCCTCGTCGGAGCCAGCGGGCACCAGCAGCCGGGATTTCAGCCAGGTCAGCCAGGCGGCCATGACCAGCCATTCAGCCGCCAGTTCCAGGCGCACTTTGCGAGCCCCCTCGATCACCGCGAGATACTGCTCGACCAAGGCCAGGATCGAGATCTTCGCCAGATCGACCTTCTGCGCCCGCGCCAGATCGAGCAGCAGGTCCAATGGCCCCTCGAACCCGTCCAGTTTCAGCAGCAGGCTGTCGCCGGCGGGGGCCGCCTGGCTTTCGTTGAGGCCCGCTTCACTCCCCGCCTTACTCGCCGCCTTACTCATGGTACCCGGCGAGCCAGAAGGCCAGGCGGAACGCCTTGGGCAGGATGTTTTCCAGCACATCGCCGACCGGGTTGATGCCGAACACGTTGGGCAACACCAGAATGACGACAATGACAATGATCAGGCCGTAGCGCTCCAGGCCGGCCCAGGAGCGGGCGAGCGATTCGGGCAGGAGGCCAACGACGACGCGGCCGCCGTCCAGCGGGGGGATCGGCAACAGGTTGAACAATCCAAGCACCATGTTGACCAGCATGAAGTCGAACAGAATCGTCGTCAGCCAGGCGCCCATGTTGGCGTCGGCCAGTGCCCGTATCGCGAGCGCGGTCAGCCAGACCAGCAAAAAATTCATCGCCGGTCCGGCGAGGGCGACGATGGCCATGTACCGCCTGGGATTGGGGAATTTCCACGCCGACACCGGTACCGGCTTCGCCCACCCGAACATGAACGCCACCTTATGGATCGTCAGCAACTGGGTAATCAGCAGGAGTCCCGGCAGGATGATCGTGCCCATCCGGTCGATGTGCTTCAGGGGATTGATTGTCAGCCGCCCCTGATCGCGCGCTGTCGTGTCACCCAGAGCCAACGCCGCCCAACCGTGCGCCGTTTCATGCAACGTGATGGCGAATATGACCGGCACGATGGCCAGCAACGCCTCCAGGATGAAGTTGGTGATCATGCGCGGGCTTCGGCCACAACGGGCAACGCGAAAGGGGGCACAACCAGGCGGGGCGAGGCAAAGGTGGGCACGGCCCGGTGGGGCAAGGCCACAACGAGCACGGTCACGGCCGGCGGGGTGAAATCGGTGATCATGTCAAACTCCGGTCACGCTCCCGCGCGAGTGCCTCAGCATTCAGATCGAGCCGTGCCCTCGCCGCTTTCGCGCGGGCCTGAGCCAGGCGCTGGCGGGCCTGATCCGACACGGGCGGGCAACGCGAGAGCAGAGCCTCGGTCGGGGCATACGCTCCACTGCAATAAAGCGCGAGATCGCAGCCCGCCGCCAGGGCCTGGATGGCGAGGTCGGCGGGCTCTCCGGTGAGCGCCTGCATCGCCAGGTCGTCGGTGACCAGCACACCCTGGAAGCCGATCCGCTGACGAATGACGCGCTGGATGATGAGCGGCGAGAGAGTCGCGGGCAGGGTCGGGTCGAATGCCGGGTAGACGATGTGAGCAGTCATCATCCACGGCAGATCCGCGTTGCGCGCGAAAGGCAGGAGGTCGGCGTCGAGATGGTTCGCCTCCACCGTCGGGAGTGACAAATGGCTGTCGATCCGTGCGCGGCCGTGGCCTGGTGCGTGCTTGCCGATCGGTTGCACCCCGGCGGCGAGCAATCCTTCCGCGAAGGCGCGGCCGAGGCGCGCGATCTCGGCCGGGTCTTCGGCGAACGCGCGATCGCCGATGACGTCGTGCGCTCCGGGGATCGAGAGGTCGAGCACCGGCGCCGCGACAGTGTTGAACCCGGCTTCCGCGCAGTCCAGCCCGATCAGCGCGCCGCTGAGCCAGGCGCGGCGGATGGTGCCAAGCGTGCCGGCGGGGGGATGGTCACGCCAGTGCGGAGGACGCAGGCGGGCGACCCGGCCGCCTTCCTGGTCCACCATGAACACCGCCTCTCGCGGCAGGACGCGACGAAGCTCGGCCATGAGCGCCGCGAGTCGCGGCCGATCCTGGACGTTGCGGGCGAACAGGATGACCCCGGCGGGAGGGTGGGCACGGAACAGCGCCGCTTCCTCGGCGAGCAACGCCGCACCGGCGATTCCGACGATGGCGGCTTTCACGTCAGGAGTCGGTCTGTGGATTGGCGCAACGGCATGCGGGGCTATTGCCCGCCGAGGCCCGGCCTGTGCAACCGGGCACCGGGATCGGGACATCGTGCCAACCGGCCAGGAAACCACTCCGGCGCATCTTGTTTCGGCCCGCCGAAGATCGCGTCGAACGACCGCTTATCCAACCAGCGCACCCGATCGCCGCCGCTCTTCCCAGGTGGCGAGGATGGCCGGCGCGGCTTTCGCGAATCGCTCCGTGTCGCCGGCCACCTCGGTCCGGGCGGTCATTTCCATTCGATGTCCGCTCGGGTCGAAGAAATAGATCGATTTGCAGAAGCCATGATCCGTCGGGCCAACGACGTCGATGCCGCGCTCGGTCAGACGCCGCTTGCCCTCCAGCAGCGCCGCCTCATCCACGACCTCCAGCGCCAGATGCTGCACCCAGTCGGGCGTGTTCGGATCCTTCATCGCCGGCTTCGCGTTCGCCAGCGCGAAGAACGCGAGGTAACTGCCATCCGCCAGTTCGAAGAAAATATGCAGATGCGGGCTGAACGCCTGTGTCGACGGCACCCGGTCCTGGGCGATCGCGTGCGCGAACTTCAGGCCAATGCCATTGGTGTAGAAGTCGACCGTTTCGGCGGCGTCCGAACAGCGATAGGCGACATGGTGAAGACGTTGGAACATGGCTTCCTCCATTCCCGATTGTCAGGCGTATAGGCCGGCACCGCCATTTGCGCCAGGCGCCGCGGCTCCCGGAAAGATGTCGTATGTTCCGCGCACCATGGCGCGGACCATGATACGTCCCGCGACGCGGAAATCCTGTGGGATTTCCTGGCGATGGCCGCGTATGAACCGCACG
>ODAK010001306.1_pt1 | contig 27576 bp, 25 predicted proteins | sample 1539591 | NCBI WGS metagenome assembly ODAK01 (sample SAMEA3539303, study PRJEB22396) | soil metagenome | biome: tundra; feature: field; material: soil | place: USA | collected 2010-05 | depth 0.15 m
CCAGCCCGATGCGGCGAGGTTGGCCGGAGCGGCGACGTTGGCCGGAGCGGCGGTGGGGGCCGGAGCGGCGGTGCGGGCGGGAGCGGCGGTTCGGAAGTTACCAGCGGTGGTGAACGTGCCTGCGGACCAGGGTGTCGTAGACCTCGGAAACCCCCTGAAGCTGCTCTTCACGCAGCGGCGCCTGCGCGGCGGTGGATACGTTCTGAGTCACCTGCTCGGGGTTCCTCGCGCCGGGGATAACGGTGCTGACACCCGGCTGATCGATCACCCAGCGCAGCGCGAACTGCGACAGCGTCTGGCCCGGATCGACCAGCGTTGTCAGCTCGCGAGCGGCGGCCACGCCGACTTCGTAGGGCACGCCTGAGAACGTCTCGCCGACGTCGAAGGCCTCGCCGCGGCGGTTGTAGTGGCGATGGTCCTCCGGGGCGAAGATGGTCTGCTCGTCATAGCGCCCGGACAGCAGTCCCGAGGCCAGCGGCACGCGCGCGATGATCCCCACCCCGGCCGCGTGCGCCGCCGGCAGCACCTCCTCCAGCGGCTTGAGCCGCAGGCAGTTGAGGATGATCTGGACCGTGGCGACATGGGGGCGGGCGATAGCCGCCAGCGCCTGCGCGCAGGTCTCGACCGAGACCCCGTAAGCGCTGATCAGTCCGGCCCCGACCATCTCGTCCAGCGCATCGAACACCGCGTCTTGGGCATATACCTGGTCAGGCGGGCAGTGCAGCTGCACCAGTTCGAGCTGCTCGACGCCGAGGTTGACCCGCGAGCGCTCGTTCCAGGCGAGGAAGTTCTCCCGGTTGTAGTTCTCCGGCACCTGCTTGACCCGCCGTCCCATCTTGGTGGCGACGAACACCTCTGGGTGACTGCGGCGCAGCTCGCCGCAGAACTGCTCGCTGCGGCCGTCGCCGTAGACGTCGGCCGTATCGAAGAAGGTCACGCCCTCGCCGACCGCCGCCTCGAGCGTCTGGCGCGCAGAATCGGCGCTGACCTCGCCCCAGTCGGCCCCCAGCTGCCAGGTCCCCAACCCGACCACGCTGACGCTACGTCCGAGGCGTTTGATCGTGCGTTGTTCCATGCTCAGCTCATCCTTGCAGGTTGTCGCCGCCCGGGTCCAGGCACAATGACTGAGACCATGAGCGAAGCCGGGCTACGCACCGCCGAGGAGAAGATGCGAACCGCGGGTCATCCCGAGGAGGCGATCCGCGCCTTTACCAGCGCCTACACGCGTCTGGAGTCAGGTCGTTCGACCATGCTCCCCAGCGCGGAGCTCGAGCCGGCCGCCGACGTTCCCTCACTGGACGAGCTAACCCAGGTCGACGGGCGCAGTGCACTGGATCATGTCGCGGTGATCAAGCTCAACGGCGGCCTGGCGACGACGATGGGCCTGCAACAGCCCAAGTCGCTGCTCGAGGCGCGTGACGGCAGCACGTTCCTGGACATAATCGTCGGCCAGACGCTCGCGCTGCGACGCCGCTACGGGATCGGGCTGCCGTTGGTCCTGATGGACAGCGAGACCACTAGGGGCCCGACGCTGGAAGCCCTCGAGCGCCATCCCGAGCTGCCGGGCGACGGCCTGGACCCGGACTTTCTGCAGAGCATGATCCCCAAGCTCGATGCCGAGCAGCTAAGGCCGGTGAGCTGGCCGAAGGCGCCGGCGCTGGAGTGGTGCCCGCCGGGGCACGGCGACGTATACGGCGCCCTACGCCGGTCCGGAATGCTCGCCGCGCTGCTCCAGGCCGGGTGTCGCTACGCGATCATCTCCAACTCCGACAACCTTGGCGCGACACTTGAACCCAGGATCGCCGCGTACCTCCAGGACCAGGAGATCCCGTTTCTGATGGAGGTCGTGGAGGGGACCGAAGCCGACCGCAAGGGCGGGCACATCGCGCGCCGGCGCTCCGACGGGCAGCTGGTGCTGCGTGAGACCGCGCAGACTCCGCCAGAGGACGAGGATTCCTTCCGCGACTATCGCCGCTGGCGCTACTACAACACCAACAACCTGTGGATCGACTTGCGCGCGCTCGCCGACACGCTTGATCGCCACCGGGGCGTGCTCGAGCTGCCCCTGATCGTCAACCGCAAGACCGTCGATCCGCGTGATTCGGACTCGCCGCCGGTACTGCAGCTGGAGAGCGCGATGGGAGCCGCAATCGAGAGCTTCCCCGGAGCCAGCCTGCTCTGCGTCCCGCGCGGCCGGTTCGTGCCGGTCAAGACGACCGACGATCTGCTGGTGCTGCGCTCAGACGTCTATCAGGTGTCGGACGCGATGGAGGTCCAGCTTTCGCCCCGGCGCGGCGGCAGCCTGCCCTATGTGGAGCTGGACAAGCGCTTCTACCGGCTGCTGGACGAGTTCGAGCGGCGCTTCCCTGATGGGCCGCCTTCGCTGATCGAGGCCGAGCGGCTGGTGGTGGAGGGCGACATCACCTTCGGGGGCGGCGTGGAGGTCCGGGGCGCGGTGGCGCTGAGCAGCGAGGAGCCCTTGCGGATTGAGCCCGGCACGGTGCTTGACTGATCGCCGATGAGCTCGCAGTCCCTGCATCGGATCGGTCACGGCGGCGCCAGTGCGCTCGTGCCGGCCAACACCCTGGAGTCCTTCGACGTGGCCCGGTCGATCGGGATCGACATGATCGAGTTCGACCTGCGCGGCTGGCGCGGAGAGCTGGTGCTCGCCCATACGATCCTCGACGCTCCGCGCCCCGGCAACGTCCGCCTGGACGAGGCGCTGTCGTACCTGGCCAGTCGGCGGTTTGCCGAGATCGAGCTAAACGTGGATCTCAAGCACGTTGGCTGCGAGGCGGCTGTCCTCGACGCTCTGCGCCGCCACGGGCTGCTGGCGCGCACGTTGATCTCCTGTCAGCTGCCGGCGGTCGTGGATCGAGTTCGAGCGCTGGACTCGCACGCCCGCACGGGGATCTCGATCGGAGGTCGACTCGCCCGCCTGAGCCGTCGCTGGACGGGATGGCGCGCGCAGGTGCTGGCAGGACTGGCAGGGCGTCGCTGGGACGCGCTGATGGTCCAGCACCGGCTGGTCGATGAGCGATTGGTCGAAGAGGTGGTAAACCGCGGTGGTTCGCTGTACGCGTGGACGGCAAATGAACGGGGCGTGATCGAGCGCCTGCGCGCGCAGGGGGTGCACGGCATCACCACCGCCGATCCGCGCCTGTTCCAATCCCCGTAAAGGTCGGTCAGCCGCGGCGATCGCGTTATGGTGGTCTGCCGTGAGTGATCCCGCGTCACCGAGCACGCCGATCACGATCGTGATCGCCGATGACCATCAGGTCGTGCGGGCTGGGCTGCGTCTCCTGCTCGACGCCGAGGACGGGTTCGCGGTCGTCGCCGACGCGGGCGACGTGGCCTCGACCGAGCGCCGGGTGGCGGCCTTTCACCCAAAGGTGCTCGTGCTGGACGTCAACATGCCGGAGGGGTCAAGTCTGCCGTCGATCCCCCGGCTGCGCAAGGCGGCCCCCGAAACCCAGATCGTCGTGCTGACGATGCACAACGACTCTGAGCTGGCCCGCGAGGCGCTGCGCACGGGCGCGATCGGCTTCGTGCTCAAGGAGGCGGCCGAGTCCGAACTCGTGCAGGCCGTGCGACTGGCCGCCGAGGGGCGCACGTATCTCAATCCCGAGCTGGGTGCTCGCCTAGCGGCCGAGGTCCCCCGAGCCGGGCCGCCGGACGATCTCAGCGAGCGTGAGCTGGAGGTGCTGAAGCTGATCGCGCTCGGCCACACGAATGCCGAGATCGCCTCCCGGCTGTACCTCAGCGTCCGAACGGTCGAATCACACCGCGCGCACATCCAACAGAAGACCCAGCGCTCCTCGCGCGCCGACCTCGTCGCCTACGCGCGCGAGCACGGCGTGCTGTGATCTGAGCCGGGTGGGGACCGATACCGGGTGGCGCCGACGGTCAGGGATGCCCGGGCCGTCCGGCGCCCAAGCCGGCGGGAATCTCATACCGCTTGGCGGGCAGCGATGCGGACTTGGGCAGGGGGGTGAGCCCGCCAAGGCTCGCGACCGTGGCGCGCTTGGACTTCACTCCCCAGCCGATGTTGGCGGGCTGGTATCGGAGCAGTGCCTGCCAGGTGTCTGGGCCGACCACGCCATCGACGACGAGTCCGTGTGCGAGCTGGAAATGCTCCACGGCGGTTTGGGTCGTGGCGCCGAAGCCCCCGTCGACGCCGATCTTGAACCCCGCCGTGATCAGGTGCTCCTGCGCCCAGACGACGAGATCTCCGGTCGAGCCCTTGGAGATGGACGCCATACCGGTGTAGGGCGCGTAACCGGCCAGGGAGCCCATCGGCCGCGACACGGCCTGCCACGCGCCCGGTGCGGCCTCCTGCCAGTCCCACCAGCTGACCCCGAGGGCGCCGTATTCGCGCGAAAGCTGCCGGAAACGGGTGATCTGGTGCCCCGGGGGGGAGTTGTAGACCTGGCCGAGAGGGGCGATCGGTCGTCCGTAGATCCGGTTGTACGCGTACGTGTGCGCGAACACCCCGTCCGTCGTGGTGCCGATGTCCTTCCAGTACATCTGGGGCATGTTGTACTGAGCGCCGCCAGGGCCGAGGAACACCGAGTACGGGAACGAGGGGTGATAGTCGATGTAGGGAAAGCCGGCGAGCGCCACCGGGAAGTCGGCCCCGATCAGGCTGCGCAGGTCGGAGATGTAGGTCTGGGCCTGGACGTACTTGCCCTGGTACTCGGCCTCGGCGTCGATCACCAGGCAGTCGGCGCCGTCGTGGGCAGCGGCCGCGCCGACCCGCGCCTCGGCGGCCGGGTTGTTGCCGTAGACGTACTGCCAGGCGCACACTCGCAGGTGATTGGCATGCAGCACCGACACGGCCTGGGGGTTGAACTGAGACCACGTGCCCGTCCCGTCGCCGCTTTTGATGATCAGCGTCTGGATTCCGTAGCGGTGGGCGTCCGCGACGATCGAGGCCAGGTTGCCGCCGTCAGTGCTCGCCAGCACCCAGATCCACATTCCGCGCTCGGCAAACGGACTGACGGGCTGCTTTGGCGCCTTACGCGCACTGGTGCTCTGCTGGCCACCGGAGCGGATGCCGGCGCCGCCTGATGCCGCGCGCGCGGCACCGGCAGGACCACCCGTCGCCAGCAGCGCGAGCGAGACGATCAGCAGATTGCGCAGCCCAGGATGCCCTAGAACCCGACAACCGCGCGCCACGCGGTCCTCCGTCATACCGCGAGTCACCGTAGCGTAAAACCCAGCCGGCGCCGCAAGTTGTGGTGCGCCCACAGCTCGCGCCCGGCCCGGGAGGTCGTCCCCCCACCCGGGAGATCGCCCCCCAGGGCGATCTCCCAAGGTAATCGCCGCCAGGCGATTACCCAGCTACTTGATGAACAGGATCTCTGAATACTTGGGCAGCGGCCAGAGGTCGTCCGCGACCATCTTCTCCAGCTTGTCTGCAGCCTCGCGGACCGCGGCCATCGCTGGAATCACCTGATCGCGCATGTAGTTCGCGTGGCTGAGTAGGTCATCGTGCGGTTGGCTCTCCTCGAGATTGACCGACTCGAGCGTGCTGAGTGCGCCGGTCAGACTCGTCAGCAACCCTTCGATCTCGCCGGCCAGTTCAGGCAACTGCGCCGCATTGAGCTCGGCGAGGTAACGCGCCGAGGCCGGCACCAGCATTGTGCGCGCGATCGCCGCGGCGGTCTCGGACTCGATGTTGAGCTTGGTGACGTACTGCTCCAGGAACACCTCATAGCGCGACGCGAGCTCGCGCTGGGACAGCACGCCGTAGTTGGAGAACAGTGCCTCGGTGTCATCGGCGATCAGAAACGGCAGCGCGTCCGGTGTGGCGCGCAGGTTCAGCAGACCCCGCTGCTCGGCCTCGGCATGCCACTCCTCGGAGTAGTTGTCGCCGCCGAAGATGATCTGCTTGTTGGCGGCGTAGCTGCGCTGCAGCACCGGGCGCAGCGCCTCCTCCAGCTCGGCGCCCTTTGCCTGTGCGTCCTCCAGCTCCTCGGCCAGGTCGTCGATCGCCTCGGCCACGATCGTGTTCAGGACCGTGTTGGGCAGCGATAGCGACATGCTCGATCCGAGCGCGCGGAACTCGAACTTGTTGCCGGTGAACGCGAACGGGCTGGTGCGGTTGCGGTCCCCGCCGTGCATCGGCAGGGGTGGTAGCACCGGCGTCCCCAGGCCGAGGAACGACTCGGGGGTTGACTCGCCCACTTCACCCCGCTCGATCGCGCCGAATACCTTCTCCAGCTCGGCGCCGAGGAAGATCGAGATGATCGCCGGTGGCGCCTCATTGGCGCCGAGACGATGGTCCTGACCCGGAGAGGCGATCGAGGCGCGCAACAGGCCCTGATGCTTGTTGACCGCCTGGATCACCGCCGCGCAGAAGAACAGAAACTGCAGGTTCTCGTGCGGCGTATCGCCTGGTTCGAGCAGGTTCTCGCCGTCGTCGGTGCCCATCGACCAGTTGTTGTGCTTGCCCGAGCCGTTGACGCCTGCGAACGGCTTCTCGTGCAGCAGGCACACGAGTCCATAGCGGCGGGCGACGTTCTGCATGACCTGCATCGTCAGCTGCTGATGGTCGGCGCCGACATTGGAGTTCTCGAAGATCGGGGCCAGCTCGTACTGGTTGGGCGCCACCTCGTTATGGCGTGTCTTGACCGGCACGCCGAGCTTGGCCAGCTCCTGCTCGGTGTCGAGCATGTAGGCGAGGATCCGCTCTGGGATCGACCCGAAGTAGTGATCGTCGAGCTCGTGGCCCTTGGGCGGCTTGGCCCCGAACAGCGTGCGCCCGGTGGTCACCAGATCCGGGCGCTCGAAGTAGTACTGCTCGTCGATCAGGAAGTACTCCTGCTCAGGTCCGACGGTGGTGAACACCCGTGCGGCGGTGCTGTTGCCAAACAGCTTCAGCGCCCGCATCGCCGACTTGGAGAGCGCGTCCATGGAGCGCAGCAGCGGGATCTTGTGGTCCAGCGCCTCGCCCGTCCACGATGCAAAGGCGGTTGGGATGCAGAGCAGCGCGCCGTTGGGGTTCTCCAGGATGAAGGCGGGGGAGGTCGGATCCCACGCCGTGTAGCCGCGAGCCTCGAATGTCGCCCGGATACCGCCGGTCGGGAACGAGGACGCATCCGGCTCGCCCTGGATCAGCTCCTTGCCTGAGAATTCGGCCAGCGCCGTGCCCTCGCCCGTCGGCGAATAGAAGCTGTCGTGCTTCTCGGCCGTCAAGCCGGTCAGGGGCTGGAAGACGTGCGTGTAGTGAGTGGCGCCCTTCTCCAGCGCCCATTCCTTCATCGCCAGCGCGACGGCGTCGGCGAGCGTGGTGTCGAGCGCCTCACCTCTGGCGAGCGTCTTCGACAGTCGCTTGTAGACATCTTTGGGCAGCCGCTGGCGCTGAATCGCCGGGCTGAAGACGTTCGCGCCGAACACCTGGTTATCGGGCGCGGTCAGGTCGGGAGCTCCGATCGTCCCTCCGTTGGGACTCCACTGTGCTGCAAACACGTTCTGCTGGCGGATGCGAGGCATGCGGTCTGTTTGTTCCTTCCTGTCGGCGCCCTCGGCGGCGAGGGGCGCGCGCGTAAATGAGCAGATCTCTGAGCAGGTCTCGTCGAGACGTGAGCGACAAAATCTAAGGGACGGCGCGACGGCGGTCACTATCCCGATGGCCAAACCGCCAGAGAATCTGTTCGCCGAACGGCGAAAAGAAAGATCCTGCCCCGGACGAACCGATTTCGCACGGATCGGTTGGTCGAACGGCGAAGGTAAGGTCCTCCCTGGGCCGAACCGATTTCGCACGGATCGGTTGGTCGAACGGCGAAGGTAAGGTCCTCCCTGGGCCGAACCGATTTCGCACGGATCGGTTGGTCGAACGGCGAAGGTAAGGTCCTCCCTGGGCCGAACCGATTTCGCAGCACCTGAGATACTCATCCAGTGCCGTTTGATCCCAAGCTGGGCCTGAGCCAATATGTGCCCGCCCCCAGCCGATACGACGATGTGAAGTATCGCCGCTGCGGGCGCAGCGGTCTCAAGCTGCCGCCGATCTCGTTGGGGCTGTGGCAGAACTTCGGCGACGACCGCCCGCTGGCCGGCAGCCGCGCGATGCTGAGGCGCGCATTTGACCTGGGCATCACCCACTTTGACCTGGCCAACAACTACGGTCCTCCCTACGGGACGGCCGAGATCAACTTCGGGCGCATCTTTGCCGAGGACTTCAGGGCACTGCGCGACGAGGTGGTGATCTCAACCAAGGCCGGCTATGACATGTGGGCCGGGCCATACGGAGAGTGGGGATCGCGGAAATACGTGCTGACCAGCCTCGATGCCAGCCTGGCGCGGATGGGTCTGGAGTACGTCGACATCTTCTATTCGCACCGCTTCGATCCCGAGACGCCGCTTGAAGAGACGATGGGGGCGCTGGACACGGCGGTCCGTCAGGGCAAGGCCCGTTACGTTGGCATCTCCTCCTACGGCCCCCGCCGAACCGAGGAGGCGATCGAGATCCTGCGTCACCTCGGTACGCCGCTGCTGATCCATCAGCCCTCCTACTCGATGTTCAACCGCTGGGTCGAGGAAGAGCTGCTGGAGGTGCTCGCCCGGGAGGGTGTGGGCGCGATCGTGTTCTCGCCACTGGCCCAGGGACTGCTGACCGACAAGTACCTCGGCGGCGTGCCTGAGGATTCGCGCGTCCGACGCGGTTTGCACTTCTCCGAGGAGCTGATCACCAGCGAGAACCTGGAGCGCGTCTCCTCGCTGGCCGAGATCGCTCGGCGGCGCGGTCAATCGCTGGCCCAGATGGCGATCGCCTGGGTGCTGCGCGATCCGCGCGTAACCTCGGCGCTGGTGGGGGCCAGCAGTGTCTCCCAGCTGGAACAGAACGTCGCCGCGCTGGATTCGCCTGACTTCGACGACTCAGAGCTTCAGGAGATCGACCGGTACGCCGTCGACGGCGCGCTCAACATCTGGGAGGCGTCGAGCGACGCCTAAGCTCCACCCCCTTCATGGAGTGGTGACGACCTGACCGTTGCTGTTGACGAATGACTGGGTGGGAGCACTGGAGATCGTCACCGGGAACGAGCCCTGCGCTGGGGATCCGTTGGCCAGGATCGCCTTGGCCTTCGCGTTGAGGCCGGCGGCGATCTGCCAGGCGACGATGTGATGCCCAGGGGCCACGGCCGTGACCTTCCAGTCGAACCTCGCGGTCGCGCCCGGCTTGAGCGAGCCGAGCGCCCAGGTGTTGGAGTAGGCGGTTACCGCCCCGCCCGGCGAGCCTGACCTGCAGATGTAGCCGCAGGACCCGGGCGCCTGGTCGACAATCCAGACCGGTCGCGACGGGTTGGCCAGATACTGCTCGTTTACGTCCGCGGCGAACGCCTGCGCGCTGGTGCCTTCACCGGGCGGGGCCGGGTATGTGCAGGTGACGTTGCAGATCGTCACGGCCAGATTGGGAATCGTCTTGGCCCCGGCGTTGCGAACCGAGATCACCAGGTGCGTGCGCTGGGAGATCTTCTGCGCGGTGGGAAACGTTGCGCTGGCGATCGAGACCTTGAACTTTCCGCTCGGTTCGTGGGCATCCTGGCGCGTGCCCGAGCCGCAGGCGGTCATCGCCAGGCTTGCCGCGACGCCGCCGATGATCGCGCAACTCCTCAGTCTCCATCGGCGCACGCGCACGCGCACGCGCTCGCTCCGGCTGCCGCTCAGTCGCGTCGCGCTCACCGCGCGCGAACATACCATGCGGCTTGACCGCGCACGACGGTTCCCACCCTGGGCTGCAGCGGGCTGCTAGCGCGGCGCGACGGTTACCACTTGGTTTTCTGAGCAACGTTCGCGTAGGCTTACTGCGGCAAGCCGCTCCGGTGGCGCCAAGATCCCGGAGGAAGCGAGACAGTTGATCCGAGCAGTCGCCGACCGAGCGTTCCTGCCGACCAAGAGCGTGCTGGAAGAGGTCGGCAACATGATGATCCTGACGGGTAAGACGCTCGTCTCGGCCGTTCGGCCTCCGTACCCGTACGGGAGTGAGTTCGTCGCGCAGTTCCTGTTCGCGATGAAGCTCTGCTGGTTCCCGCTGCTGATCTCCACCGTCGCGTTCGGATACGAGGCGCCCGGCCTGCAGGCTGCCAACTTCCTGGTGCTGTTCGGCGCGCTTGATCGCCTCGGCGGCTTCTTCGTGCTCGCGTCGATCCGGGAGTTCGCCCCGTTCGTTGACGCGATCGTGCTGGCCGGCGTCGCCGGCACCGCGATCACCGCAGATCTCGGGGCGCGCAAGATCCGTGAGGAGCTCGACGCACTGCAGGTGCTCGGCGTGGACCCGATCAAGAACCTGGTCGTGCCGCGGTTCCTGGCGCTGATGCTGGTCACCGGCCTGTTCGACATCTATGCGCTGCTGTTCGGGATCTTCGGCGGGATCCTGGCGACGATCGTCAACAACGCGCCGCTTGGACCGTTCTGGGCCACGTTCTTCAACAACGCATCCACCACCGACCTGTGGGGCTCGGTGCTGAAAACGACCCTGTTCGGAGCGATCATCGCGATCGTCTGCTGCTACAAGGGCATGACGGCCTCCGGTGGGGCCGAGGGGGTGGGGCGCGCTGTCAATCAGGCGGTGGTGATCGCCTTCCTGGGCGTGTTCGCCTTCAACTACGCGTTCACCCAGACGCTGCTGGCGACCCATCCTGAGATCACGACGATCATCAAGTGATCGATGAGCGACCGACCGACCACATCGGGCGCGATCCGCGCCGCCGGAGCGGTGTGAGCTGATGGGCGACCTGATCGCGACCCCGCGGGGGTGGATCGAAGCCTTCGGCGAGATCGTCAAGTTCTGCTCTCAGATTGTGCGAGAGGTGCTCACGCTGCGGGTGCTGCGCTTCTTCGGCGAGGCGCTACGCCAGGCGGGGATTCTGATCGTCTCCTCGACGCTGGTGATCTGGGGACTTGTGTTCATCATCGGCCTGCAGTGCGGGATCGAGGGCGCTTACTTCACCTACGGGGAGGGGACGCCCGCCTACTCCGGCGTGTTCGCCGCCTGGTGTGACCTGCGCGAACTGGTCCCGCTGGTGTTCGGCTACATGATGGCCGCCAAGGTGGGTACCGGGATCGTGGCCGAGCTCGGCTCGATGCGGATCTCCGACGAGATCGACGCGCTTGAAGTAATGGGCATCAGCGGCATGACCTTCCTGTGCGCGACGCGCCTGCTGGCGGCGATCCTGGTACTGCCGTTCGTGTATTTGTGCTCGATCGGCGCTGGCTTCTTCGCCAGCTACCTGGCGGTCGTGCAGCAGATCGGCTACGTGTCCTCAGGCGGCTTCTTCTTGATCTTTTGGCAGTTCCAGAATCCGCCTGACCTCTTATTCAGCTTGATAAAGGCCATGAGCATGGCCGTGGTGATCGTGCTCGTCGGCTGTTATTACGGCTACAACGCCAGCGGCGGCCCCGTCGGTGTGGGTACCGCCACCGCGAAGTCGATGGTCCTGAACATCGTGTCCGTCCATCTCATCGGAATGCTTGGAACCCAGCTCTTCTGGGGGGCCAATCCGAGGGCACCAATCGGAGGCTGACCATGTCTGAGTTTCAATCCGGCGGCGATGAGCCAGCGCCGGCCAACGAGACCCGACGCGTGAGCGATCAGGGCGCGGCGGGCGGCGATCGGTCCCAAAGCTCCTCAGCCGACCAGCCGGCACCGATCCAGGCCGCCGGAGGCGGCGGCTCAGACGAGGAGCAGTCATCGGCTCAATCCGGGTCGCGTGTCTCGGTCGTCGACGAGCAGCCGCCCCGGCCCGCGCCTCCCGATGGGGCCTCCGACGAGGACTACAAGTGGCACACCTACAAGATCTATCCCTCGGGTCGTCCGGATGCGGTCGAATTCATCGACGTCTACAAGTCGTTCGGGCGCAACCGCATCCTTCGCGGGGTGAACATGGGCCTGCCGGAGGGCATGGTCTCGATGATCATTGGGCCTTCTGGAACCGGTAAATCGGTCTGCATCAAGCACATGGTCGGTCTGCTCTACCCCGACCAGGGGGATGTGGTCGTGCATGGCGAGTCGGTGCCCGACATGCCCGACGATGAGCTATTCGATATGCGCAAGAAGTTCGGGCTGCTGTTCCAGGATGGCGCGCTGTTCGGATCGATGAACATCTTCGACAACGTCGCCTTCCCGCTGCGCCAGCACACCGAGAAGGGCGAGGACGAGGTCGAGGAAATCGTGATGCACCGTCTCAATGAGGTCGGCCTCGGGAATGCGCGGACGCTGTTTCCGAATGAGCTCTCGGGCGGCATGCGCAAGCGCGCCGGATTCGCCCGGGCGCTGGTGCTCGAGCCCGACATCCTGTTGTTCGACGAGCCCGACTCGGGGCTCGATCCGGTACGCACGGCGTTGCTGGGCGAGCTGATCCTGGAGATCCACCGCGACATGATGGACGAGGCCAAGAAGAAGAAGAAGACGCATCTGCCCACCTTCTGCGTGATCACTCACGACATCATGAGTGCCCGCCGCGTGGCCGACTACATCAACGTGCTCTGGAAGGGACGGGTCGTCGAGGCGGGCCCGGCGGAGGACATGCTCAACTCCGACAATCCGTTCATCCGCCAATTCCTTTCGGGGGAGTCCGAGGGCCCGCTGACGATGGACTGAGCTGGCCCCTGCGGTCGGCCGTCAGCGGCGCGTGGCAGACGGCCCGCAGGTAGCCTGAGCGGCTGAGATGACGGTGCGGGAGAGGTTTGAGCGGGTGGCCCGGTTGGCCGCCGGAAGGCCGGTGCTGACGATCGGCATCGTGCTGGCGCTGGCCCTCGCCGGCGCCGTGCTGGCGCTGGGTCTCAAGCCATCAGCCGGCACCGACACGTTTGTCAGCTCGTCTTCGGCGAGCTACCGAGCGACCGCCGACGACCAGCGGCATTTCGGCGACGACGCCGTGGTCATCCTGATCCAGGAGCCGCTGACCGATCTCGTGGAGACCAAGGACCTCGCCACCGAAACCCAGCTGGAGGCCTGCCTGGCCGGGCAGTACGCGGTGGCCAACAAGACGCTGCAGGCGTTCACGCCGGCGCCGGCCGGCACGCACGCGCCCTACGGCGGCTGGGGAAGCCCGTGCGGGAAGCTGATGAAGACCCAGCCCGTGCAGGTCGTGTACGGGCCGGGCACCTTCCTCAACCGAGCCGTCTCCGCCGTGAACGATCAGATCCAGGGGATGCTCGTGGGTGCACAGCATTCGATCACGACGGCCGAGCGCGACGCCTACGAGCTGGCGATCGGCAAGGGGCTGGGCGCCAAGCGCGCCGCCGCGGCGGCCAGCGCCGCCGGTCAGCTTGAGCAGCAGCAGGTGTATCAGACGCTCGAGCAGACCTATCTGAACTCCGGCATCTCCGGCACTCCGGCGATCGACGACCCGCAGTTCATCCCGCAGATCGTGTTCGACCAGACGCGTGGGGTCAACCAGCCCAAGGCGCGCTTTGCCTACCTGTTTCCGACGAAGGACTCGGCGCTGATTCAGGTCAAGCTGAAGGCGTCGCTCAGCGACGAGCAGCAGGCGCAGGCGATCTCGTGGATCCGCCAGGCAATCAGGATGCCGGTCTTCCGCTCAGCCTACGGCGCTCGTTACACGGTGAGCGGGGTACCGGTCGTGATCAACGATCTGGCCAGCGAGATCACCGGCTCGATCGCGGGCCTGCTGCTGGTCGCGCTACTGGTGATGGCCGCCACGCTGCTGATCGTGTTCCGAGGCCGCCTGCGACTGCTCCCGCTGGCGATCGCTCTGGCGACGGCAGGGATCACCTTCGGTCTGCTGGCTCTGCTAGGTGCGCCCCTGACGATGGCCTCCATCGCGGTGCTGCCGATCCTGATCGGCCTCGCCGTCGACTACGGGATTCAGTTCCAAGCGCGCGCCCAGGAGGCGAGCGCGAACGGCGGCCGCGCCGCCCGAGGACCGCTCTGTGCCCGGGACGCGGTCGTCCGCGGTGCCGGGGCCGGTGCGCCGACGATCGCCACCGCAGCGCTGGCGACCGCCACCGGCTTTCTGGTCCTGCTGCTCTCGCCCGTCCCGATGGTGCAGGGCTTTGGGTTGCTCCTGGTGGTGGGGATCGCCGTCGCCCTGGCCTGTGCGCTGACCGCCGGCTCGGCCGCCCTGGCACTTTCGGACCGCGACCTCGGCGTGGTCGGGGCGTCGCTGCGCGGTGCGGGCGAGATCGTCGATGACCTGCGCGCAAACACTGGCTCGGCGGTCCGGTCGATCACCCCGCGCCGGCGCCCCCGTCAGCGTTCCCTCGGCGGCAGCGCCTCAATGCCGGCCGGTCTGATCGCGACCGTGGTCAGGAGGCCGGCGCGGGTGATCACCATCGCCGCTGTGCTGGCCGTGCTCGGATGGATCGCCGACACCCAGACCTCGGTCCAGTCGGATGTGACCAAGCTCGTGCCCAGCAATATGCCCGCGTTGCAGAACCTGCGGACGCTGGAGCGGATCACCGGCGTATCGGGCGAGATTGACGTCACGGTGCGCGCCGACGACGTGGCCACCCCCGAGACCGTCGACTGGATGATCGGCTATGAGAATTCGCTGCTCGAGCACTACGGCTATCTGGAGGAGCGGGGCTGTGCGCACTCGACCCTGTGCCCGGCGCTGTCGTTGCCGGACCTGTTCTCCAAGAGCAGCCAATCCGGTCAGCCAGCTCAGCTGACCCAGAGCACGATCAGCGGCCTGCTGGCTTCGGTCCCCAGCTACTTCTCCCAGGCGGTGATCACCTCCGACCATCGGGAGGCGACGCTGGCGTTCGGGATCCGCTTGATGGCGCTCGCTCGCCAGGCGCGGGTGATCGATTACATGCGCTCGCGCCTGCACCCTCCGCCCGGCGTCACCGCGCAGTTGGCCGGGCTGCCGGTACTGGCGGCCCAGGCCGACGCCTCGCTCTCATCCTCAGGACGGCGTCTGCTCACGCTCGTCGCCGGCCTGGTGGCAGTGTGCCTGGTGCTGCTGGCGGTGTTCAGGCGTGCCACGCGAGCGCTGGTGCCGATGATCCCGATCGCGCTGGCCACCGGCTGGTCGGCCCTGATCCTGTTCCTGATCGGCATTCCGCTCAACCCGATGTCAGCGACGCTGGGCGCGCTGGTGGTCGCGATCTCGACCGAGTTCAGCGTGCTCCTCTCCGAGCGCTTTCGCCAGGAGCAGGCCGAGGGCCATGACCTGACGCAGGCCCTGGCGCGCACGTACCGGTCCACGGGTGCGGCCGTGCTCGCGTCGGGGATCACCGCGATCGCCGGCTTCGGCGTGCTCGTCTTCTCCAGCATCACGATGCTGCGCGACTTCGGCTTCGTCACGCTGGTTGACCTGTCGGTCTCGCTCGGCGGGGTTCTGCTCGTGCTGCCGGCCGTGCTGGCGCTGTCTGAGCGCGGCGACGCGGTCGCGCGCGCCAGCGGGATGCTGCGCTGGGCCTCTGCCGGGAGGAGGCGCCTCCGGCGCCGGCCGCGGGTAGCGTGAGCGAGTCGCCGGAGTCGCCGGAGTCGCCGCAGTCGCCGGAGTCGCAACCCCTGCGCCGTCGGCTCGATCCCGACCGGGCGGCCGGCCTGGCCGGCGCCGGGACCGGCCCCGCGCCGCCGCCGCTGGCGATCGACCCCCGGCCGTACCGATGGGCGATCGGGATCTTCGGATTGGTGCTGGTGGTGGCGATCTCGATCTACCAGTTCGCTCAGCACGGGGTGGGCACGACCGGCGTTCCACCTGGCCAGCGACTGCATTACTTTGCCGCACCGCTGGCGGCCTCGACACTGAACGGCGACGCCAACCTCCAGCCGCCCTGCACGCTGACGCGCCATGATCCCCGGGCGCTAAATCTTTGCCTGCTCGCCGGGCGCATGCCCGTGGTGCTGGCGTTCTTCGTGACCGGATCGTCGCATTGCACCCGTCAGGTGGATGCGCTGCAGTCGCTGTCGCTCCAGTTCCCGGCATCGGCGGTGCGCTTCGCGGCCGTGGCCGTCAACGCCGGCCATGCGCAGACGGCGGCACTGGTGCGCTCGCACCACTGGACGATCCCGGTCGCCTATGACCCGGATGGTTCGGTGGGCTCTTTGTACGGAGTCGTGATCTGCCCGATGATCGAGCTCGCCTACCGTGGCGGGATCGTCAAGGATCGCCTGCTCGGCGATCGCTGGGTCACCGCTGCGGCCATCGGGCCGTTCGTGCGCTCACTGCTCGGGCCCAGCCGGGGGGCGCGATCGACCGGGACGGGTGGCGGCACCCCGTCGTGAGCGAGGGCACGCATCCTGCGTTGCGCGCGGGCCTCATCGAGGCGCGCGTGCTAGGCGAGTTCCCGGAGCTACGACTTGATTGGCTCGCGATCGACGCGGGCCCGCGTGAGAGTCCGCGTGAGGTCAGGCGGCGGCTGAGCGGACTCGCGGACCGCTACCGGGGGGCGACCGTCGTGACGATGCGGACCAAAGCAGTGCCACACGCCTACAGGTCATTCTTTCGCCAGATCGGCCTTGACCCCGACGTCGACCGGATTCCCAGCGAACAGGCGGCCGTCGCGCGTCTGTTGCACGGCGGGTTCCGCTCCCGGGATCTGGTGCACGATTCGATGCTGATCGCACTGGTCGAGACGGGCGTTCCGGTGTGGGCGCTCGATGCGCGCCATGTGGCCGCCGAGGGCCTTGGGATCCGTACCACGGCGGCCGGGGACCGTCTCGGCGACGAGGGCGGCCGCGCGTTGGCGCCCGGACGCCTGGCCGTCGCCGACGCGCAGCGGGTCCACGGTCTGCTGTTCGGCGAGCTGGCCGCCGGTCATCAGGTGAGCGCCCAGACCCCGCGCGTGGTGCTGTTCACAGTCGGGGTGGCGGGCGTACCGGCGATCCACGTCGAGGAGGCCATGTGGCTGTGCGCCGAGCTGCTCGAGGCAAGGTAGGGGGTGGTAACCTGACCGCTTGCAGAAAGGAGGAGCGATGGAGCTTTCGCAGCCGGTGCAGGACGCTCTGCGGGGCCGTCCCGCGGACGTCCCGGGTGCGCTAGGGGAGCCGGGAACTGAGGTCGGCGAGCGGGCGGCCAGGCGATCGCTCCGCACTCAGCTCGCGCGGCTCGAACGACAGCTCGCCGACGCTTTCGTCACCACCTATCCGATGGGTGGCATCGAGCTGCCGGCCCAAGCCCCAAGCGAGCCTCGGCTGCTGGATCTCGGAGAGCTCGAGCGCATCCGCGACGAGCTCGCCGAACGCATGCGCAGCGCGCGGGTGACGATCGCGGAGCGGGTCGACGAGCAGTCAGAGAAGCGGCTGGTTCTGGAGCGGATGCTCCTCGATCCCGTTGCCCACCGCTTCGCCCGCGTCTCCTGCAGTGAGCTGGGTACGCCTGGATGCGGTGTGTGGCAGGTCAGGCCGCGCCTCGGTCTGATCGGGATGCTGATGGGCTGGTGGCAGGTCAAGCTCTCCTCTGGCTGTCCGTTAGCCCTGGGCTGCGGTTGACCATCGCAGCCCTGAGGGTTTCCCGCCGACCACTATTCTGAGCAGGCATGCGCGAGCTGCTGAGGACGGGCGCCGGCGCGATCCTGGTCGTTCTGATCATGTTCATCGGGAGCCTCGGCCTCTGGGTGGGCACGCCGCTGCTCTGGCTGTGGGTCGGTTCTCAGATCCAGGGCGCGACCTCCTCGCTCGGCACCGCGCTGGGCGCGGCCTTCCTCGGTGTCGTGCTCACGATCATGGCGGTCGCGTCGGTGCTGGCCAAGCTCAGCGACGTCTACCGTGCCAATTGTCGAGCGCGGGGCCGCGATGATCCGGGGCATCTGATGCTGGAGGGCGTGCTCGTGGTCAGCGCGGGGATCACGCTGGCGGGGTTCGTGGTCTGGTTCTTCTTCTTTGCCGGAACCAGTCCAGTGCCGCTCGGGATCCACATCTGACTCGGGGCGGGCCAGGTGCGCCTCGCTGGGGCGCTTCCGGGACGTGCCTCGCGTTTGCGCGGTGCACGTCCCGGAGGGCCTGATCATTCAGGCCCAGCGCGGTCCTCAGACTTCTACGAGCGCCATCTCGCTCGAGACGCAGGTCTGAAGCTGGCTGGCCAGCACGTGGCGCTGGCGCTCGGTCAACGCTCCGACAGGCTTGGTCTCGTTGATGGCGTTTCGTGAGAGGAACTTCCGGCACCTCGTGCTCCCCCAACGGCGCTGACTCATCAGCAGGTCGCCCACGGACCAGCTGCTCGCCTCTTCAGGACAGACGAGGATGACTTCCGCGGCCGACATCTCGCCGACGGCGATGCGCCTCTTGAGATCCGCGCGCGCGAGCCTGACCTCATTGGCTCGCTCCAGCGCCCGCAGTCTCTGCGGGCCTGGGGTCATCAGGGTGGTCTGCGTCATGTAGCTCTATCTCTTCCTGCGGTTTGGTCCGCCCTGGGCGGACGTTGTTGAATAGCGGCAGCCGACGACGCATCTCCTCGTCGCGGTCCGGCCGGGCCTGCGATCTCGTCTTGAGCCGTGCGGCTCGGTGCTTCGACTCACGGGGGCCTGGCCGCCTCCCCGATTTCGCTCTTCGCGCCACCAGACTGACCACCACCGTTCCGTGATCAAAACCTACGACAACGATTCGGTAACAGCAATGTCACAACTGTCGAAGGGTGCGCTTAGAGCGCCTTTTTTCTCTCGCCGCGCACTTGTGCGTGGTTGGACAAGTGCGGAACGGCTATTTGCCGCCGGGCAATGGCCCGTGCTCGGCCTCGAACGCGCGCTTGGCGGCACCGAACAGCTCCAGCGCCTGGCCGAGCGTGTCGTGATCGTGCGTGGCCATGACGCTCGTGCGCAGCAGCGCACCCGCGGGCGGCACGGCAGGATGCAGCGCGACGTTGACGAACACGCCGGCCTCGTAGAGGGCCTTCCACAGCAGCGCGGCCTTCCAGTCGTCGCCCACCACGACGGGCACCACCGGGGTGATCACCTCGGTCCCGTCGGCTAGCCGGGTCGGCGGTACGACCTGAAAGCCCAGGTCGCTCAAACCGGCGTGCAGGAATCGGGCGTTGTCAAGCACGCGTGCAAACAGCGTCGGCCCCTCGTCCGAGCGGCAGATCCGCACCGCGGCCAGCGCTGCACCGACCGCGGCCGGTACCCCTGAGGCCGTGAACATGAACGGCCGTGCCTGGATCTGCAGAAACTCGATCACGTCCGCCGGGCCCGCGATTACGCCGCCGCACGAGGCCAGCGACTTGGAGAACGTGGCCATCCGCAGATCGACCCGGTCCTCGACCCCGAACAGTTCCGACGTGCCGGCCCCTCGTGCCCCCAGCACTCCGAGCGCGTGCGCCTCATCGACCATCAGCCGGGCTCCGAAGCGCGCGCACAGATCCGCGATCTCCGGCAGCGGCGCTACGTCGCCCTCCATCGAGAAGACCCCGTCGACCACGACCAGGATCCCGCCCCCGTCCTGCGCGGCCTTCTCCAGCCTGCGTTCCAGCAGATCGATTCGGTTGTGACGAAACGTTCGCAGCTTGGCGCCCGAGAGGATGCAGCCGTCAAGGATCGAGGCGTGGTCGCCTGAATCGGCCACCACGGTGTCGCCGGGGGCGAGGATCGTCCCCAGCGCGCCCAGGTTGGCCTGGTGGCCGGTCGTGAACACGAGCGCAGCCTCGGTTCCAAGCCAATCTGCCAGCTCGTTCTCGAGCTCGATGTGCAGGTCGATCGTGCCGTTGAGAAAACGCGAGCCGGTCAGTCCCGTGCCGTAGCGTGAGATCGCGTCCAGCGCGCCCTGCCTGACCCGCTCATCTCCGGTCAGGCCGAGGTAATTGTTGGATCCGAGCATGATCCGCCGCTTGCCCTCCATCTGCACCACCGGAAGGGTTGGTCCTTCCAGGACGCGGAAATATGGCAGTGCGTCGAGCTCTCGTGCGGCTTTGAGTTGGGCCAGGCGTTCGTGCTCGCGGGCCTTGGCGAAGACATCGATCGAAGTCGGCATATGGCTTTCCGGTCGGATGGCGCTCGGGATCCACCAGCTCGCGCGCGCGAGCCACGCGTTCACCAAGCTGCGGTGGCGCCACTATCGTAACGAGCCGGATCGACGCGGCCGCGCGCGAACGCCTGCTGATCCCTCTCACTGAGCGGCACCTTGTGAGCGCGGCTTGCCGATGACCGCGCACGCTGTCACCATGTGCGATCCATGAGCGACCAAGCGCGCACGATCACCGACGCGCTCGCTGACGCCGACGTCCGCGAGCCCTATGAGCTGGTATTCGACGACGACATCGCGGAGGAGACGGTCGACGGTCTGCCCGTGCTCGCCGAGGTTCGAGCCCTGGAGCCCATATCGCACGTCTCGCTCGCCTCGGTCCAGGTTGCCGCCGTGGCGGCGACCGGGTTCGTCGCCGGCGCCGCGACGCTCGCGCTGGTCAGACGCCACAGCAGCCGCAAGCTCGCTCGCAACCGGCGTCTGACACCGCGACGGTCCGTTGACATGCTGCCGATCGTCGGCAGCCGGACGTTTCTGGTCGACGTCCATCTGATCGCCAAGCCAGGCGATTGAACGGCCGCGCGCCGGCGCGCGCCGGCAGCGCCCTGAATAGTGCACCCGTTGGCGGTCTGAGTAGCGCGCCCGTTGGCGGTCTGAGCGCCGGGCCCGTCGATGCCCGGGCAGGCATCGAGGTCAGGATGGAGGTCAGCCCGCGGTGGGTCTTCAGGCTCCCGCGCCGCCTCGGTCTCGACGGCCTCGCCCGCATGAGCGGCGGCGTCCTGCACCGCCTGCTGCACGCCGACGGGGAGCCGGTCCTCATCCGCGTGGCGGCGCTCACGCACGACCGGTTCCTGTTCGGCGCCAGGGCCGGCGACCAGGCGGCGGCGGAGTGGGGCATCGAGCGGATGCGCTTCGCGCTCGGGATCGACCAGGATCTGCGCCCGTTCTATGACCGCTTCCGGTTTGATCGGTTGATCGGACGCTCGCTACGGGCCAATCCGGGCTTGCGGGTCCCGGCTCGTCCTGATCCATTCGAGGCTCTGACCTGGGCGATCTGCGAGCAGCTGATCGAGTACGAGCGCGCGGCGGCGATCCAGCGGAGGATCGTCTGGCGACTCGGCCGTCGGTGCAGCTTCAGCGAATTGCGCGACGCGCCGCCGGCCGCGGTGCTCGCCCGTCAGGCCCCGGCGCTGCTGGCGTCCTTCGATCTGTCGGCGACCAGGGCGAGCGCGCTGGTCAAAGCCGCGCGTGAGGTGGCCACGGGTCGCGTTGACCTCAGCGATCCGCAGCACGAGTCGGGCTGGCGGCGCCTCCGGGCGATCCGAGGCATCGGGAGCTGGACCGTGCAGACGCTGGCGCTCACCGGCCAGGGCCGGCTTGATCAGCTGCCGGCCGGCGATCTTGGCTACCTGAAGCTCGTCGGCCGTCTGCGCACCGGCAACCCGTCCGCGCGGGCGACCGAGGAGGAGGTGGCCGAGTTCTTTGCGCCGTATGCGCCCTGGACCGGCCTGGCCGGGCTCCACGCCCTCATGCCGTGATTCAGAGATTGCGCGCCCGCCACTCGCGAGATCTGCTTGCGGAATTCCGATCACGAGACCGGGACTCCGGGTCGGTTACGGCTGAGCCGTCTGCGGCAAGATCGATCGCCACACGTCGCCGGGCCTGCCCTTCCGGGGTGATGCTCAGCCCGTATAAACGGGGGAGGTCACGAGTTGGGACCCGCATGGCGTGATCCGCGGAACGCCCCCACCGGTCAGCGAAACCCGCAGGGCTCCGGTGCCGCCGGGCGGCACCGATTCCAGCGCCGTCGCTCGGACGCAGCGGTGGGCGCCCGCGTACTCGCTGTTGGTCACGAAGCTGAGGCCGAAGCGCGCACTGGAGCTCGGCGCCAGCAGCACCCGACTCGGCGGACTCATCGTGTCAGGGAAGAAGCCGCCGCCCCGCTTCAGGCGCGTGGCGATCGTGTGCCCAGCGGCGTTGAGCAGGCGCGCGCCGGGGTATCCCCGCAATGTGCACATCGGCCCGGAGGCGTTGCGCAGCGCGAACGTCACCTCCAGATGGCCGGTCGCCCCCTGGGTACCCACGACCGTGAGTCGCAGCCTCGCGCTGGCGCAGGGCAACGGCACCGGCTGCGGCGAGGGGGCTGCTGCGTGCGGTGAGGCGGCGCGGTGGGTCCCGGCCGTCGTCGACGACGACGGCGGGGGCTGCGAGCTGCCGCAAGCGCCGATCGCCAGCGCGCCGAGCACCGCGAAGGCCGTCTGGACCGATCTGGCAAGCCGGGGGGAATAGTTCTGCATCGGTGCGCCTCGCCCACACATCGTAGGGTCGTCGTCAGCGGGTGGGATGTGGGCGCAGATAGGCGACGACGTCGCGCGCCAGGTCATACGCGTCGGGAGAGCCCAGGCCGGTGGCCGGATCCCAGCTGGAGACGATCCACGGCGCGACGATCCTAGTGCAGAGTTCTCGGACTAACCGGCGGCCAGGGCGCGCTGCCCACCAAGCCCGCAGCTCTACAGGCCCTGCCCCGCCAGCAGCTCGTTGGTGGAGGCATCTGCGAAAGCCGACTGGCTGGAGATCAGGTGATTGCTCAGCATCCACTCGCCGTAGGCGTTCCACTGAGCCGAATCCTGCCAACCCCACGGCTCGCCGGCCTTGGTGGGGAAGAACGCCGGCAGCGTCGCCCCCACGCTGGCCAGCTGGAGCTTGGAGTCCAGCGAGGGATTCGCGCTGAGCAGCGCGTTGACCCCGGCCTGGGGGTTGTTACGCACCGACTCGTATCCGCGCGCCAGCGCCTGCACGAAGCGGCGCAGCACGTTGGTCCGGTTGGCGATCTCGCTCTCGCGCGCCACCAGCACGAGCTCGTTGTAGGGCGGCACCCCAGCGTCGTTGACGCGGATCACGTGGGGATGCTTGCCGTCCTGGGTGAGCTGAATCGCCTCATAGTTCCAGTAGGCACCGAGCGTGGCGTCGACCCGTCCGGAGATCATCGCGGGCACCAGGTTGGCGCCGACGTTGATCTCCTTAACCGAGCTGGCCGGGACGTGGGCGCGCGCCAGGATCGTGTCAAGATAGGCGTGCTGGTAGGGGATGCCGGCGTCGCCAACGCGCTTGCCGCGCAGGTCGGCCGGACTGGTGATGTGCTTATAGCCCAGCGAGACGATCGAGGTCAGCGGCTGCTGGACGATCGCTCCGATCGCCGCCAGCCCCGCACCCTTGTCACGGGCCAGCATCACCTCGGGCTCGTAGGAGATGGCAACGTCGACCTTGCCCGCGGCCAGCAGCTGGAGCGGCGTGGCGGGATCGGTTGGCACCTGGATCTGCACGCTCAACCCGGCCCGGGTGAAGTCCCCCTCCTGGATCGCCCGGTAGAGCCCGACGTGGTCGGCGTTGGGAAACCAGTCGAGCATCACCGTAAGCGACTGGGAGCCACCCGCGGTTGCCAGCCGATCCTTCTTCTCACCACAGGCCGCGAGCCCGAGCGTCAGGGCCACAGCGCCGGCGATCAGTGCCAGGGTTCGTCTCATCGGTCGATCTCTCCGGTTGGTTGGTAGGCCCACGGCAGCACGCGCCGCTCGGCCAGGGTTAGCAGGGCGAACAGCGCGATCGCGAACACGGACAGGATCACGATCGCGGCCCAGGCGCGCGCCATCAGCAGCTGCGGCTCTGAGATCAGGAACAGATAGCCCAGCCCGGCGTTGGCGCCCGACCCCTCGGCGAACACGGCGCCGATCACCGCGAACACGACCGCGATCTTCACCCCCGTGAACAGCCCCGGCAGCGCGGCCGGGAGCTCGACGTGGCGGAAGGTCCGCAGCCGCGTGGCATCGAAGGTTCGCATCAGCTTGAGCAGACCAGGATCGACTGCGGCCAAGCCGGCCAGGGTGGTCACCACGATCGAGAAGAACGACACCAGAGCGATCACGATCAGCTTGGGCAGGATCCCGAAGCCCAGCCATAGGATCAGCAGCGGCGCGAGCATCGGGATCGGGATCGTCTGCGACGCCACCAGCAGCGGGTACACCGTGCGCCGCAGCGTGAGCGAGAAGTGGATCGCGATTGCGGACACCAGCCCCGCCGCCGCCGCCACCAATATCCCGAGCAGCACCTCCTCGGCCGTGACCAGGAAGTTGCTCCACAGCAGCGAGCGATCGCTGTAGAGCGATTGGGCGATTGAGTGCGGCGCGGGCAGGATCAGCGAATCGGCGCCGCCGAGGTCCACATAAAGCTCCCACACGCCCAGCAGCGCGCCCAGCAGCAGCCACGCGCGCCAGCCCGGCAACCGGACGTTGCGCCAGAGCAGTGGCCCGGCGAGCCTCACGCCCTCATCCCGAGCGCGTCGTAGACTAGCTCGCGCAGCGCGATCACCACCGGATCGGTCCGCCGCCGCGGTCGCTTCACTGCGACCGCCACCTCCGCCACCGAGCGGCCCGGGCGCGGCGACATGACGACGACGCGGTCACCGAGCATCACCGCCTCCTCCACGTCGTGGGTCACGAACACGACGGTGCGTGGCTCTGAGGCCAGCACCGAGACGAGCCAGCCCTGCATCTCGGCGCGCGTGATCGCGTCCAGGGCGGCGAACGGCTCGTCGAGCGCCAGCACCGGTTTGCCGGCCAGGAGCGAGCGCAGGAACGAGATCCGCTGGCGCATTCCGCCCGACAGCTGTGCCGGGCGCGCGGCCTCGAACCCGCTCAGCCCGAACCGTGTCAGCCAGGGCGCCGCCGCGGCGCGCGCTTCGGCGCGTGAGATTCCGCGCGCCACCAGGGCCAGTGCCGCGTTGTCGGTCGTACTCAGCCACGGCAGCAGCAGGTCGCGCTGGGGCATCAGCGCCGCGGGCGCACAGCGCACCGTGCCGGCATCGGGCGCCTGCAGGCCGCAGATCAACTCGAGCAGAGTCGACTTGCCACACCCGCTCGGGCCAACGACGGCGACGATCTCGCCAGGCCTGGCGAGGAGCGACATTCCCGCCAGGGCCTCGACGGTCCCGTGCCGGGTGACGAACGCGCGGCTCACGAACTCCACATTCACCCCGTCGGCGCCGTGAAGATCGCGAGGCTCCTTCACGGGAGCCTCGATCATTGCTCTGACTGCTCCCTCCGCGGGCATTACCCCACAGGTTCGAAGGGTCAGCGCCGGGTCGCGTGCTTGTGCGTGGGCGCTATCTCAGCCGGCCTTCCCGCCAGCCCCCCTGGGTTTTCAGGTACCGGTTCTGATCCTACCGCCTATTGCCCGCGGACCGGTCGGTAACGTCCCGGCCTATGAAAGGCGTTCTGGTCTCACCGCTGCGGTGCTTCGCCGCGGCAATGCTCGCCGGGCTGTCGCTGGGAGCGTTGGCATCCAGCGCCTCGGCCGCGCGCACACTCAGCCCTCGGATCGGTTTCGGGATGGGCCTGATCCCGCTCCAGGGCCGCCAGGAGCTGGCGATCTCGCCGAGCATCCCGGTCGTCTACCACGGTGGCTCGGTGATGCGCAACGTGACCGTGCACACGATCTTCTGGGCTCCGGCCGGCTACGCCTTCACCGGGGCGCCGAGCGCCGGCACGCTGGGCTATGAGGCGTTGTTGCAGCAGTTCTTCACCGACTCGGCCCACGACTCGGGCACCGCCGGCAACGTCTTCTCGGTTCTGGGTCAGTACGCCGACGGCCACGGTGCCGGCGAGTATGGGATCTCGTATCGCGCTGGCGCCGACTCGATCGACGCCACCGACCCCTACCCGACCGCCGGGCATCGGTGCAGCTCGCCCTCCGGAGTGACGGTGTGCGTCACCGACCTCGAGCTCCAGCAGGAGATCGACCACTTGATCCAGACCCGCGATCGCGGTGCCCGCGGCCTGCGCAACATCTGGTTCGTGTTCCTGCCGCCGGACGTGGACACCTGTCTTGCGGTCGCCGAGTGCGCAACCAACTCCTACGCGGGGTATCACTCCGAGTTCGATCTGGGTCACGGCCCGACGATCTACGTCGCGGTTCCCGATCCCCTGATCGAGGCGACGCCGTCCCCGGGAAGCGATCCGCGGGGCAACCCGGAGGCCGAATCCTCGATCGACACCGTGGCCCATGAGACGGTTGAGGCGATCACCGATCCCGTCGGCACCGGCTGGATGGACCCCAACGGCGGCGAGGTTGGCGACAAGTGCGAGAACGGCTCACAGCCGGGCGGCCCCCTCGGCTACGCCCCCGACGGCTCGCCTTACAACCAGGTGATCAACGGACACGAATACCTGCTGCAGATGATGTGGGACAACTCGGTCAGCGGATGCGTGCAGCGCACCACTGTCGACACCTCGCCGCTGCCGTTGCCGACCGTCGAGGAGACCCAGTTCAGCGCCTCGCTGCGCGGCAACATCGGCAGCGCGCGCAGCGGTGTCAAGGTCCGGGCCGGGCTGTTGCGGGCCGGCCAGCTGGTCGCCCTGGCGAGCGCCCGGACGCGCGCCGGCGGCGCCTGGGGCCCGGTGGCACTGAGAGCCGCCGACGGCGCTTTGCACGCGGTCGGAGACGACCGCGACGAGCTCCTGATCGAGTACGGCGCAAGGGGTCCCCTCCCCGAGCTGATCGACACCGGCAACGGCGGCGACCCGTTCACCGAGGCGGGCTATACGGGCTGGTTCGATCTCGACAACGGCTACGCGGTCAGTTCCAGCGGCCACGGCGGGACGGTCGCGCTCGGACCGTGCGGCCAGACCGGCGTGCTGAGCCTGGCCGTCGGCGCCACGCTGACGCAACCGCCGGCGCAGTTGTGCTCGACTGAGGGTGACGTGGCGGTCGTGCGCACCCGCGCCCTGGGCCCGAGGACCGTGGTGCACCTCTCAAGCGAGGACAACCGGGCGCTGAACCCCCGCGACTTCAGCGGCGCGCTGGTCAAGCTGACCGTATCGCTGGGCGAGCCGGGCGCCGTCTCGGCCCTGGGCAACGGCCGGCTCGACCTGGCGCCCACCGGCTTTCCGCTCTGCGACGCGTACCTGCGCATCCACACCGTTCGCTGCTCGGGGCTGGTGCCGGGCGCCGGCTACAGCCTGACGCGCCGCCGTGGCCATGCCCGCGTTCGCGCCCGCGCCAACGCCGACGGCGTGCTCAGCGTGACCCGGCTACCGGGCCCGGTCGGGCTCACCGGCGGCGACGTGCTGGCGCTCGCCAATGGCGCCGCGCGCACGCTGAGCACTCTGCACGTCGCCCACCTGCGGGTGGCCGTCTTCGGCCAGCAGACGCAGATCTCCGCGGGTGTCTGCCAGCCGGGCGACTACTACGGCACAGCCCCGACGACGCCCCCGAGCAGCCCGGCTGTCGGCGCGCCGGGGTACGGCGGCACCGGCACGATCTGCCCCGCGGACGGCCGGGCCGGCGGACTGTCGACGGCGACGATCGCCCAGACTGACGACTTCAGCGGCGGTCAGACCGAGCTTCAGGTCCCGAACCTCCAGACGACGTCCCCGATCGCCGACGAGACCCTCTACGGGGCGTTCATTGCGTCAGCCCAGAGCGGACTGCCGGGTCCACACGGTTCGATTGTGGCGACTGGCGTCCCGGTCTCGCTGACGATCACTGGGGCCGCGTCCCGGCGGGTGGTGTTCCACGCCGCAAACGTCGACACCGCACGTGGCGTCGCGGTGCCCGCGCTGACGCCTGGCGCCTACCGCGCCGGGTGGGTCCTCACCGATGCCAACGGCGATACGCGCACGGTCCAGACCCGGTTCTTCGACGAGGGCTAGTCC
>ODAK010001307.1_pt1 | contig 27569 bp, 28 predicted proteins | sample 1539591 | NCBI WGS metagenome assembly ODAK01 (sample SAMEA3539303, study PRJEB22396) | soil metagenome | biome: tundra; feature: field; material: soil | place: USA | collected 2010-05 | depth 0.15 m
CGCGTATTGTGGTTCAGTGATGTTCAACACACAACCTGGTTCATATGCCGTCCCTATGGAACTCGTCATCGTTCTAACCCGTTACCCAGCGTTGAAACGCTGGGCTGAGATATGCTGTCCCCTTCGGGGACGGGAGTTACGTCAGCAGTCGCAATCCCGTCAAGCGGGGCCTCGTGGCTGCACCCGAAGAGTGGAAATGGAGTAGCTTCAGGGCCTACGCGTTCCACGAGGAGGGTCCGGTGAGGGTCAACTGTCAAGAGTGGCCGCTGAGAATCAGTAGTTCTCCCTCGCGATCCCACTCATTCGAAAACCGCGAATGAGTGGGGCACCCGCACATAACAACTGGCAACCGGCCGACCGACACTGACAACTGTTTGTCCGGCTGTGTAAACTCCTCTTACCTACAAATGCATCGCTTCTTCCAACACTTTCGGGTCGCGCTGTGGCGTGCCTTTCAGCACGACGCCTTCGCCGTGGCCAAGGGCGCGGCCTTCTCCGCGATCTTTACCTTGTTCCCAGCGGTGCTTCTGGCGGCCTCCATCCTCTCGGAGTCGCACACCACTGAGGCATTCATTCGCGAGATCGGTCGTGCCGTAGGGCGGATTCTGCCGTCAGGGACAAGCACAGCCGTCCTGCAATACTTCAGCGGCACCAAACCAGCCAGTGTCAGGACGCTGATCACTCTGGCCGTCATCACTCTGTGGACCGGGTCGGGCACGATGATCTCCTGGATGGAGGGCTTTCGCAATGCCTACCAGATGCCCAAGGTCTGGGGACTGGTGAAGGAGAGAATGATCGCCTTCCTGCTGGTGGTGCTGGCCGGAATCCCGATGGGCTTCTCTTCCTTCCTGCTGGTGTTCGGCAACCAGATCGAAAACTGGATCGCCTACCACGTCGGCCACGAGTTTGGACCTTATATTGTCGGCCTGTGGACGGCGCTGCGTTGGATCATTGCGGCGCTCACCAGCATTGCCGTGATCGGACTCATTTACCATCATGGCGTGCCCCGCACCCAGCCCTGGCATCGCGTGCTGCCGGGTGCGGCGCTGGCCACCATAATGTGGTTCGTCTCTACCGTTTTGTTTGGAGTCTATCTTCGCCACTTCGCCAACTACGATGTCATCTACGGCTCCGTGGCCACCGCGATCGCCTTGCTCATCTGGCTGTATATCGTTTCGATGGTGGTCCTAATCGGCGCCGAATTCAACGCCCTACGCTATCCCCGTTTCCTCTTTGGATCTCATTCCGACATCGATTCCGAGAAGAAACGGGTGCAGGCTTCCTGATGTGAGATACGAGCTTCATGCGGCTGATTTACGTGGTATAAAATTCAGCGCGCCTGAAAAGAAAAACGGCGAGCCCATAAGCCAAAGCAAAACTCAGGGCTGAGAGGCGACAACACTATGACGCAAGAAATCTTGTCAATAGCGGTCCTGGAAGCTCTGCCCGGTAAGCAGGAAGAACTGCTGGCGACGTTACGAGAGCTGTATACCATGATGCATGCCAAGGGCTACTGTCGCGACACACTGCACCGCGATTCATCCAGCCCCGGCCGCTTTCTGCACTTGCGGCACTGGACATCGCCCGAGATGCGCAGCGAGGCGCAAGACGATCCCGACGTGCATCGCTACTGGCAAATGCTGCCGGAACTGTGCACCATCCCGATCGTTTACGAGAGCCTGGAGAAGATCTTCGAAAGTTAGGGCCGATGGCGAGTTGGTGGGAACGAACGGAGCCAAGAACCTCACCCCAGCAAAGGAAGAGTGGGGTACTTCATGGAGTTGCCGCGGTCCCTGCCAGCGCACCGGTCTATTGACCCAGGTACCGGACTACCTTAAACGCGGTATCGTAACCGTGGTAGGGCACAAACACTGAATAGCCCCCGACCGCGACGATCTTGCCGTCCGACTGGATTGCAAGGCCGTTGGCGCTGACGGAGGGAGCTTGGAACCCGCCTCCGAACGAGGTAACAACGGTGCCGTTGGTTCCGAATGTAGTGTCGAGCTGGCCGGTGGCCGTGTATCGAGCCAGCGCGAATGCTGTTTGCCCGGATTGGTTAGCCGTGCCCAGCGTCACAATGTCACCGCTCGGCTGCACCGCTAAACCGGAAGTTGTGACGATTGGAAAATTGGGAATGACGGTGTCCGTACCGCCGTTGGCGCCGAAACTTGCGTCCGTAATCCCCACTCCCAGATAGCGAGATACCGCGAAGCCAGTGACCGTATAAATGGGAGCTTGGAGAGAGTTGTTGGTCAGAGTCCCGGCGGCAAGAAAATCCCCTGTTCCGAGAAGCACTAGACCGGCTGCATTTCCTGGGCTGGCCAATTGGCCGCCAATTCCGAAGGTGGTGTCGAGACTGCCATTCGAGTCATATTGAGAGATAAAGCCACTTGTTCCCGAAAAGGACGAAGCCACCAGGATCTTTCCATTAGGAAGAAGCGCCAGCCCAGTGGCCGGATAACCAGCGGTCCTGGCCGAACCCCCGCTCCCAAAGCTGGTGTCAAACTGGCCGTCGGACAGAAAACGTAGCAGGAAACGGTCGGCCACCAAAATCTTGCCGTCCGGTTGGACGAGCACGCCCTGTGTCGGCGCGCCAATGAAATCATTACCCAGCGACACTATTCCGCCGGTTCCAAATGTAGAGTCAAGAACCCCAGTACTGAGGTACCGAACCACGATATTCACACCGACGGCTACAATCTTGCCATCGCTCTGCAGGGTGATCGTCGTAAGCGGGATGTCCTCTATGCTCGGTATGGACGCTATGCCGCCGGTTCCGAAAGTTGTATCCAGGCTGCCATTGGTGTTGTAGCGGGCTACCGCAGGGACAGGGAAGCCGGTGTGGCTCGGGATCCCGCCGCCCACCACGATTTTCCCGTTTGACTGGATGGTGACAGCGTTCGCAGAAGCCACGTTGGAGGAACCGGTTTGATCGCCGAAGTCGGTGGTTACAATCCCTCCGCTGCCAAATGTCGGATCGAGGTGGCCAGCCTGTGCGGCGGCCTGCTGGGAAGCGATGAGTAGGATTGAGAAAATCAACAACGAAGCGCGGTTCAATGTCGTGCCGTACATATGCTTTCCTCCTAATTAACTTGATCGCCCCGAACCCTTAAGCGACAGGCGAAGGGCCATGCGACGGCCAACTCTAACGCACGTGTGCGCAGGAAGTTGTCACGAAATTGTCATCGGGCTATCAAAAGACTGTCAAAGATTCGTGGCCGAGTAACCAAGGGTGTCCCACAATATTCGTCTGAAGGCCGGCTCTACCCGAACATCAGCTGGTTCAGAGTCTTCCCTCAATTCTCGCGTTCCGCCCAGATTATGAACTGCTCTTGTCGGGGATCGAAGCGGGCAGAGAGCAGGTTGGGCTGGCAGCAGACCTCGCAGTCTTCCACATACTTCTGAAGCGGACCCGCGGACTCATCGACATCGGTGGAGTTCCACTCTCCGCAATAGCTGCACTGGAAGTTGCATTGCACGGCGAGATGCCTCAACCGCAATTATCGGCGCAGGAAGTCTCTTCCTGAATCCGAACTTCAAAACAGGAATTGTCCCGATCTGATCAACCTTGCACCGTAGCGCCCGCTTTCGCTTTTCTTTCGTATCTTATTAGCCCGCCGAAGGTTACTCCCATCCCTGGCTCTGCTCGCCAACTGGCAGCGAACCTGCATTTGTAAAAGCCGTGGTCCGCAGCTACGCGGCCAGCGTCGAGGCGATGGGATTATGGATACTTCTCCTGCTAACCCGAAGACTTCTTCCCGCCAAACAGAAAAGCCCGAATCAACTATTCTTCTTGTGGAGGACGAAACTGTGGTTCGCCAAGTAACCCGTGCAGTATTAGAGCATGCTGGGTATCGAGTGCTTGAATGCGACGGTCCGGAAGAAGCGCTCCGCGTGGGGAGCGAGCATCGGGACCACATTGGGCTGTTACTGTCGGATGTGGTCATGCCAGGAATGAACGGCCATGAACTGGCGCTGCGATTGCAAAGTTTGCAGCCCGGCCTAATTACGGTTTTCATGTCCGGTTACGCCGATCGCGATGTGCTGCACAACGTGCTACACAAAATGACGCAGGACGGCATGACCAACTACATTCAGAAGCCCTTCACCATAAATGTCCTGCTGTCGCGCGTCGCGGCGGCCCTGCGGACACGTGCGGAATTCAGCGAGGCTGCGCCCCCTTCCGGTATTCCCACTGGGTGACGCGTGGGCTACCGGCCGGGACATGATTGCGTCCTCAACGCCTGCTTCAAGAAAGGAGCGACGCTTGGAGATTAAAGTGATGCGGAACTGGATACTGTTATGCACAACAGCTCTACTGTCGTGTGGCGCAAGATGCCAAACCCTTGCGCCAGTAGACATTTCTGGCTTTGGAAAGGATCGTCCAATTCGGGCGATTGTGACACAGATCTCTAGTTCAGAGTGCAAAGGTTCTAATTATGTTAAAGGTGGCGTCCCCCAATACGATGATGCCTCGTACGATGTACATGTTTCAGCAACTGTGACTTTTGAGAACCGATCGCGAAGACCTGCTCTTCTCTATAAAGACTTCAATCCAACAATGACTGAGCGAGTGGCAGTGTCGGCGAAGGACATTGCCTTGGGAAAATATGTAACTGGCTTTGATGGCGACCGAATGGCAATCAGTGGCGAGCCGAAACAGGTTTCCATCGAAGATTTTGTTGTGATCAATCCAGGTGAAACCTATACAGCCCCTATACGCGCAACCCTGTTTGCATCGGCAGACTTGAAAAAGCCCCTTCACACTCCCGGTAAGTACTGGATGCAGCTTGGAATCGACGCGCGCCCCGACGCGTTTTACTTTGACGCAGGAGCAGAAAAGAATTCTAAGCGCAAGTGGCAATCGCGTGGGCAGCTAGTGGACTTCATTTTGACCGAGCCTTTCCCGATTGACATCACACTGGACCCGAACGCCCCGGCGTGCAAACAGTAAGAAATTTCCAATGATTCATTCACTTCATTGGATCGGCGAGCCGGGTGCCCCATCCTTCTCGCCCGCCTTTGGCGAAAGGGTGGGAGGCGCTTAGTCCAGCAGTCTCCTGCGCGCCCGGTTCCAGGTTTTCGCCGACCGTGCCGGCTAGCGTAATATCGAATATAGATGTTCCAATCCGTAGCTCACGTACGCAAGTGGCTGGTCGGGGGCCTGCTGCTGCTGGTGGCGGCGGTCACCGTGACGTACTGGATCGCCCGCTCCCGCGTGGGCCCCATTTTGCACAATGTCCCGGCGCAATTGGGCATCGACATTCAGCAGACCAGCGATGGCTTTTCGCTTTCCAAGTCCGAAGGTGGCCGCACGCTCTTCACCATTCGAGCCTCCAAGGCGGTGCAGTTCAAGGCCGCCGGCCACGCCGATCTGCGCAATGTTCATATTGTCGTGTACGGGCACGAGCATGACCGCTATGACCAGATTTATGGTGATCAGTTCACCTACGATCCGCAGACCGGCGACATCAACGCGGTGGGTGAGGTGCAGATCGATCTCCAGGGGAATGCCGAGGGTCCGCAGAAACCTGACCAGGCTCCGCCCGACGAACTGAAGAATCCGATTCACCTAACGACCCGCTCCCTCACCTTCAACCAGAAGACCGGACTCGCGCACACCGACGAAGTTGTGGAGTTTCGCACCGTCCAGGCCAGTGGGTCCGCCAAAGGGGCGTACTACGATTCCAACAGCAATGAACTTCTGTTGAAGTCCGATATTCACATCGTGACTACCGGCCAGCATCCGGCGGTCATCACCGGCAGCAGCGGCACAATTCAGAAGACGCCCAGGCAGACCACGCTGGAGAACGTTCGCCTCGAACAGCCGGACCGGACACTGACCGCCGACAAAGGCACCATGCGGTTCGAAGCGGACAACACGGTGCAGCACGTAGTGACGGAAGGCAATGTCCACATCCAGAGCCGCGGGCCATCCGTCGTTGACATTACGGGACCTCGCGGAGATGTAAACATGGGCCCGAACAATTCCGCCCAGCAGGCGGTCCTCTCGGGCGGAGCTAAATTCGAGTCGCATGGCGCGAGCGTCGCGCATGGTTCGGCGGACACGTTTGTTCTTGACTTCGACGACCAGAACCAGCCCTTGCGGCTTCACATGGTGAAGAACGCGCGCATGATGCAGGACCCCAAGCCGGGTAAGTCCGGTACCAGAGGGCAGAGCAGTGGCCAGCCTATGGAAATTGCTGCCGACCAGCTCGATTTCCTACTGGGAAATGGGAACCAGCTCAAGACCGCCGACACCGTCGGCAAAGCCTCCATCACCATCTTCCCTGCCCCGGGCCCAGAAAAACGGAAAGCCGCGGGCAACGGCGATAAGGACACGGGAGGGAATTCCACAACCGTCGCTACCGCCGGCAAGTTTCACGCTACTTTCGACAGCAACAATCGCATACAGACGCTGCACGGCGCGCCCGACTCGCGAATCGTCTCCAGCTCGCCGGGAGAGCCGGACAAGGTCAGTGCGGCCCGCAACCTGGATGTCACCTTCGCTCCCGATGGCAGTGTGCAGAAGCTGGTGCAGACCGGCGATTTCCAATATCACGAGGCTTCTGCCAAGCCTGACATTGGCGGCCGGGAGGCTTTCGCCGACCTCGCGACCTATACGCCGAGCGATGCCATGCTGCTGTTGACTGGTTCGCCGCGCGTCATCGACGGCGGGGTGACCACGACGGCGGTGACGGTGCGCATCAATCGCCAGACGGGTGACGGCTTCGCCGACGACAACGTGAAGACGACCTACAGCGATCTCAAGCCGCAACCCGATGGAGCCTTACTAGCCAGCTCCGATCCTATCCACGTGACCGCTCAGCACATGACTGCGCACAAGCAGCAGGGCGTGGCCCACTACACCGGCAATGTGCGGCTGTGGCAGACGGCCAACGTGGTGCGCGCGCCCAAGATCGACTTTGACGATCAGAAGCGCAGCCTCGTGGCTGAGTCCGATGCATCGCAGAAAGTTTTGAGTTTATTCATGCAGCGGGGGCAGGACGGAAAGCTTACGCCGGTGGATGTGACCTCCGACAGGCTGACCTACACGGATGAAGAACGTCGAGCTCGTTACACCGGCGACGTCTTCGCCAGGACCGCAACCAACACCATCAATGCGCAACTGATTGACGTCTATCTCAAACCGGCGGACCCGGATGCGAAGGCCACCACCCCAGCGCGCTCACCTGCGCCGCAGAAGAAATCGATCATTCCCGGTTCGGATGGGCCAAGCCAGATCGATCACATGGTTGCGGTGGGAAAAGTCGTAGCCACCGCCCCAAACCGTCGCGCAGTGGGAGATCGGCTGGTTTATACCGCCGACGATGGCAAATACTTCTTGACCGGAAAATCCCCTAGCATTTTTGATGCCGAACGCGGTACTGTATGGGGCGATTCGTTGACTTTCTACAGTCACGATGATAGGGTTTTGGTAGAGAGTAAACGCTCGTCTCCCACCATTACTCGCGCACGTACCACTAAGTAAATGCAGACTTTATCGGCGGAAGAGATCGGCAAAAGCTACCGCGGCCGAAGGGTCGTCAGCGAGGTTAGCTTCCACGTAAAACAAGGTGAAGTGATCGGTCTGCTGGGGCCGAACGGCGCCGGCAAAACCACCATTTTCTATATTATCGTCGGGCTCATTCCGTCCGAGACCGGCCGGGTCCTGATCAATGGGCAGGACATTACCCACGAGCCCATGTATCTGCGGGCCCGGAATTTTGGGATCGGTTACCTGCCGCAGGAGCCATCCATCTTCCGCAAGCTGACGGTCGAGGACAATATCCTGGCGGTGCTGGAGGCGCAGCCGATTTCGTGGCACGAGCGCCGGGAGCGGATGGAGAAGCTGATCGACCAGTTGGGATTGGGTGTCATCCGCAAGAACCGGGGTTACGCGATGTCGGGCGGCGAACGCCGGCGGGTCGAGATCGCCCGCTGTCTTTGCATCTCACCGTCGTTCGTTCTGCTGGATGAGCCCTTTTCCGGAATCGATCCCATCGCGGTATTGGATTTGCAGAGAACCATCTTCGATTTGAAGGCCAGCGGCATCGGAGTGCTGGTTACGGATCATAATGTACGTGAGACGCTTTCGGTTACCGATCGTGCCTACATTATCAACGAGGGCCGCATCTTCCGGACGGGCACGCCGGAGCAACTCGGAAATGATCCTGAAGTGAAGCGTGTTTACTTAGGCGAGAGCTTTTCGCTGGTTTAGAATTCGTATCAGGGGCCGCGCCCCTCAGGGACCTGTCGCATGGTTTTGTTGCAGCCCAAGTTAAGCCTCAAGGTTTCCCAGAAGCAAATACTGACTCCTGGGCTGGTGCAGATGGTCAGCGTCCTGGCGCTCAACAAGCTTGAGCTGGCGGACATGATCACGGCTGAGCTGACAGAGAACCCCGTACTTGAGGAACTTGACGATTCGGTCCCCTTGCTCGACGAAGTTTCGGCCCGCGAAGAGAAGATGGAGCGCGACGGCTCCATTACCGTCCAGGAAGACCAGCCGGTAACCGCCCAGGAAAAAGATCCCTTCGACGAGATCGATTTTGGCTCGTTCTTCTCGGAATATCTGGATCCCGGTCTGCGCACCTCGATCGAGATGGAAGAGAGCGAGAAGCCCTCGTTCGAGAATTTCCTCTCCAAACCCACCACGCTCACCGACCACCTGATGTGGCAGCTTGGCTCGCTGCACGTCAACGAAGACGTGTATCGAGCGGCGGAGCTGGTGATCGGGAACCTGAACGAGGAAGGCTACCTGACCGCGACGGATGATGAACTGCTGGGGCTGGCCGATGAGGAACAGGCGAGCTTCGATGCTCAGGCCCCGGAATTGTCCACGACAAGCGCGGACGCGCCGGATGAGGCCGCGGCGGCCGTCCTGCCGGTGGAAAATGACTTGGAGCCGGAGATTTCAGAATTCAGCGGCGCCATAGCTGAGGAGTCGTCCGCGGTAAGTGAAGCGCAGGCCCAAGAACGCGATCCCGAGATTGCCCGTCCAACCCTCGTACCCCCGCGGACCATGCCGGCGCGTGTGCCTTTTAGCCGTGACGCACTGCGCGAAGCGATTGATCTGGTGCGCCAGATGGATCCTCTGGGAGTTGGCGCGCGCGATTTGCAGGAGTGTCTGTTGGCACAGTTACTCGGTCTGAAGCGCGTCGATCGCAAGAACGGCAACGGTAGTCATGCCGCCGAACTCGAGGCGCTGGACGATGCCATTGTGCTGGTAAAGGAACACCTCCACGCCCTGCAGAACAAGCATTACAAGGAAGTGGCCAAAGCCATGGGCCGGCCCCTGGAAGCGGTGATGCTCGGCATGGACTTCATTCGCACTCTCGACCCGCGTCCCGGCCTGCGCTACAACAAGGCCGAAGCCCGCGTGATCGAGCCGGACGTGGCCTTCGTCAAGCAAGGCGAGGAGTACCTTGTCCTGATGAACGACGAAGAGGTCCCGCAGTTGCGCTTGAACCCGACCTACCGGCGGCTGTTGAGCCGCGATGTGGCGGAAAAAGAGGTCCGCAATTACGTCAAAGAGCGGTACAAGTCGGCCATCCAGCTCATCAAGAACATCGAGCAGCGCAAGCAGACCATTTTGCGCGTGTGCTATTCGATCCTGGCGCGCCAGCGCGATTTCCTCGACCGTGGCATTGATTTCCTGAAGCCGATGATGATCAAGGAAGTGGCGGAGGAGATCGGGGTCCATCCCTCGACCGTCAGCCGCGCCGTAGCCAACAAGTACGCTCACACCCCGCAAGGCGTTTTCGAACTCCGATACTTCTTCAGCGAGAGTGTCAACGGACCCGAGGGCAGCGGCACCTCGCTGCTGATCCTCAAGCGCCGAGTCAAGAAGCTCATCGAAGAAGAAGATCCCACCAGGCCGTTGACCGACGAGCAGATCACCCGCATCCTCCAGTCGCAGGGCATCCAGGTCACTCGCCGCACGGTTGCGAAGTACAGGGAAGACATGCGCATCCCGAGCACCCACCAGCGCAGAGTAAAGAACTAGCGGCTGTACCGGCGCCTCGTCCGGTCCCGACAACGCGCGGATTTTGTTCCCGGGCGCGTCTAACTTGAAGGGACGCCGTTGTGAGAAACGCGCCGCGGCCAAGGCAGCAAATCAATCAAACAGGCTGCGGCGAGGAGGGAGCTCAATGACAGTAGAATACTTCGGCAAGCAATACGAAATTACTCCCGCCGTTCGTGATGAGGTCGAATTGGGCCTCACCAAGCTGACCAAGATCCTTGGCGAAAACATCAAAAGCAAAGTCATCCTGTCGGTGGAAAAGCACCGCAACATCGCGGAAATCACGGTGAAGCGGCGGCGCGGCCACCTGGTGGGACTCGCCGAGGCCACCGACATGGTGGCCGCCGTCACCCAGGCCCTGGAACATATCGAGACGCAAGTGCTGCGGCACAACGGCCGCCGCCGCAATATTGGCCGCAAACCGAAAGACAAGAGTTGGACGGCCCCGGTGGCGGCAGAAAGCGAGATGCAGATCTCCGTGGGCGCCAACCCTGCGACCGCGGTCCCGGTGGTGGTGCACAAGTTTCCCTCCATCGCCCGCACCACCGAGGCGCACCTAGTGCACACTACGGACTCCATCGCGATGCGGCCCATGACCATCGAGGAAGCGGTCAAGGAATGCGAATTCCGCGATCGCGCCGTATTCGTCTTCCGCGATCCCAAGGGGCAGGTGAAAGTCTTGCATCGCCGCAAAGACGGCAAGATCGAGCTGATCGAGGTGCCGTAGAAAAACTCATTGGAGATAAAGACAAAGGGCGCCGGTTCGGCGCCCTTTTTGCTTGGAGTGCAGGGACGATTATGGAAGGGGCCCGCCTTGACAGACTGCGGGAAAACGCTGGGGAAAGCCTTTGGTGGGAGCCCCCTGCTTCAGCAGGGGGAGCTGGACTTCAGTCCAGCGGAAAGGTAGTTAATATTGAAAAGGGCTTTAGCCCTGGATCTTCCGATGCCCGGCTCTAAAGCGCGCGATCCAGGCAAAATCCTTCCCGGAGCGCTGAAGCAAATCCTTCCCCTGCATAAATGCGAGGGCCCCACCAAGAAGAACGCCCTGGGGCTTGCACAGAGTTTCTCCGCTGCCTATCGGCCAATTACTCCCCCTGCTCCAACTCATCGAGCATGGCTTCCATCTCCGCCAGGGCGTGCTGATTTCGGGTGCGGCGGGCGCACTCGATGCCCTGCTGCAACAGCGACTGCGCTTCCTCTTTGCGCTCCGCCCGAGCCAGGGCCTGCGCCGCCATAAAGTATCCGTTGGTGTAGTCCGGGTGGATGGTGAGCAGGCATTGGAACTCCGCCAGCGCAGCGTCGGTCTCGCCCGCGCCCGAGTACTCCAACCCAAGCGCGTAGCGCGCAAAAGCGTCGTCGGGATTTTTGTCGAGTATCTCTTTCAGCGCCGCCACGCGGCTCTCGTCAGGCATGGGTAGGATCTCCTTATCTGCACAACTCACCTGCCAAACGAAAGGCAGCGTGCTTGGCTTCATTGATCTGCCTGCGCTCGATTGTGCAGATCATCCCGTCGCCAGGTTCGCTTGCCCGACCTTGACCTGGAGTTGTCGGAAGCTTTGCTCCAGAGCTTTGACCTCCCGGCGTTTCCGGGCGGAGCCTGCACTCTCGGCGGCCAGCTTTTGCAGGTAGTCGCGAATTAACCCCGTCAAGGTCGTATCTCGATGGGCCGCGATTTTTCGGACTTCCCTCACCAGCTTGTCATCCAGAGAAAGGGTGACCTTCATAGGCACATAATAAGGGAATCACTTGGAGCGTGTTTCAAAAATCGGTTTGTAACAGGGCACGGCTTCAGAGGCTGCGGAAAAATTCGGGAGAACGCTCTTGGTGGGAGCCCCCTGCTTTAGCAGGGGGGAGCTGGACTTCAGTCCAGCGGGAAACAAGTCGATTTTGAAATGGGCTTTAGCCCCGGGTTTTCGAACCCCGGCGCTAAAGCGCGTGATCAACGACGCACTTTTCCCGGAGCGCTGAAGCGCTCCTTTCCCCGCATAAATGCGGGGGCTCCCACCAGGAATTTCACACACTGGGTTTCGCGCAGCATTTTCCAGTATTTTTCCTCAGCGGTTAAAGCCGTTATCCTGGACCGCAGGGCCGGCACGACTGAAGTCGTGCCCTGATACAAGGCTGTCCTGCCACTATTTCTAAAACACGTCCTAATTCGTAAGAACGCTTTCATCAACTCCGAAAGCGACGCCCATTTGAGACGTACGATCGATATCACCGTTACAATGTCGTTTAACTCTTATCAGTACTCACGAGGATTTTGTGGCCTGCCCCTTCTTCATGCCCGAACAACGATTCGAGTCGGACTGGCCGTTTCCCCAGCGGCTTCCCTTGGGCGCAGGATGGACGGGAACCTGCACCGCTCCCGGTCACCAGGGCGCGCAGCCCACTGACGAAGAGCTGAGGTCGGGCTGCAATCTTGGTTACGCCAAGACCTGCAGCCGGCTTCCCGCCGAGCGCCATGCCGACGCCGTGCGTTTTGCGCTGGGCGAGGAACGCGACGGCGTTCTGCGCGTGCTCTTCGTCTGCGAGCGCAATTACCTGCCTGCGGATCACGGAGAGTTGCTCTACGCGACGGCGAGCGCATTGTGGCTCCAGCCGCATGACGATCCCCGCGTGCAGCGGATGGCCGAGTGTTACGTGCAGGCGCAGTGTGCCAGGCGCCCGAACCTATTTTCTGCGTATGACATCGCAAGGGCCGCACCGGCGCCGCAAAGCGCGGTGGCAGAGAAGTAAATCCAGTCTTCCACAAGGAACACCATGGAACAGAACCACGACAAGCTGCGACCGAGACCGGTGAGCGACTCGAAATCGGAAATGATCGAGCTCGTGTTGCCCAATGACACCAACCCGCTGGGCGCGCTGTTGGGCGGCCGCTTGATGCACTGGATCGATCTTGCCGGGGCGCTGGCGGCGCATCGCCATTCGCACTCTCACACCGTGACCGCCTCCATGGACCACATCGACTTTCTGGTGCCGGTGCACGTCGGCGACATGGTGATCCTGCAATCGGCGGTCAATCGCGCCTTCAATACCTCGATGGAAGTTGGTGTCCGGGTCGTAGTGGAAAACTACATCACCGGCTCGCACCAGAAGGTTGCGAGCGCGTATCTGACTTTCGTTGCCGTGGACCGGCACGGCAGAAGGCTGAAGGTACCGCCCGTGATTCCTGAAACTGAAGAGGAGAAGCGGCGTTACGACGGCGCTCTGCGCCGTCGTGAGGCTTCCAAAGCCGAGCGCGAGCGCCGCAAGGCGGCAAGAGGGGAAGAGTGAAAATCCGCCGAGGTGGAGTGGAGATATATACCAAGACCGTGGTGGCAACACTGAAGGTTATGCACTCATGGAAGTATGAAGCTGTCGCAGCTTATCTGATTTGTTGGATATGCCTTTTCGGATCTAGCTGCGCGGCTGCCGAGTCGAGGAGTCGGGGCTGCACGACTCCACTCTGGAGCGCCGAGGTGATTGGGGATCTCTCTCGGAGTCGAAACCCCGCCTCGCCGGACCTGATTGACAGCAATCGTGCCGGTATCACGTTTCTTGACAACGAAAGACTCGTTGTTCACGAAGTTGTTCTCGACACAAGTCATCTTTCCTCCCGTCAGAGTTCCGATTCGAGCCCATTTCGATTGCGAGCATCGGTTCTTGATGCCGGTTCCGGGAAGAGCACGGCGTCCGCCGAATGGGGAACGCGAGTTCATGAATCGTCAATTCAGACCACCAGCGGCGGAGCTTTGATCCGAACGGGGGAGACGCTGAGGCTCTACTCACGGGACTTTGTCCAAGAGAAAGAACTGACACTTCCGCGTTCTGAGGACACGTACACTGTCACCGTTTCCGCAAGTGGAAAGACGATACTGATCAACCGCCACGACGAACATTCTAGTCACTTTGAAGTGCTGGACGGAGGCACTCTCAGCGTCAGGCAGGAATGGAGCGAGGCCCCGCCTTTGCGACGGCTGTATTCGAGCTCAGATGCCTCCATTGCGGCAGCAGATTTTAATCAAGAGCACATACTTTTTAACGAGTTCGGCGGCGGAAGGTGGAAGGTGATCGGTGGCAGGCCAAAGTTAACCTGTATCGGTTTGCCAACTTTGGTGACGGACAGTTCGCTGGTGAATGGGTGCAAAGAGTTCTCATACTTATCGCGCGAAGGCAGCCTGATTTTCCAGGATGGCTTCCCTAAGGGGGAGGCACTCGTACGAAAGATCGCTGTTTCCCAGGACGGTAAAGTCGTTGCCGTTTCTCTTGATCGGACGAAGGGCAGCGACTTCTGGGATACTGGGAACGGTGTCAAGCTCGTGGCGACCTATGTCCTTGTATACGATCTGCCGACTAAGAAGCGCGCTCTTACTGTGGAAGTGAATCCGCTCCCCAAGGACGACTACGACTTCGCCCTTTCGCCTGATGGATCCAGACTGGCGATTTTGGATGATCGACATGTTACAGTGTGTTCCGTCCCGAAGGAGTAATTCTGGTACGCCGGGTGCCCCATCCTTTCGCCCGCCTTTGGCGAAAGGGTGGGAGGCAGCTTACCGCCCCTGCACTGCTCGCTTGCCCGTGAACCGGTAGGTGATGCCGTTCCATTCGTAATCGTAAACCACGTAGTTGGCGTATCCGTTGGAGGCATCCGGGGCCTGCGGCACGCGCACCTCGATCGCGCTCTTCACAACATCGGCGCTGGCGTTGCCGAACGGACTATCGCAGAATCCCTGGCCATCGGGGTTCTGCTCGACTGACCACACCTTCGAAAATGCCGTCGCCGAGTATTGCCGGAAGACGGTGAGAATGAGGCAGTTCTTCTCTCCCGCGAAGGTGACGAGCAGAACCTGATTTCGCTCGGCGAGACCCTCGACGTCCATGTCGGCAATGCGCGAGTCATCGTCTTTCTCATTGGCAGCGCGCGAGGCCTGCCGCCACAGCTTATGTATGGTTCCGGGATCAAGGCCCGTTGTCTTCGCCCACTTCGACTCGTCGGCCTTGCGCACCTGTTTCCAGTCCTGCGCGAGTGATCCGGCTGAAATCAGAAGAATGCAAGCGGCGACTGCGGCAAGACGGCCCATGGCTCATCTTCATCATGGCGCAGCCCGGGGGTAAGGGCAAGATTTTAGTAGGTAATTCCAGAGTTTCTGTATGTCGCGGTTAAAAACTGGCGAAATCGGACATCCGGTCGTCCGTGAACTGAAGCTGATCCAGCTTTTTCATGTGTCATCATCAGTGGTTGCGGTTGGTGGGCCTGCGGCTCGGCTTTCCTTATCTAAAAAGAGCCAATAGAATTAACTATTTTCCCGCGTTTTAGATCATGGCACTGTCACTTTTGACAGGTCCCTTCCCAGAGCCCTGCCCATACAATAATTAGAGATGATCCACCGGGTAACCCGGGGGATAACGCATCGTCAAATAGATAGCCGGGCGATGAAGGCTGAGAACATCAAATTACAACTAACCCAAATGGAGAATGTTTAGTGAAAAACAGTAAATGGATGTTGGTATTGGCGTTTGTATCCCTGTTGAGTATCGCGTCATTCGCGCAGGACTATCCGAAGGTCGAAGTGCCGATAGGCTTTTCGTTCGTTAACGTCCACCCCAATCAAGCGCTCCTCACCAGTTTCAACGTCTTCGGTGGCGGCGGCGGACTTGTCTATAACTTTACACCGATCTTCGGCATCAAGGCCGATTTCATGGGCTACACCCAGGGTACCGGCCAGAAGTTGACTGTAGACGGGCAATTCCTGGGAAACGTGAGCGGCAACCTGTTCACCTATATGTTCGGACCGCAGATTAAAAAGCACTCCGGCAAGTTTCAGCCCTTCGGAGAGCTTCTGTTTGGCGCCGCGCATACCAATCTCGATGCAAACATCTGCAAGTTAGAGGGTGGTGGATGTGGCTCGGGCAGCGGGAACAACAACGGTTTCGCCATGGAGTTTGGCGGCGGCCTGGACATCCCAATCACCCAGACGATTCAATTTCGTCCGGTGGAAGTGGACTATCTGTACACCCACTTCGGATCCAATCACATCGCCGGCGCATCCGCCAGTCAGAACAACTTCAAGTACGTCGTTGGTGTCAACTTTACATTCGGCGGCAAGTAAACGACTCGAGTCCTTCTTTACCTGAACGCACTGGCGTCGCCTTCATCGGCGGCGCCGGTTGCTTTTTGGGGCCCCAACCTTGCCCTAGTCGTAGCGTTCGAACACGATCTGCTTGCGGTCCCAGCCCAGCTCTTCTTTGAGCAGCTTGCGGCTGGCATCCACCATCTGATGCAGGCCGCAGATGTACGCCTGCATGTCGCTGCGGCCGGCGACGATCTCGCGCAGGTGGTCTTGCACGTAGCCGCGGCAGCCCGTCCAAAGCTCGCCGCAGCGGCTGAGCGTCGGAACGTAGTGGAAGTTCGGGTTGTCGCGTGCGATGCGCTCGAACTCGTCGCGGTAGTAGATGCTGTGCTCGTAGCGGGTCCCAAACACCAGCCAGTATTGGTGGCCGTGATTGCGTTCCGGCTTCTCGAAGAGCCAATGAACCATGCCGCGGACCGGCGCAATGCCCGTTCCGGTGGCGATGAAGACTGCGTCCTTGCTCGGCTCGCGCAAGGTGAAAAGGCCGTGCGGGCCGTGAAACTGGACACTCGCGCCTTCCGGCAGATCGCAAAGCCAGTTCGAAAGGAAGCCTTCCCCCACGCGGTTCAGGCACAGATCGAAGGTGGCGTTCGGGCGCGGCGGCGACGCGATGGAGTACGCACGGGTATGCTCTTTGCCATCGGGCCGGGGATGCTTGATCGAGACAAACTGCCCGGGAACGAAGCGGAATTCTTCAACTCCTTCGACGCTAAGTTCGAGATGCCTGGTCTGTGGCGACAGCAGAATGGACCGGCTCAAGCGGGCCGTGAACATTTGCCGCGCGACGGTTGTGCGCTCCTGGACTTGGGTTTCCATGGTGGTTACTCATATAGATGCAGCGAAACCGCAATCAGCCTCTACAACCATTGAATAGCGTGATCGCAATCCGGAGACTCCAGCTGAAAGCCTTGTGCGTGATATTCTTATATCTACAGCTGCGACCCTCCTTGTAGGCAATTTCCCGCAGTTCCCTTACGAAATTATGATCTCAGTCAGTAATGTGTCCATGCGCTACGGCGCTAAAGTTCTGTTCGACGAAGTGTCCACCGCGTTTACGCCCGGCAAACGCTACGGCCTCACCGGTCCCAACGGGGCAGGGAAGTCCACTTTCATGAATCTGTTGACCGGCGAATTGGAGCCGCAGAAGGGCAGCGTGGTGCGTCCACGGAAGCTTGGGGTGTTGCGACAGGACCAGTTCGCCTTTGACGCCTATCGCGTACTCGATACCGTCATCATGGGCAACAAGCGCCTGTGGGCAGCGATGGAAGAGCGTGACCGCATCTACGAAAAGCACGAGATCACCAACGACGATGGAATGAAGCTCGGAGAACTGGAGGGCATCGTCGGCGAAGAGGATGGATACTCCGCCGAGACCGATGCTGCGCTCCTGTTGCAAGGCCTGGATATCCCCGACGAAATGCATCAGCGTCCGATGAGTGAGTTGCAGGGCGGGCAAAAAGTCCGCGTGCTGCTGGCCCAGGCGCTCTTCGGTCATCCGCAGGCGCTATTGCTGGATGAGCCGACGAACCACCTCGACTTGGACTCGATCCATTGGCTGCAAAGCTTCTTGAGAAACTATGACGGAGTTGTGATCGTCATCTCGCACGACCGCCATTTTCTGAACAGTGTTTGTACCCACATCGCCGATATCGACTACGAAACCATCATCACCTACACCGGCAGCTATGATGAGATGGTGATGGCCAAGACGCAGATTCGGTCGCAGATCGAAGGCCAGAACGCGCAGCGGGAAAAGAAAATCGATCAGTTGAACGAGTTCATCGCGCGATTCTCGGCCGGCACTCGCTCCAGCCAGGTGCAGTCGAGGCGCAAAGAAGTGGAGCGCCTGCAGGTCACCGAACTGGCGAAGTCCAACATACAGCGCCCATTTCTCAAGTTCGAGCAGAAGCGCCCGTCCGGTAAACACATCCTGGAATTTGACAGCGTAAGCAAGTCGTACGGTGACAGCGAGATCATCCGCAGCTTCACGGCCAGTGTGACTCGGGGCGAGAAGATCGCATTGATGGGCCGCAACGGCGCCGGCAAGACAACGCTGCTGAACGCGCTGCTGGCCAACTCGCCGACCATTCCGGAAGCTGAGCTGCGCCAAACCAGCGGCTACGACGGTCCATTCTTGAGTGACGGCGAAGTCGTCTGGGGGCACGAGGCCGCCGTGGGATACTTCGCCCAGGACCACAGGGCGCTAATCGAAAAAGGGATGACCGCGTTCGAGTGGCTGCATAGCTGGGACCCAAGCGCTGCGAACGAAGACATACGAGGCTTGCTGGGCCAGATGTTGTTCGCCCGCGATGATGGCAACAAGCGTACCGAAGTGCTTTCCGGTGGCGAAGCGGCGCGGCTGCTGTTCTGCAAGCTCATGCTGCAAAAACCGAACGTCCTGGTTCTCGATGAGCCCACCAACCACTTGGACCTGGAAGCCATCAACGCGCTGAATATTGCGCTGCAACGCTACCCCGGAACTGTGTTGCTGGTGACCCATGACCACGATCTCATCGACGAAGTCGCGACCAGGATCTGGCATTTCGAGGGCGATCACAACGTGACCGACTTCAAGGGCGCGTACGAGGAGTACCAGTCGGTTCTTGCTGCCTGATGCCTCGTGGCATCGCAGAGGCGATGTCGAATACCTGATAGCGCGCTCATTTCATTGCCCACTTTGGGAAAAATTTCCCCCTTTTCATCCTCCCGCACATTGCTCTATATTCGATTATGGGAACTAGCTCGATTGGCTCCCGGGGCCAAAATCTCCTCGATCCCCGTTTTGATCATGACTCGTGCGGCGTCGGCTTTGTTGCGGCCCTGCACGGCGCACCCAATCACGACATCCTGCGGCTGACCCTCACTGCGCTGGGACGCCTGGCTCACCGCGGCGCAGTCGCCTCCGATCGTAAAAGCAGCGATGGCGTCGGTGTCCTGACCGCCGTTCCTCGCGCTTTCCTGCTCAACCAGACTGCCATCGCGTTGCCGCCGGAACGCCCGCTCGCCGTGGGAATGTTGTTCCTGCCGCTGGAAGGCGTAACCAGCCGCGACGCTCTGCGCTTCGAGGAGTGCATCTCCGCCCAGGGCTTGCGATGGCTCGCCTGGCGCGAAGTTCCCATCCGGCGCGAAGTGCTGGGCGAACTTGCGCTCGCGTCGCTCCCCGTCATCCGCCAGGCGCTGATTACCGCTCCCGATTCAGTGCAGTGGACTGAGGCTGAAGTCGAGCATCGCCTCTATCTGGCCCGCAAAGCCTTCGAGCGCTGTTCCGAGGGAAGCTATGTGTGCTCGCTCTCGACGCGGACACTTGTGTACAAGGCAATGTGCGCCGGGCGACTGCTGCACGAGTTCTATCCTGATTTGCAGAGTCAGGAATTCGTCACTCCGTTCGCGGTCTTCCACCAGCGATACGCAACCAACGTGCTGCCCTCGTGGGACCGCGCCCAGCCGCTGCGGATGTTGGCGCACAACGGCGAGATCAACACTATTTGGGGCAATCGCGCCCAGATGGAAGCGCGGCGGGCAACTCTTCCTCCCGAATGCGAGCCTATCCTCAGCGGCGATGTCTCCGATTCGATGAGCCTGGACGAAGTTGCCGAATTGCTGGCCAACCATGGGCGCAATTTGGCCGAGGCTGTCCGCATGATGTTGCCGCCCGCCTCCGATGGGAAAGAGACCGCCTTCCACCGCTATCACGCCGATTGCATGGAGCCTTGGGATGGCCCGTCGGCACTGGTGTTCAGCGATGGCCGCTTGCTGGGCGCAGCGCTCGACCGCAATGGTCTGCGGCCATGCCGTTACGTCATCACAGACACCGGCTTGATCGTCGCTGGCTCGGAAGTCGGGCTCGCCGATGTCGATTCCGAATCCATAGTTCGCAGCGGACGCCTCGGGCCCGGGCAGATGCTTCTGCTCGATCTCGAACGCGGACAGTTATTGGAAGGCGAAACCATCGATCGCTACATCGACCGACTTTCGGCTTACGATGGACTGATCTACAACATTCCACTGGAGGCAGCGCCTCAGCCAGTACCAGTTTTATCCAAAGATGAAATCAGCCGCCTGCAGCACGGCTTTGGCTACACCCGCGAAGAGGTCAAGATGGTGGTGGCGCCCATGGCCCTGGACAGCAAGGATGCCACCTGGTCGATGGGCGATGACACCCCGCTCGCGCCGCTGGCGCACACCCCACGTCCTTTGTATGGATTCTTCCGCCAGCGGTTCGCGCAGGTTACCAACCCCGCCATCGATTCTCTGCGCGAGTCCTGCGTGGTTTCGCTGCGTACCCGCCTTGGACCATGGCCGCATCTGCTCGACAAGCATGCTCCTCTGCCCGGCCTGGTGCTGCCATCGCCGTTTCTGTCGTTAGGTCAGATGGAAGCGCTGCGCGAAGGCACTTATCCGTTGCGTGACGATTTGCCGCTGGCTCGCATGTATTGCACCTTCGCGCCGGTCCGCAGCCTGGAGAGCGCAGTTGCTGAATTGGGTGCCACCGCCATTGGCTTGGTGCGGGCCGGAGCTCGTATTCTCCTGATGACCGACCGCGCGGCTTCTGCGCAGGCGCTACCGATTCCGATGGCTATGGCTACTGGGGCCGTTCATCACGCGCTAGTCAAGGCTGGGTTGCGCAGCAAAGTCGGTCTGGCCCTGGACGCAGGCGACTGTCGCGACCTGCACCACGCCGCCGTGCTCATTGGATACGGCGCCGGCGCGGTTTGTCCCTGGCTGGCATTGCAGACGGCGCGTGCACTGGCTGGCGAAGATGGCGAGGCCGGTCTGCTCAAGGCCTTGCGGGCCGGCCTGGCCAAAGTGATGTCGAAGATGGGAATCTCGGTCCTCGACAGTTATCGTGTTGCGCAACTGTTTGACATTCTCGGACTCGACGCAGACTTGATCGACCGCTGTTTCCCCGGAACTCCGTCGCCGCTGGGAGGACGCGGGTTCTTCGAAATTGAAACTGCCATTCGCGCCTCCTGGACCGGCGAGCTCGACAACTCCGAGCTGCCGGATTACGGCTGGGTGCGGTTCCGTCGTGACGAGGGAGCGGAACTGCACAACTGGGAACCGCAACGGACGCGGCAGCTTCAAATGGCTGTGGGCGCCGCCAAGGCAACCGTGCAAGCTGCGGCCACGGCGCCTTCCCACGCTGAATCCTGGTCCGCGTTCGCGGGAGCCGGGAACGAACGCGAGCCGGCCGTGCTGCGAGACTTGCTCGACTTCCATTCCGCCGGTCCACAGTTGTCCGTCTATCAAGTCGAGCAGAAGCACAGCCTGGCGCGGCGTTTCGTCTCCGGCGCCATGTCGCTGGGCTCCATCAGTCCTGAGGCACACGAAACCATCACTCTCGCCATGAACCAGTTGGGAGCTCGCTCCAATACCGGCGAAGGTGGCGAAGATCCCAATGCCTACCGCGCCGAGCCTGACGCTCCGCACAATTTTCTGCCGCGCAACAACAAGATCAAGCAGGTTGCTTCTGGCCGTTTCGGGGTTACCGCAGAATACCTGGCCCACGCCGAGGAACTGGAGATCAAAATCGCGCAGGGGTCAAAGCCCGGAGAAGGGGGCCAACTTCCCGGCCACAAAGTGAGTGAGCTGATCGCGCGTTTGCGGCACGCACAACCCGGAATCTCGCTGATCAGCCCGCCGCCCCATCACGACATCTATAGCATTGAAGATCTGGCGCAACTGATTTACGACCTGAAGCGCATCAATCCGCGCGCCGCCGTGGGAGTGAAGCTGGTGTCGCAGCTCGGCGTGGGGACAGTCGCTGCGGGCGTCGCCAAAGCTTACGCCGACTACATCGTGATCGCCGGGCACAGCGGTGGGACGGGCGCGTCGCCCTTGAGCAGCATCAAGCACGCCGGCAGTCCGTGGGAGCTTGGCTTGGCCGAGGCGCAACAGGTGCTGCGGCACAACGGTCTGCGCGGCCGCGTTCGGCTGCGGGTGGATGGTGGTCTCTCCACCGCGCGCGACATTCTCATAGCTGCGCTGCTCGGCGCCGACGAATTCGCTTTTGGCACTGCCGTGCTGGTCTCCATCGGTTGCGACATGGCGCGGCAATGTCATCTCAATACTTGTCCGACGGGAATTGCGACGCAGCGCCCCGACCTGCGGGCCAAGTTCCGCGGCAAGCCGGAGCACGTGGTCCGCTTCTTCCTGAATATCGCCGAGGACCTGCAGCGGCTGCTGGCCTCGTTGGGACTGCCTTCGTTGGAGTCGGCCATCGGGCGTACCGATCTGCTGCATCAGGTGCGGTCCGACGGGAATCTCAATTTGCGGCCCATGCTCGCCTCAGCCGGCGATGGGCCCCTGCATTGGCAAGGGCAACGCAATGCGCGTCCGGAAGAGCATCCCCCAGTTGATGAAGCGTGGGTGCAACCTGCACTCACCGCGGTCATCGCGGGTGAACCGTTCGAGTATGACGCGGTGGTGAAGAACGAAGATCGCAGCCTGGGCGCGCGCATGGCGGGCGAGTTGGCGCTGCTGCACCGCCGGCAACCCGAACTGAAGCCGGACATCCGCCTGCACCTGCGCGGTACCGCCGGACAATCCTTCGGCGCCTTTGCCACCGACGGCATGGCTTTGACCCTGGAGGGCGCGGCCAACGACTACGTCGGCAAAGGGCTCTCGGGCGGCGAACTCATTCTTCGTCCCGTCGGCAAACTCGCGCAAGCGCGCGAGGCGCAGGTCATCCTGGGGAACGTGGCCCTGTACGGAGCCACGGCCGGCTCCTTGTTCGCGGCCGGAAGCGCGGGGGAACGCTTTGCCATTCGCAATTCAGGAGCGACGGCCGTCGTGGAAGGCGTGGGAGAACACGCCTGCGAGTACATGACTGGCGGGGTCGTCGTCATTCTGGGAGCGACCGGCAGAAACTTCGGAGCGGGCATGACTGGCGGCGTCGCTTACGTTTGGGACCCCGATCATACGTTCGCGACTGAACGCAAGTTTCATCCCGAGTTTGTCGAGCCCGATTTGCTGGAGGATTGCACCGGCAAAGAGCAGGCGTTGGTGCGCGACCTGCTGCAACAACACACTCGCAAAACCGGCAGCCGCGTTGCACAGCAACTGTTTGAGAGCTGGCCGGAAACCCTCGGCCAAATCTTGCGTGTCGCCCCCAAGGGCAGCGGCGCAGCGTAAAGTTTGATCGCTGGGTGCCCCATCCTTTCGCCATCCTTTGGCGAAAGGGTGGGAGGAAAAAGGGTGGTGAGCCCTAGAGGAGCGCGCGAACCTGGACAGCGGGCAAGATTTCAGGCTAGAACCAGGGCAGGTTGAGTATCATCAAATGGTAGGGCGTTGTGGCCTTAAAATAGGAACAAGGAAACCATGGGAACTGATGTCACACAGGAACGCCGGCAGGCCCACGCGCTGCTTGACATGCTGCCGCAGGAGCAGCTCACGGCCGTGCGCAGCTTGCTCGAAGTGATGCTGGAACCACTTTCGCGTTCGTTGGCTTCGGCGCCCGTGGAAGAGGAAGAAGTCACTCCCGAAACGGCTGCCGCGCTTGACCGTGCCCGCGCTTCGCTCGCTCGGGGAGAGGGCATTCCCCATCAAGATATCCTGCGCGAGTTCGGCCTGGATAAATGACCGAACCGCCAGCGCCTCAGCGGATCGCCGTGATCTGGTCGCCCGAGGCCCGCGCCGATCTCCGCGCCATCGACCGCGAAAGCGCAGTGCAAATTCTCCACTGCCTGGATCGCTACCTGGTTAACCGCAATGGCGATGTGAAGAAGCTTAAGCCTCCGATCACCGCCTTCCGACTCCGCTGCGGCGACTACCGGGTGTTCTTCGATCAGAAGGATGACCACACCATCAACGTTACCGCCGTGCGCAACCGCCGCGAAGCCTATCGCTGACCTGTGCCAGACTGGTGGTATTCCTACCGCGGGACGTGATCACTCCGTTCCAACTTCAAGTACCAGATCGAGGCCCGCAGCGTCGGCGAACGCTTTGAAGTCACGGTCTCGCGTGAGCAGGGGAATGCCTTCCATCGATACAGGTCTGGGCGATCAATGCGTCGCCGAGCCGTGCCTTGCGGCGCTTGGCTATTGCTTTGGCGCGCAGCATCCCCGCCCGTTGCCAATAGCCGGCTCCGATCTCGATCATAGGCACTTCCGAGAGTGTTTCGGCAACTTTGGAAGGAAGCTTCGGGTCGCTTAGCAGCTCGGTGAGCACCACCGGCGCCATCACTACCTGCCGGTCCTCCAGCGCCTTGTCCAGCAACTGCACATCCTCGCCCTTGCCGTCTTCTAGAAAAGCAATCCATGTGCTGGTGTCGGCTGCAATCATCGGTCAGCTTTCAGTTCTGCCAAGGTACGGGTGAACCGCACTTTGCCTCGGAGTTGTCGCAGGCGAGCGTAAGTTTGCGAGGCCGCAACCAGTTGCAGTCCAGTACGGACGGTCTGAGTGATGCCGGTACCGCTGGCTCGTTGTGCTTTTTCGAGGAGCCCGACCGGTATCTCCACCGTGATCTTGCGCGCTGTATCCATAACGCCGTTCATTATACCGTATTCAATACCAGCATTGAATATGGCATTCTCTCGGGCGAAACGCGCCAACTCCTGAACAATACACAAAAATGTGAGATGTTTACACATCGGGAGGGGCGAGCTGTGCGAACCAATATCGAGATTGATGATGACTTGATGCGGCAGGCGATGCGCCGCAGCGGAGCTCCGACCAAGAAAGCGGCGGTGGAAGAGGCACTTCGGCTCCTGGTGAAGACTCACGAACAGACTTCCATTCGCAGATGGCGTGGCAAAGTGCAATGGGAAGGCAACTTGAAGGAACTGCGTCGCAGCCGAGTTCCGCAATAGGCGGCCCCAATGGTTTCGGCACTTAGACTCCGAACGTCATGCGGGCCATCTCGTTCTTAACGCGTTCGAGTTCGGCGGGATCGCTGGTATCGCGAAGACGCTCGGCAAGCTCGAAAAATCGCCGCTTTTCCGCTTCCTTAGCTTCCAACCCGGCTTCAATCAGGTTCTCCAGAACACGGTTGGCACTCCGGTTCTGGCGCTGCGCCAGTCTTTGGACCTTGCTATCCAGTTCACGCGGCAGCGAAATGCTGCGGCGCACCGTCTTTTGCTTTGCAATTGCCATAAACATAGTTTACACCGGATTGCACCAATCTGCACCAGTATCGTCATCGATCCACCAAAAAGCCGCGGTCGCATGGCGTTTCCTCATCTGGTACTCTGCAACGTTGGAATTTTTCACCTTCGACTGGAGCACTTCGCCCGATGTCATATCGATACTTGCGCGCCTGCTTGTCTCTCCTGATTAGTTTCGCTCTTACTTTCTCCGCCGCCGCAGCCAACAAACCAAAAACCGCTGCCGGTGATGCGAATCAGCCATCCTATGCCCAGCCTCAACCGCAGCGTGAGACTCTCGATTACGGCATGTACCAGCGAATTCGCGACGAAGGTCTCGGTCACTCTCATGTGATGGAGTATGCCTCCGCGCTGGACGACGACATCGGGCCGCGCTTGACCGGTTCGGCCAACCTGAAACACGCCAATGAGTGGACGCGCGATCAGTTCACCGCGATGGGCTGCAGCAACGCGCACCTCGAGGACTGGGGCGAGTTCGGCATGGGTTGGCAGCAACTCAATACCTGGGTCCGCATGACGGCGCCCGACACCGCGATATTCATCGCCCAGTCAGCCCCGTGGTCTCCGGCGACGAATGGCGCGATCAATGCGCCGGCGATCTGGATCGACGTGAAGGATGCCAAAGACCTCGACCAGTACAAGGGCAAACTGGCCGGAAAGATCGTGCTGTATGGCGCCATGCGCGACGTGCCTCCTGTCGATAAACCCCTCTCCGCGCGCCTGGATGACGCCGAGCTGAAGAAGCTCACCGAGTACCCGCTCAAGCCGCGCGGCCGGGACTTCATCGAGCAGTACATGAAGCGCCTGGAACTGCGCCGAAAGGTCGGACAGTTTCTGGCGGACGAACACGCGCTGGCGGTCGTCACACCAAGCCGTGACGGCCGTGATGGTGGGGGCTCTGGCGGCACTATCTTCGACGACAGTGGCGCCGGCTTTGGTTGGGAGGCGTACCAGCGGGAGCACGCCAATCCACTCCCGGTGGTGGTGATGGCGATTGAGAATTATGGGCGCGTGTACCGACTGCTGAAGGCGCGCGTCCCGGTCACCATCGAAATGAACGTGGACACCAAATTTACCGGCGACCACGAGCACGGCTACGACACCGTTGCCGAAATCCCCGGCGCCGATCAGAAGCTGAAGGACGAAGTGGTGATGGTTGGCGGCCACCTCGATTCGTGGGCTTCGGGCACGGGCGCGACCGACAATGGCGCGGGCACAGTTGTCGCCATGGAAGTGATGCGCATCCTCAACACGCTCCAGGTGAAGCCGCGTCGCACCATCCGCGTCGCCTTGTGGACCGGCGAGGAAGAAGGTGAGTTCGGTTCCTACGGCTACGTCAAGCAGCATTTCGGCAACGTGCCGCTGTCCACCGCTCCCGACCAGCTCAAGCTGCCGGAGTGGATACGCAAACCAGCCGGTCCGGTGCAGCTCGAACCCGATCAGCAGAAGATCTCCGGCTATTTCAACGTGGACAACGGCACGGGAAAGATCCGCGGCGTTTACTTGCAGGAGAATGCGGCCATCGCGCCCATCTTCGCGCAGTGGATTGAGCCGCTCAAGGACCTTGGTGTTACCACGCTGACCATGCGCAATACCGGAGGTACCGATCACGAAGCCTTCGACGCGGTCGGCATTCCGGGGTTCCAGTTCATTCAGGATTCGCTCGATTACGACTCGCGCACCCACCACTCCAACATGGATACCTACGAACGCCTGCAACCGCAGGACCTGGCACAGGCGGCGGTGGTGGAAGCCATTTTTGTGTACAACGCCGCCATGCGCGACCAGATGCTGCCGCGCAAGCCATTGCCCCATCCGGAACTGGAGGAGCAGCGTAGGGCGCCGCTGACCAACATCATGCCCGGAGCTGAAGCGGCAGAGAAGGACACAAAAGAAAAGGCGGACCAAACTCCGGAAGAATAGACACGCGTAGGCTGACCATGGTCCACGTACCGATCATTAGAGCCCATCTCATACGTGGGGTGGGCTGCGATTCGTGTCAGGGCACGGCTTCAGAGTCTGCGTGAGAACTAAGTCTGCTCTTAGGCGGTGGACTATCACACGCGAAAATCGAACCCCGAAGGAGTGGAATTACAGTTAGCCCAGGACGGAGCGCAGCGGAGTCCTGGGTAAAGTGGGATTTTTGGGGAGAGCCCCTCGGGGGCGACAGGGTTCTCACGCACACTCTTCAGCCGTGCCGAAGAAGTTCCTCTCTCGACTGGGCTTTAGCCGCTGAGGTACTTCGGTTTGGCCCTCCAGTATTTATAAGATGGCTTCTAGTGCTTAGACCGCTTGATTGTGTAACGAAACTTATGTCGGGCCTGCTTGCGC
>ODAK010001308.1_pt1 | contig 27567 bp, 14 predicted proteins | sample 1539591 | NCBI WGS metagenome assembly ODAK01 (sample SAMEA3539303, study PRJEB22396) | soil metagenome | biome: tundra; feature: field; material: soil | place: USA | collected 2010-05 | depth 0.15 m
TCGGATACCTGACGCCTTTCCGACGGACCTACTCCACGAACTCAGCCTCGTACGGTTCGAGTTTCATCTCGTTGTCATATGACTTACGTGAGAGCACCCCACGCGCTTTCCTGCCGAGCATTACGGACTTCACCTCATCCGTCGTATTGACATAGAGAGCGCGGCCATCCACCACCCGGGCATAAACCCCCTCTGGGGTACTGGGCCCTGGTTGTATCTTCAGCGGACCAGAGAATTCGTGAAGAATCGCCTCTATGAAGGAGGGCTGTGCCGGCGCAGCCAAATAGATCGCCTGCCCTTTACCGTACTTATTCACCGTGACCGCGGGCGGTTGACCAGTTATGTTAGAGAACTTCGCCAATGTGTCCGCAGTTTCGGGCTCCAGAACTTCATAGAAGCGAATGTGCCCCTTCACAAGCTTTCCGTCCAGCTCGAATTGTGGGGCTTCTTCGGGTTTATAGAATTGCGAAGTGCGTAAGCCGAAAACGTCACTCAATCTGCCGGGTAGTGGCGTGTCGAACCACTGTCCGTGTTCATCAACCTTGGCGGAGAACGCGGTTATCAACACAGTTCCGCCCCCGCTGACATAATCACGGATAGCCTTCGCGCTTGCGGCGTCCATTACGTAGTCGGCCGGCACAACGACGAGTTTGTAAGGCGAAAGGCTGTCATGACCTATGTTGATGATAGCCGTATCAATATTCGCGCGGAAGAAGGGCTCAAATGCACTCTGCACCTGTTCGGCGTAAGAAGGCGCAAAGTACTGGAGCGTTGTGTTGGAAGGACCGTTCGGATGCGAATCCACGAATGAGTCGAATGAATAGGCAATAGCGACTTCGGGGTGTAGATAACGCGGGAAGCCATATTTTGAAAGCTCGCGGAAGTCAGAAGCAATGCGTGCAAATTCGTCGACCTTCCACGAAGGCCTGCCGTCGTGATCAAGTAGCCCGAAAAGTGCCTGCTCCTCCCCTCCGAGATGGCTGTTGAACGTCCAGGCGAGTGTCCCTTGTGCGCCAATCATCAATCCCAGATAGGCATACATGCGGCTGCGGCCCGGGGTTCCATAGTATCCCCCGCCACCTGCAGTGAACTCGTTGAACCAGATAGGCGTTGCCAAATCCCCTTTGATCATCAGGGCCCCGAAGGCGCCGCTGACAGGGTCGCTCGGATAGAGGCCTTCCGCACCATACGACACATAGGACTTGTAGGTGCTCAAGTAATCGAAGCCTCGCCGGGGAGCATTGTCCCAAAGATTGGATATCGAGGGGATGTTGGGCATGTTTCGCTGGCGAATGGCATCAAGTTCCTGAAGACGCGCAACGGATACATCCGACCAATATCGGTGCAAATCAAGATAACGTTCGGAGGGACCTGGCCCGTCGGCCAGAGGCAGGTCGACGTCCTCAAAACTATTCAGTCTGCGCGACCATCGCTGCGTGGCCCAGGCCTTGTTGAGCTCTTCAATCGTCCCGTATCGCTTCTTCAGCCATGCAATGAATCGCTGACGGTCGGACTCCGAATAAGACATGAATCCATTCCCTATCTCATTGTCGTAGCCCACGGCAATGACTGCAGGATGGTTTGCATATCGCTTCGTCAGCCTGTCGGCGAAGACACCGATCTCACGCACATAATCGGGATCGCTGATGTCATCCATATACCGTTCTGCTGGCGGCCTGCGCTCGCCATATTGGTTCACGATATCGACACCTGGGTACTTGCGATGAAGCCAGATAGGCGCAGGCGAACCAGGAATGTCCAGGATCACGCGAATGCCATTGGCCTGCATCTTGTCCATGATCTTGTCGAACCATTCGAATTTGAATTGCCCCTGCGAAGGCTCAAACGAATCCCACGATAGATCGCCCATGCGCACCACCGAAAATCCAGCGTGCTTCATAATGGCAATATCGTGATCGATCTCCTCCGGCGAACGGTCGATGGGCTGATAGCAGGTTCCAACAAACAGCTGCCCGGGACCTGGCCAGCCGGGATGCGCCGCAGCTTCCTGCGCCATAGACGCCGATGCCGTGCACGCCAGTCCGATGAGGAACGAAACTAAGATTCGGCTAATCCAATTTCTGCACAACTGACGGCTTACTCGCTGAACGCTTTTCATAGCTCCTCTCGCCGGAGCGACCTAGCTGTGGTCCATCGGCGCCTATCGATTACATGTCCGCTTAAAGGGCACGTTCATAATTGTTCCTCGGGATCGAGGACTCAAATGTGCCATCAGAATTGCTTGGGTCTTCGAGAAGCGCCCATATAGGTTTATGCAGTGTTGGCCTGGTTTGCGTGGGAGCCGCCGAACGAATTAGTTAGTTACCGCATATCAATCGGGCTTTGGGATCGAACAGAGCTTGCATCGACGCTCTATATCAGAAAACCAAGCCATCATAGGGCTGGTCGAGCGGAAGGCCGGGCCCGTGGTGCGGGCCCGGCCTTTCACAACTACCAGTTTAGCCTGGCTGACAATTGAAGATACCTGGGTGTGTTGGTTGGACCGTTGGGTCCTTTTCTGATCGTTCCCCAGTCGATGCTGGTCGGATCGTTGTTGAACCCTTCGTCCCAAGCCGGGTGGTTAAACGCGTTGAGCAAATCGGCGCGGATCTGCAGGTTCGTCCGATCTCCAAGGTGAATTCTGGAGCCCTCGGCTATGGCGAAATTCTTTGACAGTGCCATATCGAACTTGTACGCGCCAGGTTGACGTACACCGAAGTTCTCATTCGCTCTTCCAACTGCATACGAATTTGGCGTGCGAACAAACTCAATGCTCGAACATCCGGCCGCCGTTGCTGCAGGGCTGGGAATTATTGCCCCCGTGTCAGTGTCTTTGTAACCGACACACGGAGTTACGCCGCGGATTCTGCTGTCCTTGTGTGTAGCATCAGGAGGCAGAATGGTGTGGTCAATACCCATCGATCTGGTGATGGGTCCTCCAGACGCCGTCTCCCAATTGCCAGCGGTGTCATAAAGCGGAACTCCCTGGGAACCGCCGGAGTCCTTAGGAATCCAGGCGAAGCCGCTGTAGTACGTGTAGAGCGGTGCGATCATCCAACCATTCACAACCTCATCAACCACCCGGTTTGCATTCGGCAACAGAAGCCGGCCCCTACCGAACGGCAATGTGCCGACTCCCGAAAACGTGATCGAGTGATTGACGTCGTTTGAAGTGCTTACCTGGCGAGCCACAACATTGTTGAGCTGATCCACCCAACCACCGGAAGTGAACGCCCGTGCATGCGTGTAAGTTGCATGAAGGGTCAGGCTTCTTGTGAGCTGGTGCGAGCCAATGGCCTGGAAAGAGTTGTACCAAGACTTTCCATTGTTGGTGGCCCCGTTCTCCGTAATGTCTGAGAACTCAGGAAACGGCCGAGTAAAGTTGGCCTTGGAGAGGGTGGTCGAGTTGTAATAGCCCGTCCCAGCAAAGCCGGCCAAGCCCACGAATGGGTTGGTGACCTGACCGGCAGAGGAGTCGCAGAGCTGACGGTCACCGCCGCGCTCGACGTCGCACTGAGCGTTCCACTGTGGTGAAATCTGGTTAATGTTGGAGCTTACCGGGTTATTTGGAACCCGGTTGCCGACATAGCTAACAGAGAACGTATCGTATTTCGTGGGAGCTATTTCGTAAGCCAAGCTCCAAGACCAAAGACCCGGAATACGGTAGTTCGGGTTGTAGAACGAAAATGACTTGCCAAGGTCCTGCAAGTAGCCCAGGGACGACCCGCTCGGCTGGGGCACCACCCCGATTGGATTGCTGAGGCCTTGCCCGGTTGTGGCGGTATAGGGAGTAACTCCGTTATCGATCGAGTTTGTATAACTGGCAGAACTGCTGAAGCCATCCGCACCGTTACTTGCCTGGTCGGAAACATAGGTCAGCCCAACTCCGCCACGGACCGACATCCTGTCAGAGATCGCGTAAGCGAAACCGATGCGGGGCTGAAGGTCGAGCTTATTCATCTTGTATGCGCCCCTGCGCTGGCCGTTGACGCCGGCAAATGTCAGGCCGCCCTGCAAGTTCGTGTTTGTCCCAAGAGCCGCTGAACCGGAAGGAATCTGCCCGGAGATTGGGTTCAAAACCGTTGCGTCGAACACCCCATTCATCTTGTTATGGCGTTCCACCTCCGGCGTGGTGAGGTCCCAGCGTAAGCCGAGGTTCAGAGTCAATCTCCTGCTCGTCTTCCAGTCGTCCTGGATCCACGGCGCAACGTAGTGCTGTGACCAGAACTGGTAAGTGTTCCAGTTCATCGAGCCGGAGTTCGGGTAACCGAGCAGCAAAGAGGCAATGGATAAGCCGCTGCTGTAACCAGGCGCATCCGGCGAATTCCAATATTCGTTCGTGAAATTCGACGAGAAGTTGAAGCCGTTGCCATTGCCACCCTGCGGATTGTCCCACTGGCTGAAGTTGACATTCACTCCCGCACGAAGTGTGTGCGCACCCTTGACATAGGTGACCACCGGAAGAAAATCAAGAGCGTGCCGGTCGCCGGAATACCCGAGCCAGCTTGCACCTAACTCGACAAAGTTCGCCGCGTTGGGAAGGCCGTTCGAGGAGATATCGAGGAAATGATTGTTATTCGCGAGTTGATTGTAGAAGGCCGAGGAGAATCCGAGCTTCTCAGACATGTTGTAGCCCAACGTTGAACCTTCGAGCTGATTGTTGTCGAAGTTCATGGCACTGACGCCGATGTTAAAGAGAAGTTTCGGATTGATAATGTGCGTCCATTGAACGGCATAGGTTTGAGCTGCTGGCGCAGTACCTTGGCCGTTTCCGTTGGCTGGATCGTTTTTCGGCGCGCCTACGCCCCAGGTGGCATAGATGGAGCGGGCCTGATTGCTGTAGCGGAACGAGAACATATTCTTCTCGCTCGGGTTGAAGTCGATCTTGAATGCTGCATTATGCCAGCCATCGTTTTCAATCTGCAAGTTTTGGTAATTATTGGTCCAGGGAGCAAAACCTGGTCCTGGATTGACATTTGGCTTCAGGTAATTCGTAAAAGACAAAATGTTCGTTGCAACTGTGTCAATCCGGTTGGAGGGAATGATATTGCCCGGGAATGGCGAGTGCGCCAGCTTCGTCTTTCCATCGATTGGATCAACAACTGTGTGCAGCGGCGTGAGTGGATCGTAGATGATCAGCGGTTGCAGACTTTGCGTCGTGCTATTCCAATATGTGGCCGTGCTGAAGTCGCCAGTGAGCCATGCTGGATTTGGAAGTGAATATGTGTTGTAAGACGGGTTGGGCAGCGTGTCATTCATTTTCTCGAAAGTGACAAGGAAAAACAATTTATCGTTTCCCTTATACACATGCGGAATCAACACTGGTCCGTCCAGCTCGAAGCCATATTGATCACGCTTGTGTTGAGCTTTCGGGGAACCGTTGAAATTGGACTGGAAATCCGTGGTGTCGAGCCAGGTCCGGCGCATGAAATCGTACGCAGAGCCATGTAACTCTTTGGTGCCCGACTTCAATGACACGTCGACTGAGGACCCTCCGGAGTGTCCGTAGGAGGCGTCATAGGCATTCAACACGATTTTGAATTCCCGAACTGCATCCACGGAAGGCACATAACCCGCTCTTCCCGCATCCGCTGTGTCGTTGCCGATGCCGTCGACATTGGTCGTACTCACTTGCGGCGAGCCATTCACATACTGGTTGCCTGTCACGTTGTCGAACGGTCGAGGATATTGAGAACTCGAGAAATCGTGCGTACCTGGGCTGAGATCGAATAGCCCAAAGGGGTTGCGCGAATCCAGAGGCATCTCAGTAACTCGCTCGTTATCGATGATCTCGCCGATGTCGGACTTGGAGAGTTCTACCTGCGCATTGCTTGCGTTCACCGTGACTATCTGGCTTGCGGCTCCGACTTCCAGGGTGAAATCAATGGTCGAGGTCTGGGCGACATTGAGCTGGATATCAGTCTTCTTTGCAGTCGAGAACCCTTCTTTCGAGACCGTTATGTCGTAGACTCCCGGGATCAGATAGGAGACGGTATAGGCGCCAGTACTCGTGGTGACAGTTTTTGTATCTACACCAGTCGCCTTATTGTGGACAACCACCTCAGCCCCTGGAATAACGGCCGCGGTACGGTCAGCAACTTGTCCAGTGAACTGCTGCGTCGCCTGTGACCAGCCGATCGCGCCTGAAGCCAGGAGCAACAACAAGAACATCAGGCCGAACATTTGAGTCGCCGTCCTGCGTCTTGCCCCTTTGATTCTGTCCATTTGCATTCGTCTTCCTCCTAAAAAAATCCTCTAAATTTTCTCGATCCCTCGTTTGGCCGCCAAATGTTTCCCAATCTGGCCCCCTTCTTCAGGTGATGGTCCCATGAACCGTTTAAGATTTCAGGCGCTGCCGCATCGGAAGCAACCGGGGAACTTGCGTGTCGCGCTGTCATCCGACGAGGGCACACGTAACCCTCGCATCAATCAGGCTTGTGCTTTCCTCCCAGCCAGAGGCGATTTCCTCTCAATCTGCCCGCTGACTGAACCCTGATTTCGAACTCGGCGAAATCGCACGGACCGCCTTTGCGAAGGATTCCCGAAATCTGGAGCACGCAAAACGTTTGCCGAGCTGTCGAACGGACTTGTAGTTGAGTTGATTAACCGCGGTCTAGGTACGTAACGGCGCGTTACAGGGATGTATGTTCTCGCGGCCCGGCGCAAGCGATTGATTAATTAGGGATTACGCATCGGCAAAAAACCGACAATTTTGTAGGTTATAATCAGTTATCGTTAAAGACAACGTTTACCAAAAGAGGAAATGGCAAACGCATCACGCTTTGAATGTTGACGACTCTGAACCTCGAACGTTGTGATCAGTGGTGGAACGTTGTCATGGCGGCTTGACCTCATAATCGATGCTCAAGAACAATCTGAAAAGAATGAATGGCGAAACGAAATCTCGTAATTCAGAGCTCAACGATGGAACTCCTGTTCCAGTTGAGAATTCGAATGCGGCAGTATTCGAACAGCTCAGACGGATTCAAGACAGCCATTCGTTCTGCAACAGCCCTCGCTCGAAGGAATTCCTCTCCTATGTCGTGGAGCATGGTCTTCATGGCCGCGAAGAGCTGCTGAAAGAGCGATCGATCGGCATCAACCTCTTCCATCGCAATCCGGCCTACATTACCAGCGACGATCCGATTGTCCGCGTGAAAGCGGCAGAGGTGAGACGACGGCTCGCGCAGTTCTACGCCGAAGAGAAAGAGGCGCCTGAAGTCCGGATCGAGATTCCAGTCGGCTCCTATATTCCCAAATTTCACTGGAGGCGACCTATATCCTCGGCCCCATCGGCTCAGGAAGTTGAAGTCGTCCAGCAACCACTGGTACGCCCGAACCGTTTGTGGCGCCGGCCAATCATTGGATTAGTAGTGGCTCTTATGGTTGCTGGATTCGCCGCAACGGTCCTCTTCCGGTCCCACTTTCAACGCACTTCAGCCCTCGATCTGTTCTGGGGACCTCTTTCGGCGACGAAGCAACCTGTTCTGATTTGCGTACCTTCCCCTGTGAGCTACGCCGTAAGCTCCAGCCTGTTTCAGCAATCGCCGATGGCGCATTCTGGAATCTACTCTTCCTTGTCGCGGCGTAACGCGACACCTCTTCAGCTCGATCCTGACACTCCTCTAAAGTGGAAGGACATTACACCCCTCGCCGATTTCTATATCAATAAAGATGATGCGTACGCTGCTGAAGAGCTCTCAGTCTTCTTTACCGGTGAACATCGTCTGACTCAACTCCGGCTCGGCAATGATTACACCTATGAGGATCTTCGCAGTTCGCCGGCAATTCTGGTCGGAGCGTACAACAATCCATGGATTGACCGCGTGATGTCGGATCTCCCGATCGGCTTTAAAGAAAGTGGCGAGATCCTTTGGATCGAAGATCGGACAAGGGCAGGCCAAGTTTGGAAGGCCAGCACTGATGGCCGCCTGGGCACGAAAGACTTTGCTCTTGTTGCTCGATTACTGAATTCAAAAACCGGCCAATTCCTGGTTATTGTCAGTGGAGTCGGCATGGTGGGGACAAAGGCGGCTGGAGGATTCATTTCCAACGAACAGGCATTGGACGCCGCACTTCGCGGTGCCCCGAACGGTTGGGAAAAGAAGAACATCGAAGTCGTTCTTGAAACCGACATCGTTGAGGGATCTCCTTCGCCTTCCCGCGCAGTGGCTGTGAAGGTCTGGTAGATAAGTCGGACTACTGCGTCGCGTTCTCGGCGACCCGCTTCTCCTCCGATCAATGAAACGATTGGAAGCCGCTGCGACTCCGAGCACGCCTCCTGTCGTGTTCTCGTTTTGGTCCCGGTGGGGGTCTAACCCCTTCGCTTGATCACTCCCCCTTTTAACGTGTTCGACGGTGTCTTACTTGTAACAAGCCGTTACGTACCTAGAATAGATCGGGGCCGATCAGTCACAACTATAGAGATGGACACCAGAAGCTCGCCGTGACCTCATCTGAACAACACTGCCTGTGTTTTGCGGTTCAATGAGGCTTATCTCCTTCTTGAACAACGCATTTGATTCCAGCCCTCTTCCACGCTGGGATCGCGAAGAAGGTTGGCAACCGCACTTGCTGCTGCAAGACATTGCGGTTCTGGAACACTGAGAGGCTAAATTCGAAATGGATCGCCGGGATTTCTGCAAATTTCTGACTGCAGCTGCAACCGCAATCGCCAATCGGAAGGGTTGGTCGAGATCACTGACGGTTGCCATGAACGAATCCGAGAGTCGTGACTACGCGAGTTTTTGCGCACTTCCAGACTCTGAGCGGCTCTTCTCTGTTGTTTCCGGAGATCGGATCATCCGCGAAAAACTGAAGCCAGCCACCTGGAAGGCGAATACGTGGGGAGCGCCGGAGAGAGTCCCCGGAATGCCCTCATCATGGGATGGCGTTCCGATCCAGTCGCCCATAGCCGGGCTGGCAGGTAAGGGTCCGTTTGCCCCGACGTGGGACTCGCTTCTGCAGTACGAGGCCCCGGAGTGGTATCAGGACGCGAAGTTCGGAATTTGGGCCCATTGGAGCCCGCAGTGCGTTCCAGAAAAGGGAGATTGGTATGCGCGCAACATGTATCTGGACGACACCGAACAGTACCGATACCATCTGGAACACTACGGCCACCCATCCCGATTTGGCTTCAAGGACCTGTGCCCTCAATGGACGCTTCTAAATTGGAAACCCGAGGAGTTGGTCGACCGGTACAAGAAAGCGGGCGCCCGCTTCATCTTTGCTCTCGCGAATCATCATGATGGCTTTGACTGCTGGGACTCGAAACATCACCCATGGAACGCGATCAGAATCGGACCGCATCGCGATGTAGTCGGAACTTGGGCAAAAGTCGCGCGCGAGCGTGGTCTGCGGTTTGGCGTCACGGTCCACCAAGCCAGAAACTGGTGGTGGTTCGAACCTTCTCATTCCGCGGATAAGGCAGGCCCGTACGCCGGAGTTCCCTACGATGGAAAGCTCACATTGAATCAGAGCCAGAGCGAATGGTGGCACGGAATTGATCCGCAGATGCTATATGGCCCCAAACACGATGCCGATGCTCTGCCCGATCCTTCCTACGTAAGGCAGTTTTACGATCGAACCCGAGATCTGATCGACCAGCATGATCCCGACATACTCTACTTCGACAATTCAATGTTTCCCCTGGGCTGGGCGGGAATGAATATAGCTGCTTATTTCTACAATCGCAGCGTGGCCGGCCGAGGTGGCAAGGTTGATGTAGTTGCCAATATCAAGAATGTGCCGTCGCATCTGGTCAAGGGCGTTGTCGCCGACTTTGAGCGGGGTCTGAACAGTGAAATCATGCCCTACGTCTGGCAGTCGGAGACCTGCATCGGAGGCTGGCACTACGATCGCGGCCTCTATGACAAGCCGGGCGAGTTCGGTGGCTATCTGCACCCGCGCGATGTAATTCGCTGGCTTGTCGACACCGTCAGCAAGAATGGAGTCTTCGTACTCAACATTCCCGGCAAGCCTGACGGCACGATCGACTCGAAGGAGATCGCAGTTCTCGACAAGATCACTGCCTGGATGAGCGTCAACTCTGAAGCGATTTACGAGACGCGTCCCTGGAAGATCTTCGGCGAAGGTCCGAACGTGGTAAAAGCCGGGGCGTTCCATGGTGACACAGTCGCCAAGCTTGGAGCTAACGATGTGCGGTTCACGCGATCGAAGGATAACCGCGTTATCTATGCCATCCTCCTCGGTCTTCCGCGTGAGGAGATGACCATCGAAGCACTCGGGCTTTCGAGCAAGACTTCGCCCGGAAGGATCGACAAGCTCGAAGTACTGGGCGCAACTCAATCTCCAAATTGGAAGCAGACAGAAAGTGGGCTCAAAATCAAAGTCTCAGAATCACTGACCGGAATTCCCGAGTATGGAGTGGCGCTGAAAGCCTATTTGGCTCAAGGGGACGTTTAGATTTTTTGAAACGGGCGCCCCTTTACGATGCCTTCCCCTTCGCGAATCGTGATGAGCTGATCGGCGGACACCGAAGGATATTTCTCTAAAAGGCCGAGAGGCCAGCGGACCTCGATGTCAACTTTGGTAGAAGCACCAAGGCCGAAATGCAGGCGGGGATCGCTGGCCGAGAGATAGCTCGATTGACTGAGCACCTCCTGCGCCTGCACCTTGCCGCCATAGCGCGCCACAACACGGGTACCGATGGCGCTGCGATTGCTTTTAACGCCCTCGAGGCGAACCTTGATCCAGTGATTACCGGGCGGTGCGTCGTTCCGCAACAATGTGGGCGGCTCATTCACGTTCATAATCAGCACGTCCATGTCCCCATCATTATCGAAATCGCCAAACGCCATACCTCGACCGCAATGCCGCGCAGAGATGCCGGGACCAGCTTCTCCCCCTGGCTGCGCGAAGGTGCCGTCACCTCGATTCCTGAAAAGAAGTCGCGGTGTGCGCATTGCATACCTGGGCGAGATGCGATCGAGCTCAGGATAGACGGAGCCAGTGGAGATAAGAATGTCCGGGAATCCGTCGTTATCGAAATCAACCAGGCCGGCGCCGAAGCAGACGTAACGGGTTTCGTTATTGAGTCGTGCTTCAGTGGTCGTATCCTCGAAGTTCCCTTTGCCGTCGTTTTTATAGATACCAGGCGCCTGGTCGAGGAAGTGAGTCTTTACCACGTCGATGTGACCGTCGAGATTGTAATCGCCTACTCCGAGGCCCATTCCGCCCATCTGATGTCCATCGGCGCTGAGGGCGACGCCTCGAATCAATGCCTCTTCGCGAAAGGTTCCGTCATGGTTATTCATCAGCAGTAACGATGGCGAGGTGTCGCATGCGACGAGAATGTCTGGCCATCCATCCTCATCTGCATCGAAGCTGGTCGCAGTCAAACAGTACGATCCGTGGAAATTGCTGACCCCTGACTGCTTCGATACATCAGTAAAAGTACCATCGCCATTGTTGAGGTAAAGGTAGTTCTGCGCCGTGGGCAGGCCGTTAGGACCGCAATTCACGGGCACGTTTTCAGCATTGCAGTGGGCCACCGAGAGAGAGGGTCTGGGCGCGGTAGCCAGATCGATTTCCAAATAATTCGCCACAAACAAGTCAAGCAGCCCATCGCGGTTGTAATCCACGAACGTACACCCGCTGCTGTAGCGCGTCTTCGAATGAAGCAAACCGGCTTGCTTCGTCACATTGGTGAAGGTGCCGTCGCCGTTATTGCGATACAGTCGATTCTGCCCGTAATAGGAGAGGAAGAGGTCTTCGAAGCCGTCGTTGTTATAGTCTCCCACGCATACGCCCTGCGCCCATCCAATGTCGACCAGGCCTGCATTGACGGTGACATCCGTGAAGGTGCCGTCCCTGTTGTTTTTGTAGAGGCGATTCGTTGCGCCCGCGGGAGTATTCTCAAGTCTCTGGCTGCTGAGAATGAAGATGTCCATCCATCCGTCATTGTCGTAATCAAAAAAAGCGCAACCGGTCGCCATCGATTCGATGATGTATGTGAAACTTTGAAGCTCACCGCAGACGGTTGGCTCAGTCAGACCCGCATCTTTGCCAATATCAACGAAGCGCGAGAAGGGGGAAAAAGACCTGGTAGCACCCGGCGATGCATTGAGCTTGTTCGAGAACAAATAGCCCAGGATTGAAGCAGGAATGGTCCGCAGTAATTCGCGTCGGCTATAGGGGTGAACCAGATTTCTGCTCATGCCTGCTTACATCCTTCGGCAACAGTGGTGTCGCAAGATTAGTGTGGTTCCTGACGGTCAGAGAGCTTTTTCCTGAGTTCGAGTGCTGCGGTGTTGTTTGGGGAGATACTCAGCGCACTATCCAGGGCATGTTGAGCGTCGGAAAAACGAGACTCCCTCGCCAACGTGGTGGCAAGGGCGACCCATGCTTGCACATAGCCAGGAGAGGTTTGAATAGCTCGCCTAAGGTGCTGTTCGGCGGACTCGAACCTGCCCTCCTGAGAGTCCAGGTAGGCAAGCTGATAATGAGCGAGAGCAAAGTTGGGATCGACGTTGATGGCTTGTTCGAGGGCAGTTCGCTCAGCCTTCATGTCCTTAAGGTCGTCCAAAACTGCTGCCAGCCGGTACAACAATCCGGCGTTGTCCGGTAACACCGCGATCGCCTCCCGATAGAGAGCAGCCGCTTTTTGTTTATTACCGGCCCGCATCGCTTCCGCGGCCTGGGTGGACTTTTGCGCCGCGATGCTGTGGTCTGATTGCTCGTTCATTTGTTTCTGATAGAGAGCCAACTGTTCTTGCGCGGCGTCGTTCTCGCCAAGCTTGCGCAGCACTTTGGCCAATTCGAACCGGGCCTGCGGCTCCGTCGGGTCGAGTTCTATGGCTTTTTGCAACTGCACCTTGGCGCCCGCATCATCATGGAGCTGCTCCAGGGTGCAACCCAGGTTGAAGCGTGTGCTGTACCGATTGGGATTGAGCGTTGCCGCTTGTTCGAGGTGCTTGCGCGCCGCGTCAAGTTCGCCCGCCGTGCGTTCCAGCACCCCGTTCAGGTAAAGAAAATCCGCATCGTGCGGAGCCTGCGCGAGCAGTTTACGGGCCAGCGGCATCGCGGTCTGGTTCTTTGCATTAAAGACCAGCACTTGCAGATAAACGCGCTGGGCTTCGATGTCCTGGGGATTTCGACGGGCCAATTGCACTGCAATTCTCTCAGCCTCGTCGAGCCGCACCTGCTTAACGTAAACAGAGACCAACGAGGAAGTGAGCGTCACGGAATTCGGGTATGTCTTCAGCCCTTTGTTCAGCGTGTTCGCTGCATCGTCGAACTCTCCCGTGTTGCCGTAAGCAGTGGCCAGATCGAGGGCGAGGTTTTCATCGAGTTGCATGCTCCCAAGTTGCGCAATCACACTCTCGTTATCACCTGCCGCGATGAGAATCTTCGCAATACCATCCAGGGCCATTTTGGACTCGGGGTTGATTCTCAATGCGGCTTGCCACTCGACGAAGGCATCCTTACTTTGGCCAAGCCCCGCTAGGGCCGAGGCAAGTAACAAATGCGCCTTTTCGTTTTTCGGATCCAACTCAACCGAGCGCCTGAGGGGGACAACGGATTTCTCCAGTTCTCCGGCGGTGTACAGACTCAAACCGAGCAGATAAGTAAGCCGGGGTGAATTAGGTTGAAGCTTAAGGCCAGCCTGAAAGGCTTGTGCGGCACAAGCAGACTTGCGATTATCGCCAAACCATATTCCCAGAGCAGCGTAGGCATCGGCGTCCGGGTGGGAATGGACGCGCGCTTCCAACGGAGCCGGAGCAACGCACGGAGCCGACCATAGAGGGTGCGAAACGGCTAGAGCCAGCGAGGTGGCAATGACGAGAACGTTTGAACGGCGACCAACGCAATACCAGTGATGCGTCATGCTCGTTCACTCCTCGAACCTGAAAAATGAATGCAATCTCCGATTGAATGCATTCACTTTCTTCCGATTCCACTCTGTGGATCCGAAGCCTCGTGACGAAAGCCGGATCCAATTCATTGCCTGGACGGCGGTAGCCCTCGGTATCTATTTAAGGATATTAAACGCTAACTGTAGCGTTGACAACAATCTAGTGCGGTGCTACGCTGGGCGGTCATCCATTCTTAGAACACGGCTAGCGTTGCTCGCTTTCCCGTGCGAGTTGTTGCAAATCAGGACTTTTGAGTCTTTATGCCGAGAATCTCTCGCCGGAAATTGCTTGCGTCTGGATTTGCCGTTTCCATTGCTTCGCTGCTGGGCCATACAGGCTGGATCGAATCCGACGCCCCAGCGCAGGCCGAAACGGAGCCCGGTACGCCCCACGTGGTGGGCATTCCAGAAAAGGGAGAGCAGTTGCTCTTCGACTTTGGATGGAGATTCACGTTTGGTCACGGCGCGGATCCCGCCAAGGACCTGGGATTCGGCTTCGGGCAAAGCGACTTCTCAAAAACGGGCGAGTTCAAGTTCTCCAAGGCGGGTTTCGACGACTCTGCGTGGCGCACGCTCAATCTTCCACATGATTGGGCGGTCGAACTTCCCTTTGTACATGACGACGCAGGCACAGGAGACAGCCAGTTACGCAGCCACGGTTACAAGCCGCTCGGCCGTCGCTATCCCGAAACCAGCGTTGGCTGGTATCGTCGAGAATTCGAGATTCCCTCAGCCGATGCAGGCCGCCGAATCTGGGTTGAATTCGACGGCGTCTTCCGCGACGCGCTCGTCTTCATTAACGGCTGTTACATCGGTAGAAACAACAACGGCTATGTTCCCTTTCGCTTCGATCTCACCGATTTCCTTATCTACGGCGGGAGAAATTGTCTCGCGCTCCGTGTTGACGCCAGCTTTGGCGACGGTTGGTTCTACGAGGGTGCAGGTATATACAGGCATGTGTGGATGACCAAAACAGACCCGGTCCACTTCGACAGATGGGAAAGCGTGGTCCGTTCAGCGATGGACGGCAATGCGGCCAAGCTAAGTCTCTCGACCCTGGTGCAGAACGAGAGTGGCGAAGCGGTCAACTGCAAAGTGCGGTGGGCGATACTCGGCGCGCGAGGTGAGGCTGTTGCCGCCGCTGAATCCCGAACGCAATCGATTGCTGCATATGCATCGGCGAGTTTCAAGGCCACTGCTAGTCTTGCAAACCCGGCGCTCTGGTCTGTCGAGGAGCCCAATCTCTACTCCGCTATCCTGGCAGTCAAAACTGAAAATGAGGTGCGCGATACCGAACGCGTCACTTTTGGTATTCGCACCGTCGTCTTCGACGCCGCGAAAGGATTTTTCCTGAATGGCAAACCACTGAAGATTCAGGGCACCTGCAATCATCAGGATCACGCCGGCGTAGGCGCTGCACTGCCCGACGCTGTGCAGCAGTTTCGCCTCTCCGTGCTGCGCGAGATGGGTTGCAACGCTGTGCGCACCTCACACAACATGCCCACGCCAGAGTGGGTAGATGCCTGCGACCGCAACGGCATGATGATGATGTGCGAGACCCGTCAGATGAGCTCCAATCCTGAAGGCATGGAGCAGCTCGCAACCATGATCAAGCGCTATCGCAACTCGCCGTCGATCATCCTATGGTCGATCGAGAACGAAGAAAGGCATTTGCAAAATAAGAACGAGATGGCTGAGCAGGGCGCGCGGATGGCTGCGAGCATGGTCCGGCTGTGCCACCGTCTGGATCCGACACGTCTAGTGTCCGCTGCCGTGGATGGCGACAATGAGCAAGGCGTTTCCGTGGCCCTGGACGTTATCGGATTCAACTACAACCTCAACCTCGCGGACGAATTTCATAAGAAGCACCCGAACCGACCCGTTTTTGGGTCGGAGACTTCGAGCGCGGTCAGCACGCGGGGTGTGTACACAACGGACAAACTCCGCAATCTCGTCAGCAGCGTAGAAGGCTATTGGGGAACTCCGGAAGACTGGTGGAGCTTCTACGGCGCGCGCGAGTGGGCAGCGGGAGGCTTTGCATGGACGGGGTTCGATTATCGGGGTGAGCCTTCTCCATACGGATGGCCCTCGATCAGTTCGCAGTTCGGCATCGTGGATACTTGCGGTTTTCCGAAGGACTTTCTCTACTATTACAAAGCCTGGTGGCGGACCGAACCATCGCTTCACATCTTTCCGCACTGGAATTGGCACGGCCGAGAGGGCGATGAGATCCCGGTCTGGGCCTACACAAACCTCGATGAAGTGGAACTGATGGTAAACGGCAAGAGCCTTGGCTCACAGAAAGTTCCTCCCCTGGGCCACGTTGATTGGAAGGTCCGATTTGAACCGGGCACGATTGAGGCGCGGGGCAGCAGAGACGGTAAGGTGGTTCTGTCAGAAAAACGAGAAACTGCCGGGCCAGTGGCCACCCTCCGACTGACTTCGAATCGTAACGACATCAACGCGGACAGCGAAGATGTGGCGATCTTAGCTGTGGAGGCACTCGATTCGCAGGGCAGACGGGTACCAATCGCTGACAATCGGATTTCGTTCGAAGTTTCCGGCCACGCGAAACTCATTGGCGTTGGAAATGGCGACCCGAACTGTCAGGAAAGTGACAAGGAGCCGATACGGTCTCTCTTCAATGGTCTGGCCCAGGCCATCGTCCAGAGTAGCTTTGAGCCCGGCCAAATCCAGATCGAAGCGTCGTGCCGCGGGCATGCAGGCGCACGGCTCTCCGCCAAAATAATCATTAACTCAAAGAAGACGGACCTGCGACCTGCTGTTCCAGTTCTGCCCCGATCATGAATCTTCCTATCAAAGACGCTGCAGGGCGCGGCTAGGGTTGGAAGTCGGCGGTATTCTCGACCCGAAGAATCGCCTGAACAGACAACTTGTCGCTGGATCCGCCCGCCAGAACGCGAAGCTGTTCTTTTTCAACTCGCCATATCTGGCTGGCTGCATCCCAAAATGCCAGATCTCGAGGCCTCAGTGGAAAGACAACGACTTTCTCTTCTCCGGGAAGGAGATGGACTCGATCGAAACCCTTCAATTCCACTTGCGGACGATCGACCGCCGAGCCGAGGTGCTGGATATACATCTGCGCGACCTCGTCACTGGCGCGCGATCCCGTGTTCTTCACCGTCACTGAAACCTTGACCTCGCCGTCGGCGATCGTGCTCGGCGCACTGAGACTCAAGCCTTCATACGCGAACGATGTATAGCTAAGGCCGTAACCGAATGCATATAGCGGTTTTACTTTTGAGTACATGTAGGTGCGTCCATGTCGAATGTCGTAGTCCATCATCGGCAGCAATTGCGCATCACCAGTCGGCCAGGTTTGGTTCAATCGGCCAGCAGGCGAATAGTCTCCGAAGAGGACGTCGGCGAGTCCATGGCCCTCTTCCTGGCTGCCGTGCGTCATGTGCACAATCGCGGGCAGGTGCTCCTGGCTCCACACGATGGCGTACGGGAAGCTCGAGCGCAGTACTTCGATAGTACGTGGATTGGCTGCGAATACCTTTTTGGCCAGTTCTTCCTGTTCGAGAACGATCGTCTTGCGATCGACATCTTCCTTACCATTTGAAGGGACGGGGCACTGGTCCCATCCGCCGTTGCAGGTGGGATGATTCCCAACCACAACAATGACAGCATCCGCCCGGCGAGCGAGAGCCTGGGCTTCGGCAACATTGGACCCGTCGCTATAAAGAATCTCTACGTCCTTGGCGGCTTCCCGGATGCCCTGCAAGATGCTGACAGCGTATGGAGGCGTGCCGCTGTACCAGTCGAGCAGAACTTCGTTTATCCAGGGACCAATGACAGCGATCCTCTTGAGCTTCTTGCGATCCAGGGGAAGTGTGTTCCCTTCGTTCTTGAGCAGTACGATTGATTCATCGGTCGTCTGGCGCACGAGTTGACCGCTGGACGCCCGATTCCACGGCGGAAGGTTGCCTTGCGTTTCGCGCCCGATCTTCTCGTAAGGGTCGGCTCCTGGATGATCCAGCTCGCCCAAATGCAAATGAAGGCGCAGCAGGTTCCTCAGCGAGGCATCCATATCTGCTTCGCTTAGCAAACTATCCTTCAGAGCCTTTTTGAGATCGGGCTTGTACTCGTCCAGAAACCGATTGATGCCGGCTTTTACGCCTGCGGCAGCGCCGTGTTCCTTGTCCGGGAAAATCTTGTGATCAGTGATAAGAAGGCCAAGAGCGCCGCCGTCGGTACAAATGATGCCGTCGTTGCCCCACTGCTTCACCATGACATCCTTGAGAACCGGGTGAATCATCATGGGAGTTCCGTTCCAGGAGTTGTAGGCAGCCATGGCTGCTCGGGAACCGCCTTGCTCGAAGCCCATTCGGAATGGCACAGAGTAATACTCGCGGAAGAGGCGCTCATCGAAGTCCGACGAAGTGTAGGAGCGACCGTTTTCATTCTCATTCGCCAGGAAGTGCTTCATCAATGCTGCGGCTTTCATGTGCCTGGGATCCGGTCCCTGCAGACCCTGAATGAATGCGACCGACATGGTGCCGACAAGGTAAGGGTCTTCGCCCATCGACTCTTCGGTTCGTCCCCAGCGCGGATCACGGCTCAGGTCTGTGTTAGGCGCCCGCACGACAATTCCGCCAAAATCAAAAATCGGGTTCTGATAGTAATAGCGGGCTTCTTCTCCCTCAAGCCCTCCGATTCTCTTCATTAGACTGGCGTCCCAGGTTTCACCGAGGCCCTTCTCCTGCGAAAAAATCGAAGTGGGCAGCGGCTGAAGACCCCGCGGTCCCCATTGCCCAGGTCCGCCCAGTGCGAGACCGTGCAAGCCTTCTGCTTCATCAGAAAGCACAAGATGGAGACGCGGAACCTTTGGATGGCCGTCCATTAACTCGACCTTCTCATCCAGAGTCAGACGTCCCAGCAGATCGGCAATGCGCGCATCGTCACTCAATTGGGTGTTGCGGAACGGATAATCTGCCTGGCCGACGGCGGTCACTGCAGAGATCAGAAAAAACAAAACGAAAGCGATTGATCCTCTCGTGAATCCGATATGCCGCATTAATTCCTTCCTCGCTTGCATAGTGAAGATTGCCCAGAATATTCCCCTGGATAAATCGAGAACTCTCTTGAGCAGAATCCCGCGGCACATTTGGGCGCATTCAGCGCGGTTAGAGCGACGTGGCTGTTTCCTTTGCCTCGACACCCCTCAGGCGTTTCTCTGCTCGCTCGCTCCAGTATCCGCAATCCAGTTCCAGGAAAACCGAACTGTACGGGATCGCGAGCGTCGACTTCAGAATCAGAACGCGAAACAGCGTACCAGCCTGGTCCAGCCTGCAAATGGTCTGTTCGTGTGCCAGTTCATGCGTGTGATTGTCTGCCAAGATCCGTCTCATCTCGTGGCGGAGTGCGCTCACTCCCGGTGCATCCTCCTCCTCCACAAGCTTCAGCTCGGCATCCACATAGACATTGGCGCGAACATGGCTGGACGCGCCGACTGCGTCAAGGACATTGCGGAGCACTTCCAGATGCTCGCCGCCTGTCGCCAGCGTTTCAATTCCTGGGTTCGATTGCGCAGGATATGCAGCGTCGGCAACCACAATCCAGTTGCGATGGCCATACAACGGAAGCAGGCTGTTTAGGCGGCCTTTCCACAATTCAACTTCGCGATCAGGCTCAGTATTCATCTGGACCTCGCTGACTAGCCGCCCGAGGCGGGCTGTAAGGGGTGGAGTGCGGCCCCCGGCGTTATTCCATCTTCGGGGCAGACTGCGACTTTGCCGCAGCGTCCGGAGGCCATCAGGCTATATGCGCCGTCGGCCTGATCAAGTGAGAATCGGTGTGTAACGATGTCCTCCGGATGGAGATTCCAGCGAACGAGGCGCTCGACCAGTTCCTCCATCAGCCAGATAGATGTCACCCATGAGCCGTAGATCGTCTTTTGGTCGTGAATGATGTCTGGCGAGGGATTGAATGTCACCTGGCCACCTTCACCAACCAGCGCTATCTTTCCCCACCGGCGCGTGGCGCGAATAGCAGTTGCACGCGCTTCAGCGTTCGCAGAGCAATCGACAGCACGCTCCACGCCGGCTCCTCCGGTCAGTTCGCGGATCTCATTAACGTTGTCTGGCCCCGCGGTGAGCACGGAATCGCAGAGGCCGAATCGCAGCGCCAATTCACGGCGTTCGGCTGAGATGTCAACTCCAATGATTCTCTCCGCACCGAGCTTGCGGCAAAGTGCTCCCGCTGCCAGACCCACCGGCCCAAGCCCCGTGATCAGTACCGCGTCATTGCCGCTGATGCCGATCTTCTCGAGCGCTTCGTAAACAGTGCCAAACCCGCATGCAACCTGCGCTCCATCGAGATACGTGAGCTGGTCAGGCAGAAGTATCAAATCCTTTTCTTCGGCCAGTAGGTATTCAGCCATGCCGCCATCGCGCTGCCACCCGTAAGCGCGCCGGTATTTCGCACTGGTGCAGGAGATCATGTAGCCGCGCCGGCAATCGTTGCACAGCCCGCAGCCTGAAATGTGGTAAACGATGACCCGGTCACCGATCTTGAATCGACGACAGCCGGGGCCGCTTTCAACAATCTGCCCGCATGGCTCGTGGCCTGCGATTACACCCTGATATCCTTCCGGACCTTTGCCAAGATGCTCGTGATAGATGGCACGGATATCCGATCCGCAGATCGTTGAAGCCTTGACGGAGATGAGAACTTCTCCATGACCTGGACTCGGAACGGAGACGCTCTTCATTTCGACAGTACTGTTGCCCGGAAGAAACGCCGCCTTCATCGTCTTTGACATTCGATCAGTCTCCAAACTTGACTTCAACCCTCGAGCCAACTTGCTTAGACGAGGGCAAGCAATAAAGGATCCCGAGGGGCAGTATCCGTTCTGTCCGGCCACGCGGGCCTATGCGGGAGTGACCACGCCTGTGATATCCCACAGGTCTTCCCATGCCTGCTTCTCTTTCCAGAGAAAGACCTGGCCTTTGATCAACCGGCAGTTGCGATCGAGCTTCTCCATCGTCTGCATATCCTGTGGGCTTAGTGGTTCACCCACTACACCAAGTAGATTGCTCAGAATGTTCTTGGGATTTGTCGAAAATGGGATCGGCACCTGCCCTCGTTGCAAAGCCCACTTGAGGCATACAACTGCAGGATGGATTCCGAGCCTTTCCGCAATCCCCCGAATCACGGGATCTTCTGTTGGCGACGTGTCCTCAGGAGTACGATCGCGCTCCGGCCGCCCCGGCGATCCAAGCGGCGAGTAAGCGATCGGCTGGATTCCATTGTCCATCAAATATCTAAAGAACTCCGGCTGCTGAAAGTGCGGATGAAGCTCCATCTCATTGACAACCGGTTTGATCCGCGCGTCGCGCAGCAGCAGCTTCATCTTCGGGATCGTCATATTCGACGTGCCTATGTGGCGCACCAGGCCGCGATCGACAAGTTCCTCCATTTGCCGCCATGTACGCATGTAGTTCTCGTGAATATAGGGCACCGCATGCGGATTGCGCGCCGTAACGTCACATTCCGGCGGATGATGATTGGGAAACGGCCAGTGAATCAAATAAAGATCCAGGTACTCTATCTTCAGATCTGACAACGACTTCTCACAGGACGAAAGAACTTCGCCGTGCTTGTCATTCCAAAGCTTCGACGTTATCCAGACTTCATCGCGCTGGAGGCCGTTTTGAAAAAGTTCTCTGAATCCTTGTCCAATGCGATCTTCATTGCTGTAGACAGACGCACAATCGAAATGCCTGTAGCCGATAGACGCCGCGTACTTCACTGCATAAGCCACCATCTGATGGGAGGCATGGTCCGAGCCAAACGTACCCAGACCAATGGCGGGCATGCGGGCACCGCTGCCCACCAATACGTGCGGCACTTTCGCAGGATTGATGACATCTGGATTTCCGCCAACGAGTCGAGGTAATGGTGGCATACAATCTCCGACAATCTTAAAGTTATCGATAACTGAACCATTGATATTAGGGTCAACTCTGCTGTATTGTCAATGAGGACGGTCCCGGCAGCTTTTTTAAACAGAACAACTTGCCGTGCTTGGAACGTTCAATCAGCAGCCATCCTTAAGAGGGTTTTCGGACCTTTCTCGATTTCTCCGAGACAATGGGAGTAGATACGGCCATGGCAACCCGGTTGAAAGACATTGCGAACGAGCTTGGCCTCTCGGTTGTCACCATTTCCAAGGTCCTTCGAGACCATCCCGACATAGCGGCCGAGACTCGACGGCGCGTTTTAAAACGCATGCGGGAGCTGAATTATCAGCCTAATTTTGCGGCCCGATCGCTGGTTACTGGCCGCACCTGGACGCTCGGCTTGGTTGTTCCGGATCTGTTGCATCCTTTTTTTGCCGATATCGCAAAGGCCATCTCAGTCGAAGCTCGCAAGCAGGGATACAGCCTGCTGATCTCGTCTTCTGACGAAGATCCAGAACTCGAAGTACAGGAGATCAAACAACTCCTGGCCCGCCGAGTCGATGTCATTCTGGTCGCATCGGCACAATGGTCCGTTGACTGCTTCCGGATGATTGAAGAGCACAAAACCCCCTATATCCTTATCGATCGCCGGTTTCTGGGTCTTGATGCGAACTTTGTTGGCGTTGACGACGAAGCGGTCGGCACACTGGCCACCTCACACCTTTTTGAGCAGGGTTGCCGCCGCATCGCCCACATTCGAGGTCCTGAAGTCAGCACTGCTGTTGGCCGGCTGGAAGGCTACAAGCGGGCACTGGCCTCCTACAACATGGTCCCTCTCCCAGGACACATCGCGTCCCTCGGAACATCTGGAGATCATCGCGGAGAAAAAGGGGGATATGAGGCAGCCATGAAATTGCTTGCCTCGAACCCAAGACCAGATGGGATCTTTTGCTTTAATGATCCCTCAGCTCTCGGTGCCATGCGCGCAATTCTCGATGCAGGGCTTCGCATTCCGGATGATATAGCCGTGATCGGATGCGGCAACCTCTCGTATTCGGATTTCCTCCGTGTTTCGCTTAGTTCCGTAGATCAGGGTAGTGAAAACATAGGAAAATCCGCTGCGGAACTTGCGCTCAAGATTGCCCGAAAGAAGGAGTCGCTCAGGCCGAAGTCAGAGCTCATCACGCCGCGCGTGATCGTTCGCTCATCAAGCCAACGAATACCGGGCCCAAAGTGACGTAAGTGCCCTCTCTTTTCACGAAATGAGAGTTTGGGACGCCGTCAAAAAGGTCCGGGGCGTCCAGCGCGGCGGACCGAACGCGAGAACTTTCAATACTCGGTCAGTGCTTCCGCCCCTTAATGCCCGGTCAAGGCGATGATGTACTCGTCGGCATTTCACCTGTCGGAAAGGAACTTGCATTCCCACGCACAAGCATCTCTGACACCACTCGATCTCCGATGAATCCTGTTACAAATCTTTACAAACCTTTACTTGTTTCACTGTGAATGCGGTTCGTAAACTGTCCTCTTCAGTGAGCGCTCGAGACGAATCGGATGACATATCATGTTGAGTGCTTCCTAAGAAGGAGCAGCTTGAATTCTTTTCTTCTTCCGGCCGTCCTCGGTTTATCCATCGGGCTCACAACGCCCATTGACACAAAACCCGCTACTCAATCCCCCGTCGCAGCTGACATGCAGTCGAAAGATACAGCGCCGGATACTCACGACATCTCCGGCAGATGGGTCGGGAAGAAGTCGAGCCCGATGGGCGAAATGGAAATCGTCTACCAGTTGCATGTGCAGGACGGAAAGATTACAGGCACACAGACGCTGCCTTTCGGAGACTCGCCCATCGTCGATGGTCAGATCGCAGGAGACTCACTTCACTTCACGGTTGAATTGGAATCGTTCGGTTCAATTCAGAAGAGAGAAGTCTCGGGCAAGATCGTTGACGATACGCTCGTCCTCACGCCTGCAATGCCCGGACCTCCGCCTGGAGTGGGACGCGGAGGTCCAGAACCTGGCATGTCTCCGCCCGGTTCGCCCACTAGTGGCCCTCCAGCGCCTGGGCCTTCTGGAGAGCCGGGGACCGGTCCACCTCCCTTCCGAATGGGCCCGGTCACATTTCGGCGCGGCACTCCCACCCCATCCTTCCGGGCTCCATCTGTCGACTATTCGAAGTTGCCGCGTATAGCTCTTCCCACGCTGCATGACATCCCATCCAACGGTCTTGCGAAGACGCCGCCGATGGGCTGGAACAGCTGGAACAAATTCCAGACGCACATCGACGATGCAACAGTTCGTAGCATCGCTGACGCCATTGTCTCCAGCGGCATGAAAGATGCCGGATATCGCTACATCATCATTGACGACGGATGGCAGGGATCTCGCAATACCGATGGCGCACTCTCGCCGAATCCGAACTTCCCCGACATGAAAGCACTCGTTGACTATGTTCATTCCCAAGGACTGATGATCGGCATCTACTCGTCGCCAGGACCGCGAACCTGCGGGGGATTTGAAGGTAGCTACGGACACGAAAGGCAGGACGCGAAGATTTTCGCTGATTGGCGTATGGACTACCTCAAGTACGACTGGTGCTCCGCGTCGCGCATATGGAAAGACACCGACATGCAGGCCGCCTACCAGGAGATGGGCGATGCTCTGGAGAAGACAGGCCGGCCCATCGTCTACGCGCTTTGCCAATATGGAAGAGCAGGCGTCGAAAGGTGGGGTGCAAAGGTGGGCGCAAATCTCTGGCGGACGACCATGGATATTCGCGACCGCTACGATTCCATGGCGAGCATCGGTTTCTCCCAAAGCGAACTTGCCTCATTTGCGGGGCCGGGCCACTGGAATGATCCGGACATGCTCGAAATTGGAAATGGCGGAATGTCAGCAGACGAGTACAGAACTCATTTCAGCCTTTGGGCAATGATCTCTGCGCCTCTTATTGCCGGGAACGACATTCGCAACATGAACCCGGGTATCTCGGCAATCCTCCTCAATAAAGAGGTGATCGCAATCGATCAGGATCCGCTGGGTACAGGAGGGAAACGCGTCAGCAGTACCGGAGACATTGAAATCTGGTGGAAGGCGCTCGCCTCCGGAGACAACGCTGTCGCGATCTTCAACCACAGCAATCAGGAGATGCGTGCCATCGTTTCGTGGGACACCCTGGGCATCGGCAAAGATTATGCAGTGCGCGATCTGTGGGCACACGCGGACCGCGGAACAACGTCAAAGGTGTTTTCTCAGCCGTTGCCTGCACATGGCGTGATCGTGCTTCGGTTGCATCAGCTCAAGTGATCGCCTCGCGCGATTGACTGTTTACGGATGATCTATCGAATCAAACTTGATTTCGGAGTAAACGGACGTGAAAAGTCTCGTAGTGTTTCTCGTTTCCGCCGCTTTGGCAGTTGCGCAGGCACCTACCAAGATCGTCACCTTCGACAGAGCCGATACTGAGCACTGCAAGGTGATAACCGTCAGCGGGAGACCGCTTTTACAGTCGACCTACGAGGGCACATCTGTGTCGGTCTCAATGCCAATGAACAGAGGCAATGGCGACTTCTCAGTTTTTGTTGCTGTCTCGCAAACGGGCTCTGGCACCTTCAAGGTGGATCCGAAGGACTTCTTCGGGTTGTATTCCGATAAGGATCACACTCGGTTCACGTTCTATGACAAGGCTGCCGAGATCGATGCTGCGTCTCATCCAGGCGGCGACAACGCAGGATTGTCCGCAGCTAAGTCGCAATTGGATCCGGGTTCCCTGAGACCGGGCGCGGTAGGCCCAGGAGGTCCCCCGCTTGGGGCTGGCCCGCAAGATGGCGGCGGCCCACCCGCAGCAGCAGGGCCGAACATATCCTCTGCTTACTTCCGCAAAGGAAAAGTGAAGCCGGGGCCGGGAATAGCCGGGTGGATCACCTTGCGAGTGCCAAAGGCAAGAAAGCTTGAGGTTCATCCAACAGATATGCTCGACGAAGTAGACATTCAAGTGAATGGAATCGTATTTCGCTTCTAGCCCATCGGGCGGCGCTTATCTCCCAAGCACCCCAATCCCCGACTGTCTCACCAATGGATTTCACCTAGGACAAGTCATCACGGAAACGCTGTGGGTACTCTGAAGCTCCCCACCCTGAGAACACTTGCGTTAGCAGGACTGGTGGACAATGGACGTCTTGCTCATTCTGCTGACATGAAGGTGATGATACGACTCTCTGCAACATTACGAAGCATCCGCGCGAATTCATCGCCCCGAACTCGGATCTCAATCCGTTGCAAGCTCGATGAGCGCATTGGGGTGAAGTTGTCTACGCCCACGCCTGTTGAGCTCATCTGCCTGACCATTTTGAAGGTCCATAATTGGGGTTGTGTTTCGGATATCCCGGTTTCGCGCCAAGTCCCTAGACTTTACGACGTGGTAAGGCTTCCGGGGATAAGATTTCTATCTTTCGGTTAGAAAGGGATGCCATGGAGGCGACAAGGTCGTGAGGATTACCAGAAGAAGAGCTCTCTCTCTGATTTCCAGAGCGCCCGCGCTCCTTTTGTCCAGCAAATCGCAGGCCGCAGGCGCTTTCCTGGGCAATAGTATGCGATCTGCTGCTCAGGAGCCGGTGGCGAATCCTGACCTGGCTATCACGCCGGGCCCTTTCAAGGGGACGCGCCAGTCGCTTCGCGAATGGCAGGTTCCCGAGTGGTATCGCGATGCCAAGTTCGGCATCTGGGCGCATTGGGGGCCGCAGTCCGCCGTGGAATACGGCGACTGGTACGCCCGAAACATGTACATCCAGGGGAATAAGCAGTACGAGTATCACCTGAAGACGTATGGCCATCCGACGAAGGTCGGATTCAAGGATCTGATCCCGAAGTGGACGGCGGACAAATTCGATCCCGACCATCTGCTCGGTCTCTACAAAAAAGCCGGAGCAAAATACTTCTGCAGCATGGCTGTACACCACGACGGATTCGATCTTTGGGACTCGAAGTACCAGCCACGCTGGAACGCCGTTGCTACGGGACCGAAGAGAGACATCGTCGGTGCGTTCCAGAAGGCCGCCCAAAAGCACGGGCTCCGCTTCGCGTTAAGCGAGCACCTGGCCCCGAGCTATCACTGGTTCTCCACGTCGCACATGAGCGACGAAACCGAAGCGCTCGCTGGAGTACCCTACGACGGCGCCGACCCCGCATATGCCGATCTTTATCACGAACTGCCGAAGTACTATCCCTACGGCTATCGGATCCTTAACGACCGCCAGGCGCCGGTCAAATGGAAACAGCACTACTTCAACCGGATAAAAGATCTCGTCGACAAGTATCAGCCCGACCTCCTCTATAGCGATGGAGACATCTTTTTCGAGGAGTACGGTCTGGCCATTGTGGCAAACCTCTACAACGTGAGCGCGAATGGCCACGGCGGCCGCTGCGAGGCCGTGTACACCAGCAAGCTGCCGAGCGACTGCGAAGTGGGGACGTGCATTCTGGACTGGGAGCGGGGCGTAGCCGCAGGCATTCCGGCCAACCCCTGGCAGACCGACAGCTGCATCGGCGAATGGCACTACAGCCGGGAAGCCCGATACAAGTCGCCCAAGTACGTGATCGATCTGCTGGTCGACATCGTGAGCCGCAATGGCAACCTGATGCTGAATTTCCCGCTCCCCAACAGCGGCGAACTCGATTACGAAGAGCGGGTCATTCTGGACGAAATTACGAAATGGATGGCGATCAACAGCGAGGGCATCTACGCGAGCCGGCCGTGGAAGA
>ODAK010001309.1_pt1 | contig 27555 bp, 18 predicted proteins | sample 1539591 | NCBI WGS metagenome assembly ODAK01 (sample SAMEA3539303, study PRJEB22396) | soil metagenome | biome: tundra; feature: field; material: soil | place: USA | collected 2010-05 | depth 0.15 m
GGAGCGGATCATCGGCATGCAAATTTTTCAAATCGCCAAAAATGCGCGCCTCCGCTGGACAAATCTCAACGCAGGCCGGTTTCAATCCGCGCGTGATGCGATGATAACAAAGCGTGCATTTTTCAGCGGTCTTCGTGACCGGGTTCAGGAACCTGGAGCCATAAGGACAGGCCTGGACACAAAAGGCGCAGCCGATGCAGTATTTCGGGTCAATCAGCACCGCGCCGTCCGGCGCGCGAAACGTCGCACCAACGGGACAAACTTGGACGCACGGCGGGTTCTCGCACAAATTGCACAGCTTCGGAACGAAAAATGCGTGCTCAATCTGATCCTTCGGCAAGGTCGGTTCCGGAAAACCGTGCATCCCGCCATTGGGAGAATCCACGATTGCCTCGCCACGGGTTAAATCCGCGCCGGGTTTCGGCTTGGGGATGATATAGCGCTCGATCCAAGTGCGATAGAACGGGCCTTCCGGAACGCCGTTTTCCTTTTTGCACGCTTCCGCGCACAGCCCGCAGCCGATGCACTTGGTGGCATCAAGGCACATGAGCCATTTATGCTTGGTCGGGTCGTAGCCCTTGGGTGCGGTGGTGGACACAAATACAGTTTGCACCGCCGCCTTGGCCGCCCGCGCGGCGGTAATCGTGAGCAGACCGGCGATGGCGCCGCCCATCCGCAACAATGAACCGCGGCGACTGATTTGATTTTTCATGGAGTTTTAGAGGGTTGATGCGGCACGTGACATTCAGTGCATTTTGGCCCGTAATGATCTTTGACGACGATTTGCTTGAGCCAGGCCGGACGCGCCAGATTGGCTTCATGGCAGCGGATGCAATGGCTGCCGGTGGCCTTGACCGGCAGGATGTCCGGATTATTAGCATGCTCCCGGCTCACGCCGTGGCAACCCTCGCAGGAAAGCGTCTTATGTTTATCCGCCGCCAGCTTGTGCAGGATGTCGGAGTGACATTCATCGCACGCCTGCTTTCCCGCAAATACCGGCGTCCGCGACGCAATCTCCGCCAGCGCATCGCCGCGATACCAGCCGTATTGACCAAACGTCGGCGGGGTCAGAACAGAGCGCGCAACCAGATAAGACCCGACGATGGCCATGGCCACCAGGACCAGTCGCAAAATTTGTGGCGGTAATTTAAAAGGGAGCATAATGCCGGACTTTGGTTTTACTCTTTAGAACGACGAGGGCTGCCTTTTCGAATTGCCGATCCGGCAACCCTCGTCGGCAAATCCTGTCAGTGCTTATTTCTTCAAACCGCGGACATAGGCGACCAGCGCCTTGACTTCGTCGTCCGACAGGGGAGTGTCCACCCCGGTAACGAACGCTTTCATCTTCGTTTTGCCGTCCGCATCCTTGATGCCATCTTTAATGGCTTTCACTGCGGCGTCATCCTTGAGGTCGGCCTGCACCTTGGCGTCGGTGAAATCCTTTGCGCCGAGTTTCTGGCCCATCTTGGTGTCCGCCTTGCCTTCGGCACCGTGGCACTTCGCGCAAAGGGTGTCATAGTTTTCCTTGACGTCAGCCGCCTTCGCGGAAAGCGCAGCGGCGAGGCCAAACAGTGTGACTAACAGAATAATTTTCTTCATCGTTGTATTTTCGGTTGATTATTGGTGGCCGATGCAAAGCACCGGGTTCAAGTAGAGTGTCGTCAACCGAACGGAATCCAACCAACCGTTTTTTGACCAATGGTTGACATTTTTTGATAAGCCGTAACGTCGGTCGCAATTTCGCCACCGACACGAACACCCTGAATGCGGCAACCATTTGGAAGCGAAATCAAACCTTCCGCCGGGCGAAATTTGATTGTTTTCACGCGCGCTACCGCTTTAATTCTCGGTTCTGTGGCTGAAACCATTGTCAAAATCCGCGAGCTGACCAAGATTTACGCCCAAGGCGAAATCCAGGTGACGGCGCTCGACCGCATCTCGCTGGACATCGCCGCCGGTGAATTTCTCGCGCTCATGGGACCGTCCGGCTCCGGCAAATCTACCCTGCTTCACATCATTGCTGGTGTGGACCGCCCGACCAGCGGTGAATGTCTCGTGCAAGGCGTGGATGTGACGAAGCTGAACGAATCGCAGCTTGCCGACTGGCGCAACCACAACGTCGGCTTTATTTTTCAGACCTTCAATCTGATCCCCGTCCTGACCGCGCAGGAAAACGTGGAACTGCCGCTGCTACTCACGCGCTTGAGCCGGACGCAACGCCGCAAGCAGGTTGAAACCGCGCTCGAGGTCGTCGGCCTCGCGGACCGCGCGAAACATCTGCCGCGCCAGTTGTCCGGCGGACAGGAACAGCGCGTCGCCATCGCCCGCGCGCTGGTGACCGACCCGGCGCTCATCGTCGCCGACGAACCGACCGGCAATCTCGATTCCCACAGCGCGCAGGAAGTGCTCAGCGCACTGCAATCGCTGTGCAAGGACGCGCGGAAAACCATCATCTTGGTTACGCACGATCCCAAGGCGGCGGCATTCGGTTCGCGGACAATTCATCTGGAAAAAGGAGAACTGTCACAATGACGAATGACGAAATCCGAATGACGAAAGAATCCCCAAATGCCGAAGCTCGAAAACGCCGGCAGCAACCGCATGGTCGTTCGGAATTCGGGCTTCGGATTTCATTCGTCATTCGTCATTCGTCATTCGGATTTTCGCGGCGACCATGAACATCGGCACTTTTATTTTGAAAAACGCACTGCGCAACAAGCGCCGTGCATTGCTCTCGGTTTCCAGCGTCGCAGTCAGTCTGTTTCTACTGGTCACATTGCAGGTGGCGTTGCGTGAACTGACTTTGCCACCGCAGAGCGCGGGCGCCGAACTGCGCGTCGCGGTGCGGAACAAAATTTCGATCACCAACCCGCTGCCGGTCCGTCAGCGCGGCTTCATCGAAAAAATTCCCGGCGTCGAAGCCGTCACGCCGTTCACTTGGTTCGGCGGAAAATACAAAGGCGAGGAGGGCATGACCTTCGCGCAGTTCGCCATGGACGCCGACAAGCTGCGCTTCGTCTTTGGCGAGGCGAAGATGGACATGGACGGCTACGAAAAATTCAACGCGACAAAGGACGCCTGCGTCCTCGGCAAAATCACGGCGGACAAATACGGCTTGAAAGTCGGCGACCGCATCACGCTTGAAAGCACGATTTATCCGGGTTCGCTTTCGTTTCACATCGCGGGCATCTATGCCGGCACGCCGGACGACCGCAACATGCTTTTCCGCCAGGATTATCTGGACGAGTCCATCGGCGAACCCGGCTATGTCGGCATGTGGTGGCTCAAGGTGAAATCCGCCGACGACATGGTGCCGGTGATCAAAGCCATCAACGCCGCGTTTCAAAACACCTCCGCCGAAGTGCGCGCCGAAAGCGAACGCAACTTTCAGTTAAGTTTTATCTCCATGCTCGGCAACATCAAGACGCTCATCGCCTCCATCAGCACCGTGGTCGTGTTCACGCTGGTGCTGGTCACCGCAAGCACGATGAGCATGGCCGTGCGCGAACGCTTCCGCGAACTCGCCATCCTCAAGGCGCTGGGCTTCCGGCGGCGCGAACTGTTCGCCTTCATACTCGCGGAAAGCTTTGGTCTGGCGGTGCTCGGCGCGTTGGTGGGCATTGGCGGCGCTTACTGCCTCTACACGTTCGGCGACATCGGCAAGATGACGGCGGGAATTTTCGTTTCGTTTGAAGTCACGGCGCGCATCATGGGTTTCGCAGCGCTCGTGGCGGCGGTGCTGGGAATCGTTTCCGCCGTCGCCCCTTCGCTGTCCGTCGCGCGCATGAGCGTGGTGGATGGGTTGAAAACACTCGATTAAACCAGAAATCCGAATGACGAACGCCGAAAGAAATCCGAATGTCCGAAGCCTGAAGCACCGACGCTCAGGCGCGACCGCAGAAGTTTTTTGTGCGTGGGCGGCCAAACGCGGTTTCGGGCTTTTGATTTTGGGCTTCTTTTGTCATTCGTCATTCGTCATTCGTCATTCAATTTAAATGGCTTTGCCGCTCACCTACAATTTCCGCAACGTCCTCGTCCGCTGGCGCGCGACGATGGCGACAATTCTCGGCATCGGGCTGGTCGTCGCAGTGTTCGTGCTGGTGCAGGCGCTCGCGGTTGGCCTCGAAAAATCCGCCAGCAACACCGGCGACCCGCGCAACATCATGATCGTCCGCAAAGGTTCCACCGCTGAGTCCACCAGCATGGTTTCGCTCCAGCAGTTTCAGATCATCCGCTACTGGGAACAGATCGCGCGCAACGAGTCCGGCGTCCCGCTCGTCTCCGCCGACGTGATTACGCTCATCAGCCAGCCGCGCATTGACGGTCGAGGCGAGGCCAACGTTTCCGTCCGCGGACTCACGTCCATGGGAATGGCGCTGCGTCCGCAGGTGAAGTTAATTTCCGGCCGCTGGTTCACACCGGGCAAACGCGAAGTTGCCGTCAGCCGGAAAATGGCGCGACGCTTCTCCAGCTTTCATGCCGGCGACACGTTCCGCACCGCCGGCAACACGCTCACCGTGGTCGGGGAATTTGACGGCAGCAACAGCGCGTTTGATTCCGAAGTGTGGATGGACGCCGACGAAACGCGCTCGCTTTTTGACCGGCAGAATTATTCCAGCCTGCTCGTGCGCGCCGCGAGTCCGTCGGCGGGCAAGGAAATCATTTCGCGCATCGAGGCCGACAAACGCCTGCCGCTGCTCGCGGAACCCGAGGTGAAATATTACGGCGACCAGACCGCGACGGCGATGCCGATAAAAATCCTCGGCAATTTTCTCGCCACCGCCATGTCCGTCGGCGCGGTGTTCGCCGCGATGAACACGATGTATGCGAGCGTCGGCTCGCGCACGCGCGAGATCGGCACGTTGCGCGTGCTGGGTTTCCGACGGCGCACGATTCTCGCAGGTTTCATCATCGAAGGCGCGCTGCTCGCGTCCATCGGCGGCGTGCTGGGCTGCCTGCTGGCGCTTCCATTGCACGGCGTCTCCACCGGCACGATGAGTTTCAACTCGTTCAGCGAAACGGTGTTTGAATTTCGCATCACGCCGTGGCTCGCGGTGAAGGGAATTATTTTCGCCGTGGTCGTCGGCATCGTCGGCAGCCTGCTGCCCGCCATCCGCGCGTCGCGCCTGCCGGTGATCACCGCCTTGAAATCCGTGTGACAATCGGCAAACCTATTTTAACAACGTGTAGAACGGGCGTCGCGCCCGTTGAATCCGGCGTCGCGCCGGATTTGGGCAACAGGGCAAGCGTTCGCCAAAGCCGCGCGAGTTTCGGGCGCGACGCCCGAAACCACCGGCCAGAGGCCCGTGCTACAAAAATTTATCAATGAACACCGAAAAATTAAAAGGCCTGCAGATAAACCCGGAGGAGAAAAGCCGGCCGCAGCGCGCGTTCTGGAGCATCCTGCTCGTGGTCGCCGCCGTGCTGCTGGCCACGATATTTTTCATCAAACCGTGGGCGAAGGACAACCGCGAACTCGCCAACGACGCCGCGACCTCCACAAACAATTCCAGTTCCGCCAATACCGCCGTTGCCAAATCCGCCGCTGAAGCGACGGCACAAAAAAATTCCGCCGCCGCCGCCAGCAAAGACAGCGTGCTGACCGTGAACGGCTATATCATCAACCGCGAGCGCATTGAAATCAGCCCACGCTTCCTCGGCATGGTGAAATGGATCGGCGTGAAAAAGGGTGACGCCGTGACGAACGGCCAAGTGGTCGTGAAACTGGACGACACGGAATATCGCGCGCGGTTGCTGGAGGCGGAAGGCCAGTTGAGCGCCGCGAAAGCGGCCGTCGAGCGCGACGAGTTGAACTACGAGCGCATCAAAAATCTCATCCGCACGGACATTGAATCCAAGCAGTCCGATGACAACGCGCGACTGGCGCTGGAAGGCGACCGCGCGAGCCTGCGGTCGGCCCAAGGCACTTACGATCTGGCGAAAACTTACGTTGACTGGTGCGTCATCCGTTCGCCCATCAACGGCGTCGTGCTGGAAAAACTGGTGAACCCGGACGAACTCGTCATGCCGCAAAGTTTTGGCGGCGCGCGCGGGCCGAGCACCGCGCTGCTGGCCGTGGCCGACCTGAAAGATTTGCAGGTGGAGATTGATCTCAATGAGGCTGACCTTTCCAAAATTACGCTGAACCAAAAATGCCGCGTCAGCCCCGAAGCGTATCCCGACAAGACCTACGCCGGCACCGTCGCCGAAATCGCGCCCGAAGCCGACCGCGCCAAAGGCACGCTGCAAATCAAGGTGCAGATTGTGAACCCGGACAAATACCTGACGCCGCAGTTGAGCGCCAAAGTGGATTTTCTGAAGGATTAAAACAACAGTCAGGACAGCAGCACTGAAAATGCTTTGCGCGCGGAATTGATTTGAAGGGAAAATAAATACACGCCAGACTGCTGGGCGTCTCAAAAAATTCCATGAGCGACGATTGGCGCAACGAACTGGCAACCGAGCAGCAGAAAGAAAAACTGCGTTTCTTCGGTTGCACTTGGGACGATGGCATCACGGCGGGACAGGCCGGTGATGCGCTTGAAGAATGTCGAACGCAATTTCCTGCCGTGGAGTCCGCATACCTAAATGAACGGGGGCTCGCTGGACCGCCAACGGAAGATGTTCATGTAATTCCCAAACCTCCAGTTCGGCCTAAACCAGCAGAAATTACGGAAACACCGTTCACGGAAGTCACGATTCAAAAAGCTGAAACTATTGAATCTTCGCCCACGGTCGCCGCCGTTATCCCGCCGCCACCAGAACAACAAAAAAACATTGAAGCCCCGTTTCAAGAGGCCACGATTCGACCAGCCAAAGCAGCAGCACCCCGGCCAAGCGCGAGGCACGAAGGTTTCTTTTCCGGGGCACCCGCAAGCGGCGTCCATGACTCTGCTACGCAAAGTTGGACGAGCAAAGGAAGTCTTAAGTTCAGGCCAAAACAGGGGTTGCATCCCGCAAACCAAGACTCCATCAAGCCACAAAGCGGTGTTGTTTTTAGCGGGACGGTTGATCCAGATCCAGATGATCTGGCTACCAGACTTTTCCGCGAGGGCGGGCAAAAAATAATCTTGAGTCCCGATGCTGCCCGGCGCTACATAGCCGACCAGCGTTTCAAGTTGATGAATCCCAAAACAGGGAAGCAGCTGACAGCGACCACGCTGGGTGCCAGTCGGCAAGAATACATGATTTCTTTGCACTGGCAAAACGCGGCGCAGTCTGCTGGCGTATCTCGGGATGCAAGTCGGCAAGATAACGCCAATCTATCATCGCAAACTTTCGCACAGCGTCCGGCATCCAACCAGCCAGCACTGATTCCAATCTGGCAAAGTTTGGACGATCTCTTAAAAGGTTGGCCATCGTCAGACGGCTGTTATTGGTTGCCGGTGAAGATGGCGGCAACACTGGTGGGTATAATTACCAAGACGGAATTAACAAACGGGCAATCTCGACAAATTGCCAATCAAATTGAGTGGAACGGTTACTGTTTCGAGCCTGACGCCCGTTATGGCGGCGGCACTTACGATATAGGTCAAACACTCGTCGTATTCAAACCATTCGCCGGTGATCAGATCAATCCTTCAACCGCCTACCTTGGCGCGGCCAACCTTTTGCGGCTTTGTGTGCTCATTGCCGCCGCCGACGGCCAGATTGACGAGGTGGAGCTGGACGTGTTTCGGCAGGTTATTGAAAACCAGCTTGATCTTACGCCGACGGACCATCGGCGGTTGCAGGTTTTGGAAAAGCTGCTGGTGCAAGACCCCTCATCGGCGGCAAAGACTTTGGCGAGCGTCGCCAAATCCATTACGGCGCACAAGCGGCTTTTGATTGGCAAAGTGCTGGTGCGGGTCGCGGCGGCGGACACGGTTATCACCAAGGACGAGCGCCGTGCCTTGGAGCGGATTTTTAAGGCGTTTGAAATCCCGCAAGAAACGCTCGAAAACCTTATGTTTCAAGCCTGTCCGCAGTCACAAGCAGAAAAGGTTCAAACACCACCCGTCTCAATTCCAGTAAAGCCAGAAACGCCCGAAGAATTGGAAGCTGAATTAACGCGAGAAAAAGAATGGGATGAATGGGTTGCTTTGCAGGAGCGAATTGCGGAGCGGCAAAAAAGAACGCTGGGGGAGGCCGCGCTGCCGAAAGACGAAACGGTAGAAACCCAGCCAAGCGTAAGACATGAAGGATTTTTTTGTGGATCAGATCGGCGGACGCCGGGTGATTCAACCAACTATGATGGACCAGCAACACCAGAACAGTTGAGTGAACTCCGGTCAAACGGCATTGAAGCAGGCCCGGGCTTAAAGTTTGTTGAAGCCAACGAACTCATCGAGTCATGTAGGTCACAGGAAAAGAAGGCAAGTCATCATTACAAAATGTATTGTCCGGTTTGCAACGGGCAGATTGAAGTTTCAATTGGCACGGTTGGGAAAAAACGGACATGTGACCACTGTCAGGCCGAAATCACGCCAGTTTTTACGCGAAAAAGCCCGCAAGCAAACATTGTCCGGGCGAGCATTGTTCAGGACTCCGAGCCACGGCGTCCGGCAGTCGAACTTTACGAAATGTATTGCCCGGTTTGCGATGGAAATATCGAAGTTCAACAAGGCACCGTTGGAAAAAGGCGCTCCTGCCCTCATTGCCAATCTAACATTACCCCAGTTTTTATAAGGAAAAGTCCTCGAAAAAAACCTGCCCCGACTCACGTTGCCCAGGATTCTATTCCCTTTCGTCGAGCAGATGTGGCACCCCGACAAAAGGCGGATGATACACCAGGTTATTACAGCCGGGTGACGCGAGAACAGTTGGATGAACTCCGGTCACTTGGAGAAAACCCGACCAACGCATTAGCTTATTATGGGGCTGCAAAAATCTGGATTGAAAACTGTAAAACCCGAAAAGGTTTTGGCATCCCGAAAAGCACACATCCAGAAGTAGCGAGGGGAAGTGCCGTCAGCGAGCGCATTTCAGCACCTGTTGCACCGCCCGCGCCAAAACAATTCGCACTGGATATGGCGAAAGTGCATTTCATCACGAACGAAACCAAAGAGGTGGTTGGCATTCTGTCTGTTTTGATGGAAGACGAACCGGAAATTTCGGTCACATCGCCGCAGCGTGTCGAGGTGTCAGCGCCGGAAATCCCGCAAGTTTCCGGTGGCGTTAAATCCGCGCCCCAGCCGTCGCAGGTCGGCGGCCTAAATGCCGCCTTCATTCCAATTTTGGAACGACTGCTGACGCGCGATTCATGGCCGCTGGCTGATTTCAATGCGCTGGCGCGGGAGTTCCAATTTATGCCCCTCAACATCCGCGACACACTCAACGAGTGGTCGGATGAAGCATTGGGCGATTTTATTTTGGACGGCGAAGACCCGATGTCTGTCCGCCGCGAACTGATGGCAAAGGAGCAAATTTAATATGGCTGAAATGAAACGACGTGAACGTGATGCCGTGCTGCAATCATTGCAGGCGGGATTGGTGCCCCGCACCGGACTCCACTTGATTCAAGTGGGCCGCAAAGATGAAGTAACCGCCACGCTCGCCGACTTGGACAGCATCGAGCAGGGCGGCGCGGCTTTCCGCATCGTATTGGGGCGGTTTGGCAGCGGGAAAAGTTTTTTCCTGAATCTCGTCCGCACGGTGGCCTTGCAAAAACGCATGGTGGTGGTGCAGGCGGACATGACCATGGAGCGGCGCATTCACGCTTCCGGCGGCCAGTCACGCGCGCTGTTTTCCGAGTTGATGAAGAATCTCGCCATCAAATCAAAGCCCGACGGCGGTGCGCTGCGAAACTTGTGCGAGGGATGGATTTCGGGGATTCAGCACCAGGTAAAAACGGCGGGCGGCAATGACGACGAAGTGAAACGTCGGATTCACGAGGACTTGAAAGATTTGCAGGACAGTGTCGGCGGATTTGAGTTTGCCGAAGTTCTGTCCAAATACTACGAGGGTTATGCCACTGGCGATGACACCTTGCAGGGCGCGGCCCTGCGCTGGTTACGCGGCGAATACACCACGAAAACCGACGCCCGCGCCGAGCTTGGCGTGCGCCGGATCATTGGCGACGAAAATTTTTATGACAGCCTGAAATTGATGGCGGCTTTCTGCGTCAAGGCTGGCTACACCGGCCTTTTGGTGAACCTGGATGAAATGGTGGTTCTGTCCCACCGGTTGCCCAGCGCCCGCGCGCGGCAGGCAAACTACGAAGCGATTCTCGCCATGCTGAATGACTGTCTGCAAGGCAGCGTGAAGAATTTGGGTTTCGTGCTGGGCGGAACGGATGATTTTCTGGAGGACAAAAAGCGCGGGCTTTACAGCTACGAAGCCTTGCGCTCGCGCTTGGCGGAAAATCGTTTTGCCGGTCAGGGCATGAAGGATTTTTCCGGCCCGGTCTTGCGCCTGCAAAATTTGAGCGCCGAAGATTTGTTCGTGCTGCTTCGCAACATCCGTCACGTCCACGCCTTTGGCGACGAAAAGAAATATATCGTGCCGGATGATGCCTTGAAAACCCTTTTGAAAAAAGCGAGTGAAACGCTTGGCGCGGACTATTACAAAACACCCCGCGAAGTCATTAAATCATTTGTCGGCTTGCTAAATGTGCTCGATCAAAATCCCGGACGGGACTGGCAAAGTTTCCTGGGGGATGTTTCCTTCACCAAACGGGACAAGGTGATTTCCATTGAGGAGGAAATTGCCAATGGTGTTCCGCCGCCCGCCGACACCGAAGATAATCTTGCAACTTTCAAGCTCTGATGAGCCAAAAACCATTTTCCCTGCTTCATCCCGGCGTTCAGGAAGCGATCTGGAAAATGGGATGGAAAGCGTTAAAGGCGATTCAAGTTGAGGCCATCCAAACGATTTGCGAGACGGAAAAGCATCTGGTCATTTGCGCGCCGACCGCTGGCGGCAAAACGGAAGCGGCTTTTTTGCCCATCATTTCAAAACTCGCCGCCAATCCGCAGCCGTCGGTGCAGGCGATCTATGTTGGTCCGTTGAAAGCACTCATTAACGACCAGTTTCGGCGATTGGAAGAACTTTGCAACGAACTGGAAATTCCCGTTCATCGCTGGCACGGCGACGTGCCGGCAAACCAGAAAAAGGCCCTCCGGGAAAGACCATCCGGCATCCTGCTCATCACGCCGGAATCGCTGGAATCCAATTTCATAAATTATGGCGTGCAGGTATCGCGCGTGTATCGGCATCTGTCGTTCGTGGTGATTGACGAGTTGCACAGCTTTTTTGGCAACGAACGCGGCGTGCATTTGCAAAGTCTTTTGAGCCGGCTGCAAAACACCGCTGGTGTCGCTCCGCGACTGGTCGGCCTTTCGGCCACGCTTGCCGATCCGCAATTGGCGCGGGCTTTCCTTGCGCCGGATGCGGTGGATAAGGTTCAAGTCATTGAGGATACTTCTGCCAAGCGGGAAATAAAATTTGGCATCAAAACATTTTTAGAACCACCGCCGGGAGGATCAATGCCCGCCCCGCGTCTGACACCCGGCCAAGCGCTCGCGCTCGCCAGCAGTTTAAGGCCCCAATCAGTTGGCAGCGCAAAAGAACTTGCGGCTTTGATCGAAGAACGCAAGCGGGTGATTGCATCCGACAAGACCAAAAGCATTGACGCACTGGACGAAGTCGCGGATCACATCATTCGGAATTTCAATGGCTCAACTAATTTGATTTTTGGCAATTCCAAGATGGCGATTGAAGATTTGGCAGATAGATTGCATGAGCGCGTCAGCGCAGAAAAATGGCCGGTTGACCCGTTTGTGGTTCATCATGGCTCGCTTTCCAAAGATTTGCGGGAAGACGCCGAAGCCGCCTTGAAAAGTGGCGTGCCAACGACTGCCCTTTGTTCCGCCACGCTGGAAATGGGCATTGATATTGGCAACGTGCGCGCCATCGGCCAGCTTGATACGCCGTGGAGTGTTGCTTCGATGGTGCAACGGCTCGGACGTTCCGGGCGGCGGGATGCCGAGCCTCAAATCATGCGGATGTATGTGCGCGAGGATTCGCCGCATAGTCGAAGTTCACTAACTGATTTGCTTTTTCCCGATTTGCTGCGTGCCATCGGCATGACGCGGCTCATGCTGGAAAAATGGCTGGAGTCATTTGACCAAAATCGGATGCACGTCAGCACACTCATTCATCAAATTTTAAGCTTTCTCAAACAGACCGGCGGAATGTCCGCCGCAGATTTATTTCGCGCTCTGTGTCAGCGCGGGCCGTTTCGAGGCGTGAACCAGTCGCAATTTGAAGTGTTGTTGCGCGGGCTTGCCGAGCATGAATTGATCGAGCAAATCCCGCAGGGTGATTTGATACTCGGCTTGTTGGGCGAGCGCATCACCGCGAGCTTTGATTTCTATGTTGCCTTTCAGACATCGGAGGAGTTCATCATTCGGTGCGGACAGGAGGAAATTGGCAAACTCCCGGCGACCGTCATTCCGCCGGTGGGCGAACACCTGCTGCTCGCCGGCAAACGCTGGCAAGTCAGGGAAATAATTTTTGACAAGAAGTTGGTGCTTGTCTCCTTGTCCCCTGGAAAAAAGCCCACACCGTTTCCGGGTGCTGCTGGCGAAATCCACACGCGAGTCATGCGAGAAATGAAAACGGTTCTGCTGAATAACGACGAACCCGCATATCTCGATCAGAACAGCAAAACACTTCTTCGCGCGGCTCGCCAGACAGCTTTCATTGTCAGGCTGGATGCAACGGATGTTGTTTTCGGCAAGAAAAGCATTCAGTGGTTTCCGTGGGTTGGCACGCGCACCATGCGGACGCTTTCGCTTTTCGCCAGGTCAGCTAAAATCTCCCACGAAACAGATCAGCTTTCAATCACCTATCATCTTTCATCGCCGGAAGAATTTCATGCGCATCTTCGTGAAGTCACCAAGTCTCAGCCGGACGCCGTTGCGCTCGCCCGGCTCATGCCGAATAAAGCGACCGAGAAATTTGATGATTTCGCGCCCGAACAATTGCTTGATGAAGCCAATGCGAAAAGCAGATTGGACGTTTCAGAAGCCCGCGCAGCATGCGCAGCACAATTGGTTTGAGATTGTTAAGGGTGAACGCCGCCAAGCATAAACCGCACCGACAAAGCCGGCCAAGCAAACAAAAAGAAGGCCAAAAGCAAAAAACCTTTTGCGACTATTTTTGACAAACTCACAAAAGGCTTAATTTTACCTGTGAAAAGTGGTGGCACCGATTGCGGCTTCTGCGGCAGGGGTATTATCAATGGGAATTTTGGCGGCGGATTTTCTCTTCATGCACGTTTCGCTAAAGCTGGTCCGGCAAATTTCAATCACGTTCCTAAATAGCGTGGCGTTTTTCAATCGCAAGCACGTGGAGAATTCTACAAGTCCTCCAAGGTTTTCAACCGCTGATCTGCGCTGATGGGAGCTACCTTTAAAATCAGGGGAGATTAGCGCCAATTAGCGGTCAACAATCAGCGGTGGAAACTTTCCGGCGGTCCGAGATAGCTCGGCTTCACGCCGCCGCAGTCCACGACGATTTTTTGCAGCACCACGCCGGGATCTACCATCCAAAATTTCAGCGTATGCGAACCAGGGACCACCAGTGCATGCGTGGAGCGGACGCAGCGCGCATTGTCGCCGACGATTTTTTCCCAGTCACGGTTGCCGTTCTGCGCCTTGTAGTCGGCGGGCACCAGCGTGATAACCTGCGGCATCTCGTCATCGAAGGAAACGGCCACGCGCAGTCCGCGCCCCGGCGCGAAGTTCAAGGTGGGCGAAGTAATGGCCGCCACTTCCACCGCGCCGGTGCTGAACAAATACATCTGGTATTCCAAGCATGGCGAATCTTTTCCCGGCGTTGCACTCGGCGCATCCGGCGGCTGCGTCGCGCGCATTCCCGAAAGCGTGCGGCCATAATCCTGAATTTTTATCCAGCGGTTATTATCCGCGTCTGTTTTTTTGGTGAAATGCTCCGGCTCGATGGCGACAAAACCTTCGCCTTCCACAAAGCCGTGAAGCGCATCGCGCGCCGGTTCCGTTGGATTAAAGGCGTTCAAATTCACGAGAACGGCGTTGGATGCGCCACTGATATTCACCGTGCCGGCGGCCGCGCCTTTCGGTGCCTGGCTCCAGTCCACGCTCACCCGCAAGCGTTTTTCTTTCTCAATCCTGCCGTTCGTTTCGCTCAAAACAATCCACGGCTCGCTCGCGGTGGCGGTGAATACAAAAGACGTTTTGCCCCTGTTGAACACCTCAATGCAATGCCGCTGCTGATTGAACACATCGAATGCCGGCAGCACCGCTGCGTTCGTTGCGCCGGGCCAAGCGGATTCAGAACCTTCCACGGCCACGCCCAGCGCCGCCGCGTCCGGCACCTCCACATCCGCGAGCGGAATCGCGCGCAGGCTGTTCTGCGGCGGATCCTGCCAGGTGGTGTAACCCAGATGCGCCTGGTCCATAAAGTGATTCCATTTGCCGCCGGCAAAGGTAAGGTTGAAATAGTTCATCAGGTTTGTGTCCGTCTGAAACAAACGACGCGTTTCGGCGGCAAAATCGTTGGCGCTCGCCCTGCCCTGCCTCGTGAACAACGCATTTTTCCCGGCGGCGAGATACAGTTCGTTCACGAGCGCGCTGGCCTTGGTCGGAAATAAAACCAGTTGATAAAAAGCATCACGGCGGTCGGTGGGAATTTTTTTGTAAATTTCCTCCGCGCGGTCGGTGATGGCTTTGAATTCCGCCACCACGGTTTCCGCTTCCTGATAATTCACCAGGCTGTAAGTGTCGGGCGCAAGCAGCTCCGGTTTGCGCCGTCCGTTGTATTTGGTGTATTTGGAAAGGATGTCGGCGATGTCCTGGGCGAACTCCGGACCAAACTCGCGTGCGGCCCACAGCCGCGTGAATTCATCAAGGTTGTCATTCGTCCAGCGGTCAGTGCTCCAGGCGAGATTCATGAAATACTCCAGCGGAAATTCGTAGCCCTTGAAATGGCCGACGTTCACGATCCAAATCCGGTCTGCGCCGTATTGTTTGGCCAGCGACATCTGATCCCAAATTTTCGGAAGCGGGCTGGTGTTGAGCCACTGGTAACTGCGCGGCCCGCCATGATAATCAAAGTGATAATAAACGCCCGCGCCGCCGCTGCGTTTGCGTTCCTCGGCGGTCGGCAGCCGGCGGACATTGCCCCAGTTGTCCTCGGCCCACAGCAGCGTGACATCTTCTGGCGGCCGCAAACCTTCGTTGTAGAAATCCTGCACCTCCTTGTAGAGACACCATAACTGTGGAATTTTCGCGAGGTCGGGACTGATTTCTTCGGCGAGAATTTTCCGCTGCCTGTCCACGATTTGCCCGGTCAACTCCATGCCAATGGGCTGGCCGCTGTCGTTTTCCGCGCGCAAACCCAGCGTGATGATGCTCTCGAAGTTTTTATTGCGGCGGATGCCTGCGCGCCAGAATTGCTGGAGCACCGGCTGCTGGTTGGTGTCGTTGAAATTCCAGTTGCCGTATTGCTTTTGAAGTTTCCGGTCCCATTCCTTCTGCGCCCGCAGCATCGGCTCCTGATGCGAAGTGCCCATCACGATGCCATATTCGTCCGCCAACGCGGCATTGTTTGTGTCGTCTTCGTTGAACGCGTTGTTCCACATGGCGGGCCAGAGATAATTGCCCCTCAGCCGCAAAACCACCTCGAACAGGTTCGTGTAAAATGCCGGGCCGTAGTTGGCCGCGTCGCTGAATCCGGGCGCGCTGCCGAATTGGTCCTGAATCCAGCGCGACAAGTCCGGCGCCTCGTCGTTGAGAAAAAGGCCGCGATACTTCACCGACGGCGGGCCTTGCACGAATTTCCCGGCCTTCACGAAAAGTTTTTCGTGATGCGCCGGCGGCACGTCCGCCCAGTAATACCAGGGCGAAACGCCGATCTGCTCGGACAAATCATAGATGCCGTAAATCGTCCCGCGCTTGTCGCTGCCGCAGATGACCAATGCATTTTCGACTCCCGGCAATGGTTCCGGCACGGTCTGAATTAAACACGATTCCCACTGGCCGGCGATATCCGAAACCGCAATTTTCTTTTCCCGGATCAACCGGTCAATGAGCGGACTTTTCCCAATCGTGCCGACGATGATCGTATTTTTTCCGAGATTTTTTTCCTCGTGCGAAATCGGCGGAGAAAAACCGGTGACGCGCGCCACGTCGGCTTTCAAATCGTTGGCCGCGCGAATCACGCCCACATGATCGCCGGCAGCGACAAAAATCGTCGCCGCAATTTTTTCCTGGACGACCGGAAAGCTGCCCTGGCTTGAAACTTCTGCGACGTAACTTTTCTGGCCAAGGGCAAAGCTGCCACGCGGAGCCAGCAACCCAGAAACGAGCAATATGGCCAGGATATTGCCCCGCGTAGAAATCGGTGGCTTCATAATCACATTCCGTTTTATTTTGGCAGCCAGATCCGGAACTCACCGCTGCAATGCAGCATGGCGAGCAGATACAACATGCCGTCGTAGTAGCGCCATCGCCCGGTTGGCAGCGGCGTATGCCACAGCGCCTCGACAAATTTTTGCGAACGCGGATTCGTTGCCGCCAGGCTGGCAACCGCATTCATCGCCACCAGGCCGGCGGTGTGGTCGTCGCCAAATTGAGTTCCGACCAAAGTGAACCGGCTGCCGTAATTCGACAGCCCTTTTGTTTCGAAAAAAGTTTGGAGGCGGTCGCTCAATTCTTCTTCCCGAACGTCTTTTGCCCACCACGCCCAGTCCACCGACCAGTTCATGGCGGTGCGCCACGAGTCGTATTGGAAATCTGCGCTGTGCGGATTCAACGGCGCGGCCCACGGCGTGCCGTCAAAATTGGCGTAGTCCGGCGCAAGGCCGGTGACGGGATTGGCCGCGCGCTGGAAAAATTCTCGGCTTGTCGCCGCCGCCTCGCTCCAAAATGCCCGGTCTTTTGCCGGCCCGCATCGCGCCCACAATTCATAGAAAGCCGGAAGCTGGTATGAGGGATCGGTGTGGTCCCAGTTCGCCACATCCGGCGTGAAGCGAACCAGTTTTTTATCCGGCTCAAAAATCGCGCCCGCCGTCAGCGCGCCTTTAACCGTTGCGCCGGTGATAAGTGGCCGGTGCCGCAAGTCGTGCAGCAAACGGTCGGCCGCGGCGCGATAATTGTAAATGCCGCTGCCGTTGCCCCAACGCGCGGCGGCGAAATAAAGCGACATCGCAAAATACTCCTCGCCATCCGGCGCGGGCATTTCGTCATTGGCCACACCGTTGGTTTTCATGGACCACGAGAAATATCCAAAGGACGGATGCGCGAGAGAGTCGTGATACATGAACGTCTTCGACCAGTTCCAAATCGCGTCGAACTCTGCCTTCTTGTCCAGTTGCACGGCAATCATCATGCCGTAGGACATCCCTTCGGAACGCACGTCCCCGCTGCCCAGGTCGTGAATGTAGGCAAGCGCTCCATCAGCATTCGTTCCCGCCGGACAAAAAACCGCCTGCGTATTGGAATCGCCGTGAAACAACTGCTGGAAGGTGGAATCAATTTTCGCGGTCACTTCCTGCGGCGAATGGCCGTCCTCGACAAACAGGTTCCGGTAAAGCCCGGAGGCAGCCGCGCCATTGTTTTGAGCAACCGGGGCGTTTTGGCACGCCGTCAAAAAAAACAACAGCCACAAGCCCGCTCCAAGTTGAATCCATTTTTTCATGCGTCTGAATTTTTTTACACCCAGCATTCAAATCATCTGGGCGACCAGATTTGGAATTCACCGCTGCAATGCAGCAGCGCCATCATATACAACAAGCCTTCGTAGTAACGCTCGATGCCATCCGGCGTCGGAGTGTTCCACAGCGCCTCGACGAATTTTTTTGCGCGCGGGTTCGTTGCCGCGAGGCTCGCGTCGGCATTCACAGCCACGAGGCCTTGCGCGTGGCGGTCATCCAGTTGTTTCCCATCGAGCGTGAACTGGCAGCCGTAAGCTTCCATGCCTTGCGATTCAAAGAACGCCTGCAGCTTGTCGCTCAATTCTTTTTCGCGCGGGTCTTTCGCCCACCACGACCAGTCCACCGACCAGTTGCCGGCGGTGCGGAACGCGTCGAACCGGAAATTGGCCGCCCCGCGATTCCAGCCGTTCGTCACCAGCGTGCCGTCGAAGTTCGCGTAGTCGGGAGCGAGGCCCGTGACCGGATTCGCCGCGTGCTGGAAAAAATCGCGGCTGTTCGTGGCGGCTGCCACCCAAAAATCCTTGTCCGCCGCCGGTCCCCAGCGCGCCCATAATTCGTAAAACGCGGGCAGATGATACGACGGGTCGGTGAACTGCGCGCGTTCGGAACTCGGCGAGAAGAGAACCATTTTATGCTCCGCGTTGAAAAGCGCGCCGGCGGTCACGGTCGCAGTTGAATTGGTATTTCGCCGCAACGAGGAAACCGAACCCTTGATCATCGCGCGCTGCCGCATGTTCGTCAGCAGTTCATCGGCCTGAGCCTGGTAATTGTAAATTCCCTTGCCGCTGCCCCAGCGGTTCGCCGCGAAATACAGCGCGGTGACGTAATACTCCTCGCCGTCCGGCGCAACGAACTGGCTCATCGTCACGCCGTTCGTTTTCGCCTGCCACGAAAAAAAGCCGTAGGACGGATGCGCCGGCGAGTCGTGATACAAAAAAGTTTTCGACCAGTTCCAGAGCGCGTCGAACTCCGATTTCTTATTTGATTGCACGGCGATCATCATGCCGTAAGACAAGCCTTCCGTGCGCACGTCGTTGTGCTTGATGTCCGTGATGTAGGCGAGCGGGCCGTTGGAATTTGCCTCGGCGGAATAATAAACCGTCTGGCTGGCCGGGTCGCCGTGAAACAATTGCTGGAACGCGGAATCCACTTTCGCGCGGATTTCCTTTTGCGAATGGCCGTTCTCGGCGAACAGATTGCGGTAATGGCCGGTCGCAAACGCGCCGGAGCCATCGGCGGCATCGTGAACTTTGCGAAGGCTGCCGCACGCCGCCAGAAAAATTACCGGAACGAGCAGCGCGATGGCGAAAATGGGAAATTTGTTTTTCATTCGTCATTCATCCATCCGCGTGTTGGTCACGAACGCGATGCGCCGGCTGTCCGGCGACCAGGACGGGACGTTGATCGTGCCCTGACCTCCATAGACGTAGGCGATCACTTTTGGTTTGCCGCCTTCAATCGGCAGCAGGCGAAGATAGCATTGTTTGTAGTAGGGATGGTCGGTCGGGTTGATGTCCGCCGGGAAGCTGATGATGACAATCCATTTTCCGTCGGGCGAGACGTGCGGGAACCAGTTGTTGTATTCGTCGTTGGTGATTTGTTCCTGATCTGCGCCGTCAGGTTTCATCCGCCAGATTTGCATTTTGCCGGTGCGGCTGGAGTTGAAGTAAATATGTTTTCCATCCGGCGCGAACTCCGGCCCATCGTTCAAACCCGGCGAGTCGGTCAGACGAATTTCCGCGCCGCTGCCGTCGGACGGAATTTTGTAAATGTCATACTTGTTCGTCCGACCGCCGGTGAAGACGAGCCACTTCGCGTCCGGCGACCAGCCGTGCAAATACGACGGCGTGTTGGACGTGATTTGTTTTGGGATCCCGCCGCCAACCGGCAGCGTGAAAACGCGCGACGAACCGCCGTGACTCGCGCTTTGATCGCTGATGCCGAGCATTTTTCCGTCGAACGACAGGACGTGGTCGTTGTTGTTCGCGATGGCGGAGCCGGTGTCGAGCGGGGAAATTTTTTTTGTCGCCAGATCGAAACGATTCAGCCGACCCCAGCCTTCGGCACGTCCGCTGACGTTGTAAATCAGTGCCTGGCCGTCCGTCGTCCAGTTCGGCGCTTCAAACGGCAGCGCGGAGGAATGAAATTTTTCGAGCCTGCCGCTGTGAACATCGAGAACTTCCAGAACGCTCCCGATGTAATCTTTATACGGAACAAATCCCGCCTTCACGGGACGGATGATCCGCACGTCGCGGAAAACCGCCTTCTCAATCACGTCGCCGCTGTGCGAACAGATGAACAAACCCGCGAACACTTCGTCGCCCAAATCCAGATTCGTCAGTTCTGCGCTCACGAACGGCTCGCCGTTGTGCGCCGCCGAAAAAATGCAGGTGCCGCCGCGCCGCTCAAACTGAAGCACGTCCGCATTGGTGATGGCCAGTTTGATCTCCTCGGTGTTCGCCCCTTTGAAGCGCCGAAATTGAATCGAGGTCAGACCGCTGCCGTGCTCCGCGCAATCCACATAAGGCGCATCCGTGTCCAGATTCAGACGCACCATCCAGCCGATTTTGCGATGCGCCACAGTGCCATTGCCGATGAATTCAACTCGCGCGCGGAGCATAAAATCGCCCTTCATTTTCTTCCAGACGAAGTGACATTGATCGTTGGTGAACCACATGTTGATTCCAGCGCCGGAAACAGTGTAAGCCTGATTCGCGGCGTCATAACTGGCGGAACCGGCAAGCTTCGGATTGCCGATGTCACCGTGGCCGTCGAACTCGCCGGGCGGATCATTCTGGGCAACGGCTGCGGCAATTCCAGATGCAATGAAGACAGACATGGTGACGAATTTTTTGAGAACCGTTCGAGGTTTTAGTTTCATGAGTTTGAGTCCGGGTTTTATTTAGGCGTCCCAATCAGTTGCGGCGGTTTGGTGGGGCCGAAAGCGACGTTGTATTCGGAGTCATAGAGCAACTGGTCTTCGGTGAACTTCAGGCCGAGCGTGAGGCAGAAAGGCGTTTCGTAAAAACTCAATTTCACGGTGTAGGTCGCGTCCGCTGTCCACGCCCCGCTCGCAGCCACCGGCTGTTCGGGCAGATCGGCGTAAGTCATCCGCCCCTTCGTCCACACGGCGTTGCCGCAGGCGATGCGCTGCTCCACGCCGTTGCAGCGCGTGACGAGCGTGACCGGGCCGGCCGCGGCGTTGAACTCCAGCGCGACGGTTTCGATCTTCTGTTCGTTGGCGGGAAAGGCGAAGGTTTTGCCCGACCATGTCGCAGCCAGACCGGGCGTGGCGGAACCTTTTTGCGGATGCAAAGTCAAGCCCGCGAGCGTCTGTTCAAGTTTTTTGTGCGCCATTTCGTCGTCGGCCTGCGGTTTTGATTGCAGGGCGGGAAGGAGTTTGTCCCAGACCAAATTCATCACGCCCTGCATGTCGCGCGTGCCGCCGGTGATGGCGACCACGGCGTCCTGCTCCGGCATGACGATGCAGAACTGTCCGAACGCGCCATCGCCGCGATACGCGCCGTGGCGGCAACGCCAGAAATTAAAACCGTAGTCTTGCTCCCAATCGCTGGCCGGATTGCTGCCGTTGGAAACCTGGCGTGCGGTCGCAGTTTCAATCCACGCCGCCGGGACGAGCTGCCGACCGCGCCAGTTGCCCTTTTGCAAATAAAGCTGGCTGAACCGCGCGATGTCCTCCGTGCAAATATGCAGGCCCGATCCGCCGAAGGTGTATTGCTGTTTCATTTCCCACGTCGGATTTTCGATGCCGAGCGGTTCAAATAATCGCGGCTTCAAATAAGCAAACACCGTTTGCCCGGTGACCTTTTGCACGATGGCCGATTCCATGAACGTGGCGGGCGTGTTATACCAGAAATGCGTGCCGGGCTTGTGCGCCACGGGCAGCGACAGAAACAATTTCACCAGCGGGTCGGTTGACTGGAACGAAAATTTCGCCACATCCTCCGCGTGTTGCCCATTGGACATGGTGAGCAGGTCATGCACGCGCATCGCCTTGAGATTTTCTCCCGGCCCGGCAGGCGCTTCGTCTGGAAAAAATTTTAGCACCTCGTCGTCCACGCTCAATTTTCCCTCCGCCACCGCCAGCCCCACCGCCGTGGAAGTGAAACTCTTGCTCAATGAATACATTGAGTGCGGCGTCGCGGCGGCAAACGGCGACCACCAGCCTTCGGCGACGACGTGACCGTGACGCAGCAGTGTGAAGCTGTGCATCGCGTCCACTTGCTGGTCCACCGCTTCGATGAAATCAAGAATGGCCGCAGACGAAATCCCTTGTGCTTCCGGCGTGCTGCGCGGCAGCGCGAGTGAAGATTTGTCCGCCGCACCACAAACGGTCGCGAGGAAAATGAAAGATGAAAGAACGGTTGTTTTTTTCATGGTTCCGGTTTTTGGTTGCGGGCGATGGCGTTTACTGTCGGTTTTTTACCGTGTGGTGTCGAGTCACCAAAATTCACTTCGCAGCGGTGGACCCAGATTTGAAATACCTTTCGGCAAAATTCAGGAACACTGGCCAGTTCGGCGCGTCCGTGTGTCCGCTGCTGTGCTGACGGAAAGCGATTTCACCGTCAGTCAAAGTTGTTTCCATTGGTGGAAAATTCGTCGTGCCGAGATCTTTTTTGCCAAGCAGCGTGTAAACCGGCCCGGCGGCGGCGGCGGCCATGAACATGCCTTTCGCATCCACCCAGCCATCGCCTTGCGTGGCCCCGCCGCTGATGAACACCGGACGCGGCGCGCACAACGCGATCAATTCGTGCGCGTCCACCGGCAGATCGCCCCATTTCAACGGGCCGGCGTATTTGATAAAATTCCCGGCCATCCAATGATACTCGCCGCTGCCGGCAACGTTCTCCACCACTTCGCCCCAGTTGCGGCGATGCAATTTCGCGCCGCCTTCGCCGGACGAACTGACGTAAGCAATCGCAAAACGTGGGTCGTAAGCCATCGCCACTATCGCCGCCTTGCCATAACGCGAATGTCCTTCGATCCCGACGCGCTTGGCGTCCACCGCCGGATCGGTTTCAAAATAATCCAGCGCGCGGCTCGCGCCCCAAGCCCACGCGCGCAGCGCGCCCCAGTCATCCGGCTTGCGATTTTGTCCTTTGTTCATCAGGCCGATGATGCCTAGCGTCAATCCCGCGCCGTTGTCGGCTTGGACGCTGCTCGGAGTAAGCATCGCGTAGCCCCAACCTTTGGCGAGAACCTGCTGCTGCCAGGTCGGGCCGTTGTTGCCGCCGCCGAAATTGCCGCGCGGAAAATTATTTGTTCCGCGGGGCGCATTCGTGCCGCGGAATCTGCCGAAGCCACCGGCACCGAATTTGAAACCAAATTGCATCATCACCGGCACGGGGCCGACGGCATGGGCGGGCGTGCTCAACGTCATTTGGATGTCCACGCTGATGTTCGTGAAAACAGAATTGTCAATGTGGCCGACGAGTTTTTTCGTGACGACGGGAATTGTGCCGTTGGTTTCCGTGGTCGTGCCGGTCACTTCCCAGTTCACTTTCGGCGTGGTCGCGGGAACGCGGCCGTAAATTTCGCGGTCAAAATCCTCCACGATTTCCGCGCGGCGCGGCGGCCACATTTCCGGCGTCGTGACTTTTTTCCCATTTTTCAGGACGAGCGCGTCCGGCAAATTCGGAAATGGATTCGCCTTGGATTCATCGTAGTTGGCGTAATTCGGCGAGTTGGTGTTGTTGCCGTCCTTGCCGCGCCGGATGGTTTTGATGCCGAGTTGCTCCATCATGTTTTGATGGTCCTGCTCGGTCGTCCATTTCACCGGCGCGGGCGGATTGGTGTCAACGGATTGCGCGCGGGCGGCGGCCAAAAATGCAAACATCAGTCCGCAAGCGGCGGCCCGGGCGAACCGCGAGCAAAGATCATTTGCTTCGGAGGATTTCATGATTTCGTCCAGAGTGTGCCCACTAAAACGCATCCATGCCAATCAGGGAATGAAAAAAATTATGAATTGCATGGAGAATTCTCCAAAAAAAAGATTTCCGGCTTGAGCCGCGCGCTTTTGCGGTGAAGAGTAGGTGCCGCAATCATTTGAACTGTCATGAAACTGGGACTCGGACTTTACCGGCACCTGCTGACGCGCGAAAACTTTCAGTTCGCACGCCAGGCGGGCGCAACGCATATCGTTGCGCATCTCGTGGACTACTTCAAGGACGGCGCGAAAAATCCGCGCGACAACCAGCCGACCGGCACGGAGCGCGGCTGGGGCTTGGCCGGCGACCCGAATAAATTGTGGAGCGCGGAGGAATTGATCGAACTCCGCAAGGGCATCGAGACCGAAGGGCTGACGCTCGAAGCGATTGAAAATTTTGACCCGGCGCACTGGCACGATGTGCTGCTCGACGGCCCAAAGAAAAAAGCGCAGTTGGAAAACTGCAAGATTATCGTTCGCCATCTTGGTCAGGCGGGCATTCCGATCATGGGCTATAACTTCAGCATCGCGGGCGTTTGCGGGCGCACGCACCAGCCTTATGCGCGCGGCGGCGCGATGTCCGTGGGCATGGAAGGTCCGCTCGAAACGCCCATGCCGAACGGCATGGCGTGGAACATGGTCGTGGACGAAAACGCGCCGGCTGGAAACGTTCCGTCCGCGACGCCCGAACAACTCTGGCAACGGCTCGGTGACTTTCTCGAAGCCGTCATGCCGGTCGCGGAAGAAGCCGGCGTGAAGCTGGCGCTGCATCCCGACGATCCGCCGCTGCCGTTCATGCGCGGGCAGCCGCGCCTGGTTTATCAGCCGCAGCTTTACCAGCGGGTGATTGATTTGCATCCGAGCCGCGCAAACGCCCTGGAATTCTGCCTCGGCTCGCTCGCGGAAATGACCGAGGGCGACATTTACGCAACGGTCGGGCAATACAGCCGGCAGCAAAAGCTCGGCTACGTTCATTTCCGCAACGTCACAGGCAAGGTTCCGTTCTATCGCGAGACGTTTATTGACGACGGCGACATTGACATGCTGCGCGTGCTGCGGATTTTGAGGAAAAACAATTTCGCCGGCGTGCTGATTCCCGATCACACACCGCAGATGTCGTGCAGCGCGCCGTGGCACGCGGGCATGGCGTTTGCGATGGGCTACATGCGCGCGGCCATCCAAATCATTGAAAAGGAATAAATGGGAAATCTTGACGCGAGTTCGCTCAAGCGCTGCACGGTTGCATCCGCTATGGGTTCAAACTGCCCAGCTCCTTTTCGAGCTGCGCCAGGCCTTGCAGCGACTCCGCCTGGTTCGCGGCAATTTGCTCAAGCTGGAGCTTCGCTTGTTCGTTGACCTGCGCCAGAAGGTCGCGCAGTTCCGGCGTTTCTATGGCCAGTCCAACCAGGTCGCGACTCTTCGCCAGTGAAAGGCTCGTTTCAATTTCCCGCTTCTCGCTGGCGATGGAGAGTTCCAGCACCGCCTGCGCTGCCACCAACACTTGCTTCAACTGCCCAACGACCGCCGCGCTGACAGCCTCCGCCGGTTGCGACGCGGCCGCCTGAATGCCCGGCACCTTCGGCACGATCACGAACGTGCCGGCGGGCAATTCGGCCTGGTCGCCCCAATGCGGATTGGCCGCGCGCAAGGCGGCCTGCGCCTGCTCGGCGTCGGCCGGCTTCAAGCCGTGCGTGTCGAACACCTGCTGCGTCAACGCCGTCAAGGTGGTGGGAGCTTTGGTGGTGATGAATTGCATAATTCGTTTTCCTTTTTGCGCCATGGGTTCAGGGCGCGATGACGTTGAGCGGCGCCCGCGGCAGCGCCAGCGGGTTGCCGTTGATGAGAATCTCGCCGCTGCTGATGTTGCCCAGCACGGTGAACGGCCCGTTCTCCGGCACCAATTGAAGCAGCAGCGCGGTCACTTTGGCCGGACCTTCCAGATAATTGGCGTTGGCGATGATCGCGCCGGCCTGCGCCTGCGCCACGGTCTGATTACGGGAACTCACCGCCGTGAGCAGACAGCGGTTGGTGCTGAACGTGAACACCCCATTCGCGATCACGCTGACCGTGGGCGAGACGCCGTAAGCTTCCAGCAAATTCGCCTGGATGCCGACGACTTCTTTGCCGCGCGGCAACGTCGCCAGGACGTCGCCGAGAAAGGCATAAACCAGAGTATCCGCAACGACAAAGGCAAGTTTGCCGCTGACCGCGACGAAGCCGCTGGCGGGCAGCGAGCCGATGCGCACGGCAAACCATTTCGACTTGCCCGGGTTGTCCGGCGTCGCGAGATTGCGGCGCACGGTATTGCTGGCAATGTCCAATTGCGAGAAGGTGCCGAGCGATTCGATCCCCACCGTGTCGCCGGCAAAATCTCCCGGCGGTCCGAGGTTGACCACTTCATTGCCGTCCACGCGCCCGGAAGCAACATTGGCGAGCTGAATGCCCGCGCGTTCCGGACTCTTGGCCGCCGCGATGCCCACGCCGTCGAGGACGTTGGCAATAATTTCCGCGCGGATCGTGTTCACGATGCGAAGCCCGGTGACGGCCGTTTTGGCATCGTTGGCCAGCGGCGCAAGATTGAGCAGTTGATTGTTCTCAACGGTCATCTGACCGGCCCGGCTCTGGTCGTTCATCACGATGCCGCCGCCGCCGACCACCTGGATGAAGTTGTTTTTGATCATCGCTGAGCGGATGATGCCGTTCACCACTTGGATGCCATTGCCGCCTAGGCCGAGAATGCGGTTGCCGAGAATCTGGCAGCGGTCGAGGCCGGTCCGGTCAAAACCTCGCGTGAGAACAATGCCATCGCCGCCCGGCCCAACTGGCAATCCGGCGATGCTGTTGCTTTCAATGCGCGCGTCGTCGGTGCCGATGATGATGCCTGAGCCGGTGGTGTTGATTTCGTTTTCGCGCACGTCCAATCCTGAGCCGGGCACGACCCAGCCGAGCATCACGATGGCGGCCTGCGAACAGCCGACAATCAAGTTGCCCGCCAGCCGCGTTTGAAACGCGTGAATGCTCACCACGTCAAAACTGATGCCGCGCTGCGTGCATTCAAACGTGTTGTCCACCACCACGAGATCAGCGGTCAACACCGCCACGTTGCGCGAGCCGGTCGCATCCGAAGCAACGGTTAAACGACCAACGCCAATCGGCGCGATTAAAATATTTTCGCGAATGAGCACGCCCACCAAAATTCCGCCGAGGCCGATGGCGGCCGAGGGGGTTTTATGGTCGCCGATGCGGGCGATGGCGTTGCGTTGCATCGTCACGGCGGAACTGTTGCGGACCGCCACCACGGGGCCGGTCACTTGGCCGCGATCGGCCGTGAGCAAAGCCAGTCGCTCAAGCGTCACATCCTTCGAGCGCTCCATCAAAATCGCCGACCCCGCGCCGACGAACGTCAGCACGGTCGCGCTACCCTGACCGCGAACCGTCAGCGATTTGGCATCGATGATGTTGACTGGCGTTTCGCCGAGAGAATAAACGCCGACATCGAGACACACAGTGCCACCGATGGTTTTTACCTTATTAATTGCCTGCTGAATCGTCAGCGTTCCGCTGTTGTGCGACTCAGCCGTGACGCACACGCTGCATTCGCAACAATCGCCGCCGCCAAAATCTGGCGGCCACATATGACGGCAATCCGTCGGAACATTGGGAAAATTCAAAATCGCCAGCCGGCAAAAGTGGTGATGAATCCCGCGCGGCGGCGCTTCCGTCAATATCTCGACGGACGCATCCGCCGTCCGCGCCGCGAACGACCAAAAATCGCCCACGCGATATTTGCCGCCCGCCGCCGTATCGAAGGTGATTTGCACGCCGTCTTCCAAAACAATCGAAGTGCCCGTTGGTGGAACGGGAATCAATCCCTAGTCTAGTGTAACAGTTAAAGCTTTACAATTAGGCTGGCGGCGATCATACTCTGGGC